>Ga0256833_1000544_pt1 | contig 29030 bp, 37 predicted proteins | sample 356284metaG_FD_190535 | JGI IMG/M metagenome (GOLD analysis project Ga0256833, IMG submission 190535) | Hydrothermal vent microbial communities from Mid Atlantic Ridge, Atlantic Ocean - 356-284 | ecosystem: Environmental > Aquatic > Marine > Hydrothermal vents | place: Atlantic Ocean: Mid... | reverse complement strand
GGTTACCTGTTCGGGAATGGTCAATAAATATGCCAAAGAACGAGGGCTTAAAGGAGTCGAACACCTCATCCGGCTCCTTACCAAATTCGTGGAAGAAGTAGATCAGGATCTCGATAAAATGGAACCCTGGGAGAGGGAAGAGCTCCTTACCATTTTCCGCAACGCTCCTGGAGATTTCAAGAACTTGATCCTTGGCAAATACGGGCGCCTTCCTCAGGGCTGGCCTGCGGACTGGGTCTATCAAAGTGCCTTCGGAGACGAATGGCAGGAGAAGCTCAAAGAACGCACGGATAAATCGCCCCTTGAGACGGTAAAACCCGACAATCTGGATAAGCTGCGGCAGGAACTGGAAGAAAAGATCGAAAGAAAGCCCACCGAAGAGGAATTTATCCTCTATCTCATGCATCCCAAGGATGCCGTAGAATATATCAAATTCCGGGAGGAATACGGCCAGGCCCCTCTTGTCCTTCCCACCAATGTCTGGCGAGAAGGGCTTAAAAAGCCTGGTGACAAGGTGGAATTCGAGCTTGATGGCAAGCCCTACGCCATAGAGCTCGTTTCCGTGGGGACGGAACACGAAGGTGTGATTCACGTGGTAATGAAGGTCAATAACAAGACCCGTGTTTACAATGTGGAAACCCCTCGTGCCAAGAAAAAAGAGGTCAAGAAGGCCGTAGGGCCCAACCAGATCGGAGCTCCCATAAGCGGAAATGTCTGGCGCATCGGAAACCCTGAAAGAGGGACCCTGAAAGAAGGAGATATCGTCCACAAGGGAGAAGAAATCGCCAACATCGAGGCCATGAAGATGGAAAACGCTGTTATAGCGCCTTTTGACGCTCAGATCGTGGCCATACATGTCAAACTGAATGATACCGTGGAAGAGGGGCAGTTGATGTTTGAATTAAAACCGCTGGAAGAAAAGTAGCAGACGGAGAGCCCAGAATAAGAAAGCGGGGCCTTAAGGCCCCGCTTTTATTTTTTATTTCCCTCTGGCCTCAAGCAGGAATTTCAACCAGTCCGCCATTTGTTGGAGATTTTTGTTGAGGTACCAGCGACCGTTGGCGAAAGCTCCGTAGTCAGCACCAGCCATTGCCGCTGCAAAACGGGTGGAGTTGGCGTAGAAGAGCCACTGTTCCACCCACATCTTTTCGATAGCCTCGTCAAAGATGCTGGAAGGCAGGCCCTTGGCCACGCCCTTGTTCCAGGCTTCAAGAAGGATCTGGGTGGCCGCCAGAGTCTGTTTGTTGGTGGTCTCAATGGCCTTGTCAAGCTTGGTAAAGAAGCCCTCAACCCAGTTGGTGGCGTGACAGGCAGAGCACACCTTTTTCATCCGCGCGGTCCTTTCTTTCATCTCAGACTTGCTGATCAAAAAGGCCTCCACCGGCTCCCCTGTAAGTTCGGTGGGAAGTGGAAGACCGGCCTTATTCTTGATCTTGGTGGTGTCAGCATCTCTGGGATGCGGATGGGCATAGATAAGGCCAAAAAGACGCCAGGCGCTCCGGTCATTCATCTGGTGGGTGCGCTCCGCAATTACATTTCCTTCCTCATCTACGATGAGGCTGGAATGACAGGTGGCACAGGTAGGAGCGGTAAAGTCTTTGCCCACCGTCCAGGGAACGGCATTAAAATTCCACTTACACTTGGAAGACGAAAAGATGTTTCCGTGTTTGCTGACCATATAGACCTTGTAGGCCGGCACATCCGGGCCTTTGTGACACTCGGCACAGGTGTAAGGCTTACGAGCCACCGCAATGGAGAAAGCGTGTCTGGGGTGACAGGAAGTGCAGGCCCCCTGAGAGCCATCAGGGTTAATGCGACCCACGCCGTTGTTCGGCCAGCCGGAGAGCACCGGAAATTCCATCTCTCCAAGCTCCGTTTCTCTGGTGGCCATACCCTTAACCTCTACCTTCGTGCCATGACAATAAAGGCAGGCGTCTGCCTGGGTGAGATCAGAAGGCTTTTCGTAAACGAGCTTTCCCCCTTTAAAGATCTGAGGCCCCAAAGAGGTATCTACGAGGTTATGATAAACTGGATTTTTCTTAAGGTTGCTATGAGCGTGAGACATAAGATTTTTGTCATACTGGGCTACTTCTACCGGATGACAGGTCTGACAATCCCTAGGGGTAACCACGATGTGGACCTGATAACCATTGTGCTCAAAGGTATCCTTATGGACCTTGGGATTTAGAGTGTGGCATTCCGCACACCCCACCACCACATTTTCAAGCTCAGCGGGCACCTTAGAAGCGCTTATCTTGCGGGAGAGCTTGTCTTTTTTTAGGGCCTCAGCCGGTGTTACCCTGGCGTGGACACTTTTTTTCCACTCCGCCACGATCCCCGGGGTTACAGAAGCATGACAGGAAATGCAGGTTTCGGTAGCATCACTCACTCCGGCCCAGGTAGAAACAGCAAAAATAAAGAAAAAATGCATCAAAAACGCCATTAAAAGCCCTGCTACCCGTTTCATCATACCCCCCTCCTTCTTAAGAAATTTTAAAGGGGGGCCTGGCCCCCCTTTAAAAGCTTTACTTCAGGTTTAAAACCACCTCGGAAGTATTGACCAGAATGGGTTTGTATTCTTCTTCCGGAAGCTTGAAGAACTCGCCCACCGAACTCGGGACCTCCGAATAAAACAAATTGGCCTTAATGGTAACAGGCCCTTTGGCTTCGGCAGGAATTTCGAACTCGTATTCTTCGATCTTGGTCTCCCGCGGGCCGATGCGATAATCGACCAGGTCGTTTTTCGCGGTGTACCACTGGCAGATGGTCATCCGGCCCTTGGGATCAAAGAAAGGCCTGCGGAAAATCCTTGCCCCCGCAGGAACATTGCCATCACGTTTAAGGCCTTTGAAACCTTTGATCTCCATAATTTCACCGATGGCGAAATAAGCGTAAGCGTTGGGATCCGCAATAGTGTATTCTTCGCCCTTAAAGCCCTTCTTCTTGACAGGGATATGCCAGCTCTTACCATTGGCATCAATGGCCCAGACCTCAAGCCAGAGCATGCGCTCTTCGGCAGAACCAGAAGGAATCTTGTGCCCCGCCTTGCCATTAAAGAGCACTGCCCGGATCTTTACCCTGTCTCCTGCGGAGACGTTTTTCTTGTTGACATAGAGGGCGAGATCAATTGCTCCTGCAAGCTTGGTGGGCGAATGAGACCCCTGAAAGACATGATGGGCAATGTCAGCCCTCTTGGGCCCCATGACCGCAGCCTTTCCAGGGGCACGATGCATGTGACAATCCTGGCAAACAACCCCTTCCTTGGCGTAAGGTCCGGCTTTCCACTCCCGATAAGTTTCTTTTACCCAGGCCCCGTAAGGGCTGGCCTCATCGTGACAGGTAGCACAGAACTCAGCAGACCTGATAAAATCCGACTGCTTTACCTTGTGCCCCATGGGCCTGGCATTCGCCCGTGGCCCGCTCTTGGTTTTGCCAGGCTCGATAATATAGCTGAAGTTGAAAGGCTCTTTCTCGGTGCTGCCAGTAATGTTGTGGCAAATCTCACAGGAGACCCCTTCGTTGGCCCGTGTTCCGGCAGAAGCCTCTTTGGGCGGAATATCACCGCTTAAAAATGCCAGCGGGGCATGACAACCAATGCAGCCCGCCTTCACCCCGGCTACTTTAGGTTCTTTCAAGGCGTGCGGCAGGGCCAGTTTGAAATACTCCACCTGGTCCCAGGCATGGGTGAAGGCCTGGGCCATAAGGGTTTCTTTCCACTCCTGGAAGATTTCCTTGTGGCAGGCGCCACACTTCTGGGGTTTTTTGAAATCGTGGTATTTAAACTTGCCCATTTCTGCGGCCTGAGCCGCGCTCGCTACTAGAAAAATGCTCACTAAAAAAGACCAGAGTCCCTTCATCTCCCCACCTCCTAATCTGCCGGATTAAAAGCAGACTTGGGTGCCCCACATACCGGGCAGACCCAGTCTTCAGGCAGGTCTTCAAAAGGGGTCCCCGGCTTGATGCCGTGTTCAGGATCCCCCTCGGCAGGATCGTAAATGTAACCACAGACAGAACACTGATATTTTTGCATGGCTCCTCTCCTTTCGGAAAAATTTTTTGGGGGCAAATGCCCCCTAACCGTTTTAATTATCGAGGTTTTCGGGTTTCCACACTTCCCAGACTTTACCGGCCAGGTCTGGCGCCGGCTTAAGCGTAGGTTTGCCCGGACGCCACTCCGCCGGACAGGCCTCACCTTCGTGTTCGCGCACGTACTGGAAGGCCTCGATCTGACGAAGGAGTTCGTTGATGTTACGCCCAACCGGGGCATTTAGCATTTCAATGGACTGGATAACGCCATCAGGATCAATGATAAAACGGCCACGCAGATTAAGCCCGAGCTTTTCATCATAAATGCTGTAAAGCTGGCCGATCTTGCCGGCCACATCCCAGAGAAGCGGGAAAGGGACCCCACCTGGAACCATCTTGGAAAGTTCGGTCTCCTGCCACACCTTGTGGGTAAAAACCGTATCCGTGCTTATGGCCAAGACCTCTACGCCGCGCTTTTTGAACTCCTCATAGCGCGCCGCAACTGCGGCAAGCTCCGTAGGTCACACAAAAGTAAAATCCGCCGGATAGAAGAAAATCACCACCCATTTTCCCTTATAATCTGAGAGTTTGACCGTTTTGATCTCGCCGTTTACATAGGCCTGCGCTTCAAAATCAGGCGCTGCAATCCCTGGACGTACACACATATTACCCTCCTTACAAGATTTTTTAGATAATATTTAGAAGAAACTTTTAATTTCTGTCAATAAAAATTTGTTATTATTCTAAAACTATTTGGGTTAAAAAAGACATCTTTTCACGCACCCAATCAAACGGTAAACATTCTTATTTGAAGTGCAAGTAAAAATTCAAATTTTTCTTTGAGGTGGTGCAAAGACGATAAGAAGTTGTCCGGGCCTGGGGCGAGGACGATAATCCGCTGTATAGACGGAGACTTTTTTACGATCCTCAGAGACCAGAAAAAGAGGGATCATCATGCCGTTAAAACACTTAAAGGCCTTTTCGTAATCAAAATATCTGGAAAGGCGAAGTTTCCGCACTCCGTATCCGCGTCGATAAAGGCCTTCCAGATATTGAAAATCTATCTCTTCTCCGAAAAGAATACGCCCTTTGGCGTGAGGGGTAGCCCGAAGGCAGCCGCTTCCTTCCCTTGAAGGCGGTAACTGATAGACCTCTTTCCGGCCAAAGATTTCGGCGAAATGAACCACTGACAGGGAATTCACCTCGTCGTTGGCAGTAAGGGCCAGAAGTTTTCCGAGCCCTTCAAACTCGACCTCCTCAAGCACGCAATCCGAAAAAATACTGGCGTAAAAATGGGGCAATCCTTCCCTTTCGGCCGCTTTAATATGAAACCAGTTGGTATCCACCAGGAGAATTTCGATCCCTTCTTCGTAAAGGGCCCTTGCCATTTCTCGGGCCCAATCCTGCGCCCCTACAAAAAGGACGCCGTTAGGGTCTCTCTGGCAGACCTTTAACAAACAGGCGAGAGGCCGGGCCCAGAGACCGTTTAAAAAGACCGTGGTCAGGATGACCAGAAAAGTTAGTGTCACCAGTTTTTCAGCATCGTGGAACCCTTGACCTTTGAGATGGAGCGCGAAAAGGGAAGCCATGGCTGCGGCTACAATTCCTCGTGGTGCGATCCCGGAGAGAAAAAGCCTCTCTTGCCAGCGAAGGCCCGACCTCAGAGAAGAAAAAAAGACGGCCAGAGGCCTTACCAGAAAGATGAGAACTGCCAGGAAGAGGATCTCTCTAAGAGAGAGGTTTTTTAAGGCGTTAAGGTCAAGCCTTGCGGCCAGCAAGATAAAAAGATTGGCAAGGAGAGGGATGGCCAGATTTTCTTTGAAGGCAGCCACATGCTTAATGGAGACCGCGTTTTGATTGGCCAGATAAGCCCCCATCACCGTTACGGTAAGGAGCCCGGTTTCGGGCTGAAGATAAGAGGTGGCGGCAAACCCCACCATTACAAACATCAAAAAGAAGGGAATCTCCAGATATTCCGGGACGAGATACCGACGCATTATTAAGATGAGGATGCGTGCTAGGAAATATCCGGCAAAAACACCCAGAAAGAGAGTTTTCAGGAGGGCTAAAGCCGGCCAGATCCCCGCCTTTTCATGGGTGATGGTTTCAAACACCAATACCGCACAGATGGCTCCAAGAGGGTCAATAAGGATGCTTTCCCACTTAAGGATGGGGCCCAGGGGTTTTCGGGGGCGGACATGGTTAAGAAGAGGGGCAATCACCGTGGGCCCGGAAACAATGAGGATAGAGCCCAAAAGAATCGCAAGCGGCCAGGAAAGCCCAAGTAAAAATCGGGCCGCCACGCTGACTCCTACACAGGTCACCAATGCCCCTACGGTAACGAGGTTGATTACCAGGGTGGCCTTGTGGCGGATTTCTTCCAGGCGAAGGTTAAGGCTGCCTTCAAAAAGTATGACCGCTATAGAGGCGGAAACCAGGGGGGCTAAAAATTCCCCTAAAAGGGTGTCTGGGTCCAGAAAACCCGTAAAAGGCCCGAGCAAAAGCCCCGCCAGAAGGAGGAGGATAATTGATGGCAACCTCAAGACCCAGGCCAGCCACTGGGAAAAGATGCCCACCGCTATAATGGCTGCCAGGGCTAAGAGAAGGTTTTCGGACATTAACGCCGGAGGGTGGCCTTAAGTCTCAAAGGATTTAGAAACAAATCCAGGGCGTCTAAAACATCGCGCACCAGGATATCAGCAGCCAGGATGGCCTCTTTGGCCCCCCCCTCTTCTAAAAGGACCACTACCCCCAGAGCCGCTTCAGAAAGCATGAGGACATCATTTCTCCCGTTTCCTATGGCCGCTACAGACTGAGGCCCAAGCTCCTCTACATATTTTAACTTGGCCTCGTCGTGAGGCTCTCCGGGAGGAAGGATGACCAGTTTACAGGGAAGGTCAAAGAGGGCCTTTTGGGCCCGACCAAAGGTATCAGCGGTGATAACATGAAGGGCAAGATTTTTGGAAAGCTCTAGAAAACGCTCCTTCACCCCGGCCTTCAGGTGGCCGTCCACCGCCAGGGTGCCATTAAAATCAAAGACCAGGTGTTTTAAAGAAAGCTTTCCATAGCCGGGAATTTCTATTTCAAGCATTTAAGGATGCCTCCTTATTATAATTCCACCCATTTTACGCGGGCCGCATGGCATTGAATATTTACTGCTACCGGAAGACTCGCTATGTGGGTAGGGAAGGCCTCCACGTGAACCGCAAGGGCTGTGGTTTTCCCTCCAAAACCCAGAGGCCCTATACCGAGTTTGTTTATCTCTTCCAGTAGTTCTCCTTCAAGTTCGGCGATATCTTCTCTTGAAGACGGCCTTCTCAGAGGCCTTAAAAGGGCCTTTTTGGCAAGATAAGCCGCTTTTTCAAAGGTGCCTCCAATCCCTACCCCTACTGTAACAGGCGGGCAGGGATTGGGCCCGGCTTCCGCTACGGCCTTCAGGACAAAGTCTTTGACCCCCTTAAGGCCGGCTGCCGGGGGTAACATGGCCAGCCTGCTCATATTTTCACTTCCGCAACCCTTGGGCATAATGGCAAGCCTTAGCCGGTCTCCGGAAACGATCTCCACATGAATTACCGCCGGGGTATTGGTCCCGGTGTTCTGGCGGGTCAGAGGGTCTGCCACGGATTTTCGTAAAAAACCTTTCTGATACCCCTGAGCTATGCCCTCATTTATGGCCTCTAAAAGCCCTTTTACCCTGACTTCCTCTCCTAGTTCTACCAAAACCACCGCTATACCTGTATCCTGACACAAAGGAAGCCCCAGTTCAGGTGCTAGCCTCGCGTTTTCAAGGAGAAGGCTTAAGACCTTCCTCCCAAGGGGGGAGGGTTCTTCTTCGCAGGCCTGTTTAAGGGCCTTTAGCACTTCAGGCGGCAGGATTCTGCAGGCTTCAATCGCCGCAGCGGCAACCCTTTGGGTTATCTCCTGAGAGCTTATCTCTCGCATTTTTTTCTGAGTAACACAAAGAGCATTTTTCAAGCAAGGCTTAAAAAAGCCGACCGTTCCTTTACACATTTGCTTTCAGAGCCCATTCTGGATAGGCTTAGCAAAAACAAAGGAAGGAGTTTTCCATGCTGGTGGTGCCGGCTATCGATTTAAAAGACGGCCGCTGTGTGAGGCTTTACCAGGGAGATTACAGCAAAGAAACTGTTTACAGTGAAGACCCCCTTTCTCTGGTGCAGGCTTTTGTAGAAGCCGGGGCAGAGTTGATCCACGTTATCGATCTTTCGGGTGCCAAAGAAGGGCGGGCTGTTCACCGGGATCTCATCATAGAAATAGCCCGAAATAGCCCCGTTCCCATCGAGGTGGGGGGTGGCATAAGAGACCTTGCCACCATCGAGGATTACCTTTCGGCAGGGGTTGACCGCATAATCCTTGGGACCATTGCCTGCCGCAAACCAGAACTCGTAAAAGAGGCTGCTCGCCTTTTTCCCGGCCACATCGTGGTAAGTATCGATGTGCGGGGAGATTATGTGGCGGTTGAAGGCTGGACGGAAGAAAGTAGCATTCATTATCTGGAGCTGGCCAAACTCCTGGAAGACGCCGGCCTGCGAGCCCTTATCTTTACAGACATTACCCGCGACGGGACTGAAGAAGGGGTAAATCTCAAACGGGTTTTACCGCTTCTTGAGGCCGTATCTCTCCCGATTTATCTTGCAGGGGGAGTTTCAAGCCTTGAAGATATCAGGAAGCTTCTTCCGCTTGAAGAAAAAGGCCTTGAAGGAGTTATTACGGGGCGCGCCATTTATACCGAGGCCCTTGATCTTCGAGAAGCCATCAACATAGCCAAAGGGCTTAAGTGAAAGAGAAAGATCTTAGCGGACACCTAATAGAGTTTGCCGAACAGGGACGCATCCAGACGGCTTATTGCCTGGGGCAGAAGGACAGGCGCCTGCGTGTCCTTCTGCTTTCAGGAAGGGAAGAACTCCTGCCCCGCACCCGTATTCTTCATATCTCCCGGCGGGCTTTTCGCGCCAGCCATCGCCAGGAACAGCTGGAAATTCTAAAACAGGCCCACGAACGCCGGGAACGACTCAAAGAAGAAATTGACCTTGAAGCCCTCTGGGAAATCATCGTAGATGAAACCGAAGAGATAAGCCCCGAGGAGCTGGCTGAAATCTATTTTGGCCAGGGGATAGAAGACGACCATGTGGCGGCCCTTATCCGGGCGGTCCTTGAAGACCGACTCTACTTTCGCTTCCGGGAGGGGCAGATTCTCGTTCATTCTCGCGAAGAGGTAGCCCGCTTAAAAGCAGCCCGTCGCAGGGAGGCCGAAAGACTTGCCCGCCGGGAAGAAGGGGCTGCCTGGCTGGCATCTCTTCTGGCCCGCAAAGAATACCCGGTAAAGGATTCCGTGCGCCAGTATTGGCTTGCGGCCCTAAAAGATTATCTGCTTTTTGGCGAAGAGGCCCGTAATGCCCGAGAAACCAAAGAACTCCTCAAAAGGGTGGGGGCCGACCGTCCTTCCAAAGTCTTTGAAATCCTGGTTCTCGAAGGCATATTCTCCCCCGACGAAAACCTGGAGCTTTTACGCTTTGATATCCAGGAGGATTTCCCCGAAGAAATCGAAGAAGAGGCCCACAGGCTGGCTAAAAGTGGTTTCAAAAAAGAAGGCCGCAAGGATCTTACCCACCTTGAACCCGTTACCATTGACGGCCCGGAAACCAGAGATTTTGACGATGCCATCCACTTTGAAAAGACCAGAGAGGGGCTTCTTGTCGGGATCCATATTGCCGATGTGGCGGCTTTTGTGCCTCCGGAAAGCATGGCCTTTAAAGAGGCGCTCTCCCGTGGGGCAACGATCTATTTGCCGGATCGCACTATTCCCATGCTTCCCCGTATCCTTAGTGAAGAGACGGCAAGCCTTAAAGCCGGGCTTGAAAGGCCTGCCCTGTCTTTTCTGGTGGAATTGAGCCCGGAGGGAGAGATCCTTTCTTTTCGTATCGTGCGTTCTCTTATCAGAGTGGCCCGTCGTCTAATTTACGAAGAGGCCGACAAACTGCTCCAAAAGGAATTAGAGCCTCTTTATAAATTGGCCCAAAAGCTTTTTGAAAAAAGGCTTTCTGCCGGAGCTCTCCCGGTCTATTTACCCGAGATCATCCTGCGGGTGGAAAACGGCCAGATAAAACTGGAACGCATAGAGATTACCGGCTCAAGATTTCTGGTCTCGGAATTTATGATTCTTGCCAATTATCTGGCGGCCCGTTTTCTTAAAGAGAATCAGGTGCCGGCCATTTACCGGAGTCAGCCCAAACCCAAAGAGCGCCTCATCTCCGGCCTGGAACAGGATCTTTATCTCAACTTTTTGCAGTTACGCCAGATGTCCCGGGGCGAAATGCTCCTCACTGCGGAATTTCATCACGGTCTGGGGCTCCCATGTTATACTACCGTTACCTCTCCCCTGCGCCGGGCGGTAGATCTCATCGTGGAACACCAGATATGTCATTTTCTCGATACTGGAAAGCCTCTTTTTTCACAGGAAGATCTGGAAGGTTTCCTTAAAGAACTCTCCCGGTCTTTAGAAGTAGCAAATACGGTTAAAAATAGGTCCTATCGTTACTGGCTTCTCAAATATCTTCAGCAAAACGCCTGTAAAAAGCCTCTTGAAGCCCTGGTAATTGATATTCACCACAGAAAGGCCAAAGCCCTCGTGCTGGACTACATGATAACGGTAGATGTGCCCTTGCCTCCCAGTATGCGCCTTGAGCCGGGAAGCAGGCTCAAAATCCTCTTAAAAAGCGTCAACCCCCGCGAAGACACCATCCGGGCCTTCCTGGCCCACTAAATCAAGGGCCTGAATCTCTTCGAATTGCTGCTTGGAGGCCTCCTGTTTCTCTTTCATGTAAGAGGAAATATAGGTGTAATTATCGAAGAGGGCCTCTACAATGGCTTTGTCAAGATGGCCTTTTTTGGCCATATCACCCATGATCTGGAAAATTCTTTCTCTTCCAAGGCCCTCACGGTAAGGCCGGTCCTCTCTAAGGGCGGTGAAGACGTCTGCCACGGCAAGTATCCTGGACCCCAGGCTTAAATCTCCGGCAGAGAGACGGAAGGGATAGCCCGTGCCATCAAGTTTTTCGTGATGAAAGGCGGCCCATTCGGTTACCAGCTCAAAACCTTCGATGGAGTCAAGGATTACATGGGTATAATAAGGGTGCTTCTTGATTATATCGAATTCTTCTCGTGTTAGTTTCCCGGGTTTTTCAAGAATTTCCACCGGAATGGCAAGTTTACCCAGATCATGAAGATTTCCGGCTATCTGGATAAGGGTGATCTCTTTCTCTGTAAAACGGAAATATTTGGAAAGGGCTACCGCGGTGGAGGCCACACCTGCCGAATGGGTAGCTGTAAAACGGGAACGGAAGTCTATGATACGGCTGAAAAAACGGGAAAGATGGGCCACACTTTCAATGTCTATTTCTACCTTTTCAAGGGGCCCATATTTCAGGAGCACGGAATAGATGCGAGGATTAATAATGTCAAACCAGAAGGCCTCCCGCTGAGCCAGATCTTCAAAAATATCCACCACTTCCGGATGAAACTCTTCTCCTTCAAGCTCCCTTACCCTGGCAACAATTTTAGGAACCTGCGGAAGAATGTAACCCTTCCGCATGATAGAACGCTCCACAAAATCGGAAAGATTTAAGATTTGGGATTCTAACACGTAGGGATCCGTAAGGCTTAATCCCTGCTCTCGCCAACTTTTCCAGGAGTGATGGTGGTAGCGCACCAGGGGAGCTGCCGGAGACAAGATCCAGATAGAGTTCAGAAGTTGCTCTCCCTTTAAGCAGTGACTATTAACATTTTCGGCCTCAAAGCGGTGAAGAAGGACCTTCTCCCGGGGGTCGAGGGCTCCGATGTCGTGAAAAAGGGCCGCCATGTAAATATTCCGGCTGGTATCAAAAGGTAGGATGGCTTCTTTGGCCATCTGCCAGGCAATGTAGGCGGTGCGCATCTGGTGGAGAGAAATGGCCGGATTGGCTAGATCTATCGCGTCTGAAACGGACAAGAAAAAATTATTGAGATTGATATACGTCTCCCGCAACATCTGAAATTTCTTATCGGGAAAGAGGCTCTGAAAGTTGAAGATTAAGCGTTTTTAATTTGGTCTCCAAAGTGATGGCTTTTAAATTTGAAAACAGTGTTTTTATGTCTTGGAAGGACAAAAAAGAAATTTTTTTGCTTGCCGGGGGGCTAATCCTCCTCTTCCTGAACCTGGGTCAGAGACCCCTCTGGGGAGCCGAAGGGCGCTGGGCTGAAGCGGTGCGGGAGATGCTCCTCCGAGGGGATTTCTGGGTTCCCACCCTTAATGGCACCCCTCATCTTACCAAACCCCTTCTGCCTTACTGGCTCCTCATGCTTTCTGCTAAAATTTTTGGCCACCTGAACGAATGGACAGTAAGGCTTCCAGCGGCAATTTCTGGTGTCTTAACCCTGGTTTTCTTCTACCTTTTGAGCCGTAAATTTCTGGAAAAGGGGCTTGCCCTCCTCGCTACCGGCCTTTTTCTGACTAGCTATGGCTTTTTCTATTACGCCCGGCTTACGCAATCAGAAATTTATCAACTTCTCTGGGTCACGGCTGCTTTAGCCTGGTATGTCCACCACCGGGAAGAGAAAAGTTTTAAGGGTTATCTGATCTTCTGGCTCCTGGTTGATCTTGCAGCTCTCAGCAAAGGCCTTACCGGCATGGCGGTGCCCTGCCTCGTAGTCCTTATGGACTGGTTAGTTCGCAAAGATACCAAACACCTCAATCTGAAGGCCCTTCTGGCCACCCTCCTGGGATTTGCTCTTTATTTTCTCCATTACTATGGGATAGCACGGGCTTCAGGAAGCACTTTGCCCTTTTACCTGATCATCCGCGAAAATCTTCTTCAGGCCGTTTCTCCCTATGATCATCGGGAACCTTTCTACGTTTATCTCATTTATTGGCCCGAACTCCTCCTCCCCTGGACGCCTTTTCTCTTTCTGGCTCTGGGTTGGGCTTTCAAGAACTGGCAGCGGCTCTCTCCTGACACCAGGTGGATTTTGGCCGGGAATCTTGCGGTCTTTTTCCTTTTTACCCTGGCCCGTTGCCGACGTTTCTATTACATTTTGCCCATCTTTCCTCTCTCTATTCTTTTGATTTCTGTTTGCCTCCAGTCTTATTATCTGCGGTTTAAAAGGTTCCTCTGGGGAGCAGTCTGGGTTTTCTTGACCTTTGAAATTATCGTTTTTGCCATTTTACAACCCATTCTTTCTTCTCCTTCTGAAAAGGCCTTTGGGGAAAGTCTTTCGGCTTTCCTTAGGCAAAATCCCTCTCTTCGAGTCTGTGTCTTTAAGAAGGCCTCTGCCAATCTGTTTTTCTATTTGAATCTTCCCCGTCCCGTGCCGGTCTTGCGGGAGCTGGGGGAGGTAAAAGATTGTGATTTATTATTCTTTCGGGAACGCTATTACCAGAAGGAGCCTCTTCTAAGAGAAAGGGCTCAGGACCTCTGGGGGGTTCCGGAGAAACTGCGCTCTAAAGATCCGAACAAAAATTATCTCCTCTGGATCCTCAAGAAAGGAAATTTTTTTATGCCTGGTCTAATTCCAATCCATGAAGGGATAAATAATGAAAAGAAAAAATCCTCTTAAACTGGCCCTTATCGGGTGTGGCAAAGCGGCCAGAAGGCACCTGGCCCTTTGTCGAGAACTTCCAGAAGCAGAGCTTGTGGCGGTGGCGGATCTTGATCCGGAGCGGGCAAGCCATTTTGCTAGAGAAGTGGGGGCGAAGGCCTATACCGATTATCGGGAGATGCTTTACAGGCACCCGGAGGTGGAAGCGGTAGATATAGCCGTCCCCTCCGGGCTCCACGCCGAGATAGCCCTTTCAATTTTAAAAGATTTTCACAAATCGCTCATTCTTGAAAAGCCACTATCTCTTTTAATATCAGAGGCCAGAGAAGTTGTAAGGACGGCCAAAGAGCTTGGACTCAAAGTCATTACCATCTTTCAAAACCGTTTTAACCGGCCTGTAATAAAACTCAAAGAAGCCCTTGAAGCCGGTCGCTTTGGCAAGATTGTTTTGGCCTCGGTGCGGTTTTACTGGTGTCGCCGTCAGGATTATTACGATAGCGCCTCCTGGAGGGGAACCTGGGCTCTTGATGGTGGTGCACTTGCCCAGCAGGGTTGTCATCATGTAGATATGTTGAGATGGCTGCTCGGAGCAGTCAAAGAGGTCTATGCCCGGGCTGCCACACGGCTTGCTAAAATCGAGGCCGAAGACGTGCTGGTGGGGACAATTGAGTTTGAAAACGGAGCTTTAGGGACGATCGAGGCCACCACCTGTGCTCGGCCACGGGATCTATACGCGGAACTGGTAATTTTAGGAGAGAAAGGAGCAGCAATCCTGGGCGGATTTGCCCTAAACGAACTTCGGCACTGGTCTTTTGAAGACGAAGGCCCGGAGGACCTGGTTGTGCGTGAAAAGTTTGCTCAGAACCCCTCAGACCCTCTAGGTTATGCTCATCGGGCCTGTTTTCAGGCAGCCTTAAGATATTTGGACGGTGGCCCCAGAGACCCCAGGCTTGTCGTGGGAGAAGATGCCATACCTTCTCTGGAACTTATCCAGGCCCTTTACGAGGCGGCCTTCTCCGGGAAACCGATCGTTTTTCCGCCAAAAATAAAGAAATCTCCCCTTGGAAAAAGAGGTCCTCATGAAAATCCCTCTCCTTGACCTTAAAAGAGACTGGCAGGAGATAAAAGAGGAAGTGGAGGCAGGGTGGCGGGAGGTTACCTTCTCCATGCAGCTCTTAAATGGCAAAAATCTTCTGGCTTTCGAAAAGGAAGCAGCCCTTTATTTTGGAACTAAATTCGCGCATGGAGTGGGTTCTGGCACCGAGGCCCTCTGGCTGGCGTTGATTGCCTGTGGTATCGGCCCTGGAGACGAAGTAATTTTACAGGCCAACGCCTTTGCCGCGGATGTAGAAGCTATTAAGTGGGCTGGCGCCAGGCCGGTCCTGGTGGACATCCAGGAAAAAGACTTTGGCCCGGATCCTGAAAAGATACGGGCCGCCGTAACCCCTCGCACCCGGGCCTTGATGGTGGTCCACCTGTATGGGCACCCTTTAGAGATGGAACCCCTCCTGGAGCTAGCTGATCAGCACGGTCTCATCCTCATTGAAGACGCCTCTCACGCCCACGGGGCGGAATACCGTGGCCGCAAGGTGGGGACTTTTGGCAAGGTGGGCTGCTTTAGTTGTGGCGTGGTCAAAAACCTTAATGCCCTTGGAGATGCAGGGCTGGTGATCACTGATGATCCGGAAATAGCCCACCGCTTGAAATACCTTCGGGTCCATGGCCAGGTTCACAAAAATGACCATCATTTTTACGGCTTTAACGCCCGTTTGGATGAGCTTCAGGCTGTAGTATTGAGAGCACGTCTCAAACGTCTAGATACTAAAAACAAACGGCGTCGCGAAATTGCCAGACGTTACCAACAGGCCCTCTCGGATATAAAGGGTCTTCATCTTCCTCCTGAAGAAGACGAAATAAAAAAACCCGTCTTTCACCGTTACGTTGTCCGAACTTCCAGACGAGATGAGCTTAAGGCTTATCTCAAGGAGCGGGGAATCGGAACCGGAATATATTATCCTGTTCCCCTCCATCTTCAGCCTGCCTGGAAGGCAGAAGGATATCCAACCTACAAATTGCCAGTAAGTGAAAGGATTGCCCAAGAGATTTTAGCCATTCCACTTTTTCCCGAGATGGAAGAAATAGAAATAGAAGAAGTTTGCGCCGCGATAAGGGCTTTTTTCAAAATATGATTTCGGTAGTCATTCCTATTCACAATGAAGAAAAAAATATCAGACCTCTCTATAAGGAGCTAAAACAGGTTCTCGAAGGACTGGGGGAAGATTACGAAATCATTTACGTGAACGATGGCAGCACGGATCGAAGCGGTGAAGTTTTAGCCACTCTAAAAGCAGAGGATCCTTGTGTGCGGGTGCTGGAGATGGATCGTAACCGTGGAGAGGCTGCAGCCCTTACGGCCGGGTTCTGGCATGCCCGCGGAAAAATAGTAGTGAGCCTTGATGGAGATGGTCAAAATGATCCTAAATATATCCCCCAACTTTTACAGAAACTTTCTGAAGGCTATTTGGTTGTGTCTGGCTGGAGAAGAAAGCGTAAAGAGCCTTTATTTAGGCGGGTTTTACCCTCTTTGATAGCCAACCGTTTGATCGGCATGGTGACCGGAGTAAAAGTGCGAGATAATGGTTGTAGCCTTAAGGCCTATCGGGCTGAAGTTGTGCGGCGGGTCCAGCTTCCCCACGGCTTTCATCGTTTTATCCCGGCGGTCTTTGGGGTGCAAGACAACGAGGTAGCAGAGATCCCTGTAGTGGATCGTCCGCGCAAGTTTGGGCGCTCCCATTACGGCCTGAAACGCACCTTTGAGGTCTTGCGAGAGTTGTTCACAATGCCTTTGCTTAAGTATTCCAAAAGTAGCGAAAAAATACTAATCGTCTTTACGGGTCTTCTTTTTGCAGGCACTAACCTTTGCTTTTTTCTTTCCCTCCGAAAACGTATAAGTTTTCTTTGCCCCGGAAGCCTTGGTGCCGCTCTGGCAATAAGCTTCTCAGTGCTTAATAACTTGAGAAGATTCAAAAAGGCACAAGAACAAGGCGTTTTCAAAGTAAGAGAAATTTAAACTTTGGTTTTCTTCTCAAGGAGCTAGGCTTCTTTTCCTTTTCGCAAAAAGGGGGTTTGAAGTGGGCTTTGCCCCTGAAGTTCTAATTTATTACTGGGAGCATTTTTTTAGGCAATATTTTTCTTCGGGATCCGTTCCTATTTTTCGTTCCGAAAAATAGGAACGGATCCCATGATTGTCAAATTTTTAATGCTCTCATTAATAATTATTGGCCTCTTCTCGCGTACTCAAGCTCTACTAGGCAAATCCGCCCAAACTCCCGCCTAATTTGCAAAAACTTTCCCCAATCTTAATTCCCCTTCCTTCAAAGGGAGGGAATTAACCGGAAATCTGGAAGAGATTTAGCTAACAGGAATGCTTCAGCGGTCGAGCGGACTCACCACCCCTGTGATTCTCCGTCCCACAATATGAGTGTAAATCATGGTGGTGCGCAGGCTTTTGTGACCGAGAAGTTCCTGGATGGTGCGAATGTCATAGCCGTCCTCAAGAAGGTGGGTGGCGAAGCTGTGCCGCAGGGAATGCACCGTGGCGGACTTTTCCACCCCGGCCTTCCGTAGCGCCTTTTTGAAGGCCCGTTGCACCGCACTAGGATGAATGTGATGCCGACGCACGGTCTCAGTCCGCGGATCTACGGAAAGATCCTTTGAAGGAAACAACCAGAACCAGGCCCATTCTTTTCCGGCCTCGGGATATTTACGCTCAAGCGCATACGGCAGGTATACCCCAGCCACTCTGGCCCGTCGATCCTGATGGTAAATCTCTCGGATTTTGGCAAGATGAACCTCAAGCTCTGGTGTCAATTCCCGAGGGAATACGGTTACCCGGTCTTTATCTCCCTTGCCGGAAAATACCGTGATCAGGCCTCGTTCAAAATCTAGATCTTTTACCCGGAGTCTTACTGCCTCGCTTACCCTCAAGCCCCCACCGTACATGAGGGCACAGATCAGGTAATGGGTTTCTTCAAGTTCCGAAAGCACCGCCTCCACTTCTTCTCGGCTTAGCACTACCGGAAGTCTTCTTTCTCGGGCCTTTACGGCCTCAATATAGGGATCAATTTCTTTTTCGAGCACATGGCGATAGAAAAATACCAGGGCATTTAAAGCCTGATTCTAGGTGGAGGGGGCCACATTTCTTTCCACGGCAAGATGAGTGAGAAAATACCGAAAATCCTCACCGGAGATTTTTTCCGGTGATTTGTAGTCCAGGTATTCGGCCAGGCGTCTTATCCAGTCAAGGTAAGATTTTTCGGTGCGGTAAGAATACCGTTTTCGCCGGAGCGTTTTTCTGGCCTTCTCCAGCGTCTCCACCCATTCGGCCTCCGTCCTCCCAGCTGAAGATTCTTTAGATAGGGTGTTCAGGAAATACTCATACAGCTTTAAAGCCCGGTCAGCCTGTTCTACTTGCCAGGGCTCGCATTTTTGAGATAATTTATAGAAAAATTGTTTTTTCTGAGCAGGAGCTAACTTTCGTCCGGGGGTAAGGTTATATTCCTGCAGGGCCTGCACCACCCAGCGCAACATGAAGGGGATTACTTTTTCTCGCTTTTCCGCCTTCTCGAGAAAGGTTCCAAATTTTTCCATCAACTCTTCTTGCGATTTCATTTTGCCCCTTTTTGCCGGCAAACATATTACCTTAGTAGGAATATTATCTTACTTAGCAAGATTAAACAAATTTTGTGCATTATCTAAAAAATTGGATTTCAGGAGATTTTAAGAAGAAAAATGAAAAAAAGAATATTTCCCCCCTCTATTATTAGAAGAACTTATCATAAAATCTAAAATTCCAATGTTTGTTGTTTTTATTTAAAAAATTATCTTTATTAAAATATCAATCATGAATTTTAAGTCTAAGAAAATATAAAAGTTAGACGTAAATAAATAAAAGGGGAAATAACTAATGAAAATTGGAATAATTATCTGTCAAGACAATCCTGAGGTGCTTTGGAATGCTTTTAGGCTTGCCAATATGATGCTTGAGGGAATGGAAGATGTTACTATTTTCCTTAATGGACCATCGGTTAGATATGAAGAATTAGATTGCAAACAATTTCCATTAAAAAAATTAGCGAAGATATTTACTCTTTCTGAAGGTGTACTACTTGCATGAGGTAAATTGATGGAACTTCACGGTGTGAAGGAAGGATATCACAAAAGAGGAACCCAGAAAGATCTTTACAATCTAATTAAAGAAAGTGACAAGATTATTACTTTCTAGATTTTATAAGGGATAGAAAAGAAGTTTCAATTGCATTTGATAATTCAACAACAGCCTTATGTCTAACAAGTGGGTGCACCTGACCGCTATTCCGCTGCGCTCCATAGCGGCAGGTGAGTTTGGGTGTTAGATTGAAAAATTTTTCCAAAATATTAAAATGGAAATCAAAAAATTTTGGAGAAATAACTATGCTTGAATTATCCTTAAATAACATAGAACAAAAACTTTCAAAACTTACTATAGAAGAGTTATTAGAGCTTGAAGAAAAAATATTAAAGACAATAAAAAAGAAAATTAAAGAGGAAAAGCCTGAAGACTGGAAAAAAGATTTTTTAAGTATTTCGGTATGGGATCATTTAGAAAATAAGTTTGAAGTAAAAATAGATAAATGGAAGATAGAAACATTTTAATTGATACTAGCATAATAATAGAATTCTTACGAAAGAAAGACAAACGAAATACTTATTTATGGAAAGTAAAAGAAGGAGGTTTTAACTGTTTTATTTCAACTATTACTATATTTGAGTTGTATGCTGGAGCTATAACAGATAGACATAAACAAGATTTAGAGAAGCTATTAAGATGGATCGAGATAATACCCTTTACACAAGAAATAGCTAAGCGTTCGGCGGAGATTTATAAAAAATTAAAAGCCAATAATCAGCTGATAGAATTTAGAGATATTTTTATAGGAGCAACTGCTTTAGAAATGGAGCTTCCTCTAATAACATTAAACGAAGTTCATTTTAATCGGATTCAAGGAATCAAAATATATGATAGAAACAATCTCTAACAATCCGCTTCAGTGGACCGGTATAACCGCCGGCCGCTGAGTTTGGGCGTTATAGAAAATTTCAAAATTTATGATGGGAAGAGAGTTTTTTTGGAAAAATTTTAATTTAGGAATAGAACTATCTATAGCTGGTAGTTTTATATATAACGGATTAAAGGCTTTCGATGAATTGCAAATATTTTATTATCCAGAAGAAATTTTTGAGTTTTTATATAATATTTCTGTTGGAATTGAGCGACTCGAAAAGATTGCTATTATCCTTATTGAACATGATAATGTTGAGGACCAAGAAGAATTTGAAAAAAGTTTGATAACCCATAACCATTTAGAATTACTATCAAGAATAAAGAAAAAATATAAGCTCAAATTAGGAAAACAGCATAACCGATTTTTGCAATTCCTTGCAGAGTTTTATAATAATATGCGCTATAGCAGATACAATTTAAATGAAGTTTATTCTTATGATAAAGAAAAACAAGCGATTCGAAATTATATTTCTAAAGAACTAGGAATACAACTCGAAGAAACTTCAGAAAATAATTATAGGATCAAAAAATTTATTGGAAAAATTATTGGAAAAATAACAACTGAATTATACGAAGTAATTTATAATGAAGCACACAGGTTAAATATTTACACATACGAATTACGTATAAATTCGAAAGCGGCCAAAATCTTTTTAAGAAAGGAATTTGATTTTTTGAAGGAAACAGTATTGTGGAAAGAATTACTGATATACTTGATGAATGCAAGTGAAGATATAGGGATAATCGATTTTATTAAAAATATACAACCATTAAGATTTGATCCAGGATCAATACCTTATTATTTAACTTACTTTCAAAATGACGTAAATAAACTCGAACATCTTGACGAACTTGATCTTCTTTATGATGAAGATGTTGTGAATAAAAAAGAACGTCTTGAAATGTTAGAATTTATTGGAGATCCACACGTTTATTTTGATGAGGATTACTTTGATGAAGACATGATATAACAATTCTCTTCAGCGGACGGCGTAATACGCCGCCGCTGAGTTTGGGCGTTAGAAAAAAATAAATTCGAGGTAGAATATGAAAGTTACAGTAATAATAGAAAAAGATGAATTTGGATGCTATGCTTATTGTCCCGAATTAAAAGGCTGTCATACACAGGGGGATACTTTAGATGAAGTTCTAAAAAATATTAAAGAAGCTGTAGAATTATATTTAGAAACTTTGGATGAAGAAGAAAAAAGAATTTTATTAAACAAAGAGATTTTGACTACTTCTTTAGAGATAAGGGTTGCCTAAACTACCAAGATTAACTGCTGTTGAAGCCGAAAAGTTATTATTACAAGCAGGTTTTAAATTGATGAGGAGTAAAGGAAGTCATAGGATTTACATAAAAGAAAACAAACGTTTTGTTTTACCCTTCCATAGCGGAAAGATATTACATCCTAAGATTGTAAAGTAATTATTTGAAATTATTGATGAAGAAAAAGAAAGTTTAATCTAACAAACCTCTTCAGCGGCCCGGCGGTTACGCCGGTCCGCTGAGTTTGAGCGTTAGAAAAAATTGAAAGAATTGAAATTTTCTTTAGAATTTAAACCTAAAGCAGTAAAAAGACCTAAAACGGATTCCTAAAGACCAAATTGTGAGAATTCTAGAAAATATTGAAATACTCCAATCTGGACTTCAAGGAGATATTAAACGCCTAACAGGCTTTACTCCAGAGAATTGGTTAAGAGTTGGAAATTATAGAATACTTTTTGAAATTGAAGAGAAGAAAATAATAATTTATCGAATTCTCCACAGGAAAGACGCTTATAAATAATTTTTGAGGGAATTATTATGGCGCCGATTATTTTAGAAAAAAATGGAAAAAAGGAATTTGTTATTTTGAGTTATGAAGAGTTTTTGAAACTTAAGGAAATAGCAGAAGATTATGAAGATTTGAAAACTTTAAGAGAAGCTAAAGAAGAGGAAAAAGATAAACCTGGATATTCATTGGAAGAAGTAAAGAAAATTTTAAATATATAACAATCCGCTTCAGTGGACCGGCATAACCGCCGGCCGCTGAGTTTGAGCGTTAGGCACTATTTGTGGAGTCATACCATGTGGATCACACATAGCTATTTAGGAAGTACGCGCGGAAAGATGCGTTATCTCTTCTTCCTTTTGTATGAGGACTATATTGATGCCCAGACGCAATTTGCCCAAGAATTGGATCTCTTTTTGGAGCGATTTGCCCGAAATTTGGGTGATGGAGTGCTGTTGTTCGACCGTTTATGGGGATCTTGAGACTAAAATCCCATGTTTTAAGAAAGTCATGGACGGATGACGAGATTCAAGAACTAACAAAGACACCTTCTCTTTTGATGATCAATGTTGACTTTGTTGTGGAGGGTGACTCAGATGTCTTTGCGGCTGCACATAGAATCTGGAACCGCGTAAACCCTGAAGATGCAGTGAAAGTGTTTGAGCTAAAGCCAGGAGTTTTCGGTTTTAGCATTGATTTGATACAAGCTGGTCGGTTTCTAAGAGAACTGTACATGCATTTGGTGTATCGCGGAGGAAGTGCCTAACCGAGCGTCCAGCGGACGTGGCTGCGCCGCGCGCGAACCGGGGCCGTGGACGGCAAAGGTGTCTTCGCCTGCCGGGTTGGTTGGACAGTCACGCCGCGCCGCTGACGCTATCGTTAGAAAAAAAGTGTAAAATAAACTTAGAATTTGAAAACTTAAAAAGGAGAATATTCTATGGAGAATTTAAAGATTTTAAACAAACTTGATCGAGAAGATAGAGAAAAGATTATCTATTTTGCTAAAATTCTTTTAAGACAGGAAAAATATCAAAAATTAAAGAAAGAAATTGAAGAAAGAAAAAAAGAAATTGAAAAAGGAGAAATTTTAACGCATGAAGAGATGTGGAATAAATTAAATGTTTAAAATTATCTATGCTAAAAGTGTTTTTAAGGATCTTAAGAAAATTGATCGAAAAAATTTGAAGAAAATTAAAGAAGGAATTGAAGAATTAATAAATTTTCCAAATATTTCACAGATCAAGCATCTGAGAAATCATCCGTTAGCGGATTATAGATTGAGGATAGGAAACTATAGAGTGCTTTTTAATGTGAACTGGAAGAAGAAAGAAATATATATCTTGAAAGTGGGGCACCGAAGAGAGGTATATTAACTTCTAACAACTTGCTTCAGCGGACCCGCTTTATAGTGGGCCGCTGAGTTTGGGCGTTAGAAAAAGAAATGAAATGGATTGAAATTATCTGTTTGGCTAAATCTAGAAAAATGCAGGGGTATTGTATAGCTGGTAAAAGAGTTCAATCAAATATATGGATTAGGCCTATAAGTCCGAGAGAAACAGAAGAAATTTCTGAGATAGAATGCAGACTTAATACTGGAAAAGAAATTGAAATATTAGATATTGTAAAAGTTCCACTCACAAAACATAAACCTAATAAGTTTCAAACCGAAAATTATTTAATAGATAATGTTTACAATTGGCAATATATAGGTAAATTTAATTATGAAAATCTTGAAAAAATTTGTGACTTTCCTGAAAATTTATGGTTAATAGATGATTGTTTAGATTGTTCTTCTAGCTATGGAATAAATGATAGAATTCCTGAAAACATAGTCGATAGTTTTGATAAATCTTTGTATCTTATTACGCCAGATTGTTTAAAAATTTTTATAAAAACAGAATACGATAAAAAACGATTAAGAGCTGCTTTTTGTTATAATGGAACTAATTATATTTTATCTATTACTGATGTATTTCTTGAACAATATTTATTAAATAGAGACGAAAGTATTTATGAAATTAAAAAACCTAAAAATTGAGTTTATATGTGTGTTAGCCTTGGACTCCCTTATAAAGGGTACTGTTATAAATTTGTTGCTTCTATTATTCCTTACGAAGTAGTATTAAAAGAATTACGAAAAATTGGTTAAAAGAAGTAAATTTGTGATGAGTGAAATAATATTTACAATTGGCCAAGGTAAAAAGAATATTGAACAATTTTTGGATATTCTTTCTAATTCCAAAATAAACTTACTTATAGACCTTAGGAGTAATCCATATTCAAAAGTTTCAGACTTTTCACGAGGTAAATTGGATAATATTTTGAAAAAAAAGGAAATAAAATACTTATATCTAGGTGATAAATTAGGTGGAGAAAACATAAAAGATGTATTCCGCAAAAATAAAGGGAGTTTATTTGATATTCTTAATAAAAAATTTTTTAAAGAAGGGTTAAAAATTTTATGGAAATTAAGAAAAAGTTATAAAATTTGTTTATTTTGTGCAGAAGAGGATCCTTTAGAATGCCATCGGTTTCTTTGTGTAGGTTCTATATTAAAACTGAAGGGAAATATAGAAATTATCAATATATTAAGTGGTAAAAATGAAAACTTTGATTTCTCAACAAGAAGACTTATAGATGAATTAAAGTTGGATCGGATTTTTGACAAAATAGATCCAAAAGAAATTGAAAAAGCATTTTGGTATAAATTACATTACATATATTCAAATCTTTATAATGCAAAGAAAAATGATATTATACACTATAGGCTTTTCTAAAAAAACTGCAAAACATTTTTTTGAGTTATTGCGAAAGAAAGGGGTAAAAACTTTAATAGATATTAGAAGAAATCCACATTCTCAGTTAAGTGGTTTTGCGAAAGCTAAAGATTTGGAGTTCTTTATAAAAGAGCTTATAAATGGAAAATATATCTATCTCGAAATTTTTGCTCCTTCTGAAGAATTAATCAAAAATTATAGAAAGAAAAAAATAACTTGGCAGGATTATGAACAAATTTTTAATGGAGAATTGGAAAATAAAAAAGAAAAAATCACTCAACTTATAAAAAATATTGATTTTAATAAAGCATGTCTTATGTGTAGTGAAGATAAACCAGATCGATGTCATAGACGTTTAGTAGCAGAATTTTTGAAGAAAGAATTTTTTCCTAATTTAAAAATTGAACATTTAATTTGAATTTTCTAACAATTCGCTTCAGCGGACCCGGCTAACTCGCCGGCCGCTGAGTTTAGGTGTTAGTTGAAATATTTCCGAAAATAGGTTAGAAATTTAAACTAAATCCAATTTGGAGATAGATTAAATGATCTCGGTAGAAGAAATCAAATCCATAATTGAAAAATTGCCGGAACGAGAATTTATTGAGCTCCGAAATTAGATTCTAGAAAAAGATTGGAAAAAGTGGGACAAGAAAATTGAAGAAGACTCTCGAAGAGGTCTCTTGGATTTTCTAATTGAAGAAGCTCTTGAGGAAAAGCGAGAAGGAAAGTTAAAAAATCTTTAGTGCACAAAGCTACTTCTAGATTTTGGAAATATTTTGAATCTTTGCCTAAAGCGGTTAAAAGGAGAGCAAAAGAGCAATTCGAATTGCTCAAACAAATCCATCTCATCCGTCTTTGCATTTCAAGAAAGTGGGGGAATTTTGGTCTGTAATAATAACTGATTATTACAGAACCTTAGCAATCCAAGACGGAAATGATTACATTTGGGTTTGGATCGGAACACACGATGATTATGAGAAGATGATAAGAAGAACCTAACAAACCGCTTCAGCGGACCCGGCTTATCGCCGGGCCGCTGAGTTTGGGCGTTAGAAATGAATAATAACGATTTATTGAGAGTTTTGGAAAGAATAGCTATATCTCTAGAAGAAATTGTTGATATTTTAAAAGGAAATGTTTCTCAGGTTCCTCAAGGTGAAAGAAGAATATCACAAGAAAGAATTAAAGACGAGTTAAAAGAGCAAATTCAAGAGAGAAGTATCTTAAAGAAAAATGGCAAGATTATAAATAATGCTGATGTCCAAATAGAAAAATTTTTTAGTTCGAAAAGAATCATTATAAAAAATCGTAAAAATGATGAAGATAAAGATGAAATTCTTGATGGAATAGCTACTTTCATGGGAGATAGGTATCAAAATATAAGAAAATTTTTATTAACTCTTAAAAAACATTTGAATACTGGAGAAGGTTTCAAGTTAAATTTAAAAGACGCACGACAAGAAAAAATCAGAGATATTACTTTTTTAGCCCATAAGTTATTTGAAATAGCCTTTTTAGAAGAATATAAATATCAAAAGTCTTCAAAAATATTATATGCTAAACCATCAAAAATTCCTGACGCTATAAACTTTTTTACTGGAAACTGGTTAGAACGTTTTTTAAAAAGTTCTATCATAAAGACAGTAAATAAATTGAATCTATATTATGAATACATGCAAAATATTCAAATTGTTTTACCTAATGGAAATAATTTTGAATTAGATTTAGTCTTCGCAATAGAAAAAGATATCTTCTGGTTTGAAGCAAAAACAGGAGACTATCAAAAATATATTTCAAGATATTCTAAGATTGCTAAAATTCTCAATTTAGATTTAAGTCATGCTTTTATGGTGTTAACTGATATTACAGATGAAGGAGCTAATGCATTGAGAAGTTTATTTAATATGAATGTAATAAGAATAGACAAATTTACTGAAACTTTTGAAGAAATTCTAACAAACCGCTTTAGCGGACCGACGTAAACGCCGATCGCTGAGTTTGGTAGGCATTGGGTACCTGATTTGACAAAAGAAGAAGTAAAATCTGTCGTCGAATTTATTGGTATAATTTCTGAAAGAATGCTTTTAGAATTGGAAAAGTTAAAAAAATGACCCTCTAACAATCCGCTTCAGCGGACCGGCGATACCGCCGGCCGCTGAGTTTGGGCGTTAGCTTACCCTAATAAAAACATATGCCAACTACAGCGCGTTTTTTAATTCAAAGAAAAAAGAATTAGAAAAAATTTTTACAGAAGAAAATCTCGTAAAGGTCTGGAGAAATATTGTTCGTAAACAGATGCGCTCTTTGGATCTACTAGATCTTTATGACTATTATGATTTTAATTACAATATTGAAGAGAAAGCAAAACAAATAAGGAGAGCTGTCTTAAGTGGTCAATATAAGGTTTCATCTCCATTAATATATAAACTGGAGAAGAAATATGGTATTTGTAGGCATATAATGCTGCCATCCCCAACTGATGCCTTGGTATTACAAACAATAGTTGAAGATATAGCTCCTAATCTGTTAAAAAGCCAACCGACTAAACAGGCATATTATTCCAGAGATAAACATTCTTTAAAATTGCCACATGAAATTAAAGTCGCTGATGATTATTCTTGGCTTGCAAAATGGAAAAAATTTCAGAAAGATATTTTGAATTTTTCGAGAGACTTTCCGTATTTAGTTGTTACTGATTTAACAAATTATTATGATAATATAGGCCTCAGAGAGCTTAGGCATGTTATATCTAGCAGAGTTAAAACCCATGAAGCTGTTTTAGATTTGCTTTTTTCATAGTAGAAGAATTATCCTGGCATCCAGATTATCTTCCTTCTTCTCTGAAAGGATTGCCAATGATTAATCTGGAAGCTTTTAGATTGCTTGCACATGTTCTATTATTTGAAATTGACGAAGTTCTCAGTGCTAAGACTAATAATAATTTTGTGAGATGGATGGATGATATCAATTTTGGAGTTGATGATATAAATCAAGCATGTATTATTCTTGGTGATTTAAATGATGTTTTGAAAAGTAGAGGATTAGCATTAAATCTTGGTAAGACAAATATATATTCTTCAGAGGAAGTAAAAAACCATTTTTTGGTAGAAACTAATACTTTTTTAAATGAATTACTTGAAAATACTGATCTAAATAGTCCTGATTCTGTGAAGGAATCTATAGATCGTTTACTGGAAAAATTCGAAATTCATAGAGAACAAAATCATTTACAGAATTGGACTAAAGTTACAAAACGTTTCTTTACAGTTGCTGGAAAATTAAACTCTTTGGCATTTTTAGATATAGCAACTGAGTTTTTCATGAAATATCCTGCTATTAGAGGGAATATTTGCTACTATTTTAAATTGATAAAATTTTCCAAAAAGGCCAGCAATGCTATTTTGACAATATTAAATAGTTCATCGTTTTACGATGATGTTTCCTTATATCTTTTAGTTAAGGTACTTACGGATTGGGAAATCCCTTTTAATGAAGAAGGTAAAAATTTGTTAAAAATATATTTAATATTTTGGTGAAAAAGGAGCCGACAATATTTGAATTTTACTGCTATTTATGGTTTGCTGCAAAATATGCAAGACCAAATAGATTGTTAGGCGAAATACTATCAAAAAAAGAATATGGAAACAAGATCCATTTTTAGCACGACAGGTTGTTTCCGTTATGCCAAGGTTATTACCATTTAAAGAGGAAGCAGTACAAAAATTGTTAGAAAAACAAATGGCTTTTGGTCCACGTGATGCTGCATCGGTTGCTCAAAATATTAAAGAATTATCCCAACTAGAAAAGATTCCCACGAAATTAAGGAGCTATTTGTTTCCAAGACAAAAACCAAACGCATATCCATTATCGAAATTTTTGATATTATATGCTGTATTATTTTCAAATGCTGTAAGGGATTTTGTCTTGGAAAAAGTAAACAATATTATAGATGATCCTTGGTATAAGTTTTGGATTGAAGAATATTATAGCTAATAAGGCGCTGCACCTGACCGCTATTCCGCTGCACTCCATAGCGGCAGGTGAGCTTTAGCGTTAGAAAAAATTGAAAGAATTGAAATTTTCTTTAGAATTTAAACCTAAAGCAGTAAAAGACCAAAAACGGATTCCTAAAGACCAAATTGAGAGAATTCTAGAAAATATTGAAAAACTCCAATTTGGACTTCAAGGAGACATTAAACGCCTAACAGATTTCACTCCAAAGTATCGGTTAATAGAAGACGGAAAGAAAGCGGGAAAAGTGGCGAACAGCCTGTATGAGGAACTACTTACGATAATGAATCAGATTGTAAAGAATGGGACGCCCTGAGAGGAAGTTCCTGCCAAGGCTAATTTGTAAAATAAAACGGTTGCTATGCGATTTTTCTTGCAACACTGCTCTTAGCCATTTTGCAAAGGTCTCAAAATATAAATTCCTTTCGAGTGTTTCTTCTCAAGGAACCAGGCTTCTTTTCCTTTTCGCAAAAAGGGTTTGAAGTGGGCTTTGACCCTGAAGTTCCTTAAAAGAGTTTCTTTTGCTTGCGGAAAATCTTTCCCCCTTACCCAGAGAAGGGCCCCGCTGGGAAGCTTTGAAAGCTCTTTTTCGTCTTCAATCACCTTTGAAGAAGCAGCATAAAAGGCCAGGGCCGGATGATAGAACCGGAAGAGATAGATCTTCTTCCCTTCAAAAAAGGGCCGGGCCTGCGAAAGAGATGAAAGCCAGAGGTGATTGAGATACGGCTCGGTTATGATGTGAGCAAA
>Ga0256833_1000543_pt1 | contig 29040 bp, 24 predicted proteins | sample 356284metaG_FD_190535 | JGI IMG/M metagenome (GOLD analysis project Ga0256833, IMG submission 190535) | Hydrothermal vent microbial communities from Mid Atlantic Ridge, Atlantic Ocean - 356-284 | ecosystem: Environmental > Aquatic > Marine > Hydrothermal vents | place: Atlantic Ocean: Mid... | reverse complement strand
GACGACATTGGGGAGATTATCTACCTGAACGATCTCTGCGACCGCCTGGGTATCGATACGGTCACAGCGGGTAACCTGGCCGCCTTCACCATCGAGGCCTCACGGCGAAAGGTCATCCCGGAGGATTACCACTACGGCAACGCGGGGGAGGTGGCGGAGATCATCGAGAAGATCGCCCGCAAGGAAGGCATCGGGGCCCTTCTTTCCCAGGGTATACGGGAGGTGAGCAAGGCCTGGGGCCTCCAGGATATCGCCGTTCACGTCAAGGGACTGGAGCCCGCCGGATACGAGCCACGGGTCCTCAAGGGGATGGGCCTTGCCTACGCCACCTCCGACCGGGGGGCGTGCCACATGCGCTCCTCCTTCTATCAGGCGGAACTCACGGGGAAGATCGCCCCCGGGGAGACAGAGGGGAAGGCGGAGCTTTTCGTGGCCTACGAGGACTTTCTTACTCTCTTCGACACCCTGATTCTCTGCCGCTTTTACAAGGATCTCATGTCATGGGAAGACGTGGGAGACCTTATCCGGGGGGCAACGGGCCTTCAGGCCACCCAGCCCCGGCTCAGGAAGATCGCCGTCGCCGTCACCAACGCGACTCGGACCTTCAATCTCCGCTGCGGGGTTACCCGTGAATCGGACAAACTGCCCAAGCGTTTCTACAAGGAGGCCTTGAAGGGCGGGAAAGACTCCCTGGCACCCGAGGAGATGGAGAAGATGCTGGTGGCGTATTACCGGCTCAGGGGTTGGGACGAGGACGGCGTGCCGCCGCCGATGGAAGGAATCTTCTCAACGCCGGGCTCCTGAAACCTCTCCTGGACGATTCCGAGTATCAAAATCCCCGCGCAAAGGCCCATTCCGACGATCCCAGCGTGCCCCCAGTGGGTAAGTTTCCCTACCAGGGCGGTCCCGCCGCCCAGGACGATGGCCGCCGTCACCCAGCGGGTGCCAAGAGGAAAACGTCTCGGATAGAGGGCGAGAATCGTGGGAAGCACAAGGCCTGAGGTAAAGACGGTGTAGCCCAAGAGGAGGGATTTGATGATCCCCTGGACGTAGAGGGCGATGCCAAGGGAGGCGATCCCCACCGCCAGAACGAAGAGGCGGGACACATAAAGAACGCGCCGGTCCTCCCAGGCATCCAGGTCCACCCATCCCCGAAGGATATCCGAGGCGAGAATTACCCCCGCCGTGAGCAGGCACGTGTCGGCGGAAGACATGACCGCCGCGAGCAAGGCCGCCACAACGAGGGGAGAAAAAATCCCCGGCAGGATACGCAGCACCATCTGGGGGAAGGCCTGTTCCGGCTTGATGGCGGGAAAGAGGCTTCGGGCCATCACCCCGATCCAGGTTATTCCGAAGGCGGCAAAAACCAGGATCCCGGCGGAAATCAAGGCGGATGTTTTCGCGACCCGGCCGTCCCTGGAACTGAGAAACCGGGAAAAGATATCCGGCCCCACCAGGTAAGCCGTTCCCACGAACAAGGCCAGGTTCCCGATGGCGGACCAAGACATCTTCCCGTTCGCGGGGAAGGCCAGGTATTCCATGGGAAGACGCCGCGCGAGAACGTGGAACCCACCCGCGGCCTTTACCCCTAAAAGGAGGGTGAAGAAGATCCCGAAGATGATGAGCACGGCCTGGATGGCGTCCGTCCTCAAGACAGAATTCTGGCCTCCCAGGAGGGTATAAACGATCATCACGCCCCCGGATAGCAGGATCAGGAAAGAGAGGGACGTGCCGGGGAACAAGACCGAGACTATCTTCCCTGCCGCGATGATCTGGCCTGCGATGATCCCCAGCCACGAGGCGAGGATGACAATGGAAGCCGCCTTCCGAACCCCGTCTCCGTAGCGCCTTCCAAGGATTTCGGGGAGGGTGTAGGCCCCCGTCTTCCGGACGCGGCCGGCGAGAAAAAGGGCGCCCAGGGCCAAACCCACGCAGCCGACCAGGAGCCACCATGCCCCCGGCAGCCCCTTGGCGTAGCCGAGCCCCGCCATGCCGATGGTGCTCGACCCCCCGAGGATAGTCGCCACGAGCGACCCCGTGATCAAGATGGTTCCCCCCTTGCGGTCGGCCACGAAAAACCCCGCGCTTCCATTGGTCTTCCGCGAGGCAAAGATTCCGATGACGACCATCGCAAACAAGTATCCACCGATAACAATTCCGTTCATGCCATTTCCTTTCAGAGCCCGTTAAAAACCGGCGCGTAAAATTAACGAAAATTCAATACCAAAAACATCCCGGATTGTCAACTTTTAAAATAAGATTCTATACAATCTTACAAAACATTATGGAATATATAGAAATTTTACCTACGAGTTATCGAGGAAGCAGGCACGCTTCCGCCTCCCGTTTCACCTGGGCCATCACCTCCCGCAGGGGGAGGCGGTGGCGCTCGGCCAGAACCGCGCACGCCTCGTATTCGGGAGCGATCTTCTTCTTGCCGTCACTGAAGGACGCCACCTTAACCTTCACGGGGCCCAGGCTGGTTTCGACCTCTACCACCTCCCTGGGCAACAGACGTCGGGTGACGGGCAGGACACGCACCCCGAGGGTGGAGGTTTCCCGGAGTAGGAGTTCGGCAAGCGCGTCCTCTCGGTGGCCGGGCGCGACCACGCTTACCCGGGTTCCCACCCGGCGCTTCTTCATCATGACGGCATGGGAGGTCACATCCAGTGCCCCCGCCGCGAGCAGTCTCTTCGCCACGTGGGCGAGAACCTCCGGCGTTTCATCGTCCACGTCCGTTTCGATAAGCACCACGCGATCTTCGATCCCGTCAGGTTCCGCTTCCCCCAGGAGGGCTCGAAGAACGTTGGGACGTCCCGGCACCTCCCGGTCACCCGCCCCGTAACCCGCGCCCACGAGCCGAAACGACCCAACGGGTCTTTCCGGATTCACCCAGGACCGCACGACGGCCGCCCCGGTGGGCGTCACGAACTCAAGGGGATAGGGAAGGCGAACCGTTTCGAACCCCCGCAGAAGCTCAACGGTCGCCGGCGCCGGGTTGGGAAGGATGCCATGAGCGCAGGCAATCTCCCCATTGCCGAACGGCAGCGGAGAGACGTAGACCTCCCCGATGCCCAGGTAGTCCCTCGCCGCGGCCGCGCCCACCACGTCGCAGATCGTGTCGAGCCCGCCTACTTCGTGAAAATGCACCATATCCTTCGCCACACCGTGCACCCGAGATTCCGCGTCGGCGAGGGCCTCGAAGATTTGGAGGGCCCCCGCCCTGATCGTTTCCTTCAGTTCCGCGTCTTCAAGCAGGCTTCGAATCTCCCGGTAGGAGCGGTGTTCCTCGTCGGTCTCGTCGAATGAGAAAGTGAGCTTCCGGGCGGTGATCCCCTGCCGGGCAACATCCTTCGCCTCAATCCGGATGGACGGTATCTCAATTCCAGCGAGGGTCTCCTTCAGGTGGGATACGGGATATCCAAGGTCGTTCAGCGCACCCAGTAGCATGTCTCCGCTGATGCCGGAGAAACAATCCAGATAGAGGATCTTCATGGGACCTTGTGAACGTGGTTGATGAGGCTGGCCGCGTAACCGGCCCCGAAGCCGTTGTCGATGTTGACCACCGTCACCCCCGCCACGCAGGAGTTGAGCATGGCCATGAGCGCCGCCAGGCCCTTGAGCCCCACGCCGTATCCCACGCTGGAGGGAACGGCGATGACCGGCCGCGACACCAAACCGCCCACCACGCTGGGAAGGGCCCCCTCCATCCCGGCGACCACGATGAGGACATGCGCAGAGAGGATCGCATCCTTTTTCGCGAAGAGGCGGTGAATTCCTGAAATCCCCACGTCGAAGAGGGTCTCCACGCGGTTGCCCATGAGTTCGGCGGTGACAACCGCCTCTCTCGCCACGGGGATATCGGAGGTTCCCGCACAGATAACGAGGATGGTCCCAGCGCCGGTGATTTCCACGGGGGTGTTCTTCAGGGTGAGCGTCCGGGCGAGAGGGTCATAATCGCATCCCGAAAAGTAGTCCCGGACCAGCCGCGCCTTCTCCTCTCCCAGGCGCGTCACGAGGATGTTGCAGCCGGTAGCCTTCATCCTTTCCATGATAGCGATGATCTGGGAGGCGTTTTTCGATTCCCCGAAAATCACCTCGGGGAATCCCTGCCGCAGCATCCGGTGGTGATCCACCATGGCCCCCTCGATCTCCTCAAAGGGGAGAAAACGGAGTCTGTCGACGGCCTCCTCGAGGGAGAGTTCCCCCGCCTTGTAGGACAGGAATATCTCTTTTATCTTTTCGGGTGTCATGGCTCCTGGCCGGATACTAATGGCATCCCTCGAAAATTGCAAGGCGCGGGGACTCACACATCGAAGGTAACCCGTCCCCGCCACGCGCTCCCCTGGTTCACCACCTCGAGATCGTGGTAGGTCACCCCCTTCACCTCCAAGTGATAGTCCATGCGCGCCGGGTCGTAAGGTTCTCCGAGGAGACGGCCGAACAGATGGGCGGGCCCGGCGGAACGCACCTGGAGACGCGCGGGAACGAACCGCTCCGTCTCGAACAGGGCGAGAACGCGCCGTCCGAGGGCGACGAGGAGATCGGCGGGTGCGGGTTCCTTAAGCGCCACATCTCTTGCTTCACGGGGCTTGGCATTCCCAGATATCAGAAGGGAGGCCAAGCCCGAAACGAACGCGGCGAACAGATCCTCATACCTGTCGCAGGTAATCTCCAAGGAAACATCCGCCGTGTGATCAAGCCAGTGGATCATGCAGCGCCGGGAATCGTGAGGGGGGCTTTCCCCCGAAGGGCCGCTGGAAAAGTTACGCCTCCTTTGAGGCATCTTCCGGCACCAAAATCCGGTTGCAGTTGGGACAGGTGATGATCTCCTCCGCTTTCTGGACCTGGTTGAAGAGCTGGGGCGGGATGTTCATGTGACACCCCTGGCATATCTCTCTGACGGCGTAGACCACCGCCACGCCCCCCCGTTTTTCAAGGAGGGTCGTGTATCTTTTCAAAAGCGGCGCCGGGATCTGTTTGGCGAGGTGATCCCGCCGTTCCTTCAGGACCCGCAACTCATCCGGAAGATGTTTGAGCTTCTCTTCCAGTTCCGACCTCCTGGCCTCCAATTTCTCCTTCTCTTCAAAATATGTCTTTTCCTTGTCCTTCAACACCTCTTTCAGCCGATCCGCCGCGTCCAGGTGTTCGATAATCTCCACCTCGTACTGGTCCATCTTTTCCTTCAAGTGATCGATCTCGGACAGGAAGGCCTGGTATTCCTTGTTGGTCTTCACTTCATGCAGCCGCCCCTGAATCTTTTTTATCTGCTCCCCGGCGGCCTCCAGGTCCCGTTCCCGCTGGCGCCGTTCCTTTTCCAGCGTCTCAACCCTGGACACCTCTGCCTGAAAGGCCTCTACGAGCCGGTTGATCTCCGCCTCTATCTCTGTAATCTCCGCCGGATATGTGGCCTCCTCGCGGTCATACAGGCGTATCTTAGAATCGAGGACCTGCAACTGCATAAGTTTCATCAAATCATCTTTCAAAGATCTTCTCCTTTATGAAAAAATATAAACGGGTCCCTTTCCCGCGCGCTCTTTATGACCTCCAGGGGCGGTTTCAGACCCTCTTTCTCGAACCAGCGATCCATGAGATCGACAAAGATCCGCTCCAGGGCGAAGTGTCCCGCGTCGATGACGGTCAGTCCCAGCGACACGGCTTCCTGCGCCTCGTGGAATTTTACGTCGCCGGTGATGTAAACCTGTGCCCGCCGGGCCGCCTGAGAGATGAACGCGGCGCCGCTTCCCGTGCAGACCGCGACCCTCGAAACCGCCGGAACCGGCTCCCCGACGACGCGAAAGGCATTGATGCCCAATCCACGCCGGACACGGGAGAGGAATGCCTCCCAAGGAAGGGGTGAGTCATAAATCCCCACGCGCCCGAACCCGGCCACCGGTAATGGCGTATGGAGGGAATAGATATCGTAGGCCGGTTCCTCGTAGGGGTGCGCCGTCTTCAACGCGGTGATTCCCGCCTCCAGGTTTCTGGCGGGAAACAAGACCTCAACCCGGACCTCCGGCACCCGGTTCCACGCCCCTTTCTCGCCCACCACCGGTGAGGTGCCTTCTCCCGCGAAAAACGTGCCTTCCCCCGGAATGTTGAAGGAGCATCCCTCGTAGGCCCCGATTCGGCCCCCCCCCGCCGTGAAAAGGGCCTTGAGGAGCGGTTCCTGGTCCTCGCGGGGAACGAAGGTCACCAGCTTGTACCAGGCGCCATCCGGGGGGCGGGCGTGAATCAGGACCTCGAGGTTTCTGAGGCCCAGGCGTACCGCCGCCTCGTCGTTCATCCCCCCCTCCGCCTTGTCAAGATTCGTATGGAGGGCGTAGACCGCCAGCCCCTCGAGCACACAATCGCGCAAGAGTCTTCCCACGCCGGCACGGGTGTCCAGGGACTTCAGGGGGGTAAAGAGAAGGGGGTGATGGCATAGAATCAGTTTTGCCCCGCTTCCGGCGGCCTCCTTTAACGTTTCTTCCGTGACATCGAGGCAGAGAAAAACGGCAGCCGTTTCCTCATCGGGGTTTCCCACCTGAAGGCCGGAGACGTCCCAAGTCTCCGCCAGGTCCGGCGGAACCCATTTCTCCAGGCGCTTGATCAGGGAGGCGATCTTCACGTCGTTCCCCGGGCAAAAAGAAAAGCCGAGATTTCTCCCGGCCTTTTACCGTTTTGGTTCTTCCCGCGACGAACCATGTTTTCCGTTTTTTTGCTCACTTTTCCTCTTTTCAATGCCGTCTCACCGCGACTTTCCCACTTTGGTGGGCCCACCAGGGATCGAACCTGGGACCTACCGGTTATGAGCCGGTGGCTCTACCAATTGAGCTATGGGCCCGCACCAATTCTAGCCTAATGCCATTTTCCCGCTTCGTCAAGGATTTATCCCTCAAGGAAGCTCTTCAAGCGGATCACGCGGCTGGGATGTCGCAGTTTGCGGAGGGCCTTTGCCTCAATCTGACGGATCCGCTCGCGGGTAACCTGAAAGCTCTGGCCCACCTCCTCCAGGGTATGGTCATATTTTTCCCCGATCCCGAAGCGCATGCGCAGCACCTTCTCCTCCCGGGGCGTCAGGGTGGCCAGAACCTTCCGGGTCTGCTCGGAGAGGTTGGTGTTGATGAGCGTTTCTATGGGGGATTCGATCTTCTTGTCCTCGATGAAGTCTCCCAGGTGGCTGTCCTCCTCTTCCCCCACGGGGGTTTCGAGAGAGATGGGTTCCTTAGCGATCTTCAGGACGTTCCGGACCTTCTCCAGGGGCATTTCCATCCGATCGGCGATCTCCTCGGGTAGCGGCTCGCGCCCCAGCTCCTGGACCAGCGCCCGGGAAACCCGTACTATCTTGTTGATGGTCTCGATCATGTGGACTGGGATCCGGATGGTCCGAGCCTGATCGGCGATGGCCCGGGTAATCGCCTGCCGTATCCACCAGGTGGCGTAGGTACTGAACTTGTAGCCCCGCTGGTATTCGAATTTCTCCACGGCCTTCATGAGGCCGATATTCCCCTCCTGGATGAGGTCGAGGAACTGGAGCCCCCGGTTGGTATACTTCTTGGCGATGCTGACGACCAGGCGAAGATTCGCGCGGATCAGCGTGTCCTTCCCCTCGTTTGCCAGTTTCTCGCCCTTGCGGATGGTCTGGATAACCTCTTTGAGCTGGCTGGAGCGGCACCCTGTTTCCCGCTCGATCTCCCGGATGCGCTGCAGAATACCCGTGGCTTCCCGCTTGATGGGCTCGAATTCCTCTCGCGTCAGCTTCTTACGGGCAAGGAAGGCCTCAAACTTTTCGGCGTCGATCTCGAACCGGTAGAAATCCTGTATCATCTTCTGGGGGGACATGATGAGCCGCGCTTCGTAGGGAATCAGGCTCTTCTCCTCCGTCCTCAACTGCCGGTAGTAATCCTGGAGCCGTTTGACGATTCTCTGGACCACGTCGTACTTCAGGTCCATGTGGTCGATGATCCGGTACATGGACTGCTTTTTACGACGGATCTTCGTCCGGATAGGCTTGACGGGAAGCCCCTGCCTGAGGGTTTCGTGTTCCTCCACATAGAACGCCTCTATGTCCCGATCGTATTTCCGCAACTGATTCACGTACTTCATAAGTTTATGCCGCACCCGTTCCTTGACCTCCGGGTCCGTCTCGTCTTCCTCGATGAGGTTGGTCACATCGCGGATGTCGAGGGATTCACGCTCGATCTTCTCGCCGATGATGAGGGCCTCCCGAACGGCCACGTAGGTGGATAGAGCAGTCTTCTGCACAAGATTCTTCCCTTCTTCAATCTGCCGCGCCACGGCGATCTCCCCGTCCCGGGAAAGGAGGGCCACGGCGCCCATCTCCCTGAGGTAGAGGCGGACCGGGTCGGTGCTCCGAAAGTCGCTGTCCAGGATACGTTCCAGCTGTTCGTCCTGGGAGGTATCCTTTTTGGGAATCTTGATGTTTTGCTGGCTGTCCACCACCTCGATGTCCATCTCCCCGAACATCATCAACAGCTCGTCGATCTGCTCGGAGGAATAGACGTCCGAGGGGAGCAAGTCGTTGACCTCATCGAAGGTCAAAAACCCCTTCTCCTTCCCGATGGAAATGAGTTTTTTTACCTCATCTACCTTCTGTTTCTCCATAGATGCCCTCACCTCGAATCATGATTTTGAATAAGTTTTTTATAATCCTTCATCATCGCCTCCCGGCGTTTCAAGAGCGCGATGGTTTTGGCAAAATCTTCATCCTTTTCCAATGCCTTTATCTGTTCGTCCAGGCGGGCTATCTCTTCCCGGTAGCGCCGCTGGTAGAGAACCTTCAGACTGTCGGAGAAGGCCTTTTTCGCCTGGCCGTCCGACAGGTCGTGGGTTTTCAGTGCCAAACGGGAAAGGAGGCTTCGTTTTTCATCGTCCATACGAAGCGACATTCCGGAAGGCTCCACGCTGCCACGGTCCCGAATCTCTTCCAAGAGGCTTTTGCCAAGGGCCTTGAGCGCCTCGTTTCCAAACATCTCGAGGATACCCTTATGCTCCATCTCCCGGGACAGTTCCGGGCATTGAATGAGGGATATCAGCAAGACCTCCTCCGCGTCCTCCATCCGCTTGCCGGGCGAAACGGGACGTCCCCGGCCCCTGAAAGCCGAAAAAGCCCCTTTCCCGGGGAACCCCCCGGGCGGGCTCGAATAACGGCGCCGTTTATTGTACGCATTTCTGGAATTTTTAATAATACCATAAAGATCTTCCTTTTGCAACCCTAAAATTTTCGAGGCCTCCGTCACGTAGAGGTCCAGGCGAACGGGATCCCGAATGAGCTGGAAAAACGCTAAGGCCTCCTTCACCCGCTTCTCCCGTTCTTCAATTCCCTCGGCGGTCGCCGCGGCGGCCGCGCGGCGGACCCGGAAGAGGATCGCGTCCTTCGCCTCCTCGATAATTCCCTTCAATTCGTTGCCGTCGGGCGGTCCCAAATAATCCCCCGGATCCTTCCCCTCCGGCAAGACCCCCTGATAGGCCACGAGGCCCGCACGGACGAGCTTTTCCAGGGCGCGGGACGAGGCCCTGAAGCCCGCCGCATCTCCGTCGAAGAGCATAACCACCTGGTCCGCCCAGCGTTTCAGGCGGGTCGCGTGGGCGTCAGTAAAGGCTGTTCCCAGGGCGGCGATGCCGTTTTTTATCCCCAGTTGGTGGAGAGAGATTAGGTCCATGTAGCCCTCCACGAGAATGGCCTTGCGTTGCCGGGCGATTTCCCGCTTCGATTGCGCCTCGCCGTAGAGGAGCCGCCCCTTTTGAAAGATCATGGCATCCGGGGAGTTGAGATACTTCGGCTGCGCCTCGCCCAAGGCCCTGCCCCCGAAACCGACGGTTCTTCCCCGCTCGTCGAGGATGGGAAAGATGACCCGGTTTCGAAAGACGGGGACGAAGGTCTTCTCGTTGACCTTTTTGAGGAGTCCCAGGGCGGCGGCGTCCGCCGGATCGAATCCCCTCTTTTCCACGAATTCGCTCAGCCCGTAACTGCCCGGCGCGTAGCCCAGCTCGAAGGTCCGGATGGTCTCCAGGGCCAGACCGCGTTTCCGCAAGTAGGCCAGGGCAGCCCTGCCGCGCCCCTTATCGAAGAGAATCTCTGCGAAGTACTCCTTCACCGCCCGGTTGATGCCGTGGTAAGCCTCCCATTTGGAAGGTCCTTTCGGCCTCTCCCTCGGGAGCTCGATTCCCAGGCGGTCGGCCAGGTCCTTCACCGCGTCCCGGAAATCGAGATTCTCGATCTTCATCCAGAAAGTGATGGCGTCCCCCCCGGCCCCGCAGCCGAAGCAGTAGAACATCTGCTTCTCGGGGCTGACGGTGAACGACGGCGTCTTCTCCGCGTGGAAGGGGCACAATCCCACGAAGTTGCGGCCGCGGCGTTTAAGAGAGACCCGCTCCGACACCAGGTTTACGATATCGATGCGATCCTTGATGGTCTCCAGGACCTGTTGATAATTCACTGCCTTTCCCTATGGCTGGAGCTGGACGACCGTGACCCCGTGGCCGCCCCTCCGTAGCTCTCCGTCAGAGAAGGTTTCGATGCCCTCCTGGCCCGCGAGGAATTCGCGGATCGCCTTCTTGAGCCGGCCCGAGCCAACCCCATGGATGATGGTAACCTCTTTAAGGTTATGAACCCGGGCCGTGTCGATGAATTTGTCAACCTCCGGGAGGGCGTCCTGGACCCGGTAACCTACCACGTTCAGCTCGGTGGCCGCCTGACCTGACACCTCCACCCCGACAAACGGCGCGGAAGGCGACGGGGTCTTTCGGGGAGGCGTCTTGTCACGCCGAAGCTTCGATACGGGCACCTGGAGCCGCAGCCCCTTGACTACCACGTCAGCGGTCTTTTGTCTCGGATTGACGGCGGCCACCCGCCCGCGTTTCCCCACGGTGGCCACGAACACCTCATCCCCCACCGCCGCCTGGTAATCGGAGGCTGCCTCTTCTTGCACCCTCTCCGCCATGAGGGGGGCGGCGGGAGGTTTCATCAGCCGGTTGAGCTCCCCGGCGAGGGAGGAATAGGTGGCGTGAAAGGCGCCCTCTTCCCGCTTGACGGCGGTCTGCGCCTTTTCCATGAGCTGCCTGAACGCCTCTTTGTGCTTCCTGGCCTGCCGACCCCATTTCACCTGCCAGGCCTTGAGGATCTCCTCCTTCTTCCGGTCAATCTCCTCGGTCAGGCGCAGGTACTGATCCCGCAATCGGGCGATCTCTCGCCGGGCGTCGGCGATCGCCTCCCGCTCCAGGTCCGTCTTCCGTTTCAGTGTCTCCAGCTCCCCCATCAGGTCCGTGAGAAGTTGGTCCTGCAGGGTCCGGTATTTCTCCGCCGCCTCAAGAACCTCTCGGTCCAGCCCCTGGCGCCGGGCCGTTTCGAAGGCGTTGCTGTTACCCGGTATTCCGTAGCGTAGGGTGAACAAGGGCCGCTGGTTTTCCGTGTCGAAAGCCACGGAGACGTTCAGGGCCTTGGGGTTCCGCGCGCCGTATCCCTTCAGGTGCTCGAAGTGGGTAGTCGCCACCACCGTGGCCTCCCGCGCCACGAGGACATCCAGAATCCCTAACGCCAGGGCTGCTCCCTCCGACATGCCGGTTCCCGCGCCGATTTCGTCGATGAGAACGAGGCTCTCCCGGGAGCCGCGCCCGATAATCTCCTTGAGGCGCTGGATGTGGGCCGTGAAGGTGCTCAACTCATCCGCGATGCTTTGCTCATCGCCGATCTCCGTGAAGACCTCCTCGTAGGGATAGACCTCGCTCTCCGGCGCCACCGTCAAGGGAAGCCCCGCCCGGGCCATTAGCACCCCGAGTCCCAGGGTCTTCAAGGCCACCGTCTTGCCGCCCGCGTTGACCCCCGAGATGATGAGAACCTGTTTCCCGGGGGGCAGGGTGAGGTCGATGGGAACCACGTCGCCGGGTTTTTTAGCCAGGAGGAGGGGATGACGCGCCTTGAGAAGGGAAAATCCCCGGCTCTCCCGCAGCCTCACAGGGAAGGACTCGAAGGCGTCCATGTAGAGAACCCGGGCGTGGATCCCGTCCAGGTCCGTCAGGAGATCCCATCCCCGCTGCAGGCCCTCGTGTGCCTCCGCCAGGCGCGCCGTCAGCCGCCGCCGCACGGCCTCCTCCTCCCGCGCGATATCCCGGTCCGTCATGGCGAGGGAATTGTTCAGCTCGACGCACTCGATGGGTTCGATGAAGACCGTCAGGCGGCTCTGGGACTGGTCGTGAATGATACCCTTAAGGGTGTGCTTGGCCCCCGCCTTGATGGGCAGGACGTAGCGCCCACCCCGCACCGTGAAATACTGGTCCGTAAGCTGACTCTCCACCCGCTTGGAACGAATGAGACGGCCCAGGATCTTCTGAATTTCCCCTTTCTGGCTCTCGGCCTTTCGTCGCAGTTCCCTGAGCCTGGGTGAGGCCTGATCCTTGATATACCCCGTGGGGTCGATCGACTTATCGACCAGCGACTTGAGGGGATAGAGACCGGGAATCGTTTCCCAGTTTTCCTGAACCGGATCGTAACGAACGCCCGTCTGTTCCTCGGCCCTCTTGAAATAACGGCCCACGTCCCGCAACTTGCCGATAAAGCGGGCGATATCCAAAAGCTCCTCCGCGTCGAGGACGACGCCGGGCACCCGCAGCCGCGTGAGGATCTCTACCATTTTCGGAACACCGTCCAAGGGACACGGCCCCGCCACTTCCACGATGTCGGCGAGGAGACGACATCGCCGATAGACCTCCTCTATCTCCCCGCGAGGGAGATCGGGTCGCACGCGGCGAAAGGCCGCCTTCCCACCTGGGGTCTTGGCAAGCTCCTCGAAGATGGAGAGGATCTTGGAAAAATCGAGATGTGTCAGCGTCCGCTCATCCATGTAAAAACGGACAAACTCCTTTTAAACGAAAAGGTTTCGTTAAAAGACCTTCCTTTATTTCCGGCACAAAAAGCACCGCCTTTCCGAAAATCTTCCGCCTTGGTTTTTTAACCGCCTCAGAACCTTTAAGGTGTGTCTATTTAAAAAATAATCAAAGATTGTGGGAAATCAAGGGCTATTCTCAGAAAGAATAGCCCTGACTTTCTGGTTCACGCGTTTTCCATCCGCCCGCCCGGCCACCTTCGGCATGACCGTCTTCATGACCTTTCCCATGTCCTTGGGACTCAGGGCGCCTACTTCCGCGATCGCTTCCCTGATTAGGATCTCAAGATCCTCTTCCGTAAGTTGTTCAGGGAGATAGGCCTGGCAGATGTTGACAAAGGCCGTTTCCTTAGCGACGAGATCGGGTCGGTTACCCTTCTTGAATTGTTCGATGGCGTCCTTGGACTGACGCACGAGCCCCTGGATAATCCGGACGATTTCCTGTTCGTCGAGGGACCCTTTCTTCTCGATTTGCTTGTTCTTTATGTTGGAAAGAACCATTCGCAAGACGGAAAGGCGTTCCTTTTCGCCCTTCTTCATGGCCTCTTTCATGTCCTGCCTGATCTTTTCCAGTAGCGCCATCGCCAATTCCTAATAATCCCTGAATTTACGCATACGCTTCAGGGCCCGTTTTCTTGCCGCCAACGCCTTTTTCTTCTTCTTTACGCTGGGTTTTTCATAGTGTTCACGTTTGCGAAGCTCTGAAAGGATGCCCATCTTCTCGCACTGCTTATTGAAACGTCTCAGGGCACTTTCAAAGGATTCTCCCTCTCCAACGACAACTCCCGTCATGCATTTTCCGCCTCCTTCCTATATTGGATTTTTATCAAACTATTATAGTATATTACAAAATTGGACATGATGTCAACAAAAATTTTCTCTCTCCAAAATGCGTAATGTATTTAACAGGATTTTTGTTTTTGATTTTTTCTCCGCCGTCCTCATCTTATTTCAGCCTTTATGGCTTCAAACCGTTCGCTCACCTTCTTCATGGAAAAAATTCAAAAATGTCTATTTATTTTCAGATATTTGCCTCCATATAAATCGGTGGAACCCTTCAAATGTATTTCACCATGAAAAATTGAAATTCTTCGCGAATTCTTGGAATTCAAATCAATACGCATAGATTAATCATCCTAAATTGAAACCGTTTGTTTGGATAATTGTAATCTTTCGTGGTAGAATTTCCGTATGGATAGCTACGCTAAAATCCGATGTAAGGAATCCATCCTCGCCATTGTAGGGCCGACTGCGGCGGGGAAATCGGACCTGGCGCTCATCTTGGCGGAACGCCTCAAGGCTGAGATCGTGAGTGCCGATTCCATGCAGATCTACCGCCACATGGACATCGGGACAGCCAAACCCTCCAAAGAGGCGCGCGCGACCATTCCCCATCACTTCATCGACATCCTGGAACCCGACGAGACCTACAGCGCGGGCCAGTTCGCCCGGGAAGCCCACGCGCTCATCGCCGACAAAAGAGCGGAGAATGTCCCCATCGTCATCGTAGGCGGCACAGGACTTTACATCAAGGCGCTGGAAAAGGGGCTGGTCGAGCTTCCACCCATCCCCGAGTCGATCCAGGTCCGGCTCTGGGAATCCTACGTCAACGAGGGACTGGCGTCCCTCTACCACCGTCTACAATTGGTCGATCCCGCAACGGCGCGAGGTGTTCATCCCAACGACCGGTTCCGCATCCTGCGGGCCCTTGGTGTTTTCGACGCCACGGGAATCCCGCTTTCCACGTTCCGCGCGCGGCACGGCTTCAGGGAGACCACCGTCAGACTTCTCAAAGTAGGGCTTACCTATCCGAGGGAAATCTTGTATAAGAGGATCGAGGACCGGGTCGACCGGATGATGCGAAACGGATGGCGGGAGGAAGTCGAAGGGCTTCTCGAGATGGGCTACGATGAAACCCTTAAACCGCTCCAAGCCATCGGGTACAAGCAACTCATCCAGGTCTTGAAGGGACGCATGAGTCTGGAGACTGCCATTGACGAGATCAAGAAAGAAACCCGCCGCCTCGCCAAACGGCAAATTACTTGGTTTAAAAAGGAGGCGCCGGATTACTGGATCGACCCGTACGAACATGGGTTGGAACGCGCCACTGACAATATTTTAACGCTTTTGCAAAGGGGAGACCGCTCATGGACGCGAAAAAAGGCGTAAACACGCAGGACCATTTCTTGAACAAGGTCCGAAGGGAAGAAACCTTCGTGAGGATCACCCTCGTCACGGGCGAGGAGTTGGAAGGGGTGATCACCAGCTTCGATCCCTACGCTCTGATCCTGAAAAACACGACGAGCACCCTTGTCTACAAGCACGCCGTCGCCACCATCGCCCCTTACACGCAGCAGCCCGATTTCGACACCTTCAGCGAAAAACCACGGACGGAGGATGAATGAACGCGTCGTTTCCTCTGAAACGGATTCTCGAGGCGCTCCTTTTCGCCATGGCGGATCCCCTGCCCATTCAGACCATGCGCAAGGCCTTTGAGGACCCGCCGTCCCCGGGGGAAATCGAGGCAGCCCTGGCAGAGCTCAAGAAGGATTACCTCCTGGAGGGGCGAGCCTTCGAGCTGGTGGAGGTGGCAAATGGGCACCAACTCCGGAGCCGGCCGGAATTCGCCCCATGGATTAAGAAACTCGTCTCCCTCCGCGCCCCGCGCCTCAGCCGATCCGCCATGGAAACCCTTTCCGTTATCGCCTACCGGCAGCCCATCACGCGGGTGGAGATCGAACAGATACGTGGTGTGGACAGTTCGAGCGTCCTGAAGACCCTTCTGGACCGGCGGATGATCCGCATCTTGGGCCGGAAGGACGCGCCAGGACATCCCCTGGTTTACGGCACCTCGAAACAGTTTCTCGAGGTTTTCGGTCTCAAGAGCCTTTCCCACCTCCCCCCCGTTGAGGATAGCGAGGAAGATGAATCCAGCGGAAAAGAATCTACCCATTCTAAAATGGCTGACCTTGACGACGCGCCTGTCGAGGCGTAAGGCCTTCGACGCCATCGTCTCGGGACGCGTCAAGATCGACGGGGTTGTCGTCACCGACGTCAAGCGCCCGGTCGCGCCCGAGAAAGACCGCGTGTTTCTCGACGGAAAACCGCTCCGGCAGGGCAGCCCGGCGCCCATCTACATCCTGCTACACAAGCCCCGGGGCGTCGTCACCACCACGAAGGACACGGAGGGAAGAGCCACGGTCCTGGACCTTATCCGGAAGATCAAGACTCCGGTCTTTCCCGTGGGACGGCTGGATATCATGACAGAGGGCCTCCTTCTCCTCACCAACGACGGCCCCCTTGCAAATACCCTCCTGCACCCCCGCTACGGTGTTCCCCGGACCTACCACGTGAAGGTCAAGGGGAGGATCCCCCCGAAGGCCTTCGCCGTCTTGAAAAAAGGGGAAATCAGGCTGGACGGGAGGCCCGTTCGCCCCGTTTCCGCGGAGGTTCTGAAATCTCTCGAGAAGAACACGTGGCTGAAGGTCACCCTCCGGGAGGGGAAAAACCGGGAAGTGCGACGTATCTTCGCCAAATTGGGGTTGCCCGTGCTGGGTCTCGTGCGGGTCGGGTTCGGCCCCCTGAGCCTCAACGGGTTGGCCCCCGGACAGTGGCGGCTGCTCACGGAAAAGGAGGTGTCGCGCCTGAGGAACATCGCCAACCGAAACGCGAAGGCGGCCGATTTATGAATAAAGACGGCGACAAAAAGAAAAAGGCCATCGCCGAGGAGAACAAAAAGGTGAAGCAGCTCCGCTTCTGCGTGGATCTGACCTACGCCATGATCGCCCAGGGGGACTACAGCCTTGACGACGCCTACCTTCTCATTGAGTCTCTGAAAAAGGTCGCCGTAACCCTCTTTCCGGGAAAGGACAAAACCTTTGATCTCATCTATGGGACCCGTTTCAAACGCCTCATCATGGAGAAATACCGATTACATTGAGAGGGCAAGAAACAAAAAAACGCCCCGTCGGCCACGGTGCGATGGAAATCCCCCTGCCTTGACAGACTTACCCGGGATGTTTTATGACCACAAGGATGAAAAAAGAGAGACCCACGGGGCTGCGATACGCGTTTGCTATCTTCATGAAGGCCCTTTCCGCCTTCTGGCACGATCGGTGTCTCGACGTGGCCGCCATCCTGGCCTTCATGTCCCTCTTCGCCATCGTGCCTCTGCTCGCCATTTCCATCTCCGTACTCAGCCGTCTCAATATCAAGCAGATGGCATTCGCCGAAATCCTGCTCCGCTATTTTTTCCCGCTCCAGAACTACCAGCAGATGATTACCAAGAACATCACCGATTTCACCCAGAACGCCACCTCGCTTGGCATCTTCGGGACCTTCATCCTCATCCTCCTCTCCTTCGAACTGATGTATACCATCGAGGATTCCCTCGACAACATCTGGAAGGTGCACCGGAGCCGTTCGGCCGGGAAACGCCTCGTCATCTACTGGTCCAACCTCACGGTTTCCCCGGTTCTGCTGGGGCTGTCTATCCTTCTCTCCGCGAAAATCAGGGAAAAGGGATTTTTCGAGGCCCTCACCCATTTCGGGTTCATCCAGAATCTCCAACATATTTTTCTGCCCTTCATCATGATCTTTTTCGTCTTCTTTCTCCTATACAAACTCATTCCCAACGCCCGTGTGGGCAACAAGCCCGCCGTCATCGGCTCGTTTTTCGGGGCCGTTTTGTTCCAGATCTCCAAAGGTATCTTTTCTTACTATGTCTATCATTACTCCATGTTCTTCAAGGTCTACGGGATCCTGGGCATCGGGTTCGTCTTTTTGATCTGGGTTTACATCTCCTGGTGCCTCGTTCTGGGCGGCGCGGAGATTGCCGTGGCCATCCAGTACTTTGACATTCCAGAGGGAGAAATTCTAAACTACGCCTCGCCACTGATACTACCAAGCCGGGCCCTTTACCTGGCGCTTGCTGTTCTGCTTACCATCTACCAGCACTACCGACAGGGGACATACCCCATTACACGGGATGAACTGGCGCGACAGGTTGGGGTGCCTATTCAAGCGGTACAGGATATCCTCAACCGTCTCTGTTCCCATCATATCCTTGGAACGAGCGAGGCCCGCGGGGGAAGCTATGTTTTCCACAGGGCTCCAGAAAACATTAGGCTTAGCCTGATCTACGACCTTTTCAATCCTTTCGGCGGGAAACCCCATTTCATTAAGGCCGTTCCCTACGAAAGGGCCTTGAACTGGTGGCTCGACAGGGTCAGGGCAACCCCGGAGGAAAAACTCCGAGAACAGTTCCTCGTTGACCTCGCTGTCTTAGAAGAAAAACTGGAGCTTTCCTCCGGCTTAAAAAGGGAAGAAACAGATAATCTAAAGCCGAACTAAAAATTTCATCACCTCGCAAAAAGTCAGGGTCGCGACTTTTTTTGATCAATGTATTTATTTCTCTCGGCCGCCCGCGATGAATCGATTGATTAATTAGGGAGGTTTTACGATATAAAAATTTTTCAAGGAGTGTAAATTCATCAACTCCTGAATCTCCTGAGTGTAAATTTTTTTTGATTTGTACACAACGACAGGCGGCTCCAGGGAAAAAATGGATTTTTTCCCCTTCACCGCTTCGATCAGAACGAGGGTGGCGGGTGTATTCCCATAAGAGTGCACGGGACGCATGCGTGAAGGATACAGCTTTGTTTCCTGGAGAATTTTCAGGGCATCTTGGAGACGTTGAACGGGCAGAATAATGTCAAAAACACTTCCCCGCGAAAGGAGCAAGCTGCCCGCTCGGATAAAATCATTTATAGTTCCCTTTATCTCGTGGCGGGCCACGGCTTTCTGGGCGTCCGGATTGAGACGCCCGGAACCCGGCGCGTAGTAGGGAGGATTGACACAGACGCCATCGGCCGATGCAAAAGTTTTCAGAAGGGAGACATCCCGTATATCACCCGTCACGAAAGAGACATGATTTTCCACAAAATTCAACCGGGCGTTTCGCCGCGCAAGTTCCACAAGTTCGGGCTGTATCTCTACGCCAACGGCCTCTTTCACGCCATTTATCTTCGCCAGAGCGATGGCGAGAATGCCGCACCCCGTTCCCAGATCGACCCATCGCTGATCACGCGCGGGCCGTAAAAATCCCCAGAGGAGGAGGCTGTCGATGGAAAAACGGTATCCTGTTTTAGGCTGAATGAATTTCAGACGGTTTGCTCCCAAAACATCGAGCGTCTCGTCGGATTTGACGTCCCGATTCATGGAATCAGGCGCCGGCTCAGGGGATATCGTGTTTGTATATGACGAGACCGGTCAAGAGCTTTGGATAAAAGAAGGTTGATTTTTGTGGCATAACCTGGTTTTCCGAGATGACGTCGTGGATTTCATCCAGAGTGTTGGGATTGAATAGAAATGCCATTTGGAACCGCCCGGCCTGGATCAGGTCGAGGGCTTTCTTGTTGTTCTTGATGATGTTGATATGCGCCTGACGCTTCTGATCCGTATCGAGATTCAAGATACGTCTCAAGATCATTTCGTTAAAGATGGGGATGGCCATGTGCCGAATGGAACGAGGCATGGCTCGCAGAACGGAATCTTTCTTTAATGCTTCCTTAAGCGCGAGTAGGCAAAAGCATCGGCGCTGGTGGATATAGAGCCCAAAGGCGATACGTTTTCCCTGCGTGGCGCGCAACGCGGAGAAAAAACGTTCCTTCTGCTTGGTTTCCTCCCGCTCGGAGCCGAAGGGAAATTCTGTGACATCAAATGCCTCACGGACCTTCTTGAGGAACGATTGTAAATCAAAATTCTCCAGGCTGTGTATCAGGCGGTGGGAGGGGAGAATCGTTAACCCACGGTCCTCTGTATTGGTGAAGTACATCATGATGTAGTTGTAGGGGGCCGTCTCCGAGGGGCCGTGAATTTTTTCCATCTCCTTCTTGTAGGCCAGCGCCGTGGCATAGCGATGATGGCCATCGGCGATGAGGAGCTTCTTTTCCGCGAGAACTTGGATAGCGAGATCCAAGGCCTCTGGATCCGTCACGCGGTAAAAACGGTGACGCACCTGATCAGCGTCTTCCATGTCCAGGAGCGGGGCTTCCTGGTGTTTTTCCATGAAGGCCTCGTTGATAGTCAAGTTCGGGTCAGTGTAGAGTGAGAGAATGGGGCTGAGGTTCGCCTTGCAAGCGCGAAGGAGCCGGAGCCTATCCTCGATCTGTTTCTGATGGGTCTTTTCATGAGGTGATATCTTGCCTGAAGAATAGTCTTCCAGCCTGCACAGTGCGATAAATCCCTTCCGCGTCAACCGGGTTCCATCTTCAAGAGAATAGTCCTGGAGATAAAAATAGATAGCGGGTTCTGAGTCAAAAACCAGGATTCCGGCCTTTATCCAGTCTTCCAGGAGCCTGCTGGCTTGTGTGTAGCGATCGACACCTTTTTTCTCCTTGCTAAGGATGAGATGAACAATGTTGTAGGGAGACCGCTTGATAAGTTCATCTTCTTGGCGGTATGAGATGACGTCGTAGGGAGGCGCCACGACGTCTTTATAACTGACATTCTCTGGATTGTAGCATAGGCCCTTGAAGGGGAGGATTCTTGCTGATTTAACCATCCGTAATGCAAACTCCTCTACAAATAAATACCGTTGGTATTGTCTGGCGTGATTTAGAAAATAGGCACTCAAAGTGTAACATTTAATGATTCCGCGTTCCTTTGAGATGAAAGGAGGCCTCAATCAAAGTTTTATATTGACGCAAAAGGTCCAATTCCTTGTCATCGATGGTTTTTTTCGTTTTATAACGGTCCACGTAAAACAGGCCGATGGTTTTTCCCATGTAACTCAGTGGAAGCAGATAAAAACTGGGGCTTTTTAAGTGATTGAACGCTTTCCAGTTCACGTTTTCCCGAAAGGGAGGACGTTTGACCGATTCAACCAAGAGGGGCTTTGATGTTTTTATAGCAAAGCTGAAATGATCCTTTGCGGTTGATGATAAGGGAACAGAAAGATTCGAAAGGTTTGCTGGCAGAGGTTCGCCGATGCCCGCTCGCGCTCTCAGCTGATTTTCATTCTTGTCAAACAGGAAAAGGATGACCCGGTCGAAACCGATACCTTTTTGAATTCCTTCCATGGCGATTGTAAGGATATCGTTCAAAGGCGCGTTTTCCAAGATGCTGTTGTCGATGTCCTTTAAAGAATTTTTCAGAAACTTAGCGCGTTCATTCTGCGACATCTCTATTTCATAGGATTGAGATGATCTTGAACCTTCTTGAGTCTCTCCCTCATGAAACTCAATGAGAAATTCCTCCACGAGTGACTGGAACTCCCCTGGCGAAAACTCTGTTTGCAGAACATTGAGGAAATCTCTTCCTTCCGCCAAGGCTTTTAAGACAAGAGATTTTCCTTGTTCCCGGGATATATCGAGAGGGACAAGGTATTTTTTTATAACCTGATCGGTATCCCGTGAATACCAAAAGGCCTCACGCGCATGGAGGGAGTAAAAAAGTTCCGTGGCGCATATGATGATGTTTCTAAGAACATCATCTTTCGAAACAATGAAATTGGGGGCGCCAAGATGGAGCAAGTCTAACTGGGAAATGATGCTGGAAGGGAAACCCCAATAGCGAATAATCTTGGTGTTGAGTTCGGGAAAGGTGATGCCGAGTATCTGCTTTGCCGCACTGTTTTTCCCCCTTTCCCCCTTGATGACCAGTTGGCGAATCTTCTCGAATTCTTTGGGAAGGGCGTAAGCAGTCATCAGGAGCCCGATATTATTGAGTAGGGTAAGGATAAAAATTTCTTCAATATTTTCAAAATTTAACCGTTCCGACAGATTTCTCGCAAAGATGGCTGCAAACATAGTGACAAAAAGGTGAGGGCGAAGATATATACTTTTCGAGTTTCTGTAAAAGTAATCGAGGACACTGACCCCCACGGAGAGGTTGATAACAGATTCAAACCCAAGGACGACAACCGCTCGAGACACCGTGGTGATTTCTTTCTGGCTCCAGTTGTAATAGACGGAGTTGGCGAGCTTCAAAACTTTTGTTGTTAGGGCAATATCTTTAAGGATGACTTGAGCAAGGTCTGCCGCCGAGGAAGAAGGATTCTTTTCCAGACGGGTAATCTCCCGGATCGTAGCCGACATGACAGGTAAATCTCCCGTCACTATTATCTTATCAAGGACTGGGGGGAAGGCTTTGTATTCTGACATATATTCCTTTAGGATATTCTTTGCTTATAAGTATCGAAAAAATTGGATTTTGTCAATACCATGGGATCTATGGGATCTCACAAATTATGAAGGAATTTGAAGACGAATTGTATTGAGAGCAGGGAAGTATTCTTTTCTTTTTGGCGCGCAACAAATCATAGCGATTAATCCACCTTAACACAGCATCTGAAATTATGAATCGTAAGTCTTTCTCTGCTTGTGTTATTCGAAATTGTTTGTGACTGACAGTCTGACACGTCCGGAAGCCAGAGATACTATCTTATTGCCCTTTTTCAGGAAAAGGGTATCGGAGACATCCCCCGGGACACCAAAAAGGACACGGACCTTTTAATCCGGAATTCGTCGCGGCGCGAGGTGCTGCTGACGAAAAACAGCGAGGAATGAACGTAAAAGGCGGCATTTTTTACTCATTAGGCGTCTGTAATAGTGATGTGATGGTGATTATACCTGTTGCCGTATTGTATTAGTAACTCCACTCCTAAAATGTTCGATTAGGATTGATATCGGCAAAGAAAATGACGCCGTTTTTTAATATAGGAGGGAAAACTGGGCCGTCTATTTCAATAATTCTACCTCCCCCCACAGCCTTGACGGGGATTAGCGGTGCCACGAGGTGTTCCCCTTCCCGGTGCCAACCCGGCCATAATAAGATCGAGGGAATACCGGATTGTTTGAATTTTAGTTTTATCGTCGTGGCCCCGGATGGGCCGTCCCCCCTGTTTGTCACTGTAAAATGCAGTCTTTTGCCTTCCTGGCGGCTGGCGATCCGCAAATCGGGATAGGGTTTTACGCGATATCGTCGATTGTCAAACACATTGTCATTTTCATTCGATTCATCCACGTAACCATCAGCATCGATCAGGAGTTCAATAGAGTATGTTCCAGCACTTGGAACCAATGTTCCAACATACACTGTTTCGGTTCTGTGATCCAACATTGGGCCTATTAAAACTCGCCCCATATTGATTATCCCTTTCGTTACAGAATTCTCGGCTGTTACCTTAATCCTGAAAGGTTTGGATTGGTAAGTTCCCGTGCTTTCAATCGTTATTTTGGATACGATGACGGAATGGATGGAGTAGGGATTTGAGTCTTCAATTGGGTTATCCCAAAGCCTGTCGGTGAGGGAGACGGCTTTTAATTTCAGGTTTGGTTTCGAAGCGGTGGTAATGGAAAATAGGTCACTAACGCCCCTGCCGTTTTTCCCCTGCACCTTAATCCGGTATAGGCCGTTGGCCAGGTTGTTGCTGACGGTCCAATCCATTGATAGGGCGGATATGTTGTTTCCGATCTGAACGGATGCGTCGGGGTGATCCTTGGGGATCAGGGTGACGGTAAAGGGCCCCGTGGCATTCCCCGTCCAGGCGATCTGGTAGGTCCGTCCCACGCTCCAGATCCTATTTTTACCGGGGGAAAGGACAGTGATCGTATTCATTGTCTTGCCGGACGGCAGAAGGGGGTTTCTCGATGTCAGTGTTTCAACAAAGCCGCTGAGAATTTCGGTGTTCTCTGCAACGACAAAAGCCCTTTCGTAGACAATTTTTGCGCTGTGGGGTGAAAAGCGCTCGTTTTGATAGCCGGGAACGATTGCCTGGAAAGTCACGTTGCCCGCGTTTTTAAATTCTCCATCCAGTATCAGATTGAAGGTTTCACCGGGGTAAAGTTCGGGGATGTCGAACTGGTTATGCCCCGATTTGAAGAAATAGATGGGGCGAATGGCTACACTCGTCGGCGGCAGGATGGAACGGTTTGTGGTCTGGTTCTGGAAAGACAATGTGCAGGTAACGTGTTTGCCGGCGACAACATGATCCAGTCCCATGATCCTGGTGACCACCAGCCGCGCGACGGGCTCATTGGAGGACGTGATGCTGTGTGCCGATCCCGCCGGGTAGATTTTTAGCGTGTCATCAACACGGTTATTGTTTTCGTTGATCTCCTGTATGTGGTTGCGAGGATCTACCGTAACACTATATTCTGCCCTTCCTGTTTTTCAACAGTCAGGTCCGGCTTCAAGACCACGCGGGAGAGGGTCTTGGCGGAAGGGTGCGTGGGAATATTATGAAATTTCCCTGTCGGAGGTCTGCCGGGGACGTGCGTGAGGGGAATTCCCACCGCGAAACCTCCCCTCCACGGAATAAACAGGAGAAACACCGCCACGGTAATCAGAATGGACCGTTTTTTCATGCCCAAGGTATATAACGAAAACCGCCGAGTAGACAGTGAAGATTTCATCTCTTTTCCCTCAGTTCTCATTTTTCATTTTACCTTATTGACCTTACTATGAAGTAAGTCAAGGTTTCTCGGTAAAAAGTTCACACTCAACAAAAAAATTTTGTTATGAAAACTGGAGCCTCCGGTGTGGAAACTTCCGGGGCCATGCACGATGTTGATTCCTAAGAATCGCCATACCTATAGATATTTCAAGGAAGTTTAGTCTTGTAAGAAGAATTTTCCACGGGAATCGGGATTACGAAACACACAGAGACAGACACCTGCCGAAGCCGCGAGTATTGTAGGCTACAAGGAGAGCGAGCTTTGCCTCTAAACACAATTTTTCCACGCACTCACGGATAAATCAGCCAAAATTCCAGAAGATTTGTATGATCTTTCTGGAAATTTTTTTCAACAAACCCCTTCCACATGAATGTCAATTTTATAATGATCGCGGTTCTGTTTTACTCGCGCCTCCGGCCGGATACGGCCTGCCGCAAATCTCGTTTTTCCACCGCTCAATTCTCACTCCAGCTTGGCATTTCGCTTTGCCGCCAGTTTCTTCCCGATGGGATTCCAGTAGGTCGCCGTCAACTGTTTCTTGTGGACGATGATCCACTGCAGCGCCTCCTTGAAGACCTCCACCACCCCCGGGGTCGTCTTTTTCAGGGCCACGTAGTCCCTGAACACGTCTCTGCCGGCGACGCTGTTGTCGGTCGTGAATGCCTTCCGCGCCGTGAACATCCCGAATCCCAGATAGTAGGTGCCTGTCTTCATGTCCCGCAGGCAGAGAATTCCCCCCATCTCGTCGTCCTTCCCCCTTGATGGTCATGTCAATCAGGGAGCGGACCAGGGACGGCGGCAGGATCTTTCGCAGCGCCTCCCGCCTTTGCCAGAAATTGTAGGTCACCCAGAAGCACCGCCTGGGGATGTTGATACCCACCTTGGCATACCTGACGTGAAGTCCCACCGCGTTTAGGATGGCCTCCCGGTGGTGGTCGAAATCGTCGAACGCGTGGAAGCCCGCCGCTTGGAGCGCCTTCAGGCTGTCATCCGCGGCGTAAACGGGGAAGAACTTCCCCGGGTTTTCCAGCATTCCCTTGGGGATGGGACGGCCCCCTGTCACCTGCATCGCCGCCGAAGCCGGAACGGCAACCAAGACCATGGAAAGAACCATAAAAACGACCGCGGGCCAACCTTTCCAAGAGAGACATTTCTTCACGTTTCACCTCCTGACCTTTTTAATCCCAATCCATTTATCCCATACCAGAATCGGGCGGGATTGTAAAAAGCCGCCGATAGGGAGAAACCTCCCTTTCCCGGCGTCGGCGTATTGACGAAAGCGGGGCATGAATGGTATCAACCTCCTTGGGAAAGGAGACCACATGAACCCGTCACGCCATTTCATCGATCACATCGCCAACGCGCTGAAAGCGGGGATGGTCCTCTTCATCGCCGCCACGTGTCTTCTGTCTCTCACGTCCTGCTGCTGTCTCTTCGGGGGGTCCTGCGCCCCGCCCGACGTTCCGGCGCGTCCCCCGGGGCCGAAGCACTTTATCCTAACGGGCACGGCGGACCTGCAAGGAATGTTGGAGGCGAACGTGACTCCCGTGAAACCGGGAGACGTGGAGAAACCGGCAGGGGGCATCGCCCGCATCGCGGCCCTTTTCAAGTTGATGAAATCCGCCGTCCCGGGACGCGTCATCACGGTTTCCACCGGCGACGACCTGATGGGGCCCTATTTTCACACCTTCAACGGAAAGGCCATCTTCACCCTCATGACCCGGGCGGGCTACGACATCTTCGCGCCGGGCAACCACGAGTTCGATCGGGGCCCCGCCGTTTACGCCGACGCCCTGAAATACGCGGGATTCACGCCCCTCTGTTCGGACCTCGCGGTGGCTGGGACCCCCTTGCGGGGGCATTGCCGGCCCTATCTCCTCAAGGACTACGGCGGGGTCACCTTCGGGTTTTTCTCCCTCATGACCGAGGACCTGCCCACCGTCACCTCCGCCGCCCCCGTCCGTCTCCAGGCGGACAACATCACCATGGCGAAACGGATGGTCAGCCTCCTCCGGGAGAAAGGCGCCAATGTCATCATCGCCCTGACCCACGTGGGAACCAAGAGGGACCGGGAAATCGCGACGCGGGTTGAGGGCATCGACATCATCTTCGGGGGGCACTCCCACCACTACCTTCGCAAGCTCCTCGTCGTCGGGAAGACCGTTATCGTCAACGGCGGGGAAAAGGGAACCCACCTGGTCAAGCTCGATTTCTACGTCTCTCCAAAAAAGAGATTCCTCCCGGAAAAGACCCTTTATTCCCTGATTCCCGTCAACCGGGGACTCGAGCCGGACCCGGAGGTGGCGGCCCTCCTCGCGAAATTCAGGAAATCCCTCCCCCCCGCCATCGTCCTGGGCACGACGGACAAACCCTGGGATTTGAGCAAGAAGGCCGTCCGGCTCTCCGAGTCCGGGGTTGCCGACCTCGTCAACGACCTGCTACGGAAAAAGTTCAAGGTAGATGTGGTCCTCAACAACTCCGGCGCCTTCCGGGGCAAGAAGGTCTATCCCCCCGGAAAGATAACCGACACCATGCTCCAGGAGATCGACGAGTTCCGGAACAACGCCTACATCCTCGAGCTCAAGGGAAAATACATCCGCCAGATCCTCGAACACAGCGCCGCCAGTTACGGCCGGGGGGGATTCATGCAGGTCTCGGGCCTTCGCTACACCTTTGACACCACCCGCCCCAAGCAGGTCGTCGCCAGGGACGCCTCCGGACGGCTTACCATCGCCGCGCCGGGACAGCGCGTCACACGGATCGAAATCCAGGACGCGTCAGGGTCGTGGAAACCTCTGAACCCTGAAAAATCCTACAAAATCCTCACCAACAGCTTCTTGGTGGACAAGGAGGGTGACGGCTACTTTTGGTTCAAGCGGTACGGCAGGAACCTCAAGAACACCTATTCCACCTTCTATTCCATCCTGTCGGAATACGTCCAGAAGCGGCATGAGGTCTCCCCTCCCGAGCCCGACGGGAGGATCAAGATCCTCAGCAGGCTATAAGGAAGGCATCAGATATAGTCACCTTTAATTTAACCGAACCCGAAACAGCTTTCCCTGGAATGATCGGGGGGAGAACGCCGGTTCACAAAGGCTGTCTCCCCTGATCCTGTTATTCTCCTCCACATGTATCCCCACTTATCGTCACCCTGACACGTCCGGAAGCCAGGGATACCATCTCATGTCCCTTTTTCAGGAAAAGGGTATAGGAGACATCCCCCCGGGACACCAAAAAGGGCACGGACCTTTCAATCCGGAATTCGTCCCGGCGCGAGGACTTGCTGACGAAAAAAAGCGGGGGAATATTATAGGTAAAGGTCTTGTCCGTCGGCACCTGCTGAAGATATAGCACGGCCTGGAGCGGCGGGTCGGTTTGCGGGGTGACGAGAAGATTTCCCTTGTTCCAGATGACAAACGCGAAGTATATAGGTATGCGAAGGGTTGGACTCGGAGAGGAACCCATGATGGTTATGCCGTTTTGGACGTGGTTTTCAACGCCGAAGGCCGTCTTCCACCAGTCGTCCGAGTAGGGGCTGTGTGAAGTGTCGGATAGCGCTCCGGCCACGAAATTGTTGTCTTCACACAACTCCCGAAACGCGCGGTTGTTGTTGATCGTGGCAATGTATTGCACGTGGCCATGAATGGGAAACGGGTATGGAGGGGCCTCGACTTCGATCATTCGCCCGCCGCCCACGGACTTAACGGGGATCGGCGGCGCCACGAGGTATTCCCCCTCCCGGTGCCATCCAGAAAAGATCGGGGGAAGTGTGAAGGTGGAGACCTTGAACTTGAGCTTTATCACCGTAGCACCAGATATGCCGGCCCCCGTGTTTTTCACCGTGAAGTGCAGTCTTTGGCCTTCCTGCCGGCCGGCGATCCGCAAATCGGGATAGGGTTTCACGCGATATCTTCGATTGTCAAACGTATTATCTTTAAAGTTTGATTCGACCACTTTACCAAAGGAATTGACAGAGAGCCGGATGGCGTAAGTTTCGCCCCGGGGAACCTTGATGGGAATTCGTCCGGTGATAGTTCGCTTATCCAGCATGGGGCCCAGGAGAATTCCTCCCTGAACCATCGGGATCCCGCGTTGCGTGGCCTGGAGCCTGACATTGAAGGGCTTGGTCTCGTAGCCCCCCTTGTTCTCGATGATGACGTGAGCCTCGATGATGTAGGGATTCTGCGGGTCCCCCGACAGCTTGTTGGTGAGGGAAACGTCCTTGAAGGTTAGGTTGGGCTTGGTGTCGCCGGTGATGGAGAAACAATCGCTGAGCCCCCAGCCGTCGGCGCTTTGAACTTTGACACAGTAAAGGCCATCGGGCAAGTCGCTGCCGACGGTCCAATCCAATGAACGGCCGGGTACGTTGTTATCGATCTGAATGGATGCGTCGGGGTGGTCCTTGGGGATCAGGGTGACGGTAAAGGGCCCCGTGGCATCCCCCGTCCAGGCGATCTGGTAGGTCCGTCCCACGCTCCAGATCCTATTTTTACCGGGGGAAAGGACAGTGATCGTATTGCCGGGCAGCGTGAAGGAATTCCTCCACCCTAAGGCTTCAACCACTGCTTCAGCCTCGCCGCTGGAAATTCCCGTGTTTTCTGCGACAACGATGGGCTTTTCGTAAACAGTTCTTTCGGTATGGGGAGAAAAGCGCTCGTTTTGATAGCCGGGAACGATTGCCTGGAAAGTCACGTTGC
>Ga0256833_1000542_pt1 | contig 29062 bp, 25 predicted proteins | sample 356284metaG_FD_190535 | JGI IMG/M metagenome (GOLD analysis project Ga0256833, IMG submission 190535) | Hydrothermal vent microbial communities from Mid Atlantic Ridge, Atlantic Ocean - 356-284 | ecosystem: Environmental > Aquatic > Marine > Hydrothermal vents | place: Atlantic Ocean: Mid... | reverse complement strand
ATGTGCATTGTGTGTTATGATGAACGCATCCACACACACGCCCGCCCTTCTCCCAGGAAATGATTCTCATGGCAGATGAATTACTGACCACCAAGCAATTGCAAGAAATCCTCAAGGTCGACCGCACCACCATCTACCGCATGGCGGATAGCGGACGCATCCCTGCGGTCAAAGTTGGCAACCAATGGCGCTTTCCCCGAGAGCAGATCGAGGTGTGGTTGTGGAAGCAAAATGCTTCTCGGGCGCAGACGACCAGTTCCGGCGAAGCTGCGCATCCCGCCGAGGCCAGCAATGAGGCCCGACGCGTTTTCCCTTTGGAATGCGTTCAGCTTATCCAGGATAGCTACGCAGAACTGCTGGACGTAATGATGATCGTCACCGACATGACCGGCAATCCCATTACTCAGCCCAGCAATGCCTGCGGGCTCTTCGCCGCCGCTGAATCCTCGCCCAAGGCTCATCAACGCTGTCTGGAACATTGGGTGGCCATGGCGGGCGACCCGCGATTACAGCCCAGCTTCCAGCGCAGCCATTTAGGCCTGCTCTGCGCCCGGGGACTCATCCGCGTCGGGGTTGAGATCAAGGGAATGCTCATCGTTGGCGGCATCGCCCCCGAAAGCTGGCCGCCTCCCCAGGAGGAACTGGCAGAAATCGCAGACTTCTTACAGGTTGATCCCGTGCTGCTGCATGATCACCAGGAAGAGGTGTTCCGCATTTCTCCCCAGCGTCAACAAGAGCTGCTGCCCTATGTGCAGCGCATTGCCGACATTTTCTCATTCATTGCTTCAGAACGCAACGCCCTCATTCAGCGCTTCGACAAAATCGCCGAACTGGCAAAAATATAACGAAGGAGATTGATGATTAAAGCCCACTCCACACACCATGCTTTCATCATCAACCCTCAATCACTACTTTTCTAAACGCGCACACAAAAAGGAGTCGCACCTTCCCATGAAACGCATCCTCATCCTCGGCGGCGGCACCGCCGGCACCATTGTCGCCAACAAACTCTATCAGGAGCTGGACCCGGAAAGCTGGAAAATCACCGTGGTCGACAAAGATGACGTCCATTATTACCAACCCGGTTTCCTGTTCATTCCATTCGGAATCTACAAGGGCAAGCAAGACGTCATGCGCTCCCGCCGGCGCTATATGCCTCGCGGCGTCGATCTGATTCTCTCCGAGATCGAGATCATCGAGCCCGATAAAAATCAGGTGGTCATCAAAAAGGACAACCGCACATTGCCCTACGATTTTCTCATCATCACCACCGGCTCGCACACCGCCCCCGAAGAGACGCCCGGCCTCACCGAACACGAATGGCGCAAAAGCATCTTCGATTTTTACACCGTGGATGGCTCTGTGGCCCTTTCCAAAAAGCTGCGCACCTGGCAGGGCGGGCGCATGGTGCTGAACATCACCGAAATGCCCATCAAATGCCCGGTGGCGCCGCTGGAGTTCATGTTTCTGGCCGACTGGTATTTTCATGAGCACAATATGCGGGATCAGGTGGAGCTGACGATGGTGACGCCGCTGGATGGGGCGTTCACCAAACCCCGGGCCGCATCCATTTTGGGCAATATCCTGGAAGAGAAGAACATCAAGCTGGTCACCGAGTTCAACACCGGCGAGGTGAATCCTGACGCACACAAGCTCATCTCTTATGACGAGCGATCGGTGGACTACGACCTGCTCATCACCATCCCCACCATTATGGGCAGCGAGCTCATCGCGCGCTCGGGCATGGGGGACGAACTGAACTTCGTTCCCACCGAAAAACACACGCTCAAGGCCAGGGACTTCGACAACGTCTTTGTTTTGGGCGACGCCACCAATCTCCCCAGCTCCAAAGCGGGCTCTGTAGCCCATTTCGAAGGCGAGGTTTTTCTGGATAACTTCCTGCGCTATATCGACGGCCTGGATCTGCTGCCCACCTTCGATGGCCACGCCAATTGCTATATCGAATCCGGCTTCGGCAAGGGCTTCCTCATCGACTTCAACTATGATGTCGAGCCTCTGCCCGGCATGTATCCCTTGCCCGGCATCGGGCCGTTTTCCCTGCTGCAAGAATCGCGCATGAACCACTGGGGCAAGATGATCTTCCGCTGGATGTACTGGAACATCCTGCTGAAAGGCAAGCCCATGCCTGTGACTGCCGAGCTGAGCATGGCCGGCAAATGGCTGTAGGAGGTCGACATGGATCAGAATGCAACACAGGATACACAGGCCCAACTGCACGCTCTCAATGCCAAAATCGATGCGCTGACCGAGCAAATGGCCACGCTGACAGATTATGTCATCGAGCAGCGCCAGCGCCAACAGGAATGGGATGAACTGAAAGCGGACCTCAGTCCCATCATGATGGAGCTTACCGAAGTCACCGTCGAAGAGCTGGAGGAAATCGAGCCCTATGTTCGTCTGGAGGACGTTCTGGCTTTTCTCAAGCGCCTGGCCACCAATCTGCACAACTTCGAGGCAATGCTGGACCAACTGGAAAGCGTCAACGATCTGGTGCAGGACCTCACTCCCATCGCCAACGACGCCTTTTTGGTGGCCGCCGACCAGATGCAGCAGATGGAGCAACGCGGGTATTTCAAGATGCTGCCCGAGCTGAAATACATCGCCGACAATGTGATGGACGCATTCGGGCCCGAAGATGTGCGCCTGCTGGGCGACAACGTCGTCACTATCCTCACCACTGTGCGAGGCATGACCCAGCCCGAGATCATGATGCTGGTGCAAAAGCTGACCGAATCCACCCAAGAAGCCGTCAGAACGCCGGATGACGAGCTGGACATCTCCACCCTTGGCCTCATCCGCCAGATGCGCGACCCGCAGATGCGACTGGGCCTGGCTCGAACCATGAAAATGCTCCGGGCCATGGGACACATCGCTCCCCCCGAAGGCGCTGACGCCGTTTCGTAGGAACCGTCACCGACAATAACCGCTTTCTCTGAAAAAATAAAACAGATTCAACACACTTCCCCACACACATCCAATAAGGAGTGCATTATGACCACTATCGCAGACTTGAAACTCGACGCCGACGGCTATCTGGCCGACCCCAACGCCTGGACGCCCGAAGTCGCCGAAGCATTCGCTTCGGAACTGGGCATGGAGCTCACCGATCGCCACTGGCAGGTCATCAACTTCGTACGCGCTGAGTTCGCCAAAAATGGCGAGATGCCATCGTTGCGCCGCATCACCAAGCAATCGGGCGTCCCCACCAAAGAGCTTTACAAACTCTTCCCCAAGGGCCCGGCGGGCAAAATCGCCAAACTCTCGGGCATGAGCAAACCCAAAGGCTGCATCTAGCCGCCGTCCTTCACACACACAAAGCAAACGGAGGCATACACCATGTCTGACAATGAAGATCGCAAACTTGCCATCATCTGCTCCAAAGGCACGCTGGATATGGCCTATCCGGGCCTGGTTCTGGCCAACGCCGCCCTGATGATGGGCATCGAAGTGGAGATGTTCTTCACCTTCTGGGGAATGGACATCATCCACAAAGAAAAGCAGAACAGCCTGAAATTCGTGCCCGTGGGCAACCCTTCCACCGGCATGCCCAACTTCATCGCCGCCATTCCCGGCATGACCCCCATGGCCACAAAAATGATGCACAAGGGCCTGGAGAAAATCGACATGCCGCCGGTTGGCGAATTCCTGGAGATGATCCACGACGCCGGCGGCAATATCTGGGCCTGTCGCATGGCCATGGATATGATGAACCTCAAGGAAAGCGATCTGGCGCCAGAAGTTGATGGCGTCGTCGGGGCCATGGAGTTTCTGGAAATGGCCGAAGGCGCCCAGATTCTCTTCATCTGATCTCTCCTCGCATCCGCAGCAGTGAGGCCGACCGGCCCCACAATCGCCACACACACAGCGCAGATGCAAAAAGCCGCCAGACCGGGCTGGCGGCTTTTTTTGATCCAACCCCCTGAAAACGTGACGTATATCATAGCAAAACAGCGCCAAACGCCATATACTAAAATCAAAGACAACAAGCAGCCCCATCCCATCAACAAAAAGGGCCGCCCCCTATCCTTACCAATGGAGGTAACCATGAAACAGGATCTCGTGCGGGACTGGATGTCCTCGCCCCCAATTACCATCGACGCCGACGCCACCCTGCCCGAAGCCTGCGAGATGCTGCGCAAACACCGCATACGCCGTCTGCCTGTGATGCAAGAGGGTAAATTGATCGGCATCGTCACCCGCGGCGATCTGCGCGGCGCCCAGCCCTCCGAGGCGACATCTCTCAGCATCTGGGAGCTGAACACATTGTTGGCCAAGCTAAAGATCAAATCAATCATGACGCCCGAACCCATCACCATCCGTGATGACGCCACCATCAGCGAAGCTGCGCAATTGATGATCGACTACAAGGTCAGCGGATTGCCCGTGCTGAACGCCGACGGCGATCTTGTGGGCATGATCACCGAATCGGATATTTTCCGCATGGTGGTCAAAACCTGGCGCGAAGAGAAGGCGCTTACCCCGGAAACCGCCTGAAAAACAACAGTTCCTCCTCCTTTTTTGAAAGGCTTTGCAGATAGGCGTCTGCAAAGCTTTTTTTTGCAGCATGTCTCCGTCCCCTGACGATATGCAAGACGCCGCCTGCGATGACGATGGCAAGGACTTGCCGCCATAGCATGAAAATGCTAGCATTAGCGAAGCAAACCCTGTCTGCGAATCCGCACATCGCAATCACAAAGCTCAAACTCCCAAAACGCAAAGGAGCGTCTTCATGGATTTTGAATTGACTGCGGAACATAGACTGATCCGAGATATGATCTATGATTTTTCCCGGAAAGAGATCGTTCCCATCATCAAAGAATACGACAAAAAACACGAATATCCCATGGAACTGGTTCCCAAAATGGGAGCCATGGGCTTCATGGGCGTTTGTCTGCCCGTGCGCTATGGCGGGGCGGGCATGGATTACATCTCCTTCGGGTTGGTGGCCGAGGGCCTGGAATGGGCCGATTCATCGGTGCGGGAGACCATCGCCGTGCATCTGGCGCTGCATGCGTTGCCCATCTTTCAGTGGGGAACCGAGGAGCAGAAGCAACGCTGGCTACCGGCGTTGGCTACCGGCGAAAAGCTGGCCTGTTTTGGTCTGACCGAGCCCGGAGCCGGGTCCGACGTGGCGGGCATGGCCAGCCGCGCCCGGCGCCAGGGGGATGTTTACATCCTCAATGGCGAAAAAATGTGGATCACCCTGGCCGATGTCGCCGATCAGATGCTGGTCTTCGCCAAGACCGACCCCGAAAAAGGGCATCGCGGCATCGCCGCCTTTGTGGTGGAGCGGGGCATGAAGGGCCTCACCACCGGCTCCATCGAGGACAAGCTGGGCGTCTGGGCCAGCAACACCGGCTGGATCAGCATGAATGATGTGGCGGTTCCGGCGGAGAATCGTCTGGGCGAGGAGGGCGAAGGCTTCAAGATCGCCATGAGCGCCATCGATAACGCCCGCTACACCGTGGCCGCGGGCGCTGTAGGCCTGATGAAAGCGGCCCGGGATGAATCCATCGCCTACGCCAAACAGCGCCAGACTTTTGGCAAGCCCATCGCCCAATACCAACTCGTCCAGCAGATGATCGCCCTGATGCAGCAACGTATCGACGCGGGCGAATTGCTGGTCTACAAGGCGGGCTGGCTGAAAAACAAAGGCGTCCGCAACACGCGCGAGACCAGCATGGCCAAGTGGTATTGCACCGAGGCCGCATTCGCCTGCGCCAACGACGCCGTCCAGATCCACGGCGCTTATGGCTACTCCGACGAATACAACGTGGCCCGCTACCTGCGCAACAGCAAGGGGGCGGTCATCTACGAAGGCACTTCCCAGGTGCATCAACTGATTCAGGCGGGCTACGCCTTCGAATGGCGCAAAGACAAACCGCTGCGCAAAGAACTGCCCGCGTATGATCCCGACTACTGGCAGGCGGAAGCGTAGCCAGTCATTTTCGAAACAACCAACTGCCAGTCGCGCCCCGCCAGCGCAATCCGAAGGATTGAGGACAAACAGCCATACCTTGTTATCTGCGTTCTATTTACGAAGCAGGCGCCATGAGCGGCTGCACGCCAATAAGGATGAAAATGAGCAAGCCAATCTGGCGGAACAGCCAAGTCCGTAAAACGTAATGCGTAATGCGTAAGGTCTTCACGTTTTACGTTTTACGCATTACGTGGTTGAACACTAGGCCAACGTTGGCTTCGAGAGCGTCTCGGCAAACGACGCCAACGTTTATTTACGAAGCAGGAGGGCCAAGATGAGTATTGATCTGGAAGCGACGCTCAAAAGCGTAGAGCATATCGTTTACGAAGCAGGAGCCATCGTACGCCGTTATCACGATCAGTCGGATCAAATCGAATGGAAGGGAGAGAACGATCCGGTGACCGCTGCCGACAAGGCGGTTAACGCCTTTCTGGTGAAAAAGCTCACCGACGCCTTCCCCCAATTCGGCGTTCTGGCGGAAGAAAGCAAAGATGATCTCGACCGCTTGAATTACGACGCCATCTGGTGCATCGATCCGCTGGACGGCACCAAAGAATTCATCGCCCGCAATGGCGAATTCAGCATCATGGTGGGGCTGGCGCTGGAAGGCATGGCAGTGCTGGGCGTGGTTTATCAGCCAGTCATGGATTTTATGTACAGCGGCATCCGTGATCAGGGGGCCTGGTTCACCACCACCGAGGGACGCGCCCCCATGCACGTCAGCAAAATATCCGATCCACAACAAATGCGGCTCGTTGTCAGCCGTTCCCACCGCAATCCCATTGTGGATCACATCAAACAGGCGCTGGGCGTCACCCAGGAGCGCATCTCAGGCTCGGTGGGGCTCAAGTGCGGTCTTATCGCCCGCAATGAAGCTGATCTCTATCTGCATCCCGCTCCGGGCCTGAAAGAATGGGACACCTGCGCCCCGGAGGCCATTCTGTTCGGCGCCGGCGGACAGGTCACCGATTGCTGGGGGCGCCCCTTTCTTTACAATCAGCCCGACGTGCGCCGCCATTTTGGCCTGGTCGCCTCCAATGGCGAGGCTCACACCCGCATCATCTCCCTGCTGACGCCGGTTCTGAACAAGCAGGGGCTGACCTTTGAAGACGCTTGGTAGCCTGCTGCGTCGGATACCAAACTCATGGAAGAAACTCCGAAATCATCACTGCTGTCGCTCCAGCCGGAAACGCCGATTCCCACAGCGCCCGAAGCGCCGGCGCCGATGTTCCTGCGCGAGCTGCCCAGGCATGATGAGAAATTCCGTCACGCCCTGGCGCACATCCTGCTGCCCGTGGACCTATTGGTCGCGTATGGCATCGATCCGGTGACCCTACGCAACCAGGAGGGGAAGGTGATGGTGCGCACCGGCCATTCGGAGGATGGAATGGTGTGGGCGTTGCGCCTGCTCAACGATATCGATCCTCGAGACCCGTTGATGGAAATCGAATTGGCAGACACCTCATTCAACCGCATTGCTGTAAACTGGGTGGCCATGAACGATCCCACAGCGCCGCGGTTTGATGTGGATAGAATGCCTGACGGCTCCTCCACCCTGCGCGGCACGGCGCAGCGCAACATTCCGGCCGAAATTGCGGCCATGGAAGCGGGTTTGGCTCCGGGACAAGTGCGGAAAGGCTTGCGGCATCTCAAACGCCTGTTGCAGGACCTGGAGCAGGTGTTTGCCCTGATGGGACAATATGAATTCGATATTGAGCCGCTTTACTACCATGCAGCCATCCTGTTTGAACATTATGGCTTCCGCTACACGCGCGGCGAGAACTTCATGAAACGCATCCACCGGGGATTTCAACCGGGTGGCGAGCTCAGCGCCCGCCTGGATGGCAGCACGCCCTTCCGCCGCCCCGAAATGGCCAAAAGCATTCGCGGGCGATCCTGGGCGATTCATGACGGCATTCTGGAGGAGGTCTGGGATGGCGTCAAGATGTATAAACGCCTGGGAGTGCATGCAGGCATCGACACGGCGCCCGATATATCGTGGTGAAAATAAAAACGCATTTGACAGTATTCGATGATTGTTGTGATGATGTTAGAGAGACTCAGGAACTTGAATAGGCATTGACTATGCGAATGAAACAAAACCACTATTCTTCAACACTGCTGGATGGCATTCTTGTCGTCAATACCGGGCTGAACTTGCCTGCGCCACGCGCCGCTCACATGCTCCATGAAAGGGGAGCAAGAATCATCAAAGTAGAGCCCCCTCAGGGCGACACGTTCGAGCATTTTTGCAAAGCCTGGTATGAAGACATGCTCCAGGGCGTCGAACGCCGTCGCTTGGACCTGAAATCGGAGGCTGGCCGCCAGGCGATGGACAATCTGCTGACTGACGCCGACATCCTCATCACCTCACAACGCCCGGCAGCACTGGAACGCATGGGCCTGGCCGCAGAAAATCTGCGCAAACGCTATCCCAGGCTGTCCATTGTCAACATCATCGGATCCGCCAGCGAGCATTCCCACCTGCCCGGACACGATCTCACTTACCAGGCCCGCGCAGGTCTGCTGGAGCCGCCCAATCTTCCTCGCAGTCTTCTGGCAGATCTCGCCGGCGCCCAACAAGCCGTCATCGCTGCACTCAGCCTGCTCCACGCTGGCGGCGGCATCCAGCAAGTCGCTCTTAGCGACGCGGCCGAGCTCTTTCAGGAGCCCGTCAGCTACCATCTCACGCGACGCGGCGGCCTGCTGGGAGGCGGTCATGCCGGATACAACATCTATCGCACTGCCGACGGCTACATCGCCCTGGCTGCATTGGAACACCACTTCTGGCCAGCGCTGCATGACATCTTCCTCGGTCTGCCCGATGATCCCTTTTCACCCCGGGCGCACGAAATTCTGCGAGCCGGTTTTCAGAATAAAACCACGACGCAGTGGCTGTTTCTGGCAAGAGAAAGAGATATTCCGCTGGAGGCCATTGTATAGATTACTGAAACCAATAGCGAATGGCTACGCGAATAACGCATCACCCCCTTGTCCCCCACCCTCATATCATCCCCAAAGGAGTATTCCATGACACACACCACTCGCATCGGCGTCATCGGCGGCAGCGGCGTTTATGAACTGCCCGGCCTGGAAGATGTCAAAGAGGTAACCATCCAGACGCCCTTTGGCGCGCCCAGCGACAATTACATCCTGGGAACCATCCATGGCCAACGGGTCGCTTTCCTCGCCCGCCATAGCCGCGGCCATCTCATCAATCCCAGCCTGGTCAACTATCGGGCCAATATCTGGGGTTTCAAATCCCTGGGCGTCGAGTATCTCATCTCTATGAACGCCTGTGGCTCACTGAAAGAGGAGATTGCGCCCGGCCACATCGTCATTCCCGACCAACTCTTCGATCGCACCCGCCTGCGCCCCACCAGCTTCTTCGATGACCCGGGGCTGGTGGTGCACGCCTCGGTGGCCGACCCCATCTGTCCCCAACTGGCGGACGTCCTTTATCGGGCCGTGGAAGCCACCGGCAAGCCCGTGCACAAAGGCGGCGATTTCGTCATCATCGAGGGCCCGCGCTTCAGCACAAAGGCCGAAAGTCGCGTCTTTCGCCAATTGGGCTTTTCCATCATCGGCATGACCGCCATCCCCGAAGCCTTCCTGGCCCGCGAAGCGGGCATGTCCTACGCCATTATCGCCCATGTCACCGATTACGACGTTTGGCACGAAAGCCTGGAGCCGGTGACGGTGGAAATGGTGATCAAAACCCTGCTGGAGAACGCGGCCGCGGCGCAGCAGGCCACGCTCAACGCCATTCAATTGCTCAAAGACGCCCCGCCCAGCCCCTGGGCCGACGCCCTCAAGGACGCCATCATCACCAACCGCAGCAAAATCCCGCAAGACCTGGAAGGCAAACACCAACTGCTCATCGGTCAATACCTCTAATTTCCTGGAGTCTGGCGAAAATCATTTTGGCTGCTTTTCAAGTCATTTTTTGACACGAATTAAGCAAATTTATCGAATTTTTCTCTTCTTTTTTCGTATAATTCGTGTCAATTCGTGTCAATTCGTGTCAAAATCAAAAACGCCAGAGTCCAGTAATTTCTTCACATTCTGGCTCTTTGGATTTCAGGGGGGCAGCATGTCTGAAGCCTCTGCGGCCTCAAGATGCCGACGAAAAGTGACGAAAGGACGAAGATTGACGAATCAAATCGTCTACTTTCGTCGATAGTCGTCTATCTTCGTCCAAGTATCCGACCAGACCCCATGAGATCCGTTTGAACCCACATTCTTTCAAAGGAGAAAAGAAAATGAACAGGTACAGCAAGTTCAGATGGACGCTGGCGGCAACGCTGGTTTTGATTCTGATGCTGACATTGACGGGATCGCCCGTCAGCATGGCGCAAAACAGGAGCGAAGCCGCTGCTGGCAGCGTTCTCATCAACGAATTCATCGCCACGCCCACCAGCGCCGAAGCCGTGGAGCTGTGCAACGCCACCGACGCGGACATCGATGTTGGCGGATGGGTGCTGGACTGGGGTTATGGCAACACCACCCTCGACGCCGGACTGGTTGTGCCAGCCAACGGCTATCTCGTCATCGATGACAACAATACAGGCGGCATTTCCATCTCCAATGACGGTACGACGCTGACGCTCAAAGATGACGCGTCTGTCGTCATGGACGCGGTCGCCTATGGCAAGGCGGGCGGCGCCCCCAAGCCCGAGTACAACTTCTCCACCGCCCGCGTGCCCGACTGCGCAACCACGGGGAATGACGCCGCAGACTGGAACACCGACGAAACGCCCACCATGGGCGCGGCCAACGACGGCCCCGCCGCGGCCCTGGGCGCCGCCACCGTCACCATCAACGAAGTTGAAGCCACGTCCGGCGTCGCCTTCATCGAGCTCTACAACAGCGGCGATGGCGCCGTCGACATCTCCGGCTGGCGCCTCTCGGTGGATGACTCTTACGACATCCCCGCCGGGACATCCATCCCCGCTCAGGGATTCTGGGTGCTGGAAGAGAGCGACTTCCCCCACTACTTCAACATGGATGACGACAAGGACAATCTCTACCTCTTCAATGATGCGCTGGAGCGAGTGGATCAGGTGGGGTGGAGCACTGCCGCCGGGGGCTCCTGGAACCGCGTGCCCGATGGCGCCGGAACCAATGACGGCTGGAAAGAGACCGATACGCCGCTTACCGACCAGGCCGCCACCAAGGGAGCGACCAACGTTCCTGGCAGTGGCGGCGGCAGCGGCGACACCGCCAACCCCGGCGACGCGCTGATCAACGAGTTCATCGTCACCCCCACCAGCAGCGAGGCCATCGAGCTGTGCAACGCCACCGACGCAGACCTGAACCTCAGCGGCTGGATTATCGACTGGGGCTACGGCTCCACCACGGTGAACGACGGCGTCACCCTGCCCGCCAACAGCTATCTGGTGCTGGATGATGACAACACCGCGGGCATCAGTCTTTCCAACGCCGGCACGGTGCTCACCATCAAAGATGCGGCAAATACCGTCATCGACGATGTGGGCTACGGCGATGACGGCGGCGCGCCCAAACCCGAGTATCAATTCTCCACCGCTCGCGTGCCCGACTGCACCACCACGGGCGACGATGCGGCTGACTTCAACACCGATGAAACGCCCACCCTGGGCGCGGCCAACGACGGCCCCGCCGCAGCCCTGGGCGCCGCCACCGTCACCATCAACGAAGTGGACGCCAAACCGGGCGAGGCCTTTATCGAGCTCTACAACAGCGGCGAAGCCGCCGTTCCTCTGGACGGCTGGCGCATCTCTGTGGACGATTCCTACGACATCCCCGCCGGAACCAGCATCCCCGCCGGGGGCTTCTGGGTGCTGGACGAAACCGACTTCCCCCATTATTTTCATCTGGACGAAGACGGCGACAACGTCTATCTTTTCAACAGTGCGCTGGAACGGGTGGATCAGGTCGGTTGGAATCAAGCCGCCGGCTCATCCTGGAACCGTCTGCCTGACGGCGCCGGCGCCAATGATGGTTGGGCGCAGGATCAGATTCCTCTTTATCCCCTGGCGCCTTCCCGGGAAGCCAGCAACGAAGCCAATCTCACCCGCATGTACATCCACGAGGTGCAGGGCGCGCAGCATCTCTCGCCCTACGATGGTCAGCATGTCGAAAATGTGTACGGCATCGTCACCGTCACCGACAGTCGCGGTTTTTGGATGCAGACGCCCGACGCGGACGTAGACGACAACGACGCCACCTCGGAGGGCGTCTACACCTATGTCGGCTCCAGCGGGCCCGGCGTCAGCCAAGGCGACGAGGTGTTGGTGACCGCAGACGTAAAAGAGTATTATCCCGGCGGCTACGGCACGGGCAACCTCTCCATCACCGAACTCAGCCATCCCAGCGTCATCACCCTCTCCAACGACAATCCGCTGCCCAGTCCCACCATCCTGGGCAATGGCGGACGCGTCCCGCCGAACATGATCATCGATAACGACTCCACGGGCGACGTCAATAGCACGCCAACCTTCGATCCCGACCAGGATGGCATCGATTTCTATGAATCGGTCGAGGGCATGCTGGTGCAGATCAACGACGCTCAGGCCGTGGGCCCCACCAACAAATATGGCGAGATCCCGGTGGTGAGCGACAAAGGGGCCAACGCCTCTGTTCTCACCCTGCGCGGCGGCATCGCCATTCGCCCGGATGATTTCAATCCGGAACGCATCATCATCGACGACGCCCTTTACAGCGATGAACCTCAGGTCACCACAGGCGATCAGTTCAGCGAACCCATTATCGGCGTCATGCACTACAGCTACGGCAACTTCAAGGTGCTGAACCCCGATCCGCTGCCGCCGGTGGTCTCGGCCGGACTGACGCAGGAAACCGCCCAACCTGCCTATGGCCGCCTGACCGTCGCCACCTTCAACGTCGAAAACCTGGATCCGGGCGACCCCGACAGCAAATTCCAGGGCCTGGCGACCATCATCGCCAGCCATATGCGCGCCCCCGACATCATCGGCGTGGAAGAAGTGCAGGATAACAACGGTCCCACCGACGATGGCACGGTGGACGCCAGCGCCACCTTCCAGAAGCTCATCGCCGCCATTCAGGCAGCAGGCGGGCCCGTTTACGACTTCCGCCAGATCAACCCCCTGAATGATGAGGACGGCGGACAGCCCGGCGGCAACATCCGCGTCGGCTTCCTCTTCCGGCCCGATCGCGTCACCTTTGTGGATCATCCCGGCGGCGACGCCACCACGCCCACCGACGTGCAGGCGACGGCCAACGGCCCCGAGCTCACCCTCAGCCCCGGGCGCGTCGATCCCAACAATCCCGCTTTCAGCGGCGACGATGATCTGGGCTACGAAGCCAGTCGCAAGTCCATAGCCGGGGAATTCATCTTCCAGGGCTATAAAATCTTTGTCATCGTCAACCATTTCAAGTCCAAGGGCGGCGATGATGCGCTCTTCGGTCGGGTGCAGCCGCCGGTGCAAAACACGCTGCCCCAGCGCAAGGCCCAGGCCCAGGCCATCAACGCCTTCGCCCAGAAAATCCTGGACGTCGATCCCCACGCCAACATCGTGGTGGTGGGCGATCTCAACGATTTCGACTTCTCCGACACGCTGCTGGCGCTCAAGGGCGACATCCTCTCCAACCTGGTGGAGCGTCTGCCGCTGCAAGACCGCTATAGCTTCATTTACAGCGGCAATTCCCAACAACTGGACCACATTCTCAGCAGCGCCAACATGACGGATCATTTCTTCAGCCGCATCGATGACGTCCATGTCGATTCGGAATTTCCCGGCGAGCGGGCCAGCGACCACGACCCGGTGATTGCCGTCTTCGACCTGCCGGTGTGGCGATTCGACGGCTACGCCTATCAGGGCCTGCCCGGCGATGAGAGCATGCCCATGGCTGGCGTCACCATGCGTCTGTACGGGCGCAATGCGGGCGAAGCAGCCCCCGGCAGTTGGTATAAAGACGCGACCACCGACGCCAGCGGCTACTTCAACTTCCACATCATCCAGCCCTACGATTTCGACGCATTCACCCTGATGTCGATGCCGCCAGCGGGCATGGTCGCAACGGGCGCCTGGAGCGAAGATGGCTCAGTCATCGCCCCCGACGCCATCGAGTGGAACCATGCGGAGCCAGGAGCCCACAGCAACAAATTCTGGTTCGACATCCCCACGCCCACCCCCACGCCCACACCAACGCCGACTCCCAGCATCATCTGGTTGCCCGTTTTCTTGAATAACTAACCACAGACTCGCCAGCTCGTCCTCCTCATCCGGGAAAGGACGCCGCCGAACATAGCATCACACAAAGAGGCCCGCCGTCCAACCGACGCGGGCCTCTTTGCAATAGAATGAGGAAGGCGGTAGCATTCCGATTTGACAAAACAGCAATTTTCCGATATACATAGTTGGCCACCAAAAAACCAATGTGCGACAAGCGTCCTACTGTGGCTGCTCCGTTTTCAGCAGCCGCCTTTCAATGCAATGGGGGAGACGTTGACGCCAGACAAAAAAAGAGGCTGTCCTGCGTCTGGCGAATTGGGTGGCGAATCTGCCCCAAAAAACAAGCAAGCGGAAAGACCATTTCACTCCGCTCAGCGCCAGCTTGTCACGCAAATGATGACGCCCCGCCAGCAATTTTCACAGTATTGGTTCCACTGAAAAAAGTCGGAAGCAATAGCGACGGCAGAGAAAACATCGAAAATGATGGGGATTCTCCTTTTGGGGTGAAACCCTGATATTTCTCTTTGCGCCTCAGCGCCTTCGACTTCGCTCAGGGCATACTTTATGTGTGAACAAGCTCTTTTCAGTCGGGCCATTATGCCCCCCTATCGCCACAAACCAGGAGTCAGAAAAATGTCTCAGCCCCGCATTCTGGCCGTGATGGACTCAGTAACAGACAACGGTGTTTGCGAAGAGTTGGCTGCCCACTACGACGTAAAATGCACACTGACTTTACGCCCCACATTGCAGCAAATTAAAGACTTTGATCCGGAACTCATCCTGATTGACCTCGATGCCAACACCCCCGGAAAAGCGCGTCGCATCACACAGGCGGCCAGAGCTCATTATCGCCGCCCCTTCATTATCTTACTCAAAAGCGGGCGCGCCGCCCCCAAAAATATCAGTTATTACGATACGCTTCTGAGCAAACCATTCGTCTCCAAAAAATTGATGGCAACCATCGATGAGCTTTTGGCGTCTCGGCCCAATTACGTTATCAGCTTGCCTCCCTTTACACTTGATACCCGCACCCAGGTGCTGGATTGTCCCAAAGGCAAAATCCGCCTGAATCCAAAAATGGCCAAGTTGATGGAAACCATGTTGCTGCACGCCGAAGAGCCGGTCAGTTCACTGATGCTGATGAAAGAAGTGTGGAAAATCAACAGAATTCACGATATTCGCACCCTGCATGTGCATGTCCACTGGCTGCGAGAGATCATTGAGGATAACGTCTCCAATCCCAAATTCCTGAAAACCGTCACCAAAAACAAGGGATACATCCTCGATCTCCCCGGAAAGGTCACCATCGGCGGCGAACCGTTGTATGCGCCCGCCCGGGCATAAACAGCCCCATCCTCTCACTGCACTAAAAGGCGCTACGGCTCACCCCGCAGCGCCTTTTTCACTTCTAAATAGATGGGCTTGGGCTGAAAGTCAGACGTGACAAAGGTGTAGTATTGGCGGTAGCCTTTCTCGGGGACCGGATAGCGGAAGGCCCACACGCTCAGAGAGTCCAGCCAGGGCCAATCAAGGGCCATTTCATAGGCCCGGATGGTGTAGCGAATGCGTTGAGCGGGACGCACGGCCCGCGTCCAGCGGGGATGATCGTTCCAACCGGACTCGGTAATGTGGATGGGTTTGTCGCGGTCGCCGTTGGCGATCATCACCTGGTGCAGCAGCTCCACCCGCCGAAAATTGATGACTTCCGGATCGGGCGGATCGTCGGGCGGGAAAGTGAGCCCGTAAGCATGGACGGCCAGAGCGTCGAAACAGGGAGCGGCGCCGGCGTCGTACATGGCCTGCAAGAAATCCAGATCGTTGACGCCCAAGTCGCCCGTCGGGTCGCCGATGGTGGGAGCCAGCGCCCCAGCCAGGATGACCACATCGGGATTCGCTTCGCGAATGGCCCGGCTGGCGGTGCATAACAACTCGGTGTAAGCCTTGGGGTCGGGCGCTCTGTATCCCCACTCCAGGGCCAGATTGGGTTCATTCCAGATGATGACGTAGGTGACGCGGCCCTGAAAATGAGAGACAAATGCAGCAGCGTAATCGGCAAAATCCTGATAATGCTCTTCCGCCAGGAACGTTGAGATGGCGTCTTTGGGGCGGGCCCAGTCCGGAACCAGGCCCAGACGGGCGATGACCGTCAGCCCCTGGCGGTTGGCGTGATCCATCACCAGATCGGCGTGCTCGAAATTATAGGAGCCTTTGCGGGGCTCGCTGAACGCCCAGGGGAAATACTCCACGATCCACGGCGTCCCCATCTCTCGCACCATCTCCAGCGTTTTCTTGATCTTCCAGGCCTCCACCTCGTTCTCCAGCCGCGTATGCACGCCCGCCTTGGGATTGACGGTCTGCACCGTGCGCTGCGGGCCCAGGAGGACGACGTTGCGGTGCAGACGTGACCAGACCACCCAGGAGGCCAGCAATCCCAGAAGGACTACGACGCTGAGGACCACAACTCGACGTCTCATGGGAAAGGCAGCGTGAAGCATGACAGAAGCCTGCCACGCTTCACGCCTCACGCATCACTTGATCACATCGACGCCCAGATAGGGCCGCAGGACCTCGGGCACGACCACGCTGCCATCTTCCTGCTGGTAATTTTCCAGGATGGCGATGACCAGCCGCGGCAGGGCCAGACCCGAGCCATTCAGCGTGTACACATAGCGGGGCTTGGCTCCCGGCTCGGGGCGATAGCGGATGTTGGCGCGGCGGGCCTGGAAATCGGTGAACATGGAGCAGGAGCTCACTTCCAGCCACTCCTCCACGCCCGGGGCCCACAGCTCAATATCGAACTTGATGGCGGCCACGAAGCTGAGATCGCCGGTGCACATCTGCACCACGCGGAAGGGCAGCCCCAGCAGGCGGGCGATGTCGGCCGCGTTTTCGATGAGGCTGTCCAGCTCGGCCCGGCCCGTCTCCGGCGTCACAAACTTGACCATCTCCACCTTGTCGAACTGATGCCCGCGCTTGATGCCGCGCGTATCCTTGCCGGCGCTGAATTTCTCGCGGCGAAAGCAGGGCGTGTAGGCCACATGCTTGATGGGCAACTGCGCCCCATCCAGAATCTCATCCCGATACATATTGGTCACGGGCACCTCAGCCGTGGGGATGAGCCACAGGTCTTCCTCGTGATCCTTGTAGAGATTATCCGCAAATTTGGGCAGGTTGCCGGTGCCCACCAGCGCGTGGCTGCGCACCATGAAGGGCGGATAGACCTCGGTGTAGCCGTGCTGCTCGATGTGCACATCCAGCATCCAGTTGATGAGGGCCCGCTGCAGCTTGGAGCCCAGGCCCTTGAGGATGTAGAAGCGGCTGCCCGAGATCTTGACCCCGCGCTCGAAGTCGATGATGTCCAGGGCCTCGCCGATCTCCCAATGCGGCTTGGGCGTGAAGTCGAACTGCCGCATCTCGCCCTCCACCCGCGTAACCACGTTCTCGCTGTCATCCTTGCCCACGGGCACTTCGGGCAGGGGGATGTTGGGGATGTTGAGCATGGCCCACTCCAGCTCCTTCTCCACCTGATTCAACTCGGCCTGCAGGGCGTCGATCTGGCCGCCCAGCTCGCTCATGCGGGCCTTGATGGCCTCGGCCTCATCGCGCTGGCCTGCGCGCATGAGCTGCCCGATCTGCTTCGAGCCCTTGTTGCGCTCCGCCTTCAGCGCTTCCAGCTCGGTCAGAATCTGGCGTCGGCGTTGATCCAGGCGGATGGCGTCATCCACGGGCGCGTCCTCCGCACCCAGCTTCTTCATGGCTTCCCGCACCATGTCGGGCTTTTCTCGCAGCAATTTGATGTCGATCATGATGATGCACTCCTTCAAAATGACATGGGGATGATGCAAACGTAAAACGTCATGCGTCAAACGTCAAGAAATGGCTGCGACCTGACGTTTGACGTTTTACGTTTGATACAAAACAAAAACGCCCGCTCGTACCAGGACGAGGGGGCGCTCGCGGTGCCACCTGGATTCGTCACGGCCTTGCGACCGGGACCTCGGGGTCAGTAAGCAGTGAACAGTGATCAGTAAGCAGTAAACAGTAAACAGTGATCAGTGCAGCTTACTGACGATGGCCAATAACGAGGCCAACCGGCCCGACTTACTGCGCAGAACGGTTCGGTCGGGCGACTCGGGAGGGGATTTCATCGGGCCAGCGTCACTGCCTTGCAGCACCCGGCAGCTCTCTGGGACACGGGCGCAGACTACTCGTCTCCGTCATAGTCGTTGATTATCGGAATTGGAAAAAGGTTATCACAGCAAGCGGATTTTGTCAATGACGAATTTATGACAAACGACCAGCAGACGATCAGGCATCCTTGAACGCACGCCAGTCCAAACCCAACTGCCGCACAACAGCTCGAATCGTACCTGTTTTCAAATCCTTACGTCCCCAATCCGGTATAACTGCCGCCCGCCCAGTATTGGGGTTAATCCATTTCCGATGAGATCCCTTCCCGCGTCGAGGGCGTTCTTCACATCCCAAGGCAGTCAATTTTCTGGAAACTTCTGCATATTTAATATGGATGCGTCCTAAACGAGTTGGCAGCGTTCATGCGTCTTCGCTCGGAGGTAAAACCTCTGGGCTACTATTGCCAAGCTCGTTGGGCCTTTGCACCGGTAGCCTAAGGCTTCCAGCCTTGGGCGGTGGCGGCAGACGCCAAATGAAATAGGACACACCCATTTCATATAGCAACAGCAGCCTCTAGCAGGAAGGGCGCTTTATCAACAATGGGCTGCAAAACCGATGAAATCGATATTCCCATTTCTTCATACAATTCCAACACAGCTTGCAGAGCATCCTCGGCATTATTACGCGCCTCTTCCAGAGTGTCGCCTTCGGTGATCAATTCAGGCAAAAGGGGCGACGTCACCGTGTAACCGCCTTCTGGTTGAGGCTCGAAAATCAATGGCACTTTGTAAAACGTTTTCATAGTCTGACAAAACCGAAAGTGTTGAGGACTGTATGTCTCCATTGTAGCACAACTATTACTTTCCCAAAAAAAGCTCCCTCTTACGCAAAGCATATCCCACCGAACAGCAAGCGCTCGCGTCCTCTCTTATTTTTGCAACGCCCCCGCTTTGGGCGATAATAACGGGGCAGAAAAATCTGGTAATTTTTCCACTCCTCAATCCCCAATCCGCAATCCTATGAATTTTCCCATCTACGATCTCGAAACCGCCCGCGGCGGCATTCTCCAGCGCCGAAGCTGGGCCGAAACCGACTATCCCGCCAGCCTGCTGGATGGCATCGAACGCATCTTTGGCGAGCGCCTCACGCCCGAGCGGGCCGTGGCCCGAGTCCTGACCGATATCCGCGCCGAAGGCGACGCGGGCCTGCACCGCTGGACGGAGCGCATTGACGGCGTTCGGGCCCAGAGCTACGCGATTCCCTCCACAGAATGGGACGCGGCCCTGGAGCGTATTGATGACGACCTGCGAGAAGCCCTGCGGGCGTCCGCAGATCGCATCGCCACGTTTCACCGCCATCAACCCGCAAACTCCTGGCTGCAGCAGGATGCCGAAGGTGCCCTGGGGCAATTGGTGCGGCCGCTGGATTCGGTGGGCGTGTACGTGCCCGGCGGCAGCGCCCCCCTGCCCTCCTCTCTGCTCATGGCCGCGGTCATCGCCCGGGTGGCGGGCGTGCGGCGGGTCATCGCCATGACGCCCCCCAACCGCCAGAGCGGCCAAATCCCCGATGTGATCCTGGCCGCGGCCGCCATCGCCGAAATCGATGAACTGTATGCGCTGGGCGGCGCCCAGGCCGTCGGCGCCATGGCCTACGGCACAGAAAGCATCCGGCCGGTGGACAAAATCGTGGGGCCGGGCGGGCTGTTCGTGACCCTGGCCAAACGGCAGGTGTTCGGCGTGGTGGGCATCGATGGTCTGCCCGGGCCCACCGAAACCATCGTCATCGCCGACGACTCGGCGCATCCGGGCATGGTGGCCGCAGATCTGCTGGCCCAGGCCGAGCACGACATCCTGGCCTCGGCCATCCTCCTCACCCCCAGCCGCGAGCTGGCCGAAAAGGTGGGAGAGGAGATCGAGGTGAGGATGCAGAAGCTGAGCCGGGCGCAGATCATCGCCCAATCCCTGCCCACCCGCGGGGGGGCGGTCATCACCCCCGACCTGGAAACCGCTGTGGCGGAGGCCAATCGCTATGCGCCCGAGCATCTCTGCCTTTCTGTGGCCGATCCCTGGGCCCTGGTGCCTCAGGTGCATCATGCGGGCGGCATTTTCGTGGGCGAAAGCAGCTTCGAGGTGCTGGGCGACTACATCGCCGGGCCCAGCCACATCATGCCCACCGAGGGCACGGCCCGCTACGCCTCGCCCGTGAATGTGGAGGATTTCGTCAAACGCATCAGCCTCATCGCCCTGACCCCGGCCGCGGGCGCAAAACTCAGCGCCATCGCCGCCCGCATCGCCGACGCCGAAGGCCTGGACGCGCACGCAGCCTCGGCCCGAGAACGAATTGAAGCATAACATGGAAAAACAAGACATCATCGGCTATCATCCCGAAAAAATCCATCCCGACGCCTTTGTGGCCCCCAACGCCGTCGTCATCGGCGATGTTACGTTGGCTGCGGGCGCCAACATCTGGTTTGGCGCGGCGCTGCGCGGCGATGTGGACCGCATCGTCATTGGCGAGGGCAGCAGCGTGCAGGAAAACTGCGTTCTCCACTGCGACCCCGGCTACCCTGCCATCATCGGCAAAAACGTCATCATCGGACACGCAGCCGTTGTGCACGGCTGCATCGTCGAAGATGGCGCACTCATCGGCATCAACGCCACGGTGCTCAGCGGCGCACACATCGGCGCCGGGGCCATGATCGCGGCCGGGGCGCTGGTCCCGCCCGGCGCCGACATCCCGCCCCGCACGCTATACAAAGGCGTCCCCGCCCGCTTCGCCCGGCCCGTGCGCGAGAAGGAGCTGGCCGCCATCCTGGATAACGCCCGTCGCTACCGGGAGCGGGGACGGCGATATAAGCGTTACTTCGAGGAGCGCGACGCCAGATGAGCATCATCAACACCGTCATCTTCGACGTAGACGGCGTGCTGTGGGCGGCGCAGGATGCGTACAATCAATGCACCCTGTTTGTGGCCCGCAAGCTGGCCCATGAGCATGGCTGGCCCGATGCCGGTCTCTCGCTGGATGATGTGCGGGCGTTCAAGCGCTCGGGCGGCTTCAACAGCGACTGGGATATGATCTGGGCCCTGGTCGTGCTGCTGCAAGCCCGGGCCGCGGGCCGCATCCCGCCCGAAACCTCCTGGTTCGACCTCATCGCCGAAAAAGGCGAGCGGGGAATCGACTGGGCGCGCGGCTACGCCGGGCCCGACGCGCCCGACTTCGATGCGCTGCAAAAATACTACGACGCCCACTACTGGGGCGCTGACATGTATCCGCACATCTACGATGAGCCGCCGGTCATCGACTACCGGCCCGGCTTCGCCCACGCCGAGGCCCCCTTTACCCGGCCCGATTTCTTCGCCCGGCTGCGACAGGCGGGCGTGCAGAAAATCGGCATCATCACCGGCCGCAATCGCAACGAGATGCGCACCACCTGCGCCGGGCTCGATTTTGACGGACTGCTGCTAAAAGAGGCTATCTTCACCGACGAGGACGGCCACAAGCCCGACCCGACATTGATGGAACGGGCCATTGCTGCGCTGAACGCCGACAGAGCAATCATGGTGGGCGACAGCCTGGACGATCTGCGTCTGGTTCTCAACTATCGCCAATTGCCGCGCCACCGCCAGCAGGCGCAGGCGCTGGCCGTGCTCATCGATCATTACCGGGACCCCGAACACTGGCGGGCGCTGGGCGCAGACGCGGTTCTGAACAATGTCAACCAATTACCCGACTGGCTGGCGGCAAACAAGGTGCAACGCACCTGAAAGCCGCCGCCTCCCGACTCTTCACTCACGCCTCCCGCCAAGACGACGCCAATCAAGAACGTTGACTACAGGTGCGTCGCACCTACTCCCATGCAAGTATTCGAATCCATCACCGCCGCCCACCTCAAGGGGCCGACGCATCTCACCATCGGCAGTTTCGATGGCATGCACCGCGGACACAGCGCTCTCATTGCATCCATGCAGGCGGCCGCCCATGCTGTCGGCGCGGCCTGCGGCCTGCTGACGTTTCATCCGCATCCCCGCGCGGTGCTGTTTCCCGACAGGCCCGTGGCCAGCATCAACTCTCTGGCCGAACGACTGAAGCTCTACGCACAGGCGGGCCTGGATTTCACCATCGTCCATCCCTTCACCCGACGCACGGCTCAGACCGAGCCCGAAGATTTCATGGACCTGCTCAAGGAACATCTGGCCCTGACCGACCTGTGGGTGGGGCCAGACTTTGCCCTGGGCAAAAACCGGCGGGGGGACGTTGATTTTCTGCGGGCGTACGGAGAAAAAATCGGCATCCAGGTGCATATCACGCCCGAATTCAGTTGGGAGGGCGTCCCGGTGCGCTCTTCCCGCATTCGCAGCGCCATCACCCTGGGGAATATCGAGTGGGCCAATGTGTGGCTGGGACGCTATTTCACCATCTCCGGCGTCATCGTTTATGGGGATCAGCGCGGACGCACCCTGGGCTTTCCCACCGCCAACATCGCTGTCTCGCAAAATCGGGTGCATCCTGCGGACGGCGTGTATGCGGCCTGGGCCGAGGTGGAGGGTCGGCGTTTTCCGGCGGTGGTCAATATCGGCCTGCGTCCCACCGTCAACGGCGGCCACCGCACCATCGAGGCGCACCTCATCGATTTCGACGAGGACATTTATGGGCGCTGCCTGGCGCTTTCGTTCGTGGCCCGCCTGCGCGATGAGATGAAGTTCCCGGGCCTGGACGCGCTCAAGGCCCAGATCGCCCGGGATAAAAAGTTGGCCCGATGGCTGCTGGACCTGGACCCGCAACTGCCCGATTACGAGCGCTACCGCGAGCTGGCCTACACCGCCGATTGGGGCGTTGAGGTCTTTGGCGACACGCCCGAGGCGCTGTACGCCCACGCCGCCATCGCCATGTTTGGCCTGCAAGCCGCTTACGACGTGCAGGGCCCCACCCTTCAGCAATACATCGAGGCGGCGGGCGAAGATCGGGAAGCGTTACTGGTCAACTGGCTCAACGAATTGCTGTGGCAGCAGGAGGCGCACGGGCTGGTCGTGCAGAACGTCATCGTGCGAGAGCTGGATGAAAGCCACATCCGGGCGCTGGTCTTTGGCCGGACCGGAGCCAGCGATCTGGCGCATATCAAGGCCGTCACCTACCACGATCTTGCCGTCGAGCCCCCCCGGGAGACGGGCGGGCTGTGGCGGGCGCGGGCGCTGTTCGACACATGAAAACCATGATCCCACGACTCGCCTGGCTGGGCGTCCTGCTCATTGCATTTCTTGCAGGCGGCTGCCTCGGCACGCTCACGCCCCATGTTATCGATGTGGAGACGCTCCCGCCGGAACAGCAGGAGATCGCGACGGAGGCCTTACGTTTCCTCGGAGCATCCGGTACAGAATTCGAATCGCCTCCCCAGCTCATTCTGATTAAAAGGATGGGGTCATCCTGGCAGGTCGTGTTCGAAGGGGAGATGCGCATCATTCCCCCAGGCCCGATGCACACGTTGACGCCCGAGCCGTTCACCCATCAATGCGCCTACATCGTTATCGATCCCATCGACCACCTCAACAGTCTGGGCAGCGGGACCTGCGCCAGAAGATAAACTCAGTGGATCACGCTCAAGGCCCAATCTTATGCCCGCCCTCAACAGTCTTGCCCGCTCATTGTCCGCGCTGAGCGTCCTCGCCCGGGCGCAGATGACCAGCGAGGGTCGGGCGATGCTGCGCGAGATGCGGCGGGTGCAGGCGGAGATGCCCGCCCGCTACGCGGCGCTGCCCCTGCCCCAATTCCTGGCAGAACTCACCCCCCAGCGGGCGGATTGGGCCGACCGGGACGAAGATGAGGTGCGGGCGCTGGTGGATGCGCTGGCCATTTGGGACCGGCGCTCCCCCTTTGGCGTGTGCCTGCGCCGCTCCTTGCTGCGCTACCACTTCCTGCGCCGCGTCGGCCTGCCCCTGGGTGTCATTTTGGCTATGCGCAAACGGCGAGAAGGTGAACCGCCGGGCCTGGCGGGCCACGCCTGGACGACTTTGAACGGACAGCCCTGGCATGAGCGCCCCGAAGACATGGCGGGCTTCACCGTCGTCTACCGCTGGCCCGATGATAGATGATAAACGATGGACGATAGATGGGGGACGACAGTTTTGCAAGCCTGCCGTCGTCCATCGTCAATCGTCTCGACATTGGACTTATTCACGATGACCCAAAAACAGCCAAAAGAGCGCCTGGATAAGCTGCTGATGGCCCGCGGGCTGGCGGAAAGCCGAGAGCAGGCCCAGCGGTTGATCATGGCGGGGCTGGTGCTGGTGGATGACCGCCCCGCCACCAAGCCGGGCCATAAAATCGCCACCGATGCCGTCATCCGCGTCAAGGAACGCCCTCCATACGTCAGTCGCGGAGGACACAAGCTGGCCGCGGGCCTGGACGCCTTCGGCATCGATCCTGCGGGCCTGATCTGCGCCGATCTGGGCGCTTCCACCGGCGGTTTCACCGATGTGCTGCTGCAACGGGGCGCGGCCCGGGTCTATGCCGTCGATGTGGGCTACGGGCAGTTGCACTGGCGGCTGCGCACCGATCCCCGCGTGGTGGTGATGGAGCGCACCAACGCCCGCTATCTCGAAAGTCTGCCCGAACCGGTGCATCTCATCGTCATCGACGCCTCCTTTATCTCCCTGCGCCTGATTTTGCCCGCGGCCAAACGGTTGCTGGCCCCCGGCGGCCAGATCATCGCCTTGATCAAGCCGCAGTTCGAGGCGGGCCGGGCGCGGGTGGGCAAGGGCGGGGTTGTGCGCGACGCCCGCGTGCATCGGCAGGTGCTGCGCGAGATGGTGGATTGGGCGGCAGTGCATGGCTACGGGCCCCGGGGCCTCATCCCCTCCCCCATTCTGGGCCCCAAGGGCAATCGCGAGTTTCTGTTGTGGCTGCAACCGGGCCGGGAGGCTGTGGGCGCCGAAACGCTGGTGGATGGCGCGCTGGCATAAAAAACCGCGACGCACAAAAAGCGCATCGCGGTCAGGTCAAAGCAGCAGGTGCTGGCGATCAATCGGTTACGGGACGGATGCCATAATGAACTTTGCGGCCGCCGATGACCCGAAGAATGGTGCGGGCGTCGCGCCAGGGCAGGAGATCATGGAGCTGCCGGGGCGTCAGAGGCTTGTTGTTGTTCACCAGCAGCGCCCGAAAGACCGCCGCGGCCAGGGGGAGATCGCTGGAGAGATAAGCGGGATCCTGCGTGCAATGCTTCATCAGACAAATCAGCCAGGCGTCGGCGTTTTGCGTCACCTCCGCGGTCTCGGGATCAATCCAATCCACAGCCACGGCATCTTCATCCATGGCAAAACGTTGGCGGCAGGCGTCGCAGAGTTGCTCATACAGATAAAATCTATAATTGCTTTCGTGCTCTTTCCACCAGTCCCAGTCAACATGAAAGGGGGTGTCAAGGGTGGGGCGTTTCCAGGGCATGATATTTTTCCTCTTCTTGAATCGAGCCGGGGTTACAGACTCCAAAAACCGCTGCCGGTGTCGGTGGCGCCGGGCAGTTGCACCAACGCCGCAAAGATGGGGGCGGGCGGCAGGCGGCGCACCAGGTTGATGGCGCTATACAGGGATTTGACATGGGCCGTCCCCTGAGGGCTCATGCGCACCAGTTCGGGCATCAGCAAAGCCACCAGATCGCTCACATCATAGCCCTCGATCTCCAGATGTTCGCGCAAGTCCTGGATGGCGGCGGGATCGCCCACGGTGAGGACCATCTGATCGTCCACTTCCACATTCATCGTTTTCTGCTGCATCTGGAAGACAAGTCGGTTGCCCTGCACGATGGCCAGGCGCAGCCAATGACGACGGGCCCGCTGCGGTTTGAAATCGATGAGATATTCATTGGGGTTGCCGGTAGGTTTCAGGAAGATGCGCGCGCCCACCGGCAGTTTATGCTCTTTGTACCAATCACCCAAACCCGCCACATAACGCCCCTCGGGCGTCACCCAGGCGGGGAATTTACTGCCCCAGCGCCCATCCACCAGGGTAATGGCGGTTGTGCGGTCCTTGCCCGCCGACAACATGCGGCGGATGTCATGGGTGAGAGGCATGGAACCGGCGACGTAATGAGGATAGATGAGGTTGTAAACGGCCGATTGCGGCGGAGCCGCGTCATCAGCAGCCTCGGGCGTTTCGCTCCACTCGTCCATGAGTTCATATTCTGTCTGCAACAACTCGACATTGAGCAACGAGCGATCATAATCGACCGGGACATAACGCAGGATGTCGGGCGTCTCGATGACGGCGGCGGGCAGCAATCGCCGCAAATACCAGGCGGGGCTATCGCCCACGCCCACCTGAATGAAGCGATCATCGTTTTGCAAGGCCGTATCCAGCGAGAAGATTCGGATAGCCTCAGATGTGTCGGCGTCCAGATCCACCTGCGCCAGCAGTTTTTGCGTGGTCAAGGGGCCGCCCTCCATCTCGATGAGGGCCTCGGCGATGTTCAAATGCCCGACATTGACCGGCACGATCTGATCTGTGGTCAGCCAGGCGTCACCGGCCCGCACGAAGAAATCAGGATTGGCGGCCAGATGTTCCTCGATTTTGGGAATCAATGAATCGCCCGCGGCAGCCAGAATATCCTCCGGAGAGAGCAGCTCGGCATCATCCAGGAGGTTGTCATCGCTGGTGCGATTGAGCCGATGCGGCGACTGCAAGTTGGCGGCGAAAGCGCGGGGTTTCTTCTCGCCCTCCATCTCCACGGTGAGGACGACGAAATCACCGTGCTCGGGATTATTGCCCGGGCGCACGGACGTCACCGCCCCCTTGCGGAAATCCAGGGCGGGGAAATAGATGACATCGCCCGGCTGATAAGATTCGGCGGGATCATAGATCAGCGCTTTGGCCAGCTCATTGCGCAGAAAGTTTTCTTCTTGTTGCGCGTGGCGTCGAATCAGGGCTAAGGCCAGCTCGCGGGCGCTCTTGGGAATATCCGATTCGGCAAGCAAATCATAAATGAATTCATGATCATTCTCATCGATTTGATAATCATGAAGCCAAAAATCAATGTTCTGTGTTTTACGTTTTATCACGCAATGAACCTCCGATGATCGTTGCTGGATGCGTGAAGCGAAATGCGTCGATGGGGGCAGGTGCGACGCCGACGCGGCGGCAAACAATAATCGAAAGGCGCCGCGATAATTGCTTCCAAATAAGCATTATATCCCACCGCTCGTTATTCAGCCAAACAACACACAAGCCCCAAACGCGTTTCAGACAGCCGCTCCGGGCGCAACAGAGGGCAACCCCGAATATCTTGCGTACAGAGAAGCGCTCAGACAGCGCCCGAGGTCATTGGGGCGGCGGCGTGGGCGTCAGTTCCGCCAGGTATTCGGCGGCCCAGGCCGGAGGCGGCGGGCAGCCCTGCGGATGCGTGCCCTGCACGCTGATGGGCACGTAGGCGAAGATGTTTTCCAGCACGTCGGCCAGCACGCTTTCTTTTTTGGGGAAAAGCACGTAAGCGCCGCTCTGCGGCAGCTTGGCGGCTTGCAGCTCGCGATTACTGAAAACATGGGAATGGATGCTGGACATCTCCAGACCCAGCCCATATTGGGCGTAGCGCAACAAATCCAGAAAGCCCAGGTCGGTGCTGACGTTGCGCTGGATGATGCCCCAGATCTCGGGGGCTTTGGCGATGAGTCCCAATTGCGCAGCCTGATTCTTGACAGCAGCCAAAACGGCCTGCTGACGCCGGGCCCGGCCCCAGTCGTTGGTGCGATAGCGGAAGGTGGCGTATTCCAGCGCGGTCTCGCCATCGAGATGGTGTGCGCCCGCGGGCAGATAGAGCACATTGTAACCGCCGCCATCCTTGGGCGAAATCTCCCACAAATCGCAATCCAGCGTGATGTCGATGCCGCCGATGGCGTCCACGAACTCGATAAAGGCCCCGCGATGCGCCCGAACGACATGATGGATGGGGATGCCGTAGTTATATTCAAACGTTTCCTTCATGACCTGAAAACCGCCGCCGGGATACTGGTGCTCCTCGCCCAGGAAATCCAGCACATTGATTTTGCGCTTGCCATACCAGGGATGATAAACGTACAGATCGCGGGGAAAGGAGACGACAGCCACCTGATTGGCGTCCTGATCGATGATCAGCAGCATGATGGTGTCGGTGCGCCAATTACCCCAGCCCTCCCGTCGATCTGTGCCCAGCAGCAAGATGTTTTCGGTGTTTTGCAGGCGTTGGAGCGGCGGCGCTGGCGGCGGAACGCAGTCGGGATCCAGCATACAGGTCTCGTAGAGGGTGACGCCCGGCTCCGGCGTTATGCCGCCATAAGTGATTTCGGTGGCGGCCAGGGTGGGAAGCGGCGCAGTGGGAGTGACCGCGGGCGTGGTCTCGGCTGCGGATGCGGCGGCGCTGACAGCGGTCGATGCGCTGTCGGGCGTGGCCGTCGTAACGGTCGCAGGCGGCGTCGCAGCCGTCTGAGTGATGACAGGCGTAGCCGTCGCGGGCGTCTCGGTGGGGGAGGCCGGAGGCAATGCTGTGGAAGGCTCGATCGTCTGCAGGGGGGTGGCCGTTGCAACCTCAGTCGGCGCTTCGGGCGTGGGGACTGTTGCCGGCGCGGGCCAGCCGCATCCCGAAAGCAACATCGCCGCCAGAAAAATAAATGTGAGGGAAAAAACAAACGAGCGGGATTCTTTCATGTTGGAGCAGGAAAAGAAAAGATGGATCGACTGAAAAAAGATCGATCTCACGCAAAGACACAAAGGC
>Ga0256833_1000541_pt1 | contig 29117 bp, 28 predicted proteins | sample 356284metaG_FD_190535 | JGI IMG/M metagenome (GOLD analysis project Ga0256833, IMG submission 190535) | Hydrothermal vent microbial communities from Mid Atlantic Ridge, Atlantic Ocean - 356-284 | ecosystem: Environmental > Aquatic > Marine > Hydrothermal vents | place: Atlantic Ocean: Mid... | reverse complement strand
AGCGCGGCCACGACCGCCCGCAGCCGCGACTCGGAGTCGAACGAAAGCTGGAGCGAGAGCCCGTAGTTCCAATCCTCCCCGTAACCTACGCTCGCCGAGCCAGCAAAACCGGTACGGGCGAACGCTTCCTCCCAACCCGCAAGCTCGGCGTCCAGGAACGCCGCCGAATACCCGAGGGGCTTCTGCTCCAGCGCCGCCTCGGGCCCGAAGGCCAGCGCCGCACCCAGCAGCCAGAAGGTCCAGAGCCAGCGCTTCTTCATCCACCCAACCGTACGTTCCCCAGCAAGTACAAACCCAGCTGCAGCAACAGGTACACCCCGGCGCCGAGCGCCGCCCTGGCGCGGGCGAAAACCCCCAACCCGGCGTAAACGATCCAGGACGACCACAAAAGAGCCAGCAAAGCCAGAGTACGGCTGATTTGCGTAAAGGTGCTCGCTTGCACGACCGCCTGATACGACTTCATCCATTCAGCCAGCTGCGCCGGGTCGCTGGGGGCCGGCGGCACCGTACCCTGAACCGGAAACAGCGCGCCCGCCGCCAGCAGCACCAGCCCTAAGACGAGCGAGGGCGCCGCTGCCCAGCCCACCACCTCGAAGGCCCGCGCGCCGCTGCCACTGGCCAGCATGACCACGAACCCAAACAGGCCCCACATCACGAAAGCGGCTGGCAACGACCCCACCACCGCCCACAGCCAGGGGCTGCCAAAGGCGACGGGGGACGCCAGGTTGCGGAGCGCTAGCTGCGAGCCCACAGCGGTGACCAGCAAAGCCAGGAAGTATACCCCGAACGCAGGCCAGACCCGCGGCGCTTTCTCTGCAAGCCGGCTAAAAAACGCTTTAGGCTGAAACAAAACCTCGATCATGGTATCCCCCTGTGTCTTCCAGAATACTGTATGGAGATCAAACCCACCCGAGCGAAGGAAGGTTGCGCAGTAGCCAGAATCCCAACATGAAAGTACCGAACACCGCGGCTCCTACAACAGCTTTGTGCGGCCTCCAAACCTTCAAAGCCACCCAGAGCAGGTAACTGCCCCAAAAGACTGCAACGAGTTCCATGACGGTGAAGATGCGAAATGTAAGCGACTTTTGGGCCAGTGTCTGTACCTCGGCCGACCATAGCAATACCTGTATCAGGCCTTCGGGATGGGGCGGCGCTTGAACCCTGGCTGGCCACCAAGCGGCTACGAGCACCTCGACGAGACCAAGGATTACGAACGGCACAAACGCCCAACCTACCAGCTGCGCGGTCCGGGCAGAGTCGCCCAGCACCAGGCTAAGGCCAAACGTCAATGCACCCCAGAGGAACAGCGCGCCAAAAAAACCGACCGTGGGAGCAATCACCCACACAGGCACGCGTAACGTAAGCGTTGCCGCCGCCGGCAGTGTTCGCATGGCCACCTGCTTGGCCAAGGCCAAGAGAAAAAGAGCCAGTCCGGCCACTAAGAAGCCAGCCAATGGGTTGGGCTTGCCGCGTACTGTGCTGGAAAAGGCTTTCTGGGGAGAGGTAATCAGTTCAATCACGGTGCTCCTCCAGTCCTTCGAGGGCAACTAGGATCGCGTCACCGTCGCTGACCCTCTCTAACATCCTCAATCTTCCGTTTTTAATGATTACTACGCGGTCCGCCGTACGCGCGGCCAGATGCACGTCGTGAGTGGCCCAAAGCACCGCTTTGCCTGTGTCAATGCTCAGGCTGTGCAGCCGCTTCTCCAGGCGGTTGCGGGAAATGGCGTCCAGGTGGGCTTCAGGCTCATCGAGAAGGTACAGCTCCGCCCTGCGACTAAACACCAAGGCCAGAGATAGTTTTTCTTTGTTACCCTGCGAAAGCGCGCTCACGGGCAAGTCCATGGCGTCCCTGTCCAGCCCTAACCGCTCAGCCTCCTTGCAAAAGCGCTCCTGCAACCCCGGTTGCATCCAGAGCTGCTCCGCCAGCCGGACGGTCAGTCTCGGCGAGAGGTACGATGGGTACCCCCGCTGCTCAGGTAGATAGGCCAAACGGGATTTGTATGTCCTTTCATGGAAAAGCGGCTCGCCCATCAGCTCCACGGTCCCCGACTTGGGTTTCGCCACCCCCGCCAGCACCTCCAAGAGGGTGGTTTTTCCCGCGCCGTTCGGCCCAACGAGCGCCACCCTTTCGCCTTGCCCGATTGAAAAAGAAACGTCGAAAACGCCCTTTTCGGTAAGGTACGTGCGGGTAACCCCTGCAACTCGCAGAACAACCCTGCGGATGGTCACAAACCCCTCCCTTCCAGATAGGCGGCCAAGCCCAGCAAACTCAACCATGCAAGCATGCCTAGCAACCAAGTGAGCTTTGGCCAAACAACTTTGTTTTCTAAAAACAAAGCTACCCCCGGGCTCAGACCAAAGGTTGCCGCTAGAAGAATCGAGGCGATTTCCAGAAGGCCGTGCCGCCAAATTTTGGCCAGCGCCAGAGCAACCGGAAGTCCGGCATGTCCAACCGCGAATCCATGCGCCAAACCCTGAAAGGCCAGCCAGAGCATAGTTAGAGCACCGAAGCTCAGCGCACCCAGCCATAGAGGAGCTAGGGAGGCGACGTTGTGTAGCCAAGTATCGAGGAACCTTGGCTCCGCCCGGGTAACGACGCCGCCCAAAGCCGCTGGCTGCGGCACAAGGACCCCCAAGAAGAACGTTGCCGAGTAGACCGCGGTAGCGATTAGCGCAGAAAGATAGAGGTTGCGCCTCATATCACCCACAGCGTACCCGCCCCGCCCAGGACCACCACGAGCAAAACCAGCTGCGGCGGCCACTTCTGCATAATCGGCGAGAATCCCCATACGGCCGCCAGCCATACAACCAGTACCGCTGCGGCAGGCCATAGCGAAGGCATGAACACGAAGGGAAACAAACCGACACCCATCAACTCCAACCCCCCTCTCATGACAAGTACGCGCAGGTATTCCTTGGCGCTAAGGTTGTTTTCGATGACAGAGCCCACTTCAGAGCGGTCGGACTCGACAAAGACAGGCAACATAGCTGCGTTAAACAGCGGCGACACCGCCACCGCAACGAGAATCCACATCGTCAACCCGAGCGGAGGCCTGGGGATCGGAAACCAGCGAGAGGCCAATAAGTAGGCCCCGTAGGCGGCCGCGCCAGCCAGGCTGGCCTGGTACCGGCTGAGCAGACGCACCAGGGCCAGAGCCAGCTTGGTGTTCTGCATGTGCCCTATGTAGCGGAGCAGCCGCGCGTAAACCCTCGTGACCCGAGCGCCCAAGCGCGGCTGGATGCGTACCGCAGCAAAAGCCGCGCCCACCACCCAAGCAGCGTGGACCGGACCTGGCAGATTCAAGAAGGCGGCGAGCCCGGCGGGCATAGGGAACATTAAGATGAGTGGCTTGAAAAGCGCCCAAATGCCTTCGAAGCCGCCGGCGTCTGCGGAGGAGAGTAGGTTACCGGACAACACCTGTGAAAACGTATAGGCCGCGAACCAACCGAACAAAAAACCCAATCCGCCGGAGAGCAGTATTCCCAGAATCGGGCTGCGCCGGGTCTGCATGGCGAAATACACCATCCACGCGAACAGCGACAACCCGCCCCATAGCGGGTATCCCGCCGCATGCACCGCCGCAAGGAACAGCGGAAGTCCGGTAAAGGCCGCAAACGTGTACGTGGAAACCGCCCGGTCCAGCGAGCGCCAGCTCGCTGGTGCCGGGCTGGATTCGATAACCCAAAAACGCGCTACGCCAGGCCGGAACTCCACGGCCCCAAAAATCAGAGTGAACGCCGACGCCCACAAGAAAAGCGGTGTGCTGTACAGCCTGGCCGCGCCGGGACCCATCGTCGCCACGATGTTGCTGGCGTAGTCGCCGAAAAACCACACGAAAACGACCACTTGGCCCAAGGTGATAAATACGAGAACAAAAATAACGAAACCCGTCCAGGGCCGGCTGGTCAACAGGGCCCGGAGGGATACGACCCGCCAGTAGGCGTTGGCTTTCACCCAACGAAAAATCTCAGACAATGGACCCTGCCTCCAAAAGAACCATGGGGAGGTGGTGGTGCGTCGGTTCGAACCGCCTTTAACCCCGCTACCAGGCCACGATCGTGGCGAAGTTCACGCCCTCAGCGAGCATAGCCAACACTTCTGCAACTACCCAAGCAGCAACAATAAAAGCAACGATCCACGCGCCAGCAATAATCAAGCCCAAAATCCATGCGGCAGTGGATTCAGAGACTCCAAGGACGGCCGCCAGCCGCGAGCTCCCTTGGGAGCCGCCCGCCGGCGCGGCCAAGGCGAGGCCTGCAGGCAGCGCAACGAAGCCCGTTGCGGCCATTAGCGCCTTCAGGTACTCAATGAAGAACCGTATCATTTAGGTGGCTCCTTTCTTCCCCTCCCCATGGTTCAATAATAGTTTGCCCCCCCCCCCCCTTGCTTTTTGTCAATATCCTGGTAAATATTATTGCACTTGGTATATATTAGCTATTGCAACACGTTGTACCATTGCCTCCGCCTTGACGGTGTTGCAGCGTAAGCGATAGAGCTGCTGGCTGTATCCAAAAGGAGCAGCGTCAGCGGCCTGGAGCCGCTTCTTCCAGTTTGCGCAAATCCAGCAGGAAGTTGCCGTCGGTGGGCAGCATGATCGTCTTGATGTTGGGCGAAAGCTTTTCGGCCACGGTCAGCTGAATGACCTGAGGGTAACGCTTGAGGGCGTCCCCCCGCAGCTCGAGCGCCTTGGCCTCGCCCTCGGCCTTGAGGATGGCCGCATCACGCTCGGCCTGGGCTTCGATGACCCGCCGCTGGGCGGCGATCTCGGCCTGGCGGCGACGGTTTTCTTCGATCTGCACCTGCTGCTCGGCGGTCTGCTTCTCTTCGATGACCCGCGCCACCGTGTCGGGAATGCGGATCTCGCGCAGCAACACCGACTCGAGGACGATGTGCTTCTGCGCCAGCGCTTCGCGCAGGGCGGTGGTGACCGAGCGCTCCAGGTCGCCGCGGCGGGTGCTGATCAGCTCCGCAGCGTTGAAGAGGCCGACGGCGTCGCGCACCTTGCTGCGGATCTGCGGCACGATCATCGTCTCGCGGTAGGCCGGGCCCACCTCCTTGTGCAAAAGCGGCGCCTTCGCCTTCTCGATGCGGTACTGCACGGTCACGTCCACGCCGATGTCCAGCCCCTCCTTGCTGCGGGCCTGGATGGGGCCGAAGCCGACCCGGCGGGCGTTGGCCTGGGAAAGGGTCACTTCCTGCAAACGCGCGTCGTAGAGCACGACCTCCTGCACCAGGGGCAGAACGAAATGCAGGCCCTCGTCCAGCGCATCGGGCTGCACCCCCGAGAAGACGTTGAAGACCACACCCACGTGCCCCGCGGGCACCACCACGAAGCTGCGCGACACCACGCCGAGCAGTACGCCGGTCAGGATCAGAGCGGTTCCCAGACCCCGACGCCCGGGCTGGGCCAGCAAGCCGATACCGATCACCACGGCCACGAGCGCCACAATCAACAGCAGTCCCATAGGACCACTCTACTTCACGCGCGCGGTTGACATACCTATGCCAAACGCCGTTTAATTTGTCTTACAGCTTTATCATCATGCTCGGAGGTGGAGACTGAACAAGTTGAACCAAAACCCTACCTAAAGCGCAAGCGCGTAAAGGAAAGAGGTGAATCGATGAGGTTGAAACCATTCGTTATTCGTTGGCGCATTGTTGCTCGTGGCGCTGTCCGCCTGCGGTGTCTTCCAGACACCGACCACCACGATCAGCGGCTACGTGGTGGACATGAAGGCCGGCGAGCCCGTGGCCGGGGTAAAGGTAACGGTTGCGCCGACCGGCGAGACCGCCACGACGAACGAAAAGGGATACTACTCGGTCGAAACCAAGTGGGGACGGTACACCCTCACGTTCAGCAAAGCCGGTTACGCGACGTCGCGGGTGACGGGTCTGATGACCCTCGAAGAGAAAACGCTGTACAGCACCATCCTTCGGCCGGCCTTCGACCCCGCGGCCACCGTCGAGCCCCCGGAAGTGAACCTGGACATCCCCGACTGGTACGAACCCGGTGACGAGATCACGGTCACCGTGAGCGGCCAGGTTGCAGACCCCGAAACCAACGGTTTCCAATTCCTGGACGTGGGCCTGGGCCAGCCGGGAGGCAGCTCGGGCTACCTGAACGGCTACGTGCGGCACGAGCGCTTCTTCGACTTCGACGGCAGCAGCAAAGAGGTTACCTTTGACACCTCCGGCTACAGCGAATTCGTGACCGTGCACGCCGTCGCCTACGATGCCAACGGCAACCGCACCGAGGCCATCGGCTACGTCTACCGCAGCCCCGACGCCGGGGCTCCCGCTCCGGCCGCCCTCACCGGTTTGAAGGCCCAGGCGGTCACCTTCGGCGACGTCGCGGTCTTCGGTACCCTCGGCGTACCCGGCTTGACCGGTGACGCCGTGATCGTCGCCCTGAAGTCGGGCGACCTCGACGCACTCAGGGCGCTGGGACAGAAGGCGCACACCGGCACGGGCCGGCAAGGCGGGATCGCACCCCAGGACAGCAGCCTCGACAAGGCCATCACCTGGGTGGACCTCAGCTGGAGCTACGACCCGGAAGCTGCCGCTCCCGAAGCCTTTGAAATCCTTCGCAAGAACGACGACGGCGACTTTTACCGGATCGGGCGCATTGCCGCAGGCGACGCTCAGGACGTCGACGCCAACGGCGACCCCGTCCCTGGTTCGTACAGCTTCCGCGACGCCACCCCCGGCACCCTGCCCGGCGTGCTGCTCACCTACCGGGTGGAGGCCGTGAACGGCGATCACCGGGCTGCTTCCAACGAGTACGGGGTCACGCCGCTGCCGGCCTTCCAGGTGGAGGCCGTAGCCCCGGGCGACAACGTGACCGACGTCGACCTGCAGCCGGGTTACGTCATCTCGGTGCAGAACTCTTCGACGGTCAACTTCTTGATGGCCATCGTCCTCGACCGCGTGCAGGTGGACGGCTTCAACGTCGAGTACATGTCGCCCCTCTTCGTGGTGTCCGGCGCCGACGGCGAGTTCCACCCCTTCAACGGATTCGCGGGGATTCCGCACGGCGTGATCGAGACGGAAAACGGCTACGGGCTGACCGGCGCTTCGCTGCAACCCTTCCACACCTACGACTGGCAGCCGTTCGCCGTGACCGCCCACCTCAACGACGACGGTGAAATGGACGCGGTCTCGATCGGGTCCGACTTCTTTGGCCTCTGGGGCCCCTTCGGCGTCGAGGACGGCCCCGTCAACACCTTCGTCACCGGCAGCGGCGTCGCCACTACCGGCAACGCGGAGGGGAGGTAGACCATGAAAAGGCTTCTTTTCCTGGCCGGCTTGATCGCGCTGCTGGCCGCCTGCAGCACCGGCACCGTCCCTCCGGGCAACCGCGCACCCGCCGGCGGCGACCATGCGCCAACCGTGGACCTGGACAAGCGGTACGTGCTGGGGCAGGTGATCGTCGGTTACCGTGACGCCGCCGACCTCGACGCGATCCTCAGCGCCCTCGGCGGAAGCCTGATCGACGACTGGGCCCCGATCAAGGCGGCGCTGGTCGCGCTTCCGAAAGGTCTGCCCGTAGCGAAAGCGCTCGGCCTTCTGGAGCACCGTGGCGACGTGCGCTACGCCGTTCCCAACCGCCTGATCCAGAAACCCGAGCCGGTAAGTACGGTCGCCACCACCGGCATCGGCATCGCCGCGCTGGACGTTCCGGACGTTTCCGATCCCGACTTCGGCCGGCAGTGGATGCACCGGCAGATGAACACGCAGGCCGCCTGGGCCGAAGGCATCACCGGTGCCGGCGTGCGGATCGGGATCCACGACGACTTCATCGACCACACCCACCCCGACCTGGCGGCCAACGTCGCCTACCCGGGCTTCTACGGCACCACGCAGGAACTGATCTGCCCCGACACCCCCCATAACGGGGTGGGTACCCACGGCTCGAGTGTCGCGGGGACCGCGGCTGCCGTGGCCAACGACATCGGCGGCCGCGGCATCGCTTACGGCGCCAGCATCGTGCCCATCGCCATCGACCACCCTACCGAGGGCTACCTCACCCTGGCCGGCATCGTCTACGGCGGCCTCTTCACCGCCTACGGGCCCGACTTCTTCGGCATCACGGTGCCCGCCGGTTGCGGCGGTTACACTCCGCCGACAGGCCGTCCCTACGTGGACGTCGTCAACATGTCCTGGGGCGGCGGGGCCTACGACCAGGTGATCAAGGACGTGATGGACATCATGCTCGAGTCCGGCATCGTTCTGGTCACGTCGGCGGGCAACACCCCCACCACCGGCTTCGCCGAGCCCGCCTGGCACCCCGGCCTGATCACCGTGGCCGCCACCAAGCCCGATCCCGGCGGTGACGATCCCAGGGACGGCATGCGCACCGACTTCTCGAACCGCGGCGTCCACCTCGACGTGGCCGCGCCCGGCCAGAACATCTGGGTGCCCACGACCCGCGGCTGTATCCTCAACGATCCCACGGGCGCGAGCTGCACGGGCGACGAGAACGACTACACCTACATCGCCGGCACCTCGTTCTCCAGCCCGGGCCACGGCCGGCGTCGTCGCCCTCATCCTGGAGGCCGCGGGCGGCCCCGGGAACCTGGACGCGCGCCAGGTGCGCACCATCCTGACCCAGACCGCCTGGGACGCCAACGCCGACACCCTGCCGGGCTTTGACGAGGACCTGGGCTGGGGCATCGTGGACGCCGGCGCGGCGGTCGCCAAGGCGCTCGCCATCGCCGCCGGCACCGAGCCCGCTCCGGACCCCGGCGCGAGCCTCTACGTGAACGTCACCGACCTCAACACCGGCACCCCGCTGCCAATGACCAGCGTGACGCTCGTCCCCGTGGACGCGAACGGCGACCCCCTACCCGACCGCCCCACCCTGCCCACGCAGACCACGGGCACCGGCCTCTTCGGTGACGGCACCGCGATGTTCCTGCAGATAGACCCCGGCTGCTACCGCGTGCTCGTGGGCGGCCCACACAAGCAAAGCGGCATCGCACCCGCAACCAGCGAAACCACGGCATGCATCACTGGCCCGTCCATGCTCGACGTACAACTCGACGTCGCCCTGCCCACCGACCCCTACGAGCCCAACGACGATACCGCCTCGGCCACACCCGTAACCGCAGGCACAACCTACAAGGGCATCATCTACTCCGACACCGGCAGCGACGTGGACGTCTACGCCCTGACCGCGACCACCGGCGACGAGTTCGTGATCAACACCGAATCGCTCTCGGGCCAGTTGGACCTGGCGCTCACCGTTTTCGACTCGGCCGGGAACGTGGTGGCCCAGAACGACAACAACCAGGATTTCACCGACGACGCCTGGGTGAGCTTCACCGCCCCCGCTGACGGCACCTACTATATCCTGGTCGAGGACCTCAACGGCTCCTCGAGCCCCTTCAACAGCTACGCGCTCGACATCGCCAGCCCGGTCGTTGCCGAGCAGGAGCCCAACGGCTCGGCCGCCGTCAACGGCACCTCCATCAGCGCGGTAGACACCGCGAACGCCCAGGCGGTGGCGCTCGGCAGCGCGGTGAGCGCGAGCATTGACCCGCTCGGTGACGACGATATCTTCGCGGTGACCCTCACCGCCGGCGTCACCGTGGAGGTGGACGCCGAGACCGCTTCCAGCGGCGTACCCGACACCATGATCGCCGTTTACGACAGCGCCGGTAACCAGGTGGCCTTTAACGACGACTTCACCGGGCGCGAGTCCCGCGTGGAGTTCACCCCCGACGCCGACGGCACCTACTACATCCTGGTCACCTCCTGGGACGGCGACGGACCCGACGGCACCACCGGCCACTACGACCTCACCATCACCCAGCTCGACACGCCCTAGTTCGCGCGGGCGACGAGACGGGCGGCCACCAGCCGCCCGTCTTTTTTCACGCATCTCTTGCTCCCGGTGATACAATCCTAAGGATGGCGCAAGACCTGGGCCCTTACGAGGTAACCAGCGAGGAACAGGCGCACGGCTACCTGCACGTTTACCGCGTGCGCGGCCCCGCTGGCGCGGGGCGCCTCTACTGGTTCGAGGTCAAGAACCCCGAGGCCCGCGCGGCCTTCTTCCGCTTCCGCAAGGCGCTCAAGGCCCTATCGGGGCTGGGGGCGCTGCCGGCCGGCGTCGAGATCAGCGCCAAGCCGGGCCGCTACTACGTCTTCTGGCCCGAGCTCGAGGCCCCCTCGGCCCTGCCCGCCAAGGGCCGGCGGGTGGTGCGCGAGGTCGGTCGCATCGTCGCGGCGCTGGCGCCGCTGGGCTACGCCCTGCCGGATGCCGACCTGCGCCTCACCGAGGAGGGGGTGCGCGTCACCGCCCTCGACCCGCTGGCCGAGCACGACGAGGCCGAGGCGGAGCGCTTGGGCGGCCGTTTCCTCAAGTCGCTCCCCCACGCCCGCAGCCGCGTGCGCCGACCCTGGCAGGCCTGGGTACCGGGGCTGGTCGCCCTGGTGGTCGGCTTCATGCTCTTGGGCTTCGGGGTCGACCGCTACCTCAATCCCCCCGAGTACGTGCTCCCCGACCTGCGCGGCCAGGACCCGCGCGGCGCGCTCGAAGCCGTGCGCGACATGGGTCTGAAGGTGGTCTTCGTCGAGGCCAGCAACCCCGAGGAGCCCCGCGACGTCATCCTCGAGCAGAACCCGCCCCCGGGCACGCGGGTGAAACCCGGACGCAAGCTCGAGCTGACCCTGAACCGCCCCAAGACGGGCACCGTGCCCGACCTGACCGACCTCCCCGCGGGCGAAGCCCTGCGCAAACTGGAAGAATCCGGCTACGTTCCCGCAGCCGGCGCCGAAGGCCCCAGCGACCTGCCGGAAGGCCGGGTGCTGGCCACCGCACCGCCCGCCGAGGCTCCGCTGCCCCAGGGGGCGAGCGTACGCGTGCTCACCTCGGCCGGAACGCCGCCTCAACGCACCGTTCTACCCGACCTTACGGGCCTCAGCCTCGACGACGCCCGCTACCTGCTCTCGGTGGCCGATCTGCGCCTCGGCGACGTCCAGGAGGTGCCCTCACCAGAGCCCGAGGGCACCGTGCTCTCGCAGTCGCCCCCGGCAGGGGTGGCTCTCGACGTGGGCAGCCCCGTCACGGTCACCGTTGCAACCCGCGGCAAGGTGCTCCTGCCCGAAAACGCCACCTTCGCCCCGCCGCCCCCCGAGACGACGCCCGAAGCACCCACGCCTACGGACGCGCTGGAAAATCCGCCGGTCGAGCTCGGGCCGGGTGAGCGGATCGTGCCCATCCGGGTACCGCTGCCCCAGGGCACGGGCGGGCCGGTGCACGTCCGCCTGGTCGTGGAGGACGAGGCGGGCCGGCGTGTCCCCATCGACACCTACGCCCCCGGCGGCATGACCCTGGAGGGCAGTGTGAAGGTGAAGGGCACCGCCCGCTTCCAGCTCTTCCTGGATGAGTTCCTCTACCAGCAGTGGACCAGCCAGGCACCCTAGGCCCTTAGTCCGCGCGGGCTTCCCCTAGACTAATGGCATGACGGACGAACACGGGGTCATCGACCGGCTGCACCATACGGATTCTTGGCGCCTCTTCCGCATCCTGGCCGAGTTCGTTGACGGCTTCGAGGTGCTCTCGCAGATCGAGGTGCCCCTCGTCTCCGTCTTCGGCTCCGCCCGCTTCGGCCCCGGTCACCCGGCCTACGCCCTGGGCGAGCGGCTGGGGCGCACCCTGGTCGAGGCTGGCTACGGCGTCGTCACCGGCGGCGGGCCGGGCGTCATGGAAGCCGTCAACAAGGGCGCTTACGAGGCAGGCGGGGTTTCGGTGGGGCTCAACATCGGGCTGCCCCACGAGCAGCGTCCCAACCCCTACCAGACCCACAGCCTGCAGTTCCGCTACTTCTTCGTGCGCAAGGTGATGTTCGTGCGCTACGCGGTGGGCTTCGTGGTCCTGCCCGGCGGCTTCGGCACCCTGGACGAGCTCACCGAGGTGCTGGTGCTGCTCCAGACCGGCAAGGTCCACCCCTTCCCCCTCTTCGCTATGGACCGGGCCTACTGGGAGGGGCTCGAGCGCTGGATCCACGACACCCTCGCCGCCCAGCAGGCCATCGGCGAACACGACGCCGAGCTCCTCAAGCTAGTGGACGACCCCGAGGAGGTCGTGGCCGCACTTGCGCGCGAGCGCGGCGAGGTCTAGCCGTGCTCGAGGAACCCTACTGGCGCGACGGGCTGCGCGTGGCCGGCGTGGACGAGGCGGGCCGCGGCGCCCTGGCCGGTCCTCTGGTGGCCGCAGCGGTGGTGCTCACCCCCGGGCGTTACCCCTACCGCGACTCCAAGCGGCTCACGCCCCGCCAGCGCGAGCGGCTGCTCGACCACCTGCTGACCCACGCGCTCGCCTGGGCGGTGGGAGCCTGCAGCGCCCGCGAGGTGGACCGGCTGGGGGTACTCGGTGCCACCCACTGCGCTGCCGAGCGCGCCCTCGTCCGCCTGCGCGTCGAGCCCCAGGCGCTCGTGACCGACTACCTCTTCCTGGACACCGAGCTCCCCCTCCAGGCCCCTGCCCGCGCCGAGGCCCAGAGCCCGAGTGTGGCCGCCGCCTCCATCCTCGCCAAGGTGGTGCGCGACCGCATCATGTTGGGATTGGACCGGCGCTACCCTGGCTACGGCTTCGCCGAGCACAAGGGCTACGGCACCGTCCGCCACCTCGAGCGGCTCGCCCGCCTGGGCCCCTGCCCCGAACACCGCCGCCGCTTCGCTCCCGTGGCCCAGGCGCGTTTGTGGGACGGGGCTTAACCGGGTTTCATCGTTCTTTTATTCCCTTCCCAGCAGACCGGGGTAGACTCAGGCTGGAGGGAGCCATGAAACGAACCTTGCTGCTTCTGGGCCTGGCCCTGGGGCTTTCGGCCTGTACCATCACCCTCGAACCCGGGGACGTGAGCTTCGGCATCTCGGTCGACTTCGAGCTGAGCAACGTCATCACCCGCTTCGAGCCCGACCGGGGCGAGGGCGCGGTCTACTACCCGGGCGAGGAAGTGCGCTTCGTGATCACGCTACGCCAGCCCGGCTACGTGAGCCTGGTCGCCATCGACCCCGACGGGCGCACCTACGAGTTCGAGCACGGCGTCTACCTCCCCGCGGGCACCCACGTGCTGCCGCTGCCGCAGATGCGCCACCGCTACGTGGTCGAGCCGCCCACCGGAAAGCAACGGGTGCGGGCGGTCTACACCGACACCCGGCCAGGCGAGGTCTACTTCCGCGGCGTCTACACCACGAACGGCTTCAACGACCGTTTGCGGCTCTACTTCCGCCAGAGCTACGCCCAGGTGCGGGACGTGAACGAAACCTATTTCTACATTGCCGCATACTAATTCCATCGTTCCCGAGGGGCTTCCCCTTGCGTCCGCTTCGCTCGTGAACGTATAATCGAGCCGTAACAACGCTGTTTGCAAAGGAGGGCATTTGATGAAGCGTCGTGATTTTATGAAAAAGGCAGCGGCCGGCGTTGCCGCGAGTTCGGTGTTCGGCCCGGTCTTCGCCCAGACCACCAAGAAGGTGCGCTGGCGCATGGCCACCAGCTGGCCTAAGTCGCTGGACACCATCTATGGCGGTGCGGAAACGATCGCCAAGCGCGTGCGCGAGATGACCGACGGCAACTTCGACATCCGCGTTTACGCGGGCGGCGAGATCGTGCACGGCCTCAAGGTCGTCGACGCCGTCCAGCAGGGTACGGTACAAGCGGGCCACACCGCAGCGTACTACTACATCGGCAAGCACCCGGCCTTCGCCTTCGCAACCGCGCTGCCCTTCGGCCTCAACTTCCGTCAGCAGAACGCCTGGCTCTACGACGGCAACGGCAACAAGCTGCTCAACGAGCTCTTCGCCGACTTCAACATGATCGGCTTCCCCGCCGGCAACACCGGCGTGCAGATGGGCGGCTGGTTCCGCAAGGAGATCAACAGCGTCGCCGACCTCAAGGGCCTCAAGATGCGCATCCCCGGCTTGGGCGGCAAGGTGATGGCGCGTTTGGGCGTGACCGTGCAGGTGCTCGCCGGCGGTGAGATCTACCCCGCGCTCGAGCGCGGCGCCATCGACGCCACCGAGTGGGTCGGCCCCTACGACGACGAAAAGCAGGGCTTCTACAAGGTCGCCAAGTACTACTACTACCCCGGCTGGTGGGAACCGGGCCCCACACTCCACACCTTTGTGAACCTGAAGGCGTGGGAGGCCCTGCCCAAGGCCTACCAGCAGATCTACATGACCGCCGCCGCCGAGGCCAACCAGCAGATGATGGTCGACTACGACTTCAAGAACCCGCCGGCCTTCAAGCGCCTGCTGGCCAAGGGCGTGAAGCTGCGCCGCTTCTCCAACGAAATCATGGACGCGGCCCGCAAGGAATCCTTCGCCCTCTTCGACGAGCTGGCCGCCTCCGACAAATTCTACGAGAAGGTCTACAACGACTGGAAGGCCTTCCGCGAGGACATCTACCGCTGGTACGGCACCGCCGAGTCGGCCTACCTGCAGTACGTGGCTTCGCGCTCGTAGTCCCGAGACCCAACACGCCGCGGCCCTTCGGGCCGCGGCGCTCGCTATTTATGGCCGTAAAGGCGTCGCCCCGCTCGGGCGAGCGGGGCGACGCGGCGGGCGCGAAGCCCGGCTAGTAACCCGAAGACGTCACCGAGAGCAGCCAGGTGGCGATCTCGGGGAAGACGATCATCAGCGTCAACCCGATGATCTGAATAATGATGAAGGGCACCGCACCGCGGTAGATGTGCATCGTCGTGACCTCGGGCGGCGCCACCCCGCGCAGGTAGAAGAGCGAGAAGCCAAAGGGCGGGGTGAGGAACGAGGTCTGCAGGTTCATGCCAATCATGATGCCGAACCAGACCAGCGCCAGCCGCACCGGCTCGACCGCGTCGGGGAACATGGGCGCGAGCAGCGTGGCCGCGGGCGAGACGACGAGCGGAATGATAATGAAGGCGATCTCGAAAAAGTCGATGAAGAAGCCGAGGATGAAGATGATCAGGTTGACCGTGACCAAAAAGCCCACCTCGGCCCCGGGCAGGTTGAGCAGCAGGTCCTCTACCCAGATGTCGCCGTAGAGGCCACGGAAGACCAGCGAGAAGGCGGTGGAGCCCACCAGAATCATCATCACCATGCTGGTGAGCTTGGCCGTGGCGTCCATGGTGTCCACCAGCGCCTTCTTGGTGAAGCTGCGGTAGAAGAAGGCGAGGATGATCGAGCCGAGCGCGCCGAAGGCCCCCGCCTCGGTGGGCGTGGCCCAGCCGGTGAAGATGCTGCCCAGCACCAGCAAAATGAGCACCAAGGGCGGCATCATCACCAGCATGATTTCCTTGAAGAGCGCCCAGCCGTGCAGATCGCGCTCCTCGGGCGGCAGCGACGGCGCCGACTTGGGGCTGAAGATGGCCACCAGGATGACGTAGAGGATGTACATGGCCGAGAGGCTGAGGCCGGGGATGAGCGAGCCGATGAAGAGGTCGCCCACCGAGACGCCCAGCTGGTCGGCCAGCACGATGAGCACGATCGAAGGCGGGATCACCTGCCCCAGCGTACCCGAGGCGGCGATCACGCCGGTGGCGAGCTCCTTGGAGTAGCCGTAGCGGAGCATCACCGGCAGGCTGATGAGGCCCATGGCCACCACGGTTGCGCCCACCACGCCGGTGGCCGCGGCCAGCAACGTGCCCACGACGACCACGGAGATGGCCAGACCGCCGCGCAGGGGCCCAAAGAGGATGCCCATGGTCTTGAGCAGGTTCTCGGCCATGCCCGAGCGCTCGAGCATCGTGCCCATGAAAATGAAGAAGGGCACGGCCAGGAGGGTGTAGTTCTCGTAGATCGCGAAGATGCGCTCCGGCAGCGCCGACATCAGGTTGAAGGACATCACGTCCTGCGAAACGCCCACGAGCATGAAGACCAGCGCCGTACCCGCCAGCGAAAACGCCACCGGGAAGCCGGTGAAAATGAAGACGAAGGCGGCGGCGAACATCAGGGGGCCGAGGATGTCGGGATTCATAGCGCCAGCTCCTCCTCTTCGGTCGCGATCTCGACGTCGACGCCTTTAAGGAAGGCGATGCGCTTGATCAGCTCGCTGATCCCCTGGAAGAAGAGCAGCACGAAGCCCACGATCAGTGCCGCCTTAATAGGGTAGCGCGGCAGGCCGCCAGGATCGGGCGAGACCTCGCGGATCCTCCAGGAGTCGTAGACGATGGGCACCGCGGTGTAGAGCACCAGGGCCACGAAAGGCAGCAGAAAGAAGATCGCACCGAGGATGTCCACCCAGGCCTTCCCCCGGGGCGGAAGCCGCGAGTAGAGCACGTCCACGCGCACGTGGGCGTTGGCCTTGAGGGTGTAGGCCGCACCCCACAGGAAGACGAGCGCGAACATGTACCACTGCATCTCGATGTAGGTGTTCTTGCTGAGGTCGATACCGATGGTTTGGGATAATTTACGGGTTACCGCGTTGTATACCCCCAGCAGCACCATGAAGAGCGTCAACCAGGAGACCATACGGCCAACGAACTCGTTGACGGCGTCGATAGCGCGCGCGAAGCGTAATAGGACTTCCAAGTGGGGCCTCCTTCCGCGTCAGCCACCTAATGCTACCCGGCGCGTGCATGGATATTCAACCTAACGAACGCCCCGCACCTGACGGACGAGCACGGTGCCCAGGAGGAAGCCCGCCGCGGCCAGCAAGAAGAGCGCGGTGTACCCCGAACCGGGGCTCGAGCGGTTCATCGCGTCCACCATGCCGCCCAATGAGCCTGCAAGAATCTGCGGCAGCACGATCGAGGTCTGCCAGATGCCCATGTCGGTGGCGTGGGCATCTGGCGCGCGCAGCACGTCGGTGGCCAACGCCCAGTCCACCGCGGTGTAGGCCCCGTAACCGAGGCCGAAGACGAGGGCCACCCCGAGCAGCACGTCGAAGCGGGGCCAGGCGAGGAGCGGGATCAGCACCAGCGCCATCAGCACACCCGAGATGTAGATGGGCAGCTTCCGCCCCACCCGGTCCGACCAGCGCCCGGCTGGAATCGAGCTCACCGCCGCGCCCAGCGAGATCACCAACCCCAAGAGGGCCACTGCCTGGAAGGCCTCGCGCACCAGCGTCCGGCCCCAGAGGGTGAAGACCCGCACCACGTCAGCAAGGTAGTACTGCAGGTAGGTCTGCACCACGTACTGGCCGAACATCACCAGAAAGCGCGTCGCCCAGACCCAGCGGAAGTCGGGGTTCGACCAGGGCGCGAGCATGCTCTCGAGGAAGCCCTCGCGGCGGGCGGGCACCCCGCGCGGCTCGCGGATGACCGCCAGCGTCCAGGCCGCGGCGGCGAGGTTGAGGCCGGCGGTGAGATAGAAGAGCAGCGTCAGGTTGGCCAGCAGGAAGCCCACCGCCCCCGCGGCGATCTGCGCCAGCACCTGCAGCGCGCCCATCCAGCCCGAGGCGGTGCCGCGGTGCTCCCGCGCCACCAGGTCGGGAATGAGGGCCGAGTAGGGACCGGTGGCCAGGTCGTCGGCGAGCTGGAGCACCAAGTAGGCAACGAAGAGGGCGGCGTAGCTGGGGGCGTAGGCCATCCCCAGCAGGCCGGCGGCGGTGAGCAAGGCGCCCAGGCCCAGGTAGGGCATGCGGCGGCCCCAGCGGGAGGGAAAGCGGTCGGAGAGGTAACCGAAGATGGGCGGGCCTACTAGGGCCATGACCGCGCCCACCGCGAAGAGCAGCCCCAGCTTCCCGGCCTTCTCGGCCGGGTCCACCAGCTCGGCCACCCGCGCCGGCAGCAGCACCAGCAGCACCAAAAACCACTTGAAGCTGGTGGCGAACCAGTAGGCCGAAAGGCTCAGGTACCACGGGGTCGTATGCGGCCTCATTGGACCCAGTATACAGGCCACAGTCTCACCCATCTCATGGAATATATATATATATGCTTCATGAGAAGAATTCTTCTGTTGCTTGTGCTGGTGGCCGTCTTCGGCGCTTGCCACCAAGCGGCCGAGGAACCGTCGGCGGTGCTCCAGGAAATGAACCCCACGCCGCACGCTCAGCTGGTCCACCTTTCCGCGGACAAGGTGCGCGCCTTGCTGCTCGCCGAACCACGTCCGCACCTTGCCGGCGGCTGGTACAGCGAACTTCCCGCATACCTCCAAGCACGCCTTCCGAGGAATCCCGACCCAAGCGCCTTCGAACTGGGCTCCGCGCTGCTCGCACGTAGTTTGATAGCGGCGGATCCCGCGTCCGTGCGGACGCAGGCCGAAGCATGGGCCCGAAGCAGACCCCCTGCCCAGCGGCAATCGCTCGGTATGGACGCCCTCTCCCGCTGGGCCGAGCTCTCGATTGCTCGGGGCCTCGGCGATCACTACATCTTCCCGGTCTACTACCGCGCCCAAAAGGTGGCCGAGGTGTGGGCGCCCGCCTGGGAGGTGGTGGAGGTTCGGGGGCTCCACGAGGCCACCGAGGACGATGTCGACGTGCTCAGTTACTACCGCATTTTCCCCGAGGTCCGCGAGATCATGAGCCCCGGGGTGGCCCTGACGCGCTCGGGCCTGCTGCTGGAAAACGGGGCGTCGGCGGAAGACGTCGAGCTCTACTACTTTGGATCCAACCGCTACGGACTGGTCCCGGTCTATGCGGTGCCGTCACGGCTGGGCCTGCGGCTCGTCGAAGCGCACGCGGGTCATGTGAAGATCTTCGTGGTCCGGCCGGGGATTGACGCGAGCGGCTATGTTTTCCAGGGGCGGCCGGTAGAGATCGTAGAGGCGTCCCAATGAGGATTCGCTACGTCCGGACCGCCATGCTCGTCCTGCTGGGGACGCTGGTCATCGGCTTGCAGGCGTGCGTCGAGCCGGAGGCTCTGTGTTCGTCCTGGATCTACAATACGAACCTGGTAGACACAACCCAGAGCGTGTTATCAGGCATCGGCGCCGCCAGCGGCACCTACGGCGGCTGCGTGGGAGCAACCGGCCAGGACTACACGGTGCGCGTAAAGATCTGGACCGCACCTGGCGGCATCGCCGACCCCGACGCGCTAACCACGATATCCATGATCGACGGCTGTACGGGGATCCGGTGCTCGACCGTGGTGCCCGGGTTTTACTCGAACAACATCCTGTCCGGTGCGGTTTCGGGCAACTATCCCTTTAGCGGGACCTTCACGGGCCTTTCTCAGGTATCGTTCGTCGGGTTGCCCCTGCCCCACGATCTGACCGGATGGGAAGTCGACATCCACTACTAAAGGTGGGCCGCCTCGGGGACGACGAGGAGCGGCAGGTCGGCTTTGTAGAGCAGACCGACCACGCTGCGGCCCAGGCGGGTCCAGTGGCTGCTCTTGGCCTTGGAGCCGACGGCCAGGAGGTCGACACCCTCTTCCTGCGAGAGGTCGAGCAGCCCTTCGATCTCCTCGCCCCGGGCCACCACCAGCGGGCCGTCGTAGTCGAGGGCCTTACGTAGCGCCGCCTCCGCCCGGGCGTCGAGGTCGGCCTCGCTCAGGGCCTCGGGGGGCAGGTACTGCGGCACGCAGCAGCTGCGCGGCCCGGTGCTGATGAGGTGAAAGGCCACGAGCTCGGCCCCGGCGGCGCGGGCAAGGTCGTCGGCCACCCGCAGGGCTGCGAGGGAGGCGCTGGAGTCGTCCACCGCCACGCCCACGCGCACGATGCGCCCCAGCGGGCGGTCCAGGCTCACCGAGAGCACCGGGCGCTCGCCGCGGTGCATCAGGTAGCGCGAGACCCCGCCGCGAGCGACGCGCTCGAGCGGCGTGCTGCCCTCGGCGGCCAGCACCACCAGGGCGTGCTCGAGCGCCGCGGCCGCCACCTCCTGGGCGGGGTTGCCGTGCGGCAGCCTGAGCTCGGCCCCCTCGGGCGCGAGCCGCTCCAGCTTGGCACGCGCCAGCCGCGCCAGCGCCTCGCTGGCCTGCGCGAAGAGGGGCTCGAGCTCCGGGTCCCACACCTCCTTGAAGCGCCGCGGCGCCGAGCGCAGGTAGCTATCGGCCACCACGTGCATCGCGGTCACCCCACGCCTCAACGCCCGCGCCACCACCTCGGCGCTCGCGAGCACCGCCTCCGTGCCCGTTCCCAGGTCGACTGCGGCCAGCACTCCCTTCATGGCTCCCTCCTTTGTCCCCAGCCTAGCCCAAGAGCCCGAGGACGCGAGCCCCGACCCGTATAATGCCGGCGTGGTGCTCCAGCTACGCGACCGCGAACTCGACCTTGGCCGCCCCCGGCTCATGGGCATCCTCAACGTCACCCCCGATTCCTTCTCCGACGGCGGCCGCTACGACCGGGTGGAGGCCGCGCTCGAGCGCGCACGGCAGATGATCGCCGAGGGAGCCGACCTGATCGACGTCGGCGGCGAGTCCACCAGGCCCGGGGCCGCGCCGGTGGCGGCGGCCGAGGAGCGGCAGCGGGTGCTGCCGGTGCTCGAAGCCCTTCTCCCCCTGGACGTGCCGCTGAGCGTGGACACCCGCAAGCCCGAGGTGGCCGCCGAGGCACTGGCGCTGGGCGCCCACCTGCTCAACGACGTCGGCGGCCTGCGCGACGGGCGCATGGCCGCGCTGGCGGCGCGCCACCGGGTGCCGGTGGTGATCATGCACAGCCCGGTGAACGACCCGCAGACGATGATGCAGCACGCCCGCTACGACGACGTGGTGGTCGAGGTGGCCGCCTTCCTGCATCGCCAGGCCGAGTCCGCGCTGGCCGCCGGGGTACCCCAAGTGGTCCTCGACCCCGGTTTTGGTTTTGGCAAAAAGCTAGAGCACAACCTGGAGCTATTGAAGCGCTTGGACGAGATCGTCGCCCTCGGCCACCCGGTCCTCGCCGGCCTCAGCCGCAAGCGCACCATCGGCGAGCTGACCGGGGTGGAAGACCCGGCCAAGCGCGTCTGTGGCAGCGTGACCGCCCACCTGGCGGCGGCGCGGCGGGGGGCGCGCATCCTGCGGGTGCACGACGTGGCCGCGCACGCCGAGGGGCTGGCGGTAGAGTGGGCGGTGAAAGGCTAGATGGGCAAGATCGCGCTGGTGGGGCTCGAGTTCTACGGCCGGCACGGCGTCAAGCCCGAGGAGGGCGCGCTGGGCGCGCGCTTCATCGTGGACGTGGAGCTCGAGCTCGCCTTCGAGGGCAAGGGCGACCGCCTGGCCGCGACGGTGGACTACGCCGAGGTGCACCGGCTGGTGGCCGAGGTGGTGACCCGCGAGCGCTTCTACCTGATCGAGGCCCTGGCCGACCACCTGGCCGAACGCCTGATGGCCGCCTTCCCCAAGGTGGAGCGGCTGGTGGTGCGGGTGCACAAGCCCCACGCGCCGCTTGAGGGCGTCTTCCGCGACGTCTACGCCGAGGTGACCAAGAAGGCTTCGTCGGGCGTTTGACCCTATGTAATATAACTTGAGCGTACTACCCTAAAGGGTGGAGGTGTCACCGATGGCGGGCACCAAAATCCCACCCCCGATCAAGCTGGACGAACTCAAGGGCAAGTCACCGCAGGAGGTGGTCGAGCGGCTCGGGACCTCGCTGGAACGCGGCCTCAGCTCCGAGGAGGCGCGCGCGCGGCTCGAGCGCTTCGGCCCCAACGCGGTCCCCGAGAAAGAGGAGAGCGTCTGGAAGCGCCTGCTCAAGCGCTTTTGGGGGCCTATTCCCTGGATGATCGAGGTGGCCGCCCTGCTCTCGGCCCTGGTGCAGAAGTGGGAGGACTTCGTGATCATCATGATCCTCCTCTTCGTCAACGCGGGGGTCGACTTCTGGCAGGAGTCCAAGGCCATCTCCGCGCTCAAGGTCTTGCAGCAAAAGCTCGCGCGCAAGGCGCGGGTGCTGCGCGACGGCGAGTGGCAGGAAATAGACGTGCGCAACCTCGTCCCCGGCGACGTGATCCGCCTACGTATGGGCGACCTCGTGCCCGCCGACGCGATCCTGGTCGACGAGGCCTACCTGCAGGTGGACCAGTCCGCACTCACCGGGGAGTCGCTCCCGGTGAACAAGAAAGCGGGCGACCCGCTCTTTTCCGGCAGCGTCATCAAACAGGGCGAGGCGCGGGCCGTGGTCGTGGCCACCGGCACCCACACCTACTTCGGCCGCACCGTGGCCCTGGTGGCCAAGGCCGAGCGTGAGGAGCGCAGCCACTTCCAGCAGGCGGTCATCCAGATTGGCGACGCGCTGATCGTGATGACGATCGCGCTGGTGGTGATCATTGTTATCATCGGTCTCTTCCGCAACGAGAGCTGGATCGAGCTGCTGCGCTTCTCCTTGGTGCTCACGGTGGCCTCGATACCGGTGGCGCTCCCGGCGGTGCTCACGGTCACCATGGCGCTGGGGGCGCTCGAGCTGGCCAAACGCCAGACGATCGTGCGCAAGCTCGCCGCGATCGAGGAACTCGCGGGCGTGGACGTGCTCACCGCCGACAAGACCGGCACCCTGACCCAGAACAAGATGACGATCGAGCGCATCCGCCCCCATCCCCCCTTCGAGGCGGACGATGTCATCTTTTACGCGGTGCTGGCCTCCCGCGAGGAGAACCACGATCCCATCGAGGAACCCATCTTCGCCGAGGCCAAGAAGCTCAGCCTCGAGTCCCGGTTGGCGGCCTGTAAGGTGCACGACTTCGTGCCCTTTGACCCCGTGCGCAAGCGCACCGAGACCCGGGTGACCTGCAACGGCAAGGAGCTGTGGGTGAGCAAGGGCGCCCCGCAGGTCATCCTCGAGCTCTGCGGCGAGAACCTGGACAACGTCGAGGCCGTCAACAAGGGGCTGGAGCAGCTCGCGCAGAACGGCTTCCGGGTCCTGGCCGTGGCGATGCGTGAGGGCGACGAGGGGCCCGCCCGCTTCGTGGGGTTGATCCCGCTCTACGATCCACCGCGCCCCGACTCGGCCAAGGTGATCGAAGAAGCCCGCCGGCTCGGACTCGAGGTCAAGATGATCACCGGCGATCACGTGGCCATCGCCCGCTACATTGCCCGGGTGCTGGGCATCGGCGAGAAGATCCTCGACGTGCGCGAGCTGCGCGAGGCGGGCATGCGCGAGTGGCAGGTCCTGGCCGAGGTGCTCACGCGCGACCTCTTCACCGCCTTCAAACCCGACGCCGACGAGCGCGAGGTGCGCCGCTTCGTGCATCAGGTGGTCGAGGACCTGACCCAGATCTTCGAGAAGGAGCACCTGGGCACGGTCCACCGCCACGAGTCGGAGATCATCCAACTGGTCGAGGAGGCCGACGGCTTCGCGCAGGTCTTCCCTGAGGACAAGTACTTCATCGTCGAGAAGCTGCAGAAGGCCGGCCACTACGTGGCCATGACCGGTGACGGCGTCAACGACGCCCCCGCCCTCAAGAAGGCGGACTGCGGCATCGCGGTCGAGGGCGCCACCGACGCCGCCCGCGCCGCGGCCGACCTGGTGCTGCTGGCCCCGGGGCTCAAGGTGATCGTCGAGGCGGTGGAGCTGGCGCGGCAGATCTTCGAGCGGATGAAGAGCTACGCCATCTACCGCATCGCCGAGACGGTTCGCGTGGTGCTCTTGATGTGGGCCACGATCACCTTCTTCAACTTCTACCCCGTCACCGCCCTGATGATCATCATCTTGGCCCTCCTCAACGACATCCCCATCCTCACCATCGCCTACGACAACGCCCGCGTGTCCAGGAACCCGGTGCGCTGGAACATGCACGAGGTGCTCACCGTCTCCGGCTGGCTGGGTGTGGCCGGGCTGCTCTCCTCGTTCCTGCTCTTCTACCTCTCGGTGGTGGTCTGGCAGCTGCCGCACGACCTGATCCAGACGATGTTCTTCGTCAAGCTGGTCGTGGCCGGCCACGGCACCATCTACAACACCCGCACCTACGACCGCTGGTTCTGGACCAAGCCTTACCCCTCGGGCATCCTCTTCTGGGCCACCATGTCCACCGCCGTCCTCGGCACCCTCATCGGCGTCTACGGCTGGTTCTTCGGCAACGTCATGACCCCGATGGGCTGGGGCTGGGCGGCCTTCATCTGGGTTTACGCCTTCGCCTGGTTCCTCTTCAACGACTTCGTCAAGGTGACGGTCTACCGCTACCTCGAGCGCCGCGGCATCGTGGAGCCGAGCTAGCGTCCCACAGCCCCTCCCCCGCCCCCGGCCCGCGGGCCGGGGGCGGTTCCTTGCGGTAGGCTCAGGGGGTGGAAGGCACCCGGGTCCTGATCGCGCTGGGGTCCAACCTGGGCGACCGCGCGGGCTTCCTGCTCGCGGGGCTCGCCCGCCTGAGTGCGCTCAAGGGCTTCGCCCCCGGACGGCTCTCGCTGGTCTACGAAACCGAGCCGGTGGGGCCGGCGGGGCAGGGGCCCTACCTCAACGCGGTGCTCGAGGGAGAAAGCGCGCTCGCGCCCCGGGCGCTGCTCGATGCGCTGCTGGCCATCGAGCGCGCGCTCGGCCGCGTGCGCGACCACCGCTGGGGCCCGCGCACGCTCGACCTCGACCTACTCGACTACGGCGGCCAGGTCCTGCGCGAGCCCGGCCTCGAACTCCCCCATCCGCGCCTGCTCGAACGGGCCTTCGTACTCGTGCCCCTGGCCGACCTTCAGCCCGACTGGCGCCACCCCACCCTCAAACGCAGTGCTCGCGAGCTGCTCGCGCAGCTGAACACCGCCGGCGTGCGCCCCTGGCGGCCGCGCTACTGACTTCGCGCCTCGGGCGGCAGGTCTGCCTCGACGCGCATCAGCGTACCTACCAGATAGAGGCTCCCCGCCACGACCACGAGCCCGCCAGGCAGCCGGGCCGCACGCGCCGCGGCAAGCGCCCGCGCCGGGTCGGGCTCCACCACCCCGCCCGGAAAATGCGGGGCCAGCTCCTCGGGCGCCCGCGCGCGCGGACCGGGAAAGGCGGTGAGCCAGACCCGGCGAAAGCGCGGCGCCAGTCGGCGGGCCATGGCCAAGACGTCCTTGTCGCGCGAGGCCGCGAAGACGAGCGCCTTGGAACTCGTGGGAAAATAGTCGTCGAGGGCACGCGCCAGCACCGCCGCCCCCGCGGGGTTGTGGGCGCCGTCGTAGAGCAGGCGCGCGGCAGGGCGGTAGTCGAGCCGCCCTGGGTGGCGCACCGCGGCGAGCCCCGAGCGCACCGCCCGCGCGTCCGCGCCCAGCAGCACGGCGGCGCGCGCGGCCAGCGCCAGGTTCTCCGCCTGGTGCCGGCCCATCAGCGCCCCGTGGTAGCGGGCGCGCTCCAGCGAAAAGTCCACGCCGTATCCCGCGGGCTCGACCCCCCAGGGGCGCACGAACGCCAGGGGCGCGCCCACCTTGCGTGCCTCGGCGGCCAGCAGCTCCGCCGCCGCTCCGGTCGCGGCGCTGAGGGCGGGCCGGGCCGGCCGTAGGATCCCCGCCTTCTCGCGAGCGATGTGGGCCAGCGTCGGCCCCAGCCAGTCGGTGTGCTCGAGGCTGAGGTTGGTGACGATCGAGAGCTCGGGCTCGGTGGCGTTGACCGCGTCGAGGCGTCCCCCGAGCCCTACCTCGAGCACCGCCAGCTCCACCCCGCGCTCGGCGAAGTGCATGAGCGCCAGCGCGGTCACGGCCTCGAAGTAGGTTGCCCCCACCGCCTCCAGGTGGGGCGCAAGCCGTGCCTCCAGCTCGGCGACCGCGGCGTCCGCGATCGGGCGGCCGCCCACCTCTACCCGCTCGTTGAAGCGCACCAGGTGGGGGCTGGTCAAAAGACCCGTGCGTACCCCCGCCGCCTGCAGGATCGCCGCCAGCGCCCGCGCGGTCGAGCCCTTGCCGTTGCTGCCGCCCACGAGCACCACGCGAAACGCCCGCTCGGGGTGCCCCAAGCGGGCGAGCAGCTCGCGCATGCGGCCCAGCCCGGGGCGGACGCCCCGCCGCATGAGGCCGCCGAAGGGAACGTCACTCAAGAGGTCAGCGTATCGCGGCAGTTCTCGCAAAGGCCGTGGAACTCGATCTTGGCCGAGCGGATCGTGAGGTTGGGGTAGACGGCCCGGGCCGTCTCGAGCACGTCGGGCAACTCGACCTCGAGGTCCACGATCTCCCCGCAACGCTCGCAGATCAGGTGGTGGTGCGGCACGGGGTTCGCGTCGTAGCGCGTCGCTTCGCCCGCGCGCGCCAGCGGGATGATCTGCCCCTCGGCCACCAGGGCCTCCAGCGTCCGGTAGACGGTACCCAGGCTGATACTGGGCACCACCTTACGCACCTCCTGGTAGATCCAGGCGGCGTCCGGGTGGTTGCGGGCTTTCTGCACCACGTCGAGCACGGCCTTGCGTTGGCGCGTCAGGCGCTTCATCGCCATAGTGGAAACAGTATACGGCAAACCGCCCGATTTTTCAGTAATGCGTATGAGAATTACTACTCAAGCACACCCTGGAGCACTTCGCGCCCGCCAGCCTCGAGCACGTCGGCCGCGAGCTCGAGCCCCAGCTCCCAGGCCTCCTCGGGCGCGCCCTCGATCTCGCCGCGGATCAGGGTCTGCCCGTCGGGCGAGAGCAGGCCGGCGTCGAGAGTGAGCACGTCGTCCTCGATCTGCGCCAGCGCCCCCACCGGCGCCAGGCAGCCCGCGCCCAGCCCGTGCAAGAAACCGCGCTCGGCCAGCACCCGCGCGCGGGTAGGCGCGTGGTTGAGGCTGTAGGCCAGCTCGTCGGCCATGTCGTCGCCCTCGCGCACCTCGAGCGCCAGCGCCCCCTGCCCCGGCGAGGGCAGCAGGATCTCGGGGTCAACGAACTCGCCGATGCGGTTGCGCATGTCGAGCCGCAAGAGCCCCGCCGCGGCCAGGATGATGCCATCGAGGTCCTCGCTCACCAGCTTCTTCAGGCGCGTATCCACGTTGCCGCGCAGCGGCACGATCTCCAGGTCGTCGCGCCAGGCCAGCAGCTGCGCCCGGCGGCGCACCGAGCTCGTGCCCACCCGCGCCCCCTTGGGGAGATCGGCCAAGCGATCGGAGCTGTTGCGCCCCACGAAGACGTCGCGCGGGTCTACCCGCCGGGGCACCCCCGCGATCACCAGCCCCTCGGGCTGGGTCGTGGGCAGGTCCTTGAGCGAGTGCACAGCGATGTCGATCTCGCCACGCCGCAGCGCGTCCTCGAGCTCGCCCACGAAGATGTTCTGCTCCCGCGGGTCGGCCCCGCGGTCACCCCGGGTCTGGATCGTCTTGATCTTGAACTCGGTCTCCGGCCAGTTCTCCTTCAGCCGCTCGACCGCCCAGCGGGTTTGGGTGAGAGCAAGGAGGCTCCCGCGGGTGCCTACGACGATAACGCGCATACGCAACCCATATTAATGGCCGCGCCCCTGGCGCGCAAAGGTCAGCCGGACCACCCCACGAGCCACACGAGCGCGTCGGGCGCCTCGATCACGTAGAGCAGGACTTGACGTCCGTCGGGGGCGCTGAAGAGATAGCGGGTGTGCCGCTCAGCGCCCACCGCGTAGCTCGCTTGTCCTTCCGGGAGGTAACCCGCCGCGGCGAAGGCGCTGGCCAGCTGGTGGACGTAGGCGTCGCGCAGGTTTCGCGCCACGCCCCGGGCCACGTAGCCCTCCCAGCGTCCGAACCCCTCACCGCCGCGCACCTTGGTCACCAGGCGCGCCACCCCCTTCCCCAGCGCGCGGTAGGAACCGCTGGGGAGGCGGATCTGGCTGTCCAGTTTGAGCGCGGTCGCGGTGACGAGCTGCACCTCGACGAGGGTCTGGGTCGGCGCGACCATCACCAAAGCCATCAGAGCCGGCACGAACGGAAACGGAAGGAGCTTTTTTATCGCCTACACTCTACACGTAGAAGCGCAGCTGCGCGCACATGGGCGCTGCGGCAAACGGAACCGGATTCCCGGGCTGTAACCAAATCCCGTGCGGCGTCAGAGCAACGCCAGCAGGCCTGACCGCGGTCGTACCGGCCTGCTCATCCTTGCAAGTTAAACTTGTGAACGAGTGGGCGGGTGCGCTCGAGCGTCGCCCCGTCCAGCCGCGCCACCTCGGGCCAGGGGCGGGCGCCTTCCTCGGGCAGCTTGCGGGTGCCGTCGAGCACCAGCGTGCGCCCGGCCTCGATCCAGGCGTCGCGGGCCGGGTCCAGGTTGGCCAGCACCCACCACATCAGCGCGTCGGGGTCGGCCGGATCGATCTCGGCGTCGGCCACCAGCAAGAGGCGCACCGCCGGGTCGGCCGCCAGCTCGCGCGCCAGCCGGCGCACCTGGCCGGGCCGGCGCTTTGCGATGGCCACGGCCAGCACTCCGGGCCAGGCGTGCTGGGCGGCCACCTCAGGGTGGCGCACCGGCTCCGGTCGGCCCGGCTCGGGCGCGGGTCCGCCCTCGGCGGCGAGCTTGACCGTGCCGTCGAGGACCAGCTTTCCGGAAAAGCCCACCTCGAGCGGGGCGTGGTCGAGCTCGTCGGTGGGGCCCTTGCCGAAGACCACGTCGCGCTCGGGGCGCAGGTGACGCACCGCCGCGAGCAGGGCGGCAAAACCGGGCTTCGGCGGCGCGTCGCTGGTGACGACGACGACCTTGGTGGACATCATCTGCCCCAGCCCCAAGAGCCCGCTCGCCACCTTGAACCCCTGCCCGGCGTAGTCCTTCTCGATCTCGACGTTCACCCAGTTGTGGGCCACGCCCGCGGGGGGCATGTGGTAGTCACGAATCTCGGGGATCACCAGCCGCGCCGCCGGCAGGAAGATGCGCTCCGAGGCCTCGATGAGCCAGGCGTCCTCCATGGGCGGCGGGCCCACGATGGTGCTGGGGTAGACCGCCCCGCGGCGGTGGGTGACGGCGGTGACGTGGAAGCGCGGGTAGGGCGAGGGCGGGGTGTAGAAGCCGGTGTGGTCGCCGAAGGGGCCCTCGGTCACGAAGGGCTCGGCCGGGTCCACGTACCCCTCGAGCACGAACTCGGCCTCGGCGGGCACCCACAGGTCCACCGTTTTGGCCTTCACCAGCTCCACCGACCGGCCGCGCAAGAAGCCCGCCAGGTGGTACTCGTACAGCCCCGGCAGCTCGGGCAGCGGGGCGGTGGCGGCGTAGGCGAGCACCGGGTCGCCGCCCAGGGCCACGGCCACCTCCAGCTTGCGGCCCAGCGCGCGCGCCTTCTCGAAGTGCCTGCGCCCGGTCTTGTAGAGCTGCCAGTGCATCGCCGTGGTGCGGGGCCCGAAAACCTGCATCCGGTACATCCCCACGTTGTACTCGCCGGTTTCGGGGTCCTTGGTAATGACCTGGGGCAGGGTGACGAAGGGCCCGCCGTCTGCGGGCCAGCTGGTCTGCACCGGCAGCCGG
>Ga0256833_1000540_pt1 | contig 29150 bp, 25 predicted proteins | sample 356284metaG_FD_190535 | JGI IMG/M metagenome (GOLD analysis project Ga0256833, IMG submission 190535) | Hydrothermal vent microbial communities from Mid Atlantic Ridge, Atlantic Ocean - 356-284 | ecosystem: Environmental > Aquatic > Marine > Hydrothermal vents | place: Atlantic Ocean: Mid... | reverse complement strand
CTATCGGCTTCAAAGATGGCTAGCCCTATGATGGCAATGGTATTGATATTTTCTATATTTTTTAATATATATTCAAAAGATTCATTTTGATTGATGATGAGTGTTTGGTTCATCAAAAGGTCACTGGCAGTGTATCCCGTGAGGGTAAGCTCTGGAAATACAATGACAGAAACCTCTTTGGCATGTGCTTCACGTATGAGGGTTAAAATTTCTTCAGCATTTTTAGCAGGGTTACCTACAGTGGTTTTGTTGACGGCTGCTGCGACACGATAGAATCCGAACATGGTTTTCCTTTGATTTTACCGAGGGTCAGGTGATTCATGATTCATTGCGTTGCAACAAATCACAAATCACCAGACCCCTCTATTCCTCTATACGACAAATATTCAAACAATGGTGAATATTATTTTATACAAATACATGTCGGGATGAGGGCAACCCGACCTACGGTTAATAGATTATTTTGAAGCTACAACTTCAATAGATTCTATCGTATCATCTTGCTCAATGTTGTCAAGTACCATGAAAGAGTCTGTGTCATCTTCTTCGATAGCACCAAATACTGTGTGTACACCATCTAAGTGCGGTGTAGGCACAAACGTGATGAAGAACTGGCTTCCACCTGTGTTTGGTCCTGCGTGTGCCATAGAGAGTGTACCACGTCTGTGTGGTTGGGTACTTGTGTCAGTTTCACAGTCTATTTGCCAGCCTGGTCCACCTGTGCCTGCCATAGCTGGATTGTCTTTAGAGTGTGGGCAACCAGCTTGTGCCATAAATCCAGGGATAACTCTATGAAACTTTAATCCATTGTAAAACCCTTCTTTTGCCAAGTGTGCAAAGTTTGCTACAGTATTAGGTGCTTCATCGGGGTAAAGTTTTGCCCAAATGGTACCTTTTGAGGTGTTAAATTTAGCGTATTGGTATGTTTCCATCTCTTCTTGAGGTATGTCGTATCTTTTTGAGTCTTTTCCAAACATAGTGTTTAGTCCTTAATTAGTTAATTTAAAGTATAATTATACCAATATAATTATAAAGGAAGTGGAGAGTTCACTCCCACTATGGAGTTGGGTAGGAAGTGAGATTCTTCTGTGCTAAAAAACTTTATGTGAGACTGAAGTCATCACTTCCAAAACAAGGGGTCTTACCATGGAATTATGTGTTGCACTAGATTTACCATCTGATAAAGAGAATTTAGCCTTAGCTGAGTTACTCAAAGGCTATGATGTCTGGATGAAAGTAGGATTTCGTGCCTACATACGTGATGGTAAGCCATTTATAGAGGCACTCAAAAAGATAAACCCTGATTTTAAAATATTTTTAGACCTCAAACTCTATGACATTCCCAACACCATGGCAGACGCTGCTGAGGAGATAGCTAAGTTGGGTGTTAATATGTTTAACATCCATGCCAGTGCAGGTTCAGTGGCTATGAAAACAGTGATGGATAGACTTAGCAGCTATGAAAAGCGTCCTTTGGTACTGGCTGTCACGGCGCTCACTTCTTTTGATGAAGCCAATTTTCAAGCCGTGTATGAAAAAAGCATCGATGAAAAAGCAGAACAGTTTGCAAAAATGGCCTATGAAAATGGCTTAGATGGTGTGGTCTGTTCTACCTTTGAAAGCAGGGCGATTAAAAATGCTACTTCAAATGACTTCTTGACACTCTGCCCTGGCATACGCCCTTTTGGTGAAAATGCAGGCGACCAACAACGTGTAGCAACCTTGGAGTTGGCTAGTGAAGAAGGCGTAGACTACCCTGTGGTAGGTCGTCCTATCTATAAAGATAAAAACCCAAGAGACAAAGTGGAGCAAATCTTAGAAGTGATAGCTACTTTTTAATCTCTTTTTTGGGTTTAGAGGTGCCCTTAGCCATATTGACTGCATTGTCCATGCCTTGCATCATAAAATACATCCCTGTTGCAAACATAAGTAGTATAATGAGAGGGGCAATTTTTTGAAACATGATGTCGTTCCTTTGAATTTTTTCTAATCATACACAAAAGAGTTACTTTTTAAGCTTTAGTTTAAGACAAATTAATTATAATCTCACCCACAAAACAGATGGACAGTTGGGAGAGCTGGTTTAATCCGCGCCCCTGCTAAGGGTGTGTACCTTCACGGGTACCGAGGGTTCGAATCCCTCACTGTCCGCCACTTCGTTTTGTGATTTCATAAAATTACTCACCAATTAATTCTGCACATAAATCAAAGCGATTGTGTGTCATTAAATGTACTTTTCCATGTGCTTGCATTACTTCATCAAAGATAGCTTTTGAAAGGTAAAAACCTATCTGACGTTCTTTCTCCTCACCATCCATGGCTGCAAGATTCATCTCATCAATGATATCTTTAGGCACATTAATACCCGGTACCTTATCATCTATAAAATTAGCGGTTCTAGCAGATACTATAGGAAATTGTCCTAATACCAAATGTGCTTCTTTTGCTGTGTCACGAATACTTATTTTTTTTGCTTCTTCAAAGAGTTCCAATAACTCTTTTGCATTTTCTATATCATACACAGGTTGTGTAATGATAGCTCTTGCACCGTAATTGAGTTTTTTTATCATACGTTTCTTGAGTGAATTCATATCTTTTGCATAGGCATTGCTTACAGCAAAAGGATAGATAGGTTTTGGTGCAGGGTGTAGCTCTTTGTTTGAGTAGTCAACACCTTTATTGAGATGGTGAATAATACTTAAGAGTAATGTGGAATCACGTTCTAAAACACCTTTGACATCTGGTTGGTCAGAAAATTTTGCAGGATCACCTGTGAGTGCCAAAATACAACGCAAATCAAAATCATTTGCCCCAAGTAGCGTAGACTGTAAAGAGAGTTTATTTTTATCTCTCATACTCATCGTAGCAATGACAGGTTTATTAAACGCTTGCTGTACTTTAATGGCAGAGAGTACACCAGACATTTTAAGTTTTGCTAGTGGGTTGTCAGTACATGAAAATCCTGTGACTTTATCTTGGAGGTTATATTTTTGTATGTCAGCAATGATTCTATCTATCGAAGCTCCATGTGGAGGATTTATCTCTACGGTGATAAATTCTTTTTCAAGGCACAATACATCACAAAATTTTTCAAACATCATATACTTCTTTTCTTTTTTATTTGATATAATTCTACCAAAATATTGCATAGAGGTATATGATGTCCAAATTAGCAGTCTTTGACTTTGACTCCACACTTATGGATGGTGAGACCATCGATTTTTTTGCAGAGGTGCTTGGCTTGAAAAAAGAAGTAGAAGCAATTACCGAACGAGCGATGGCAGGGGAGTTAGATTTCTATGCATCACTGATTGAACGTGTATCACTATTAAAAGGATTACCATCTTCAAAAGTAGAAGAGATATGTGCAAGTCTTCCTATGATGAAAGGATCAGTTGAAGTCGTAGCAGGGCTGAAAGAGAAAGGCTATACAGTCGTTTGTTTCTCTGGAGGATTCAGAGATGCCACCAAGCCAGCATGTCAAAAATTAGGTATTGATGCAGATTTCTCTAACTTTCTTCATGCAGATGAAAATGGCATACTTACAGGTGCCGTAGGGGGAGAGATGATGTACTCAGATGCAAAAGGTGACATGATTATACGTCTACAAGCACTGCTTGGTATAGATAGAAGCAATACTTTAGTAGTAGGAGATGGTGCAAATGATTTGAGTATGTTTGCACATGCAGACAGACGTGTGGCATTTTGTGCCAAACCAATACTCAAAGAGGCTGCTACGCATTGTGTAGATGTGAAGGATTTAAGAGAGATATTGAAAATCGTTTAATGAAGATGATAAAACATTGTACAATTAAAGGTATTGTAAAACAACTTTTTACCTATAGACAGGAAGTATTATTGGGTAATGTTATCGCGATTATAGCTACATTACTTGTGGTAGCCATTCCTCTGTTTATTCCTATCTTGGTAGATGAACTCCTTTTAGGTAAAGAGCATGGTTTTATCACATGGATAAGTCAAAATATTTTTACTTCTGATACCAAAGGGTATGTCTTTTTTATATTGGTGGTGATACTCGTTCTTCGTGTTATAAGCACCTTGTTATCTATATTCCAGACAAAAATATTTGTTTCCATATCAAAAAATATTACTTACAAAATGCGAGTCTCTTTATTAGATCATCTTCAACGTGTTTCACTTAAAGAGTATGAGATGATGCGGGTAGGGGCAGTGACCTCTAAGCTTGTGACAGATGTGGAGACTATAGACGGTTTTGTGAGTTCTACTATCTCTAAACTCATTGTAGCTGTGCTTTTATTGCTTTTCTCTGCTATTATATTACTATGGATTCATTGGCAGTTGGCAATTTTTATCTTGATTACCAATCCTATTGTGGTACTTTTTACCGTGAAATTGGCACGAAACATTGGTGAGTTGAAAAAAGAGGAGAACAAAGCTGTAGAGATGTTTCAGTCTGCTTTGACAGAGACACTTGAACTTTTTCATCAAATCCGTGCAGCAAATAAAGAGGCGTACTTCTTTGAACAGAGCCGTATAAAAGCCGAAGCGTTACGTACCCATGCCATAAACTACGGTTATAAAAGTGACCGTGCTTTAAAGTACTCTTACTTGGTCTTCTTGGCCGGGTATGAAATTTTCAGAGCAGTAAGCATCTTGGCTGTGGCATACTCAGACCTCTCTGTAGGACTGATGCTTGCGGTGTTCTCTTACCTTTGGGTGATGGTCAACCCTATTCAAGACATCATAAACTTTCAGTATGTGCTCTCTACCGCTAAGGCTGCATGTAAACGAATAAACAGCATTTATGAGATGGAACAAGAACCCCAGATTGAAGAAACACAGAACCCCTTTATGGGCAAACATGCTATAGATATAGTGGTTAATAACCTTTCCTTCGCCTATCAAAAAGACAAATATATATTAGAAAATATTAGTATGGAAATAAAGCAAGGTTCTAAAGTAGCTATCGTTGGGGCGAGTGGTTCCGGAAAGACGACACTTTCTAACATTCTTGTGGGCTTTTATCCTTTAGATGAAGGAGAGATACGTTATGGGGGTGTTTCCAACAAAAACTTGAAACTTTCTACCATTCGTGAAAATATTCATCTTATCTTGCAACATCCTAAACTTTTTAATGATACAATGCTGTTTAATCTAACGTTAGGTAAATCTTATGCACCAGAAGTTATTCAAAAGGCACTTCACATAGCACAACTTGATGATGTTATAGCACGTTTAGATTTAGGGCTTGATACGCTTGTCGGAAAAGACGGTATCAAACTCAGTGGAGGACAGAGACAAAGGGTTGCCATCGCCAGAATGATTTTGTCTGACCCTAAAGTGGTTATTTTTGACGAATCCACTTCAGCGTTGGATGTGCATACTGAGGTTAAACTCTTTGAAGCACTACATGACTTCTTGGCTGACAAGACGGTGATTACCATAGCACATAGGCTTAGCACCATTAAAAGTGCAGCGTTTATCTATGTACTAGAAGATGGTAAAGTAGTGGATAGTGGCACGCCAAGAGAATTGCTTTCTAAAGATGAGAGTTATTTTAGCTCGATGATATAAGGAAAAATATAGAATGATGATTAATGATATAAAAAATATTTTTAATGTTAAAAAAATGATACGAGTACTTCTTTATGCAACGATTCCAGGATTGATTTTTTATACGATAGCATTTAATATCATGCATACTAATGGATATCATACGATGGAAATTATTAGAGATTTTGCTCAACTAATGGATGAATCCAGTTTTTTAGGATTTTTATCAAGTATTGGTACATGGTTGTGGGTATCTGCCGCTGCAATAGCTTTTTTTGGTTTTTTTACTGTTTCATCTCCTAAAGAAACGAAACATAAAGAATTACTGCTATTACTAGGTATCTTTTCTCTACTTTTGGCAATTGATGATTTTTTTATGATACATGATCGCTACATAGACCAAAATATTTGTTATGGAACCTATGCTTTTTTGGCAATTGCACTATTGGTAAGACACTATAAAATCATTATTGAAATCAATGGATTTGGTTTTTTATTGGCAGGTACATTGTTGGCAGCCTCTATTTTTACCGATTTGATTCAAGATGATTTACCTTTTGATTATTCAAATATACAAATAGTGGAAGAGGGATTTAAATTTACTGGTGGGGCTACTTGGCTATTTTTTGTTGCTTTGAGTGCATCATTTCATCCTATAATAAAAAAACAAAAAAACAAAAAGAAGCAATAATTTGGATATTTTTCAATCAATAATAATAGGGATTATTGAGGGGGTTACAGAGTTTTTGCCCATCTCTTCTACAGGGCATATGATAGTTGCTTCAGAATTTATGGGGCTTCCTCAAGATGCAGCGATGATAGCCTATGAAGTCATCATTCAGTTTGCAGCTATATTGGCTGTGATACTCATTTATAAAGAGAAAATCTCTTTTAAAAAAGTAGACTTATGGATGAAGCTCATGGCTGCCTTTATGCCTATGGCTATTGTAGGGTTTATTTTTAAAGACCAAATCAAAGCACTTTTTTCTGTAGAAGTGGTGGCATGGATGTTTATTGTTGGTGGTATCATCTTTTTAATTGTGGAGTATTTTTATAAAGCACAGCCACATCACGTAAAAGAGGTAGAAAAAACCACATACAAGCAGGCGATGTGGGTAGGGTTTGCACAACTCTTTTCCTTTATCCCTGGTACAAGTAGAGCAGGTGCTACTATCATCGGTGGGATGCTTGCAGGGCTTGACAGAAAAACCGCTTCAGACTTTTCATTTTTACTCGCTATCCCTGTGATGGGTGCAGTATCAAGTTATGATTTACTGAAGCACTACCATGAATTTGCAGGGGCGAATTGGTCTACATTTATCATAGGTTTTATAGTAGCATTTGTGGTGGCATACATTACAGTTAAAGTGTTTTTGGTTTTTATTCAGAAGTTTTCCTTTGTACCTTTTGGTATCTATAGGATTGTTTTTGGGGTGTTTTTATTGATGGTGACGTAGGGGCAGACCCATGTGTCTGCCCTTAATTGGCTTGAATCAAGGGTCAACACACGGGTTGACCCCTACGGATATTGAATTTATAAAATCTCTTTCGAGAGCTTTCATTAAGTTCAAAAGAGTTTGGACATTATTTGAAGGATAAAAATGAAATTTTCAGAGTTTAATTTTCACCGTGATATCGCAAAAGGGGTGAAAATAGCAGGGTTTAGGGAGCCTAGCCCAATACAAGAACAAGCTATTCCCATTATAGCTTCTGGTTCAGACTTGGTGGGACAAGCCCATACAGGTACAGGGAAGACCGCAGCATTTGGTCTGCCTATGATGGATAAACTTGCCAATGGCGATATAACGCGTGCCTTGGTTATTACGCCTACTAGAGAGTTGGCAACACAGGTTTCGGATGAGCTTTATCATCTAGGACGTTTTGCAGGTATTCGTACGCTGACAGTCTATGGTGGTGTAGGGTATGGTAGACAAATAGCACTCATACACAAAGGTGTACAGATAGTTGTAGCCACACCTGGAAGACTTAAAGACCTGTACAAAAAAGGCAAGATTGATGTGCTTAATCCGGAAATGGTAGTGCTAGATGAAGCAGATGAGATGCTCGATATGGGTTTTTTGGATGAAATCAAAGAGATCTTTGAATATATTCCTCAGAATAGACAAACACTTCTTTTCTCTGCAACTATGCCAGAACCTATTAAAGAACTAGCAAATGACATTCTACACGAACCAAAATTTCTTTCAGTAGTTGGGGATGAAGAGACGACAAACAATGTCATCGAACAACGTTACTATATGATTAACGAAAATCAAAGAGATGAAGCCTTGGTAAAACTTTTAGAGACTGAAGATACTAACAAGTGTATTGTATTTTGTCGTATGAAACGTGAAGTAGATAGAATTACAGAGCACCTACAAGCACTTGGGTTTAATGCCGCAGGATTGCATGGTGACCTAGAACAAAGAGACAGAGAAACAGTTATAAAAGCTTACAGACGTGGTGAGACTAAAATTATGGTAGCGACAGATGTAGCCGCACGTGGGCTAGATGTGAAAGATGTCACACATGTATTCAACTTTCATATACCATTTGATCCACAGTCTTATGTACACCGTATCGGGCGTACAGGGCGTGCAGGAAAGAGTGGTCAGGCGATTACTTTGGTAACCACAGAAGAGTTTAGAGAACTTCAACGCATACAAAAAGAGGTGGGAGCAGAGATGCGTCTGGCGACCTTACAATCAGGTGATGGACTTGATACTTCAGGCAAAGAGTATATTGCTGAATATGTCAGAGATGTGGCTATGCATAAAAATGTTGATGAGATGTTAGAATATCTTTCAGGCATGGATCAAAAAATGCTTGTAGAAAAACTAATTTCATACATGATGTTTGCAGAAGAACATAATATAGGATCCCAAATTGGCTTTGATCAAGCAACAGTCGATGAGATGATGCAGAACTATGCAGGGAAAAAAAAAGCTACCCGAAATAACAATCGTAGAAGAAAAAGAAGATAATACTTCTTTTTTAACTTCTATCAAGCAAAACTGTTTTAAAATTTGAGATACAAAACTATATAAGAACTTCTATGAAAAGGTGGGACATATGGAAATCGATTTGGTAGGCGAAAGCCTAAAATTTATGGTACTAGGGATGGCAATTGTTTTTGTATTTCTGATGGTACTCGTTCAAATAGTCAAGCTCCAAGCATTGATTATCAATAAATACTTTCCTGAAAAAGCACCTGAAGTAACCCCAGCTTCTTCTAATACTACACAAGAAGCACATCACGTAGCTGCAATCATTGCAGCTGTGAGCGAATTTCGTAAAAATCAATAAACAAGGTAATTGTAAATGGCTAAAAAATACATTGATGTAATGGATACAACATTTAGAGACGGATTTCAATCTGTTTTTGGTGGTCGTGTCCTTATGGAGGATTTTTTCCCTGCAGTAGAAGCAGCGAAAAATGCAGGGATTAATCACTTTGAATTTGGTGGTGGAGCAAGATTCCAATCACTTTTCTTTTACTTACAGGAAAATGCATTTGATATGATGGATGGATTTAGAGAAATTGTAGGAAAAGAAGCAAATCTTCAAGTACTTTCACGTGGTATTAATACCGTTATGTTAGACACAGGAAGCCGTGAGATGATTGAGCTTTTTGCAAAAATGTTTGCAAAGCATGGGACAACAACCGTACGTAACTTTGACGCTCTCAATGATGTAAACAATTTGGCATTCTCTGCTGAGATGATTAAAAAACATGGTTTAAGTCATGAAGTAGTGGTGACTATGATGGATTTACCTCCTGGATGTAAAGGAGCCCATGATGTTGCTTTTTATGAAAAGACATTGAGAAATATTTTAGATTCAGGTATAGATTTTGACAGTGTTTGTTTCAAAGATGCCTCTGGTACCGCCAATCCGCATAAAGTTTATGAAACGATTTCGATGGCTAGAAAACTTTTAGGTGATGCAACCCATCTTAGATTACATACACATGAAACAGCTGGTGTTTCTGTGGCAGCATATCTTGCAGCACTTGAAGCAGGAGCTAATGGTATTGATATGGCAGCATCACCAGTAAGTGGTGGTACTTCTCAGCCAGATATTTTAACGATGCTTCATGCAACAAAAGGAACCAACTATAATCTTGGTGATTTGAAACTAGATAAAGTACTTAAATATGAAGATCGACTCAAAGAGTGTTTATCTGAATATATGATACCACCTGAAGCAACACAGGTCTCTCCACTTATACCATTCTCGCCTATGCCAGGTGGCGCATTGACGGCAAATACTCAGATGATGAGAGACTCTGGAGATTTAGAAAAGTTTGATGAAGTTATCGCAGCGATGAAAGAAGTAGTTGAACGTGGTGGCTATGGCACATCTGTGACACCTGTATCTCAGTTTTATTGGCAACAAGCCTATGCAAACGTGATGTTTGGACCATGGAAGCAAATTGCTCCGGGATATGGACGTATGGTACTTGGTTACTTTGGTAAAACACCTGTAGAGGCAGATAAAGAAATTATGGAATTGGCAGCTCAGAAGCTTAAACTTGATCCTACAACAGAAAACCCATTAGACATTGCAGATAGAGATAAAACCAAATCTATTGCTCATTGGACTAAAGTATTGCAAGATGAAGGTTTGGAAACATCTGATGAAAATATTTTCATTGCAGGTGCTTGTGATCAAAAAGGTATTGCGTTCCTGAAGGGTGAAGGCCCTCTCATGGTGAGAAAAGGTAAAAATAATTGTAGTGGAGATAGTGAAATGGCAGGAAATTATACAGTAGTAGTAGATGGTAAACAATATAGTGTACAAGTAGCAGAAGGTGAAGGTGATATTCAAATAGCACCTTCAACAACAGCGGCAGTAGCAGCTCCAGCAGGGCCTTCTGGTGCAGGAAGCATTGAAATCAACTCTCAAACACCAGGTAACGTATGGAAAATACTTAAAAACCCAGGTGATACGGTAGCTGAAGGTGACATCATTATGATTCTTGAAGCGATGAAAATGGAGATTGATATTGCTGCACCACAAGCAGGTAAAATTGCCTCTATTAATGTCAATGTAAATGATACAGTCGCAGATGCACAACTTTTAGCCACAATGGAGTAAGCATGAAGCTCAAACATTTTTTACTTTCAGTGCTGTTTAGTTTTGCATTTTTTACAAATGTAGCAACAGCCAATGAACATGCAGGTGCTACTGAGTTTAAAACACAAGCTGAACTCATTGCAGAAGAAAAAGCAACCTATAAAGAAAAAAGTATTACTGGACTTATTGTCTCTTTCTTTCATACGACAGGATTGGATGCAATTATTAATCCTGTGGAAGGGTTAAAAAATGGTAATGGTGTAGAAGTTTCTACTTTTGCACAGAGCTGGGGACGTGTGATTATGTTCCTTATTATTTTTGTTCTTTTTTACTTAGCTATAGGAAAAGGTTTTGAGCCATTGCTTCTCTTGCCTATTGCTTTTGGTGGATTACTAGCCAATATACCTATTGCAGAGATGGCAGCTCCTGGACATATGCTAGGGATTATTTATGATATGGGTATTCGCAATGAATTTTTCCCGCTACTTATATTTATGGGTGTGGGTGCGATGACCGACTTTGGTCCACTACTTGCTAACCCTAAAACAGCACTTCTTGGCGGTGCTGCGCAGTTTGGTATTTTTGGTTCATTGGTAGGTGCAGCAGCACTTTCACAGTACACAAACATGGTAGACTTTACGCTTAGACAGTGTTCAGCTATTTCTATTATTGGTGGTGCTGATGGGCCAACTTCTATCTTTATTGCTTCTGCACTTGCCCCTGAAATGTTAGGGGCTATTGCTGTTGCGGCATACTCATATATGGCATTGGTTCCAGTCATACAACCACCAATTATGAGAGCACTCACCACAAAAGAAGAGCGTCAAATTGTCATGAAAACAACTAGAAAAGTAAATAGGTTAGAAAAGCTTATTTTCCCAGTAGTAGTGATTATGATGATTGCTTTGGTACTTCCAGATGCTGCACCTCTTATGGGTTCGTTTGCTTTTGGTAACTTTGCAAAAGAGTCAGGTGTGGTTGATAGACTTTCTAATGAAATGCAAAATTCATTGATTAACATTGTCACTATTTTCTTAGGCTTTGGTGTGGGTATGACACTACAAGCAGATAAGTTCCTCGTTGCTGAAACCTTAGGTATTATGGTTATTGGGTTACTTGCTTTTGCTGCAGGTACTGCAGCAGGAGTACTTATGGCAAAACTTATGAATAAATTTTCGAAAGAACCTATTAATCCGCTTATTGGTGCTGCAGGTGTTTCTGCTGTACCAATGGCAGCGAGAGTTGCCTCTAAAGTTGGATCTGAAGAAAAACCAGGTAATATCTTGCTTATGCATGCGATGGGACCTAACGTGGCTGGTGTTATTGGTTCTGCGGTTGCAGCAGGTGTGTTACTTTCTATTTTTAAGTAGTATGTTAAAGGAAGTGATAATTCATTTCCTTTTTTTATGTTTTTTAGGGTATAAATCAAAAAACAAATGTTTTTTGATTTATGCTTTACATAGCATTTAATTTTAATGAATAAAGAGGATACCATGAGTACCAGAACGCCCAATGGACTTGATAAATTAGGTTTAAAAGACATAAAAGAAGTGTATTACAATCTAAGTTATGATGAGTTACAAGCGCATGAAGTAAATAGTGGAGAGTGTAAAATTTCTACATCAGGCACAGCTATGTGTGATACAGGTATCTTCACAGGACGTAGTCCTAAAGATAAATATTTTGTTGACCAAGCACCTTCAAATGAACATATTGCCTGGGGTGATGTGAACAGAAAAATTGACAAAGTAATCTATGAAGAACTTTTAGATATTACTTTAACACAACTTTCTGGAAAAAATATCTATGTGACAGATGTCTATGCAGGTGCATCTGCATCGTCTAAACGATCTATACGTTTTATTTCTGAAGTGGCATGGCAAGCGCACTTTGTAAAAAATATGTTTATACGTCCTACAGAAGAAGAGTTAAAAAACTTTGAACCAGATTTTACTGTCTATAATGCATGTAAAACTGTAGATGAAAAATATAAAGAACATGGATTAAATTCTGATGTATACGTTGTATTTAACATAGAAGATAATATTTCTATCATTGGTGGTACTTGGTATGGTGGGGAAATGAAAAAAGGTATTTTCTCTATGATGAACTATTGGTTGCCATTGGAGGGAAAACTCTCTATGCACTGTTCTGCGAATGTAGGTGAGGAGGATGATGTATGTCTTTTCTTTGGACTTTCTGGTACAGGAAAAACTACACTCTCTACCGATCCTAAAAGAGCACTTATTGGTGATGATGAACATGGTTGGGATGATCATGGGGTCTTTAATTTTGAGGGTGGATGTTATGCAAAAGTGATTAATCTTGATGCAAAATCAGAACCTGAAATTTTTGGTGCTATTGTGAAAGATGCTCTTTTGGAAAATGTGGTTTCAGATGCTACAGGTAAAGTAGATTATACCGATGGCAGCAAAACAGAAAACACACGTGTGTCATATCCTATAGAGCATATTGAAAACCATAAAAAAGACCTACAAGCAGGACATCCAAATAACATTATTTTTCTTTCGGCTGATGCGTTTGGTGTTTTACCTCCCGTATCTAAGCTGACTAAAGAACAGGCAATGTATTATTTCCTTTCTGGATATACCGCCAAAGTAGCAGGTACAGAACGTGGTATTACTGAGCCTGTGGCTACTTTTTCAGCTTGTTTTGGTGAAGCATTTTTGCCATTGCACCCAACAAAATATGCAAAATTACTTGGTGAGAAGATAGATAAACATGGCGTAAATGTATATCTAGTAAACACAGGTTGGACAGGAGGACCTTATGGTACAGGTAAACGTATGAGTATAAAAGATACAAGAGCATGTATTGATGGTATTTTAAATGGTTCAATCAATGATGCTGCCTTTGATACATTACCACTTTTTAACCTGCAAATTCCTAAAACACTTGTAGGAATCAAAGACAATGCTGTACTTAACCCAAGAGAAACGTGGGAGAATAAAGATGAGTACGATGAAATGCTTAAAAAACTTGCAGGCATGTTTAAAGAAAATTTCCATCGTTATGATGATAACGGTGGAGAGTTTGACTATGCTTCTGCTGGACCACAGCTCTAAGTATACAAATCACTTTTACTATTTATTAAGAGTGATTTCTCCTTTTTAATCAATATTTATGTATACTGCCACAAATTTAATATATTAAAGGAAACAGTATGAATGTAAACAAAATTAGATCATTCTGTAGACCATTTAGAATCGTACTTGGATCAGCATTGATTGGTTATGGAGTTTATAGTGAAAATCAATGGTTTTACCTTGGTGCAATACCACTTATAGCAGGGCTTGCAAATTTTTGTCCACTTTGTATCATTACAAAAAAGTGTGATATTGAAACAAAATAAAATCTTGGAGAGATTAGCTCTCCACTGATCTCTTATCCCTTTCAACACCTTTAATCATTAATCAAGTATAATTCCGACATAAAAAACTTTATTTAGGAGCTATAAGATGGATAAACTTACACAATATTTAACAGAACATCCTCATGATGAACTGCACCCCTCAGAAATAGCCAACCTTTTAAAAGATTTAGATGATAAAAGTTTTTCGGAAGCTGTGCAGTCTATTCCGAAAGAACTTATTGCAGATGTTGCACTGGAACTTCCAGATAGATACTTTGAAGATGTTCTAGAATCATTTACAGCTCAAGAGATTGCAGAATCGCTTACAGAACTTGAGTCAGATGATCAAACTGACTTTATCCAAGAGCTAGAAGAACGCGATGAAGAGAAAGCCAAAGAGGTCTTTGAAGAGCTAGATGTAGAAGACCAAGCAGACATTTTACAGCTCAAACAATATGAAGAGGATGAAGCTGGTGCCTATATGCAGATAGAGGTTTATACTGCAGGACTTGAACAAAATGTACATGATGTTATTAAAGATTTTGCACAGCTTAGAAGGCAAGATGAACTTGAAAATGTCAATTATCTTTTTGTTACGGATAAAGATAAAAAATTGCGGTACGGGGTAGGACTAGACAATCTTCTTGTTTTTGATTTTAGTAAAACACTCAAAGAAAACATTGAAGATACTCCTGAAAAATTTAAACCTGTTACTGCAACAGATCATGATGATATTGCAGATGTGGTGCAAAAGTTTCAAGAGTACGACTTGAATTCTATGCCAGTAGTAGATAATGAAGGGGTTTTGCTTGGTCGTATTACTTCTGATGATATATATGATATTATTAATGAGCAAGCTACAGACCAGATGTATCATCTAGCAGGTGTAAATGATGATGCAGAAGAAGATGAAGATATTTTTAAAGCAGGTAAGGCACGGGCTATATGGCTTTCAATTAATCTTATCACTGCTATAGCTGCTTCTTTGGTCATAGGGCTTTTTGAAGAGACCTTGCAGAGTATCGTAGCACTAGCTATACTTATGCCTATTGTTGCATCGATGGGTGGCAATGCTGGGACGCAGAGTCTTACGGTTGTTGTCCGTCAATTAGCACTTGGAGACATTGCTAAACATGATGCCTTCCGTACCATAAAGAAAGAAGTATTACTCTCTCTTGTAAATGGTCTTTTTTTTGCTATAATCATGGGCGTAATTGCCTCTATATGGTTTGATAAGGGAATGCTGGGTATTGTGATAGCACTTTCTATGATTATCAATTTACTCTCAGCAGGGTTCTTTGGATCAATGGTGCCACTGCTTCTTAAAAAGCTTGATGTAGATCCTGCAATTGGAAGTACAGTGATACTTACAACAGTGACCGACGTGGTCGGTTTTTTTAGTTTTTTAGGGTTAGCTACCCTCATTTTATTATAAGGATTTTTTTAGTCAAATGGACTTGTTACTTTTATATTTTTTTAGCGCTGTGATTATTTCATTTATTTGTTCCGTTTTGGAATCTGTTCTCCTTTCTGTAAATATGCCTTATATTTCAGTTTTAGAAAAAGAAAAACCAAAAGTAGGACAACTTTTAAAATCACATAAGACCAATATTCATAAATCTATTGCTTCAATTCTTATTTTAAATACGATTGCCAATACTTTAGGTGCAGCGGCTGTTGGGGCACAAGCAGAACATGTCTTTGGGAATGGAGCAGTATTTTGGGTTTCTATTGTATTAACTTTTGCCATACTCTTTTTTGCCGAGATTATTCCTAAAACAATAGGTGCAACATATTGGAAGCAGATTGCACCTATATCAGCCTATGTGATACGTTTTTTTATCTGGATAACTTATCCTATTATTTTGATGACATTGTTTGTCACAAACCGTATTAAAAAAGATGATGAAGGCATGAGTCTTACGCGTGAAGAGCTTATAGAATCGACACTCATGAGTGAAGATGAAGGTGTACTTGATGAGCAAGAATCAGATGTAATAGAAAATATTTTGATGCTAGATAGCATTAAAATAGAAGAGATACTGACACCCCGTACAGTGGTTTTTGCACTTGAAGGCAACAGAACAATTAAAGAAATAGTGGAGCAGGAACCAGCAATATTTAAATTTTCTAGAGTACCTGTTTTTGATAAGAGTATTGAGACTATTACAGGTATGGTCATGACAAAAAAACTATTTAAGCAAGCGCTAGAAGATGATTCTGTTACACTTAATAGTATCAAAAAAGATATTTATAAAATCAATGAAAATATTCCTGTCTCTATGGCATTGGATTTGTTTATCAAAAAGAAAGAGCATATGTTCTTGGTACAGGACTCATATGATCAAACAGAGGGTATTGTCACACTTGAAGACTGTGTTGAGACCATATTGGGTGTAGAGATAGTCGATGAAAGTGATTCTCATGCAGATATGAGGGAAGTTGCCAAGCAAAAAATGAAGCTGCAACGTCGTCTTGAAAATTCGGATTTGAATTTAGATTAATCTTTTATTATTCTATTGTTCGTACACATCTAAGACCAAAATTTGGTTTTAGATTGTGTGCATCTTGAGCTCTTACAGGACTGAATCGTGTTGTTATTGTAGTAAAACTATTATCACTGGTTTCATCAGTATGATTATTTTTTAAAGCTAACAATTTTTTACAGTGTGCATCGTAATTCACATCCATACTTTTAGTTGCTAAAATAAATGTTTTTAACTCACTACTGGTGGGTGTCCTCCAGTTAGAAAATCCTGCAAAGGATCCAAACTGCATACTTTTACAAAATCCTTTTGCACTAGCAAAATCAGATTGATATGTTTCTGTATGTACTTTTGCACACTTTCCTTTACTAATATCTGGTTCATTTACCCACATTAATCCTGTACTTTTATGAATAATAACAATATCATCATTATGGGTAAAACTAGCTTCATATAAATCTTCTCCATTATCTATAACAGTAAAACTCATAATGTCATCAGTGATGATAGGAATATATGTTTTTGGTGATTCTTGGGCTAAGATATAAGTAGATAATGTTACGAGTAAAATACTTCTTTTGATGTTTGTCATGCAATAACCTTTATAAATTAATTTTAATTATATTATTTTATACTTAAATCTATTGTCTTAGGATAAAATAGATGATTGAATTTAATGCTCTAATTAATAGTAGAGTAAGTTTGTTTTGATATATTTATAATTGAACCCTCTGATTAAGCTAGACGTTCACAACATCACTAGCTTTCGTCTAGGCTAGGCACTCTTTTGAAACCCTAGCCGTAGCTAAGGTAAGAAAGAGTAACAACACATAGGCTAAAGCTAGTGATGCCCGAAGGGTGGGCTTTGCAAACGCAATCTTGCACAAAATATTTAAGGCGTCTTAGCTATGGCTAGGACTTATAAATCTTTTGCACAATCTTACATTTGTAAAACCCATTGTGAATGTTTAGGTTAATCAGAGGGTTCAATTGTAATAAACACTAAGGAATAAAATGAAAATATTATTAGTAAGCTTCTTTGTCTTGGGAATACTTTATGCAGATAATTGTGATGATACTAAAATAAAATCTGCCAAATACGAGCAAATGGGTATGGCAACGAAAAATTTAGATATAGCTGCAAAATACCTTGAAATAGCCATTAAAAATAAAAAAGAAGCAATGAATAGTTGTTTTTATAGTGCATTTGAAAAAGAAAAAATGTATAAAGATATAGATGAATTAAAAGATTTAGTAAAAAATATGAAAAATGAGTCTCGTAAAATCAAAGAACATGAACTTGATATCGCTGAAAAACGTGCTACTATTCATATTGATTATTAAATAAATTATCTAAAAATATATTATAAACTTCGCTACAATACATAAACCCAAAATATGCAATAGAAATCACCAAACTAGCAAAAGTCATTGCACTGTGGACATTTACAAATAATCATCGATTAACCTTTGGGTTAACCTAAAATTTTTTGCAAACATCCACAGCACAAGCACTATCGCTAATTTTGGCAATCCTATTGCATAATTTGGGATAAACCATTCAGTAAGGTGACACCATGTCCATACAAGAAGACAATAGCACCACTTCACTCGCTACACTCGGGCTAGATAAAAAAATACTTCAAGCACTAAAAGAAAAAGGCTACGAGTCTGCTACGCCTATACAAAAAGCTCTCATCCCTGCGGTGTTTACACGTCGTGATATTATGGCTGGGGCACAGACGGGTACGGGGAAGACAGCTGGGTTTGCTTTGCCTATACTTCACGAACTTTCGCGTCACTTTGTAGTAGGACTGCACTATCCTAAAGCTGTTATTATTGTACCTACACGGGAATTAGCTAAACAAGTGCAGGCTTCAGTAGAAGCATATGGTAAATACTTGCCACTTAAAAGCATCGTGTTATTTGGCGGGGCAAACCTTACATCTCAAGCCAATAGACTTAAGGCTGGTGTAGACATTATTGTGGCTACATCTGGGAGACTCATAGAACATATACATCAAAAGAATGTCAACTTAGATTCGGTAGATTACCTCGTATTAGATGAAGCGGATACTATTCTGGATATGGGTTTTGTGCATGAGGTGAGTAAAATACTCTCTTTTTTACCTACAAGACGTCAAAACATACTCATTTCTGCAACACTCTCTGGCTCTGTCAAACGGCTATCAGAACAGATTCTCTCTAAACCGATGCTCATAGAAGTAGATAGCATGGGGACTTCGGCAAGCTCAGTCACCCAAATAGTCTATCCTGTAGAAAAAGAGAAAAAGAGTGAATTGCTCTCTTACATTATAGGGTCACGTAATTACCAACAGGTATTGGTCTTTGTGCGTAAAAAAGAGGTAGCAGATGATGTGACTAGTGAACTCAATCTCTCTGGGCTAAAAACAGCGGTCATACATGGAGGTAAAAGCTCAGGTGAACGTAGCCGTGCTTTAGACGGATTTAAAGAGGGGAAAATACGTGTACTTGTAGCTACAGACATCGCTGCACGGGGATTAGACATACCTAACCTTGCAGTCGTGATGAACTACGACATCCCACACGTTACAGGGGATTATATTCACCGCATAGGACGTACAGGCAGAGCAGGGGCTAAAGGTTTGGCTATCACACTCATCTCACCCACAGAGATGGTAGCACTAAAAGATGTAGAAAAGTTGATGGGAAAATCCATACCACAAGAGGAGTTAGAAGGGTATGCCCCTAAAGTAGAGATAGTACAAAAAGGGGCACGTAAAAATCCCAAAGAACATAAAAAAGCAGATGGTGCCTTTGGTAAAAAGAAGAAGTCTACAACATTTTCTAGTACAAAAAAGCGTAAAACTACAAAACGTGATGGGTTTAAAATTTATGATGCGGCTAAGCCTAAAGATAATAAAAAATCAAAAAGTAGCAAACGTGGGCGAGGGCGTAAATAATTACGCCAAATAATCCTGTAAGGCTTTAGGTGCCAATTCTCCACCTGCTGCTTTAAGTTCTTTAATCGCCATAGCTGTTGCACGTGCCGCTGCTATGGTAGTGAAGTAAGCGACTTGATTAGAAAGTACCGACTGTCTGATGGTTCTTGCGTCTGTTTTACTTCCTGCGTTGTCTGAGGTGTTGATTGCGATGGCTATCTCTTCATTTTTGATCATGTCATCTATGTTTGGACGACCCTCAGAGATTTTGAGTACTTTGGTAGAGGCTACCCCTGCAGCTTCTAGTGCCGCATGTGTCCCTGCTGTCGCAACGATGTCAAAACCTAAGTCTGTAAACATTTTAGCGACATCGCCTGCTTGTGCTTTGTCGTTTTCTGTTAATGATAAGAAGATTTTACCTTCTAAAGGGATGTTGTTTTTAGAGGCAAATTGAGACTTGGCAAATGACATACCGAAGTTTTCAGAGATACCCATCACTTCCCCTGTAGATTTCATCTCAGGCCCCAAGATAAGGTCTGAACCTGGAAGTTTATTGAAAGGGAATACGGCTTCTTTGACGGCTACATGGTTTTTAAGTGTAGGCTCCATGATTTTTTTGTCGAAGTTTACGACATTAAAGATATCATAGAATTTTAATGCCTCTTTTAAGTCACCTTGTATCATGACTCTTGTAGCTACTTTAGCCAATGGTACCCCTGTCGCTTTCGAGACAAATGGCACGGTACGTGAAGCTCTAGGGTTGACCTCGATAAGGTAAATCTCACCTTTGTGGATAGCATACTGTATGTTCATCAGACCTACCACCCCAAGACCAAGGGCGATAGCCGCAGTTTGTTCTTTAACTTCTTCTTGAAGTTCTTGAGAGATACTCACAGGCGGTAAAGAACATGCGGAGTCTCCAGAGTGGATACCTGCCTCTTCGATATGCTGCATCACAGAACCGATATAGACATCTTTTCCATCACAAATCGCATCGACATCAAGTTCTATGGCATTGTCAAGGAATTTATCTATAAGTACAGGTGCATCATTGGAAACTGAAACGGCTTCATCCATGTATTGGTTGAGCTCTTCATCTGAGTAGACTGTTTTCATACCACGTCCACCCAGTACAAAAGAAGGACGTACCAATACAGGGTACCCAATACGGTTCGCTACTACCAATGCTTTGTCTTTTTCAAATACGGTACCATTTTCTGGCTGTTTGAGACCAAGTTCATTAATAAATGCCGAGAAAAGCTCTCTGTCTTCTGCAAGGTCGATGACTTTTGCAGTAGTACCAGATATTTTGGCACCAATGGCGGTGAGGTCTTTAGCAAGTTTGAGAGGTGTCTGTCCACCAAAGTGAACAATGACACCATCTGGCTTTTCCACTTCTATGACATTTCTTACGTGCTCAAAATCGATAGGCTCAAAATAGAGAACATCTGAGGTATCATAGTCTGTTGATACTGTCTCAGGGTTACAGTTATACATGATAGATTTTATACCCATATCTTCGAGTGCAAAGGCAGCATGTACACAACAGTAGTCAAACTCAATCCCTTGACCAATACGGTTAGGTCCGCCACCTATTACCAAGACCTTGCGGTCTTTGGAATTAGGAATTAGGAGTGAGGAATTAGGAATTTTTGTGATGTTTGTTGTGGAGTATAAGTAAGGTGTCAGTGCCTTAAACTCTGCAGCACAGGTGTCTACTTCGTTATATTCTAGGGTGATACTAGCTTTTTCTCTTGCTGTGTAGATGTCATTTTCAGAGAGGGTAAGTCCCTCTTTTTTATTAATGACTTGGGCTATCATGGCATCAGAAAAACCTTCTGCTTTGACTTGGCGTAGTCTGGAAGCATCTGAGAGTAGGGCAATGTCCATCTCTTTTTCACGAAGTGCCAGCTCTTCTAACTGATAGAGAAACCATCTGTCAATTTTACAGAGATCAAAGATAGCATCTACACTCATACCACGTCTTAGTCCTTCAAAGACATAGAGCATTCTATCTGCATGAGACCGACGTATCTCACGTACAAGTTCTTCACCATCACATTTGATAGAGTTAAATCCGATGAGACCAGTTTCTAGTGAGCAAAGCGCTTTTTGGAAAGACTCTTTAAAGGTACGACCAATTGCCATTGCCTCACCTACAGACTTCATCGCTGTTGTTAGCGTAGAGTTAGCCATCGGGAATTTTTCAAATGTAAATCTAGGCAATTTGGTGACGATATAGTCAATGACTGGCTCAAATGAGGCAGGCGTACCTGTAATGTCATTGGTAATTTCATCAAGGGTAAATCCAACGGCAAGTAGTGTAGCTACTTTCGCGATAGGGTATCCTGTCGCTTTGGATGCGAGTGCAGAAGAGCGAGATACTCTTGGGTTCATCTCTATGACTATCATCCGACCTGTATCGGGGTTGATAGAAAACTGTACGTTGGAACCACCTGTATCTACACCAATTTCACGTAATATTTTGAAAGAAGCATCACGCATATTTTGGTATTCTTTATCTGTCAGTGTGAGTGCAGGTGCTATAGTGATAGAATCACCTGTATGTGTACCCATAGGGTCAAAGTTCTCGATGGAACAGACGATAATACAGTTATCCGCCTTGTCACGGATGACTTCCATCTCGTACTCTTTCCAACCAAGGAGAGATTCCATAATCTCAATCTCGCTGATAGGAGAAGCGTCTAGTCCTTCTTGCGCAAGCTTCTTGAACTCGTCAATGTTGTACGCAACACCAGAACCACCACCAGCCATGGTAAACGAAGCTCTTGAAATGACAGGGAAACCTATCTCTTTAGCAAGGGTGAGTGCTTCTTCAAGGTTGTAGGCGTTGGCACTTTTGGGTAAATCCATACCGATTTTAATCATCGCTTCATTAAAGAGGTGTCTGTCTTCCCCTTTTTTAATGGCAGCTGGGTTTGCACCTAAGAATTCTACATCTTTTAGCATACCTGCTTCATGCATATCCATAGCCACATTAAGTGCTGTTTGTCCACCCATAGTTGGCAAGATGGCATCTACGTTTTCTTGTTTAATGATTTTGTCAATTATTTCAGCAGTAATAGGTTCAATATAGGTTCTGTCAGCAAATTCAGGGTCTGTCATAATGGTAGCAGGATTAGAGTTAATGAGTACAACTCTATAGCCTAGTTCTTTGAGAGTTTTGGCAGCTTGTGTACCAGAATAGTCAAATTCACAGGCTTGTCCAATAACAATCGGTCCTGAACCGATAAGTAAAATAGTTTTGATGTCAGTGCGTTTTGGCATAGAGAGATACCCTTGATTTTTAGTTTGATATTATACGTTGTGACTACTCAAAAAGCCCTTAAAAAAGGTCTAATGAGCTTGTTTTAGGTTTAGGTTTATCTTTTTTAATTTTCTTTTTAGGTCTATTTCTAGTTCTTTTCTTTTTGGTTTCTTTTTTAGGTTTAAGGGATTCAGGTATTTCAGCAGGAACTTCAGGTTCAATAATCGTCTCTTGTGTTTGATCTATTCTTGAGGGAATACTTGATATTGTAGGTATTGTTTTATTTGCATCCTTAAATATCGTAGAAACATTTATCTCTTTATTTACCACAGTTAAAACTCTAAATGGCTTTAGGTGTGTTTTTTTACTATCAAATCCATCTGTAATAGTGGCTTTTGGATCATTTACAAGAAAAAAAGTTTTGGGATGGTAGATGTCACTATATGTTTTTATATAGGCAACTTTATATGAACTTTGTAATTCTATTTTTGTAACAATTCCTACTGGAATATTTGAAAAAAAGATACTATCAAGTCCAGATGTAATTACTTTATCACCTTCTTTTATTTTATACCATTTTGGAATAAACTTTACCACCATTTTATTGGTCTCTTCTCCTATAGCAATACCTGGAGCATTCTCTTTACCAATAAAAACAGAAAAACGACATTTATTATCGGAGGTTAAATATCCATAAAGTTGATTATTTTGAAGTCTAGCAACACCTGCTACAACTTTTTCTTGTATGATGCCATAAAGCTTATCTTTCTTAAGTTCTTTAGGTTTGGTTAAAATAAGTTGTGAAAAACTGTTGAGCTTTACATAAGAGATAGTTTCTACAATTGAAATACTAGGAATAGGCAATTTGGAGAGGTCAGGTAATACATTGTAAATGTTTTTTATTTGTTGCGTATAATGTGTCTGTTCTAAAAGGCGTTTACGTAAAATACGATTTTCATTTCCCAATTTTTCGATGGTCTCTTTTTGAAAGAGATAGGTATGGCTTTTGTTCTCAATACCTTGTGTAAAGTTTTTATAACTTTGCTTAATTGGATTAATGATACCAAGAAGTACATTAGTGATTCTCTCATCATTTCTAGTAAGCAGTACTGCTAAAATCAATAACAGTATAATAATGGATATAATTCTAGTCTTCATAAGCCGTTTTTTGGAGTGAATCTATACTATTTAGTGCAATTCCTGCACCCTTCACAACAGACAAAAGTGGTTCTTCTGCAGTATATACAGGAAGCTTTACCGCATTGGAAAGATACTTGTCTAGTCCTCTAATCAATGCACCACCACCCGTCAATACAATACCATTTTCTACAATATCTCCTGCAAGTTCTGGAGGCGTTTGCTCCAGTACATCTTTTAATGCATCTGCAATTCCTTCTAATGAGTTTTTCATCGCATCTCTTAACTGTTCTGAAGTAATTTCAATAGATTTCAGACTTCCATTTTGCTGATCTCTCCCTTTAACCATAGTCGAAATTTCTTCATCAAGAGGAACAGCTGCACCAATTTTTATTTTGATCTCTTCAGCAATTCTCTCACCTATAATAAGATTAAAATTCTTTTTCATATAGTTAATAATACCTTGATCAATATGGTCTCCAGCAATTCTAACAGATTTACTCAAGACAAGACCACCTAGGGAAGTCACACCAATTTCTGTTGTTCCCCCACCAATATCAATGACTAAATTTCCATTAGGTTCATCTACGGGTATACCTGCGCCTATGGATGCGACAAAAGGTTCTTCCATGAGATGTACATATCGAGCTCCCGCAAATTTAGCCGAATCTATCACTGTGCGTCTTTCAACTTTTGTAAGTCCATAAGGGACACATATTAAAATACGTGGAGAGAGAAATCTTTTTCTATCATGTGATTTTTCAATAAAATATCGAATCATCATTTCTGTAATTTCAAAATCGGCAATAACACCATCTTTCATAGGACGGATAACATGAATATTGCTAGGTGTTTTTCCAATCATCTTTTTTGCTTCTTCACCTACAGCAAGTATACTTTTTTCACCATGTTTATCATATGTAACAGCAACAACAGAGGGTTCATTGATGCATATACCTTGTCCTTTTACCAATACCAGTGTATTTGCTGTTCCTAAATCGATTGCCAAATCATTAGAAAACATTCCTAGTAATCTTTTAAACATCTATATTTTTCCTTTGGTATATTCTATTAAGCTGTTTTTTTATTTTTTATATAAAGAGGTTTTATTTTAGAAAAAACAACATCTTCGGTAATGACAACTTCATATCCAGATAGTTCTGGTAATTCATACATGATGTCAAGTAGTATCTCTTCCATAATGGATCGTAAACCTCTTGCTCCTGTTTTTCTATCAATAGCTTTTTGAGCAATAGCATTGAGAGCATCTTTTTCAAAAGTGAGTGTAACATTATCAATTTCAAAAAGTTTTTGGTACTGTTTTAGTAAAGAGTTTTTAGGTTCAACTAAAATGCGTACCATATCTTCTTTACTGATTTCACCAAGTGTAGCAAAAACATGTAAACGACCAATGAGTTCTGGAATTAATCCATACGATACAAGATCATCAGACTCAACCATATGTAGGAGGTTTTCTTCTTCTTTTTTAGAACGTTTTTCTTGCCCAAAACCAAGGGTATTGGCCCCAAGTCTTCTTTTTAAAATGTCATTAAGCCCATCAAAAGCACCCCCACATATAAAGAGAATATTCGAAGTATCTATCTGTATAAAGTCCTGATTTGGGTGTTTACGCCCACCTTTTGGTGGTATATTTACAATGGAGCCTTCGATAAGCTTTAAAAGTGCTTGCTGTACTCCTTCACCTGATACATCTCTAGTGATAGAACGGTTTTCACCCATACGAGCAATTTTATCTACCTCATCAATAAAGACTATACCTTGTTCTGCACGTACAGGGTCACCATCGGCTGCCATAAGGAGTTTTGTGAGAATATTTTCTACATCTTCTCCTACATACCCAGCTTCAGTGAGATTGGTGGCATCTGCAATAGCAATAGGTACATTTAAAAACCTTGCAATGGTTTGTGCTAGAAGTGTCTTACCTGATCCTGTTGGTCCGATAAGCAAGACATTAGACTTAGATAGTTGTGTTTCATCATCTGCTATATCTTTAAATATACGTTTATAATGGTTATACACAGCCACTGAAAGTGTTTTTTTGGCTTTCTCTTGACCTATAACATATTCACTAAGCATGGAATGTATCTCTTTGGGTGTATAAAGTATATGTGCTTCTGCGGTATTAGAATAGGTATCTTGCTCTTCTTCCCCAAATAATATTTTATATGCTGATACAACACAGTTGGAACATATATAGGCATTTTCACCTGCGATGAGCGGATTTTCATTACTCTCTTTTGCTTCACAAAAGCTACATATTTTACTACTCATTTTTTATCCTCACTTTTTATTCTATCAAAAGGTATACCTCTTTTAGAGGTTTTTATAAATTCACAAAGTTTTTTTACTTTTTCAGATTCTGTTGTTTCAAAAAGTTTTTGTGTCACTTCTTGTAATGGGTTGCCTTGTTCAAAGAGAACTCTATAAGCTAACTTAAGTGCATTGATATCGTCTCTTTGCATACTTCTTCTTAAGCCCGTTAGGTTCAGTCCTCTTAAGTTCGCACGATTTCCTTCAGCCAAACAATATGGTGGCACATCTTGTGCCAAAGCAGAGGCACCACCTATCATGGCATAGTCTCCTATATGTACAAACTGATGCACAGGCGTTAACCCACCAATGACCACATGATTGCCTAGCTCAACATGCCCAGCTAGCGTTGCCCCATTGGCTAAGATACAGTTATCACCCAGTATCACATCATGCCCTAAATGTACATATCCCATAAGTAGATTTCCGTTGCCTATTTTAGTCACAGAGCCACCACCTTTTGTACCTGGGTTTAGCAATGTAAATTCTCTAATGGTGTTGTTATCACCAATAATAAGCTCTACGTCTTCTCCATCATATTTTAAATCTTGAGGAATAGTACCTATAGCCGTATGTGAAAATATACGGTTGTTTTTGCCTATCTTTGTTCTACCCTCAATCACAGCATGTGATGCTACAGTCGTATTATCCCCTAATATCACTTTCTCACCAATGTAGGCAAAAGGACCAATAGAGACATTGTCACCGATAATAGCACCGTCTTCTATAACTGCTGAAGGATGTATATTTGACATCGTTGACCTATTTATCCACAATCATAGCTTTAAGCTCTGCTTGTGCTACAACTTTGTCATCGACATAAGCTTTGGCATCGAGTTGCCATACAGCACCCTTATTTTTGATAACATTGATTTTATATACCAATTGGTCACCAGGTGTGACAGGTGCACGAAATTTGGCTTTATCTATGCTCATAAAGTAGACTACTTTGTTCTCAATCTCTTCTTGGCTTGTACCATCCATACTTTTAAATGCGAGCACACCACCTGCTTGTGCCATACCTTCTATAATCATCACGCCAGGATAGATAGGGTGATCAGGGAAATGCCCTTGAAATACAGGTTCAGAGATAGATACATTCTTGTACCCCTCTATAGATACACCTTGTTTGAGTTCAGTAATCCTGTCTACTAAAAGAAATGGGTATCTGTGAGGTAGTATTTTTTGAATTTCGACAACGTTGTAAAGCACTAGAAGACCTTTTTATAAAAATTATATAATTCTATCTAAATCTTGGTAAATAGTTGATTACTGTTTTATAATTCTATGAGCACTTCTTTAACATCAGAAAAAGTGCGACTTTGACAGCGTATTTCGATTTTTTTATCTGGTATTTCATCCACAACAATAATAACAGAAATATCATAAGGTGTGACACCCAGTTTTGCACGTAACGCAACTTCAGTACTATAAGAGGCAGGAGAAAATATTAGCTCTTTTACACTGCGATAATTACACCCCAAAAGGTTATTATACGTTTCAAGTGTAATAAATCGTACTTCATCACGGTTCATATAGTGTACATCACCTATGGTGTATTCTACTTTGCCACGGCTATATTCATTTTTGAGACTCGAATAGGGCAAAAAGTGTGCAGCGACAATCTCTTTACGTACTTTGAGCCATCCCATGGTGAGACGCCAGTTTAAAAAACGTTGTTTAATAATCTTGTAGGGTTTACCTGCCTCTTCTAGCTCCCAGCGTCTCTCATACATCTCTATACGAGCCTCTATAGACTCTGGCTGTATCTGTTTAGAGATAGGCACGAAGAGCTCATCGGCAAGCTTTTGTTGTTGATCTCTTTGGATATTGAGTGCATAGAGACAGCCACAGTAGTCTTGACGGTAGAGAGCATCTTCTTTTGCTAAAATATTTTGCTGTTGTGTCCCTGAGTCTTTTCTGTAGTCAGGTGCAACAAATGAAACCCCAAGCTCCTTGCCTAAAGCATCTCCAGCAACCTGTAGTTGTTCTAACGATTTTTTCGGGCTTGTAAGTAGGGTAGAGGTGTAGCGTGTTTCTCCTAGCTCTTTGGCTTTGTGTGCAGAGACTTCAAAGCGTCTATCAAAACAGATACCACAACGTTCACCTTTTTCAGGTTCACTCTCCCAGCCTTTGACTAGTGAGAGCCATTTCTCTACATCATACTCACCTTCTATGAGCTCTATGCCTAGCATTTTACATGAGCGTTTGACATCAAGCAGACGTAGGTAATACTCAGAGTATGGGTGTATGTTTGGGTCATAAAAAAACCCTGTGAGTTTTTCTTCTGGGTAGTCCTCACGGAGTTTTTGTAAAAAGTAGTGGCTGTCTACAGAACAGCAGATATGTACTAGCATGTTGTTTTCTTTGAAAACAAAGTGAAGAGTGAAGAGTGAAGAGTGAAGAATTTCACAGACTCGTTCCCACGTTGTACGTGGGAGCGCATATATATCCTTTTCATAAATAGAAAGTTATTTTGCCTATTAAATGAAGTGATGCATTCCCACGCGAAGCATAGGAACGAGAGGTTTATGTGTGTCATTGCTTATTCCATTATTATTTTTGCTACATGTTTAGAACTTCCATGTCCCAAATATGTTTTTAGTTCTTCAGCTTTTTTGGCGAAGATTTCTCGGTCGGTATTGTAGTACTCTTTTAGCAAGTTGTCAACTGTGACTTCTTCTTGGAGTATCTCTTTATGTAAGGTTGTGTTGTTGTAGTGGGTTAAGATGATATTTGCCAGTCCCACCTGCTTGATACCCAACAGTTTCGTTCCTATAAAAAAGTCCACTTTCTTTGCGATGTACGCTAAGGTAAAAGGTACACCGATAAGTGCTGCTTCAAGGGTAGCTGTACCCGAACAGATAAAGGCAAACTCAGAGCGTCTAAGTGCCTCATGGGTGTCACGGACTATCTCAAACTCTCTGTTCCCTTTGTAGAGGTGTGCTATTTTATTTCTACTAAATGAGGGAGGTATGACCAGTAAAGGGCGTATATCATTTCCTAGTTTACGTCTA
>Ga0256833_1000539_pt1 | contig 29249 bp, 32 predicted proteins | sample 356284metaG_FD_190535 | JGI IMG/M metagenome (GOLD analysis project Ga0256833, IMG submission 190535) | Hydrothermal vent microbial communities from Mid Atlantic Ridge, Atlantic Ocean - 356-284 | ecosystem: Environmental > Aquatic > Marine > Hydrothermal vents | place: Atlantic Ocean: Mid... | reverse complement strand
AGGGCTTTTTTGAACTTGGCCGTATTGTCACGGATATTTTCGAGGATATCGGCCAACTTGTGGTAAGACTCGGGGAAGTTACCCGTCTTTTCCCCCAGATTGGTCATGGCAATCGCCACGTGCCCAAACTCTTCTGCATAGGGATTGATCGCCTGAGACATGCTTTTTCCGGCATTGATATCGTTAGCAAGATTATGGTAAATCTCCCGAAGATGTTTATTGCTAGTATTTTGAGCAACATCCTCCAGGGTATCATGGATCGGAATACCCGCATCGGTCATGACGGCGATTTGCCGGATCGTAGCGATCTTGTCATCGACTTTGATTTTGCCCTTGGTAAAACGTTGAAGGTCTTTGCCGAGTTTTTTGAAAATGTCTTCAACCGGAGCCGCCGTTTCGACGGTCTGTACGACAATCGCCCGGGGGAACTCACGCTTTGCTTTGGCGACTGCCGCCCGCTTATTGGCAGCCTCGTACACCTGATTGATCCTCTTGCCCCTATCCAATAATGTCACTTTATAGTACATCTTTACAACCTTGCGACTCTGAAGATTTCTTCGACGGTCGTCTCACCCATCAACGCTTTGTGAATCCCATCCTCGAACATTGTGATGAAGCCCTCTTTCATCGCTTGTTCGGTGAGCTGTTCCTTGGATGCATCGGCGGCAATCATCCTCGAAAGCATATCGCTAATGGGAAGCACTTCCGAGATCATCTCCCGGCCGATGTATCCGGTATTATTACACTCTTTACAGCCGACCCCGTGGTAAAAGACCGGATTTTCTACGGTGATGTAAGGCTTGATCTCCTCCAAGACATGGGGAGGCAGCACTTCCGTCGTCTTACAGTAGGGACAGATTTTCCGCACCAGTCGCTGGGCCTGAATCGCAACCAGAGCCCCGCTGACGAGGTAACTCTCGATCCCCATATCGATGATCCGGGTCACGGCGCTGATAGCATCGTTGGTGTGGAGCGTCGAGAGGACCAGATGTCCGGTTAATGCTGCCTGGATCGCAATACGCAGCGTCTCGGTATCTCGAATCTCACCGATCATGATCTTGTCGGGATCCTGTCGAAGAATCGAGCGTAGAGCCGCAGCAAAGGTCAGACCCGCATGGGGGTTGACCTGGACCTGCTGAATCCCCGCCATCTGGTACTCCACCGGGTCTTCAACGGTGATGATCTTGTCTTTGATGTCTTTGATGGCATTCAGAGCCCCGTAGAGTGTCGTCGTCTTACCGCTACCCGTCGGACCCGTGACCAGAACGATGCCGTAAGGCACTTTGATCGCCTCGGTAAAACGATTGTAGCAGAACTCGCTCATCCCCGCATCTTCGAGTCGGACAAGGACTTTGCTCTTGTCGAGAATCCTCAGGACGATCGACTCCCCCAGCAATGTCGGGAGCGTTGAAACACGAAAGTCGAACTCTCGATCGTTGACTTTGGTAGTGATCCGGCCGTCTTGGGGTTTGCGCTTTTCCGCAATATCGAGATTGGCCAGTAACTTCACCCGCGAAGCCAAGGGATTGAAAATATCCTTGTCAAAAATGAAACTCTGATGGAGCATGCCGTCGATCCGCTCTCTGACGATACAGTTTTTCTCCATCGCCTCGATATGAATATCGCTGGCACGATTGATGACGGCATTTTTGAATATCAGGTCGATCAGTTTCAAAACGGCGGGAGATTCCCCCTCCTCACGCTCGCCTCCCCCCTCTCTGAGATCTTTACGGATGGCATCCACATACTCTTTAAGGCTTTCGGTCACCTCCATACGCTGAAGGAGTTCCAAAATCTTCTTGGGGTGGGAGGTCGCTACCTGAATCGGTTTACGGGGAAATAGCCGCTGGATCGCATCCTGGGCTCCCATATCCAGGGGATCTTCGAAGACAACCAATACATTGAGATCACTCTCTTCGACCGGAATGGCATGATAGCGCATCAGTTGAGCGTAGGGAACCCGACTGAAAAGCTGCATATCGATCTCTTTTTCATCCAGATCCACATACTGGATCTTGAGATCCTCCGCCACTTTACGAATGACGGGTTCGATCGGGAGCCCTTCCTCCTTTTCGACCTCCTTAAGTCGTGCAAAACTGAATTCCCCTTGGCGAATCTTCTTGGCCAAATACTCCTGGACCCTATTCTCATCAATGATTTTCTCACTGATCATGTTGGCGAGATTGATTTTCAACGGAGGTCGTCGACGAACCAGTTTCGCCAGGTCATCTTTGCCGACAATCCCATCCTTAACCATCATTTCGATGAGCTTTACCATTGACTCCCTTTCTCTTTTTCTTCCATCCATTATAGCCTACCGACTTTACTCGATGAATTAGTAGGGCTTTCCTTTGCGAATCCTGTCAATAAGCTCTTTAACATGGGTGGAGCCGCTGCGATCGTAGTAGGCCTGGAGTACACGCAAGGCGTCCACTCTTCGCCCCTGCTTCGCCTTCGATTTACCGAAAATCAGCCAGCTCTCCTCCTTGCTGCTATCAATAGTATTGGCCTGTAGCGCCCAATATTCAGCTTTTCGGTAATTCTTCTTTTCATAGTAATATTTTGCGAGATACATCGCGTCTTCATAGTCTCGTGTCGTAGGAAAACGCGCCTCAATCTCTTTAATGACCTGCCCATTTTTGGCTGGAATCATCTCGAGACGTATTTTTTTCTCCTCAGCCGTTTCTCCTTCGGTGACAGCCGACCCCTCTTGATCGCTTATCGTCATCTTCATGCCGGTTTTCCATCGTGGTCTCTCAGGGTTCGCCGCCTCTTTACTCAGCGACGGAACTTCCGGATTCAACATCTCCGCGTCACCCCCATCAGTCTCTATAACTTGCTTGCGTGTTTTGGATCGGTTCTGATCCCCGGGCGCAGACAGGGCTTTTTCATGCTTGAGTTCCGGGGCCGATCTGTAGGTAGCATAGAGGAAAGGGATAGCCAGAAGTATCAGAATTACCGAGCCAATCAGTAGGCGTTTTACTAGGCGTTTACGGCTATATTTTTGCCACTTTTTCTCCAGTTCTACTATATCATACATGCAACATTCCTGTTTTGATCGCCGCCATTTCAAGGATCTTCATGGAAAATTTGTTGAAATCGATCTTTTTAGGCTCATATTTATCGTAATGCTCATAGATCTCAAAGGCCGTATAGAGAAGTTTGTTACACTCCCTGAAATTTCCCTCAGTCGCTTTATGGATAAACTTAAAATGTTTCTCTTCCAGCTGATTTGCGATCTCTACTAAACCCCGATTGAACAGGCGCTTATAGACATAAGTCTTCAGCTCTTTTCTATCAGCATTTCTTAGTTCGATGGTCTCCCAGATCCGGGATTGGAAATGTTGTTTCGCTACAAGATCTTCATTTTCGGTCTTATGAAGAGAGATCACGAACTTAATACTTCCCGTATCCGAGAGGATCCGGATCTCCTCCATGAGTTCCTGCGGATACATTTGGGCTTCGTCGACGAGGATGACAATCGACCTCTCTCCTTTGATCTTTTTACCGAAGGCGACAAAGGTTTCGAAGTTTATCTTGCTTTTTTTCGGCATCATCTGACCGGTAAAAATTCTGAAGAGTTTTTCATAAAACTCCCGACGATTACCCGAAGGTGTTTCAATAAAATGAATATCTCTTTGATATTTATAGCGTTGGAATAATCGATGAAGTAGAAGGGTTTTGCCCGTCCCAGGTTTACCGAAGAGTAGAACCATTTTCGTGGATTTTACGAGGCTATGTTCCAACTGGACGTAGCCTCGTTTACTCCCCTCCAGCTCGATATAGTCGTCGACGTTTATCTCATCGATGAAGGCCTCTTTGGCATTTGTGTATCGTCGGCTCATCGCATCGTTTTGTATCCCAGATCTTTAAGGGAGACGTTTTTGTTGTTCCGGATAATATGGGGGGTGATGATGATTACCAATTCGTCGATAGAATTGACTTTCCGTTCGGTTTTGAACGCGTGTCCAAGGATGGGAATATCTCCCAGGAGAGGAACTTTGTCCGTCGTCGTACCTTTACTTTTGGTAATAAGACCACCGAGGATAGCATGGTCTCCGTCACGGACCTTGATCACTGCAGCGATCTGCCGTCGCTGAAGATCGGGAGGCATGGTCCGAACTGCACCAAGATTTTCCTTAGCTGCATCGTCATTCGCTAAGGAAGTAATCGAAGGATTGATTTTCAGCGTAATCATCCCGCGACTATCAACCTCTGGAGTAATATCCAGAAGAATCCCCGCAAAAACCGATTCAACAGTCTCGTCCTGGGAGGTTGCCGTATCAGATCCTCCAACTTTATTGGTTGTGGTCAATTTATAAAATATCTCTTTACCTACGCTGATCATGGCAGGCTGGTTATTCAAGGTCATCACCTTAGGACTGGAGACCACTGTCACATCCCCCTGAGTATTTAAAAATTTCAATATACCCGTTAGGTCACCGCTGAGTGAAAAGTTATAAGTCCCGTTACCGCCGGTTTTATCCGTTCCCATGCCCCCGTTGTAGTTAACACCCCATGCCATCGACGTATCGTAAATTTTATTCCAATCAATTCCCGTCGTCCGATTACGATTTAAACTGACGTCTAGAATCTTCACGTCGATCATTACCTCAGTCTTTATCTGCTTCATCAGCGTCGCAATGTAGCGATCTACCCGGGCGATCTGCCTGGCCGTACCCGTCACAGTCACCATCCCCGCCTCGGGGTTGATCACCGGCTCGAGTGGGTTATACTCCCACTTCTGACCATCGGGTCCAATCCAGGCGTCTCCTACTTTTGTAAAATGCACACTGCCGTCACCGGCCGTATTTAGGATACGATGGATCTCATCCTTTATCGTCCCCCAAAACTGAAACTCTTGATTGCTGTTGATCGTGATAGTCGATCCCTGACCTCCCTGGGAACCACTGCCCCCTTGGGAGCTGCTGGAACCGCCGGCGACTTGAACGTTGGCACTGCTTTTCCCGACACGCTGACCCGTAACGTAATGGACCTTATAGGTCTTGGTCACCAGATAGGAGATCGAGAGCTTGTTACCGTGAAGGGTATAGTTGAGATCGTTATCCTTTAAGAGAGTATCCAGAAAGCTTTTGAGCGACGCATTTTTGAGTTTGACATAGTATAGATGCTTCTTCAGGCGATGCTGTGCACCCGAATCTTTGACCACGACGGTCAGACCACAGGATTCTGCCAGGTTATCAATAGCGTCTGCAATCGTCAATTCGTTATTGATCGTTACACTGAAGAGTTTGTCCATACACCCTTCCGCCGATGCCGTCGTCGCTATAGCGCCCGTGAGCGCCAGCGTCAAAAGGATCTTTCTTGTGATTTTTCTCATCATTGGTTACCCCTCGCTTATTTGAAGTAGATTATTCTTTTTGAGATTGGGAAGAAAAAGCTCCACCGTACGGTCCGCCTTTTTCAATACCACATGGTTCTCTTCGACCTTTTCGACCGTGTAGCCTTGGATCGATTCACCTTCCTTGACCCATTGTCCGTTGATCTTTGCCGAGTCGTTGATAATAGCACTGAGCTTGAAATTGACCTGCTGAGCCATCATCTTGATCACCGACTTTGTACTGTTCTCTTCATGAACGACGGTCACAAAGGGAGAGATCACCTTTTCAAAGTCTACTTTGACTTTACTCTGCCGCTTTCCCTGAATCTGTTCCACCATCTGATCGATCCGATCGACTGAGAGTTCTGCAAATAGCGGAATTGCCAACAAGGTCGTTGCCATAAATACTCTTTTCATCGGTTTACCCCCCACACGGAGACATTTAGATCTGAAACGATGGTATTTTTCTCCGGATCGTAATGAATATCACTGGCATAGACATCCGTCACCAGCTTGTTCTGCTCCAAGTCGTTGATAAAGGCCATAATACTCTGAAACTTTCCTTCAGCTCGAATTCCGATCTCAAGAACATGACCAAAACTCTTTTTGTCCTTGACATATTTATTGGTCAGTTCAAGAAGTTTCACATCGTTGGCATGGGCACGCGCCGTAATGGAGTCCAGAAAGATCGACCAGTTTTTCCGGTTGAACAAAACCTCGGATAACTTCGCAAAACTTTGATCTAGAAGGGCAATCTTTTTTTGATAGTCTTTGATTGTTTTTTTACGTTGAGCGATATCACGGTCGTACTTTTTGATATAAAAATTGCGATCGCCGTTCACCGTTATGGATTGAAGATATCGTTTCTCTTCGGCGATTTTCTTGACGAGGCCTTTTTGGGTGACTAGGCTGCTTTTATATCTCGACTCTGCATAGGGATAAAGATAAAGATAGAGGATATAGCCGATGACACCGGCAAGTGCCAATATAATCAACCACTTTTCCGAACTGCTTTTGTTCGCAAAATAACTATCGAGCTCTTCAAGCTTGTCTTCTATGTATCTCATTGCAGTTCCACCTTCAAAATACCGTGATAGAGCGAGCTATTCGTATCCGTCGCGATCTTTGCGATGTCAATCTTGTGAATCTGTTGCGCATACTTATGTGTGATATCTCGGACCAACTGTGTAATGTTCCTATCATTCTCGGCGATGATCGAAATGGCATATTGGTCATTCTTGCTCTGCATTCGATCAGCCTGTAGCCCGTGCCGGCTCAACTCATCGGCAAAGGCGGCCAACTGATTGGATTTTAGTCTGTAGTTGACTTTTTTGTCATAAACGGCGATAAGCGTTTTCTCCTTTTCTGTATAGACCTTTTTGAGGGTCGCTATCTGTTGATCCAACGCTTTAATCTCTTTTTGCTTTTCACCGAGTATTTTTTTATACTTGTTCACCTCTTTACTCAATGCCTGTTCCTCCTTTTGGAGCTGAAAATTACGCAGGTCAAGGAGATAGGCGGCTCCCAGATAATAAAGAGGATAAGCGGATGCAATTAAAATTGCGGCAGCAAGTGAGAGGATAAACTGACCACTTGCACGTTTATGAAAGACGGGAGGACGAGGATTTTGGGTAAAGTTGATAAAAGCTTCCGCTTCTTCCCAGTAGCGTTCACTGCTGCGGACCAGCATATACTGCATCTGATCCACATACCACTCATCGCTTTTGATCTTGAAGTCAAAAAGCATTGCGGAGCTATAAAGCCCCAGATAATTCTGTGCATACTCGTCAGCACCGCTGATAGGCCCCAGTTCACTTCCGATGAACATCTGATCAATGACATCGACATTGTAGGCTCTCTTGGTGTAAATGACGATATCGTTGATTGTAATGAAAATTTCGTTGAAGAGTTTGATCAGGTTTTGCTGGAATTCCAGATGAGTCGTTTTGACCCCTTCTTTTTGGAAAATGCGGAAAAACTGCTTCTCATCTACTGTCTTGCCGGCAATCTCACAATACCTGTCGTAAAGTTGCCGCAAAGAATAGTTGATCGATTTGCTGTAGAGATACTCTCCGTTTCTGTAAAACGTCAGCGTCGTATCATAATAGGTAAAGTAGAGGAAGCAATGGACCTTCTTCCTCTCAAGGAGGCTCTGGTCATAGAGCGATTGATATAGAAGAGGCTGCGGCAGAGCCAAATCCACATATTTGATCTCCTTGCGCAGTTCCTCGAAAAGTTCATCATATCGCTGCCGTTCAAGAACGAAGAGTTGGAACTGCCTGCCCTCTCCCGCCTCCGCATAGACTTCCCGATACTGTATCAGATACTCGGTAGCCGGATCCAGGCCCAGCTCTTCATATGCCTTGTCCTCCAATGTGCCTGCCAAGTCCTCATCGGGAATATTTCTACTTACGGAGACGGAGGCGATGATCAGATCTTTGTTGGCGATAAAAGTGCTGTAGAAGTTCTGCCGTTTGAACGACAGCTTCTGCACCGGATGCAACTCGTCGTTGCGATATTGATAGTAGCGGTGGTTGTAGTTGTCAATCGTGTAAATCGACTGAAAGCTCAACTCTTTCTTTTTAACCTTCATCCTCAATCCTTACTTTGCCTGTGCCGCTATTGTATATGTTATAATATTAAAGTAGACTTATCTGAAGAAAAATTTTTGAAAAACTTTTCCGAAAAACATATAATCATCAGAATATATAGCCTATATCCTCAAGTGTCTTTCGATTTTTGCTCCATCCTTTGCGCACCACCACATGAAGATCCAAATAGATTTTCTTCCCGGAAAAGCGTTCCAAGAGCTTTCTCGCATAACTTCCGACACGGCGGATCGATTCACCCCTATTGCCGATAATCATCCGCTTCTGCGTCTCTTTTTCCGTGATAATCGTAGCATAGACCCGGTCGATCCCTTCCTCTTCCTCTATACGGTCGATAAGTACGTCACTCTCATAAGGAATCTCGTCGCTCAATTTTTCAAAAATCGCTTCACGGATCAACTCCCGATAGATCTCCCGGATATTTTCCGTCGTCAGAAGCTCAGGATCATAGAGCCAAGGATGTTCGGGAAGATATTTGGCAATCGTATCGAGCAGCGCCTGGGGATTGCCTCCTTTGGTAACGGAAAAAGGGATCAGCGCTTCGAAACGATCTTGAAATTTCTGATACTCGGTAATCTTTTTGAGCAACTCTGCGTTACTGACCTGATCAACCTTGGCCAAGATCAGAAGATGTGGCGTCCCTTTTTTAGCGATCTTCTCCAAGAAATGCTCATAGTCCCGTGTCGTGTCGGTTACGGGGGCCAGGTAGAGGATCAGGTCGGCGTCTCCGACGGCTTTGAGAGCCTCGTCCATCATATATCGGTTGAGCAGCTTCTCCTTCTCATGCAGACCCGGAGTATCGACGAATATAATCTGTGTATTGTCATGCATAACGATAATATTCATCCGCTTTCGCGTTGCCTGGGCCTTTTTGGAGACCATAGCAAGCTTTTCGCCCACCAGAAAGTTGAGCAGGCTGCTCTTGCCGGCATTGGGCCGTCCCACGACGGCGACGAAGCCGGCCTTCATCGGTCCCCCACTCATACGGAGATCTCTTTGAGGTCTGCGATGGAGAGGAATGCTTTGTAAACCGAGGCGACCAGGTTTTGACGGTTACGCCGCAGCGCCTCCTCTTCCGCATTGACAAGCACTGCATCAAAGAAGGCATCCAATACAGGTTTCAGTGCAAAAAGGCTCTCAAGACGAGAAAAGTAGTCATCAAACTCTTGATTGGAAACTCTCATAAAAGCTTCATAAAGTTTCCGCTCCTCATCTTTCTCAAACAACGCAGGATCGACCCCAAGCTCTCCGGAGAGATCCATCGCTTCGGAGATATTGGCTACCCGTTTGAAGGTCGTGAAAAGCTCTCGGGCTTCGGGGCGGCCCAGGATGCGATTGAGGGCCTCCACCTTCTTGGCGATCTCGGTAATGTCCCGTTCTCCCGTTGCCAAGACCGCCGCGATGACGGAGGCATTGGCATCCAAGGATTTGTAGATCCGTTCCAAAATGAAGGTTTCGAGCTTCTCCAGGTCGAAAGGAGCGAACTGATCCGCCAAAAGCTCTAGCATCTTGGGGATATCGAAGTTCAAATCATGGGCGTTGACGATACGGATAATACCGCTTGCCGCCCGCCGTAAGGCAAAGGGATCTTTGGAGCCGGTGGGAATCTTGCCGACACTAAAGAGTCCCATCATCGTGTCAAGCTTGATCGCCATGGCAAGGATCGAAGAGAAGATCGTCGTCGGCAGCTCCGCTCCCTCCCCTTCGGGGCGATACTGCTCTTTGATCGCGGTATAGACGAGGGGGTCCTCTCCAAGGGCCTTGGCATAGTAGTAGCCCATCAAGCCCTGAAGCTCGGTAAACTCATAGACCATCTCCGTCAGCAGATCTGCCTTGGCAAGGCTTACCGCCCGATCCATCAAGGCCTCGATCTCCAAGGCACTACGTCCCGTCTCATGTTCCAGCTCGTCCATATAGACGCCCGCCAAACGCAAGGCAATATTGCGTTCTCGCTCCACTTTGTCGGCCAAAGTCCCCAATCCGTCGATGAACTGGATCTTCTCCAGTCCTTCGGTCGAGAGGCCGCGTTCCAAATCGTTGCGGTAAAAGAAAAGCGCATCCGCCAGCCGAGGCCGCAGGACCCGTTCATTGCCTTCTATAACTTGGCTGAGATCATCAGCGATGGCATTGCTGACAACCACGAAGCGGTTGCTAAGCTTTCCATCACTCTCCAGGACGGGAAAGTAACGCTGGTGTTCTTTCATGGAGGTGACGACTACTTCGGGGGGCAACTCCAGAAACTCCTCATCGAAGCTTCCCATCAAAGCCCTGGGATATTCGGTGATCGCCACCACCTCATCCAATAAGGCTTCATCCCTCTCGATGCGCATGCCGCTTTGCGCCTCCAGAGCTTCAAAATCCTCCAGGATACTCTCTCTCCGCTGCCGGGGGTCCAGGATCACCTTACCTCCCGAGAGAATCGACTCGTATTCGGCAGGCGAAGGAACGGGGATCGGCTCGAAACTCACCATCCGATGCACATAGGTCTCTGCCGAAGAGGTGACGCCAAAAAGCTCCGCCGGCACGGAGATCTCGCCCAGACGCACTTGCAGCCAGCGGACCGGACGGATAAATTCTTCCTGCCGCTCTCCCCAGCGCATCATCTTGCCGAAACGCATGGAGGCGACCCACTCCCGAATCATCTCCGGCAACAGCTCCTCCGTCGCCGATCCGGGGATCTCCCGGCGAAAATAGAGCACCTCTCTACCCCCCTTTTCACTCCGACCCAAAGCCTCGAAATCGACACCGCATTTGCGGGCAAATCCCTCGCCCGCAGGGGTGGGCTTCCCTTCCCGGATAGCAATCTCTACCGGCGGCCCGACCAGCTCTGCGATTTGATCCCTCTGACGCAAAGGGATCGACTCATGCTCCAAGACCAGGCGACGGGGCGTATATCGAAAACAAAACGGCGAATCCAAATTCCGTTCCTTCAGAATCTTCGTCCAGGAATTTTCGATCTCCGGCAATATTTTCAAAAGAGGGATCGCCGGTAACTCTTCGACACCGATTTCAACAAGCAGAGGTGCAGCAGCCACAGTTCACTTCCTTTTAACGTAATGTAAAGATAGATAATAGGGTGATTTTATCCAAATCTTGTAGAGGGAGGGCTAAACTGTTTGGAGGAAGCAGAGGAAAAGCTGCCTCTATCATTTACGATAGAGAGATCAAGTTGACTCAATCTCGCTTTAGTAGCCACCGCTCCAGAATGATCTGGGCAGCCAAGGAGTCGATACGGCCGTCGCGCTTTTGTCGGGTAATGCCTTGCATCCGTTCCTTGGCTTCCTCCGAACTGCCTGCCTCGTCCTGATAGACGACGCTCATGGATTCGGGAAGCTTCAGCAAACCGATAAAGTGACGGATTCGACGCTCCATCTCCTCCTCGCTGCTTCCGCCTCGAGGCAATCCGACGACCAGAGTATCGGGTCGCCACTCCTCCACTACTTTTGAGACTTCTGCCGCAGCTTGTTCGCGTCCTTTACGCAGGATCGCCTCTTGGGGCATGACGGTACGTCCGTCGGGGCTAATGGCTACGCCGATTCGTCGCAGCCCCACATCCAGAGCGAGGATCACCCGCCGAACTCCCTGAGTATCTCGATCACCTCCCGGTCATCGAGCTGGTGAAAATCCTGATAGAAGCGTCCGACCGCCATCAGATTGGGATCGGGATGGAGGACCACAACTTCATCGGCCACCTCTCTCAGAAGCGGCAAAAGTTCCGACGGAGCCACGGGAACGGCGATGATCACCCGATGGGCTCCCGCCTCTTTGAGGGCTTTGGCCGCAAGCAGCATCGAGGAGCCCGTGGCGATTCCGTCATCGGTTAGAATTACCGTCTTTCCCGTAAAATCGTTTATCGGCCGGCCATAGAGTGCACGTTTGGCCCTCATCTGTTCGAGCTTCTCTTGTGCCCGGGAGCGGAGATACTCTTCGCTCACTCCCAGCGAAGCCACCGCCTGGGAGCTGATCTGCATCAGACCGTTTTCGCTGACGGCTCCGATTCCCGCCTCTTCGTTGTAGGGACTGGGGATCTTTTTGACGAAAAAAATATCCAGCGGCAAGCCCAGCTTTCGAGCGATCGCCGCTCCGACGGGAACCCCGCCGCGAGGCAAAGCTACGACAATCGTTTCAGGGGCACCTCGGTATTTTTCCAGCAGTTCTGCCGTTTTCCTACCCGCTTCCTCCCTTGTTCTATAGATCATTGCAATCTCCTTGCGCATAACATAGTTCAGCTATTTCTTCTTTGTCGAAATTAACCGCCTCCGACAAAATGGAGTAACTCTATGCGATCTCCGTCATGCAATCGATGTTCCGTCCAGCGATCCTTTTTGACAATCTCCATATTAACCGCAGCCGCCATGACCTTGTCTGCTATTTTCAAATCAGTAATAAGCTCTTTGAGTGTCGGCTCCTGTTCATAGTGCCGCTCCTCTCCGTTGACCGTCAACTTCATGCTTTGCTTCATCCTTTTTACTGCTTACATTTATCAAGCTTCAGATCGATTTTAACAGAACTTCAAGCAATGTCAAGTAGAATGATTTAAAAATTTCCCGATATTTCAATTAGGTAAATAGATGATGAAAAAAAACATAGTGTATGGAATGACTTTTCTTGCTTTTATGATAACGGGCTGTGTTCCGAGACTCCCCACACCTCCCGTGGTTCAGGAGCAAAATACGACCCATCGGGCGATGTGGAAAGATACCTCGGGGGCTGAAGAGCACTATTCTCTCAAACCCGAACCCTACAGCCTGGAATCGGGCCAGAAAGACCCCGAACTCCTCGGCCCGCAAAGCACCATAAAACGAGCACTTATCAACAATGAGGGAGTCGAATCCACTGCCTCCGACACCACGGAAACGACCGATACGGCGTTCCTCCCCCGGGAAGAGCCGAAGAGGCAAACGACGGCCCAGGTCATGACCCGCAGCAAATGTATCGAGCTCATCGGTCAAGCCAAATACGACCTTTACACCAAGCAGTTCGGCAGTGAGACGGCGGCCCTGCGAAAGTGTATCATCCTCCAACGCCTCCAACACTGACGCCACTCCGCTCCTTGGCTATAATCTACAGGAAAAATCTTCGAGGAGCCTATCATGATCGAGACCGACGAGATCCTGAAAGCTTTCAACTTCCGCCATGCCTGCAAAGTCTTCGATCCCCACAAGAAAATCCCCGACGAAACTTTTGCAACGATCCTCGAATCGGCCCGACTGAGCCCCAGCTCCTTCGGTTTCGAACCCTGGCGTTTTCTGGTCGTCCAGAACCCCGAGCTACGGGAGGCTCTACTGCCGGTAACCTGGGGAGCCCAGCGCTCCCTACCTACCGCCAGCCACTTCGTCGTCATACTCGCTCGTAAACAACCGACGCTACTTTGGAACAGCGACTACATCACCCACATGATGTATGAGGTCCATCATCTTCCCCCGAAGATGGCCGAAGCTCGTCGACAGAAGTATCGTAAATTTCAGGAAGAGGACTTTCACCTACTGGAGAGTGAGCGTGCCACTTTCGACTGGGCGGGGAAGCAGTGCTATATCGCCTTGGGCAATATGATGAGCGTCGCGGCAATGCTGGGGGTCGACTCCTGTGCCGTCGAGGGCTTCGATGCCCGAGCCATGGAAACAGTGATGAAAGAACGCTTCGACCTCGATACCAAAACCTTCGGAGTCGCCGTCATGGTCGCCTTCGGCTACCGTATCGAAGAGCCCAAACCCAAGACCCGACAAACGATGGAAGCGATCGTAGAGTGGCGGTAAAACCTCACCGTTTCTCGAAATGCACTAGCTTGAAGCGATCTCCCATCATCGTCGGAGCGATGAGCGTCTTGATCCGGTCGGCCTGCCGAAGGTAGGCCTCCTGGGTCGCTTGACGGGCATACTCCTCCAGGAGCTCGATCAGCCCCATACGCACCAGGGCCCTCGCCTGCGTTTCAAAATGACGCAGTTTCATCCCCTCCGCTTCAAAGGCTTCGATCACATGGGCGAAATTGACATCGTAGGTGATGTCCGCCTTTTGATACACCTCCGAGAGCCGCAGTTCTTCGTCGAAAAGCGGCCAGGTCCTATGTCCCTGGTAAACACGGATGGAGAAGTCGTTGCGCGGGTATTTCTCTCCGTAGTCGAAAGAGACAAACTCCAATGCCTCGGCTGACCGAGCGACCCGTCCCGCGAAGGCTTCATATCCCGAGGCGATCTCACCCTGACGTAGTCCGTGTCTCCCGGCAAAATCACGAAGCTCTTCCTCCGCTTCGACCCAGAGAATCGCCTCTCCTTCCACTTCGGCACGGCGTCCCTCTTTATAGAGATCGCAGGCAAAAGCATCGAAGATTTCGTTGGAGACAAAATAGGCATAAGCAACCCGCACCTCATCAAGGGATGCGAACTGCTCTAATCGAACGCCGCTGCCGAAACGCTCGTCGAAGTAATCCCGTTGCGTTCTACGGACCTCCGGCTGTCGCTCGACGGTGGCAAAACGCATCGTCTCGACCAAAGCGGGATCCCGAGTATAGAGCCACTGGATCATGTCCGCCAGCAGATAGCCCCGGTGCGCACCGATCTCGATGAGCCATGCGTCCCGAGGGATCCGTCCCGCCTCGATACCTCGCCAGATCTCCTCGGCGATCGACGCACCGAAAAAGGCACTGGTGCTCACCGCCGTGTAGAAGTCCCCCTCCTTGCCGATTCCCCGAAAATGCCGATAGTAGCCCTGCTCCCCATAGAGCCACTCCTGCATATAGTCACGAAAACGCATCGTCTTCTACCTACCGATGGATTTTGGCGTAGAGCTTTAGAAGCTGGATCTGTCTCTCGATCTCATAGATCCGAGCGTCAAGTCTGGATATCTCCACAGAGTTTTCCATGGTCTCTACGTCCGAACGGGTTTTCTGCCCCGCCTTGTACTGCTCCCTCGTACTGCGTAGAAGGCTGCGATAGAGCTTGGCATCGGAACGAGCCAGGGCGATTTTTTGCCGGATAAGCGCAAGAGTATCGATGATCAGTCGGTACTCGCTGCGGACTTTCCGACGCTCATCCTGCAGTTGTACCGACTGCTGGAGGAAGGCGACCCGGCTCTCTTCGATATCCTGGGGTGCGTTGATATTGATCGGCATCGAGAGGCGAAAGCCGTAGCGGTAGTAGTCCTTTTTCAGACCGATCAACGGTCGGTCGGGATCGGTAGCGCTGTAATTGGCATTGAGGGAAAAGGTCGGGAGGTACTTTGCCCAAGTCATTTTGCTCTGATATTCGCTTTGGGCTACCCGGAGCCTCTGGGTCTCAAGCTCCAGATTGGCCGATTTGTACTCCTTGAAGCCCAAAAGGCGTAGGTGCGGAAGCTTCAACTTCTCCGGCTCCTTGTCACTCAGAAGCGAAAAGGCGTTGCGCAAGCTCTTCTCGGCCAATTTCGTCGAGAGCAGTGCCGTGCGATCCCGGTTGCGTTGGAGAATCGCCTGGTTGAGGAAACTGCTGTCGATCAGTCCGGCATCGTACTGCTCCCGCTTGCGCCGGATATCGATCTCGTCATTGCGGATCTTGAGGCGGAGCTGTCGCTGCTGGAGACGGTTCTTTTTCAGCTCGAAGAGCGTACTGATCGCTTGGACGATCAGCCCCCTGCGTTGCAGCTCTATCTCCTTGCGATTGGCTCGTTCTTGGAAGTCGGCAAATTTGATCGCATAGTAGATCCCGCCGCTTTTGAAAATCGGCTGATCGATGCTGACGCTGAAGGTCCGCGACTTCGTATCTCCGGCAAGCGGCTGGGTACTGGTGCTTTCGGTATAGCTGAGCATAACGGGACTGATCCAGCTCTTGCGCAACACGGCGCTTTGCAGCGCATTGATCTCCTGCTGGTAGTCCAAGAAGAGGTTTTTTTCTCTGGAGAGGTAGTTGTCCAGGGACTCTCCCGCCGACGCCCCTCCCGCCGACAAGAAAAGTAGAAGAGCCGCGACCGCCGCCGTCCGTTTCAACTCAACGACTCCAGAGCCTTTTCAAGTCGGACAAATCCCTCGTCAATCTCCTCTCGGCTGATCACCAGGGGAGGGAGGAAGCGTACGGTATTGCGCCCCGCCTTGAGGAGGATAAGCCCCTCGGCGAAGGCTGCTTTGAGGATGCGCCCCTGGGTCTCGGCATCGACACAGCGCAAGCCCCGCATAAGCCCCAGCCCCACTGCTTCGGTAAAAAGCTCGGGAAGGCTCTGAGCCAAACGATTGAGATAACGGCTGAAGTGTTCGATACGCTCCACCAATGCACCACGCTCCTGCTCTGCCTGGAGGATCTCCAGTACCGTCAGGCCCGCCCGGGTGCTGAGATAGTTGCCGCCGAAGGTACTGCCGTGATCTCCGGGACGGAAAATATCCTTCAGACGGGTCATCGCTACGCCGATGGGCACGCCGCCGCCCAGCCCTTTGGCCAGGGTGATTACGTCGGGCTCGATCTCGTAGAGCTGACTGGCCAGGAACTCTCCGGTCCGATAGACGCCCGTCTGCACCTCATCTACGATCAGCAGCAGCCCCCGGGAGCGGAGCATTTTTGCCAGCTCCTGGACCTCGTTTTTGTCAAAAGGCTGCACGCCCCCCTCTCCCTGGACCAGTTCGATCATCACCGCGATCGTCTCGTCGTCGATGGCGTCGTAGACCGCATCGATACTCTCGACGTAGTCGAATCCCGCCGGATAGGGAGAGAAGTCGCTCTTATGCATCTCCTTCTGCCCCGTCGCTTTGACGGTCGTAATCGTCCGGCCGTGGAAGGAGTGTTTGAGGGTAATGACCTTGTAGCGCTTGGTCTCAAAACGGGTCTCTCCGTATTTGCGGGCGATCTTGAGAGCCGCCTCGTTGGCCTCAGCTCCCGAGTTGCCGAAAAAACAGCGCATATCGTAACCGCTCAGCTCTACCAGACGCTTGGCCAGCCGAGCCTGGGGCTCGATCACCTGGAGATTGGAGATGTGAATCAATTTCGACGCCTGATCGCAGAGTGCCTGGACCAGCTTTGGATGAGCGTGCCCTACGCTGCTGACGCCGATCCCGCTGGCAAAATCGATGTACTCTTTGCCGCTCTCATCGTAGAGTCTGGCCCCCTCGCCCCGTATAAAGTTGGTATAATCTCTGGCATAGGAAGCCAACACATACTCACGATCCATTTTTTCTAATTCGCTCAAAATAGTCCCTTTTAACGATCCGGTAATAAATTGCCTAGATTATAACACTTTTACTAACGGATTTCCCTCAGACAAGGTGCTATAATTGAGACAGACAGCATCCCTAAAGGTTCCGGGCCAATGAAGTGGAATATCGAGCATCCGTCCATTCTCCTCAGCGTTACCAAATGGCTCATTCTCTCCAGTGGAGTGGGCATCGTCATCGGCAGCATCGTCACGCTGTTTCTGAACATTTTGGCGGAGGGAGAAGCCGCCAGAAGCCTCCTGCCCTTTCCCTACTACTATCTACTGCCGTTGGGGCTGCTACTGAGCGTATGGTTGACCAAACAATTCGCTCCCGATGCCCGAGGTCACGGGACGGAAAAGGTGATCGAGGCGGTCCACAAACGTAACGGAAAAATCGACGTCAAAGTCATCCCCGTCAAACTTCTGACGACGGTCATCACCCTGGTCACCGGCGGCTCGGCGGGCAAGGAGGGACCCGGAGCACAGATCGGCGCAGGGACCGCTTCGGCCATCGCCGATCTACTGCGCTTCTCCGACCGGGACCGCAAGAAGCTAGTCATCTGCGGTATCAGTGCCGGTTTTGCCACCGTCTTCGGCACTCCCATCGCCGGAGCGATCTTCGGGATCGAAGTCCTGGTCGTGGGTGCGGTCATGTACGAAGTGCTTCTGCCCTCCTTCGTCGCCGGCTTCAGCGCATTTTTCACCGCCCAGTACTTCGGCGTCAAATATACCTACTACGACATCAGCTACTTCCAGCACTACTTCATCGACCTGGTCCTGATCCTCAAGGTAATCCTCGGCGGTATCTTCTTCGGCCTGGTCGCCTGGCTGATCATCGCGACCCTGAAAAAGACGGAACAGGCGGTGGAGAAAATTCCCATGAACCCCTACTTCAAAGCGATTGGGGCGGGAGTCGTGCTCATTCTTCTTTCCATGATTGTCGGAGATCACTATTTCGGTCTGGGCCTGGATACCATTACCCAAACCATGAAACTCGAAAGCGATCTCACTCAGAGTTCCCTGCCCTGGTATACCTTTTTGCTCAAGATCTTTTACACCGCCGTCACCCTTGGCTCGGGAGGAAGCGGCGGAATCGTCACGCCGATCTTCTATATCGGAGCCACCAGCGGCCACTGGTTCGGCGGACTCTTCGGCAGCGAACACCAGCTTGCCCTCTTTGCCGCCCTGGGCTTCGTCAGCGTCCTCGCCGGTGCGACCAACGCCCCCATCGCCGCCACGGTGATGGCGATGGAGCTCTTCGGAATGGACGTGGCCCACTACGCCGCCGTCAGCATCGTCATCAGCTTCCTGGTCTCGGGTCACCGCAGCGTCTTCCCTTCCCAGAAGATCATGATGAAAAAATCGGATCTCCTGGAGATCGAATTTGGTGAAGATATCGAGCACTCTCGCGTCAGGCTCAACCAAGAACCCCTCCATCGCGTTAATAAAATCTACCGGGCGGTACAGCTCAAAAGAAAGCGCCACGAAGAGCGGCAGCAACAGCGTAGAAAAAAAGCCTTAAAGTCGGAAAAAGAGGATCAAGAGGAGTAAAGACGGTTCGTCCCCTCGGATAAAAGGTCAGTGACGCATGACGCTCAAGGCGTCTTTTGCCTCTGCAATATCTTCGGCAATCTGACTCGCAAGCGCTTCAAAGCTCTCAAAGTTCCGGTTGGGACGCAGATAGCGGACAAACTCCAGAAAAATCCGGGCAGATGGACGGATCTCCTCGACTCCCAACAAATGGGTCTCCACGGCGAAGCTTCCGTCGGTGGTATGGCGATGTCCAAGAAAGATCACCGAAGGATAGCGCCTACCGTCCAGGATCGTATAGCCGGCATAGACCCCCTCGGCGGGAAGTTGATACTCTTCTACCGCCAGGTTGATCGTCGGAACGAACTCCCGGCGTCCTAGTCCCTGCCCCCGGATCGGCTCCCCGTCGATCGCATAATATCTGCCCAAGAGACGATTGGCCCGCTCCAGATCTCCTGCGGCCAGGAGTTCCCGAATCGTCCGAGCATGGACGGGGGTCCCGTCGATGGCCACTTCGGAGACGACGACCACTTCACCGTCGAAGTCCTTCTCCAGCGTCCGGGCCGAGCCCTGACGATCCTTGCCGAAGTGAAAATCGTAGCCGACGACGATTTTTTCCAAGAGGGGAAAATCCTCTCGCAGTTTCGCGACGAACTCTTCGGCCCTTAGATGGCGGATCCGCTCAAAGAGATAGAAACTCAGAGGCTTGTCGCAGTAGAAGCTCCGCTTATACCCCGGCGTCAACCGCAGCCCCCTGCCGCGCTCGATCACCGCCACTGCATCGGACAATGCAATCAGCTCTCGATGGGCGACGTGCATCCCGTCGAAAGAGCCCACGGCGATGGAACGAATCCGATTGTCGATGATACGACTCACGCTTCCTTCCCACCTTCATCAGATTCTTTTAGATGAGCATTTCGTCCTTTGCTCCCGCTCTTTTTGGCGAAACCGGCTCCCTTTTTTCGTTTGGCCTCCAGGTTCAGTTCCGAAATGACCCGGCGATAATCGATACCGGCACCATGCATCTCTGCAATGCAAGCGGCCAGCGCGGCGATGGGATTGGGCACTTCGCCCTTTTTTTTGTAGCTTTGCAGGTTTTTTTCGCTGACTTTGATCAGCTTGCTAAATTTCGGCAGTGTGATCTCCGCATCCAGCAGACGCTTCTTAAATTCGATAAAGGTCATTCCCCACTCCCGCAATGATTTGGCATATTCTATTACTTTTGCCCTTATCTTCTTGACACTCTTTCACAAAAGAGGCATAATATCTATAATTTATTACCTTTGGTAGTAAATAATTCCAATCCTCACAAGGACCCATCATGGCAAAGAGCCTCAAGAAAAAGAAGATCAAAAAGATCGTCGCCAAGGCGGCTCAAAAAGCAGTCGACAAAAAGGTAATCAAGAAAAAAGCCTGCAACAAAGTCGCCAAAAAAGCGACCAAAGTCGTTCTGAAGAAAAAGCCCGCCAAGGTCAAAGCCGCCAAGAAGGCCGCCAAAAAAGCAGTCAAAAAAGCCGCTTAGGCCTCAGTGACCAATCTTTTTCCACCAATCCCTGAGTTGGAGGAATAAGTCGTGAGTCTATTCTCTTTCAACTCGGGGTAGTTCAATCATTAAAGAGGGATCTGAATCGATTATTGTTTCAAATCTTTAGAAACGACCCCAATTAAATTGTCCGGAGCCTTTTGAAAATGGTAGACCCACTCCCGGTTACCCTCTTTACCCTCCAGGAGACTGGGGGTTTTTCGCACAAGGCTCCAGCCCAGAGCCATAACCTCCCCTTCGAAACGCTCTATCGCCGAAGCAATGGCCGCTTCGTCGGTGACGACGCCCCGGCGGTCTCGGCGGGCTTCGCGGCCCACTTCAAACTGAGGCTTGAAGAGCAAGATCGCTTCACCCCCCTCCTCCAGCAGACGGTCGATATCCCCCAGGATCTTACGCAAAGAGATGAAGCTGACGTCGGAGACTACGAGAGGATAGCGCCGTTCGGGAGCGAAATCCCGAATATCGGTGGATTCGAAGGAGTGCACGCGGGAGTCGCGGCGTAAAGTGTCGTGGAGCTGCTCGCGCCCTACGTCCACGGCATCCACCCCAGCCGCACCCTGCTCCAGCAAGATCTGGGTAAAGCCCCCGGTACTGGAGCCGATATCGAGGCAGCGCTTGCCTTCGATCGCTACGGGATGCTCCCGCAGGTAGCCTTCGAGCTTCTTCGCCGCCCGGGAGACATAGTATTTGCCCTGCTCCACCTCGATTACATCCTCATCTGTAACTTTAATCGAAGCCTTAAGCGCAGCACGGCCGTTGATAGAGACCCTCCCGGCTTTGATCGCTTCGAGCGCGCGGTTGCGGCTCTCGAAAAGACCCCGGTATACCAGCGCGGCATCCAGCCTCATACTTTTTTCCTCACTTGAAGACCCGAAAATGATCGACGATACGATAGGCCCGCAACACATCCTCCTCTTTGGCCCCCGCCCCGACGTTGTGGATGATCAGCGGCTCCCCTTGTGCATTAAGACGATCGGAGCAGATGCCGATATGATCCAGGTTGGACCCCGGCAGCTTCCAGACGACAATGTCCCCTGGGCGAAAGGCACTCCGCACTCGGTAGCCCCGCGCCGTCAGATAGGCCTGGATATTTTTGACTCGTCGATGGTCGATATTGGGATCGAGTCGGTCGGTGTAGTAGAGCCCCCGATAGAGATTGGGATGGGCCTTTTTGTGACGGTAAATCCGATCCTGAAGATCGATGCCTACGCTCCGAAAGGCTCGCACCAGCACATCGGTACACACCCCCCGCACGATGGGGATATCGCCTCCGGGGAATGTGAGCTTGACATAAGCCGGATCATAGATCAGGGTCCGTCCCACCTGGAAACGGGCTGCCTCGATGAAGCATTGACGGTCCGATGCCCACAGGATTAAGGGGAGGAGCAGTACTCCAAGCAGCACGATCCTTTTCATCACTCCCCCTCCGGCTCCCATATATTGCGCAACCACCGTTTTGCAATGGCTCGAAGCCCCTCGACGTTGTCCGAGGCGAAGATCTTCAGGGCATTTTTCCCCTCCGATCCCCGGATCCCCTCCCGCTCCAGATGCTCCACAATCGCCTCGCCCGAGTGGATCATCACGGGACGGCCTGCGAAATAGTCCCGAATTGCCTCGGCGATCAGGGGAAAGTGAGTACATCCCAAAATCACCGCGTCAGGAGTCTCTGTGAGACGACCGAAATAATACTCCAGCATCGCCTCGAGTACCGGCCCGCCGTCGATCCCCTCTTCGACGATCGGCACCAGCATCCCGGTCTGCATCGCTTCGACACTGCGGTAGCCCAGAGCTTCGAGCTCCCGTTGATAACGCCCCGAGGCCACCGTCGCCCGGGTCCCGATGACGAGGATACGGGCCTCCCGGTCCGGCACCGAGCGTTCCAGGGCCAGGATTCCCGGCTCGATGACGCCGTAGACCGGATAGCCGCTCTTTTGGCGCATCGGCTCCAGGGCGTGAGCACTGACTGTGTTGCAGGCGGTGATCAGCAGATCGACGTCGAAGTTGTTGAAAAACTCGACCGCTTCCAAACCGTAGCGGACAATGGTATTGGCATCCTTCGTCCCGTAGGGCACCCTGGCCGTATCGCCGTAGTAGACGATCTCGTCAAAAAGCCGATGCTCCAGCAAAGAGCGTACCACAGTCAGGCCGCCGGCTCCGGAATCGAAGACTCCGACTCTTGTCGGAGTCTTCGAAATGATAGATTTTGGATTTTGGATTTTGGATGGAGTCATTTCTCTGTTTCTTGTACCGTCAAAATAATGCTTGTCAAGATTTTTATAAGAGAGCGATTCTCATCAAGAAGAGACCGCACATGTTTCGCTTCAGCATCCAAATAGCCAGTTGCACATAAGAGCCGAAGCCAATAGAGGGTCTCACGAGACTCTTTCGAGGCGATGGCAAGTTTGGAAAGAAAATCTTTCCTGCTTTGGGCCGCTTGTGCCTCGTGGACATTCGCCCCGATCGAAGTACCGGAACGAAGCAACTGTTTCGAGAGCACAAACTCTTCTTTTTCTTTTTGAAGGTAACGATAAAGCGAGACAATGCGTTTGGCAAACTCGAAAGAGAGATCGAGAATCAGATTTTCTTCCGAAGAGTCCAAAGCGTCTCTTCGTCCCATCTCATCATCCAAAATTCAAAATCACATAATGAACGAGGGCTAAGCGCCCTCGTTCATTATGCTGAGGAACTCTTCATTGCTCTTGGTCTTGAGCATTTTGGAGAAGAGGAATTTGAGTCCTTCGACCTCTTCCATGTTCTGCATGGCGTTGCGAATCGCCCAAACCTTCTGAAGGGTCTCCGGATCGGTGAGGAGCTCCTCTTTGCGGGTACCCGATTTGGTCACGTCGATGGCCGGGTAGATGCGCCGGTCGGCGACATGACGGCTGAGGACCACTTCGGCATTTCCGGTACCTTTGAACTCTTCGAAGATCACCTCGTCCATCCGGCTTCCGGTATCGATCAGGGCCGTGGCGACGATGGTGAGACTGCCGCCGTTTTCGATATTGCGCGCGGCACCGAAGAAGCGCTTGGGTTTATGCAGGGCGTTGGCGTCCACTCCGCCGGAGAGGACTTTGCCGCTGCTAGGGGTGACGGTGTTGTAGGCCCGAGCGAGGCGGGTAATGGAGTCCAGCAGGATGATCACGTCCTGCCCCAGCTCCACCCGGCGCTTGGCCCGCTCGATCACCATCTCGGCAGTGCGCACGTGATTCTGGGCCGGCAGATCGAAGGTCGAGGCGTAGACCTCGCCCTTGACGGAGCGCTGCATATCGGTGACCTCTTCGGGACGCTCGTCGACCAGCAGTACCATCAGGGCTGCTTCGGGATTGTTGTGGGTAATACCGTGGGCGATCTCTTTGAGGAGCTCGGTCTTACCGGTCCGGGGAGGCGCGACGATCAGGGCCCGCTGCCCCTTGCCGATGGGGGCGAAGAGGTCAATGACCCGACCCGTGAGTTTCATGGGATGGTATTCGAGCTTGAGCTTCTCCTGGGGATAGAGAGGCGTCAGGTTGTCAAAGAGTGGGCGTTTCTTGGACTCTTCGGGAGGCAGATAGTTGATCGCTTCGATCTTGAGCAGGGCGTAGTACTTCTCCTGCTCCTTGGGGGCCCGGACCTGTCCGGTGACGATATCGCCGTTACGCAGGGCGAAGCGCTTGATCTGGGTGGAGCTGACGTAGGTGTCGTTGGAGGAGTTGGCGAAGTTGCCATCAATGGAACGCAAAAACCCGTAGCCGTCGTTCATTACTTCCAAAATACCGGTGAAGAGAATATACCCTCCCTGGCTTACCTGGGCTTTGAGGATTTCAAAGATCAGATCTTTGCGCTGGAACTCGTTGGGATTTTCGATCTTGAGTTTGCGGGCGATCTCGACCAGCTCTTCCAGGGGTTTGGTCTGGAGCTCCTCAATCTTATAGCCTTCTACGGGAGTGTGGGTACGCTGATGTCTTTTGCCGTTTTTCTGTCTATTGTCTTCCATGATTCCTCTATGGTTGTGGATGTTATCTACTTAGATCGGTGTGCAAAGATGAGTTCAGGAATAATCGTCACTCGGTCCGGCGGGGGATCCCATCCGCGAAGCACGCTGTAGTGGCGTCATTATAATGCTTTTTCTCTTAGATTGTCAATGGTCCGAAACTGCACTACTGAACCTGGGTCAAAGCAAGCCATACCAGCCAGGGATAGGTCAACGGCCCGATCATCCAGAGCCAAAAGGGTGCCGAAATTCCAAGCACCTGTTCAAGTACCTCATCCCTCTCCTTGCGGATATAGAGTTTGTTCACTAGCTCGATCTTGGTGAAAATATCCAAAGTCTTAAGCGCCAGAGCCAAAATGATCGGCCAGTTGAGCAGATCGTAACGCAGAGAGAGCCAGAGCAGGTATAGGTAGCCGGTATGTCCCAGCAGCAGGAAAAAAACCGAGCGGTGATAGAGCCTATAGATCCGTTGCAAAGTCTGACGCATCGTCGGCGCATACTGCCAGCTCATCTCTACCAGCTCCAATACGAAGCTCAAGGCCACAAGATGCCAAATCTGCATCAGAAGCTCTCGATCACCCGGCGAAAGACCCGAAATAGCCCCTCTACGTCGTCGATGGCCACTCGTTCATTGGGAGCATGGATCGTATCGTTGCGGGGTCCGAACTCCACGACCTTCACCCCGTAAGCTCCGAAAAATCTGGCATCGCTCGTCCCTCCAGCAGTGGAGTGTTTCGGTTTTTGACCCGTCTCACTCTCGATCGCCTTATCCAGAAGCTCGACGATCCGGGTTTCGGGATCGGTGACGAAAGGATGGGCACTCTGACTCAGGTTCAAGCTATATTCACAGCCTTCGAACTGAGTGCGTACGAAGTGCTCGACATCTTCGATCGTCGTGCGGGTACTGTTGCGGACGTTGAACATCATCTTCAGCTGCCCCGGCGTGACATTGGTCACCTCCATCCCGGAGCGCAAATCGGTAATGACCAGTTTGCTCGGAGCGAAGTGGTCATCCCCCGCGTCAAGATCGACCCCCGCGATGCGGGGAAGAATCGGCGCGATACGATGGATCGGATTGTCCGCTTTCTCGGGATATGCGGCGTGCCCCTGACGACCGTAAAGTTCCAGGACTCCGTTGATGGAGCCGCGGCGGCCGATCTTGATCGCATCGCCGAAGCGTGTTTCACAGGTGGGCTCGGCAACGATGGCATAATCGGGGAGCCTCTGCATCTCTTTGAGCCGTTGCAGGACAATCTGCGTGCCGTACTTCGCCTCTCCCTCTTCGTCGGAAGTCAGTAGCAGCGAGAGGGTCCCGTTGAAGCGCTCGGTCCGGCGCATCGCTTCGAGAAAAGCCGCCACGCCGCTTTTCATATCCTGGGCTCCCCGGGCAAAGATCTGCCCCTCTCTGATCGTCGGAACGAAGGGATCGCTCTTCCATCCCTCTCCGGGAGGCACTACGTCTACATGGCCGGCAAAGCAGAGATGTTCGCCGGGTCCGAAAGTTTTGGACATAAAAAGGTTTTTGACCCCGCCTTCGTCGATGCGCAGGACTTCATAACCCTCCAGGTATCCTTCGACAAACTCCAGCAATCCCCCGTCATCCGGTGTCACCGAGGGAGCCGAGAGGAGGCGGATCAAAAGATCGACGACATTCACGCTTCGACTCCTCCCTCTTCGATCTCACCCTTCCAGCTCATGATACCCCCCAGATGATTGATCACCCCGGGAACCCCCATCCGTTGCAAAATCATCTGCACCTGGGCGGTTCGGTTGGCGGTGCGACAGGTCAGAATGATAGGCTTACCCCCCGCTTCATCTCCCAAGGTCCCGGCCCAGTCCCGAAAGGCGCTGGTAGGACGCAGAAGATCCACGCCGGGGATATGCCCCATCTCGTACTCCCAAGGCTCCCGCACATCGACCAGCAAAAAATCCGCCTCTCCTTTTTCCCTCGCTCTTAAAAGAGCTTCAAGCTGTGAAGAGTCAACCGCATCACCCTCTAGCCATTCTTTCTGCCATTCCATCAGCTTTTTCCTTCCACACCCAAAAATCTATTTCGCATTATAGCCGCTCTTTCCTATGGGAAAGCGGCTTCGGCTCTGCCATCCTAACTTAATCACACTTTCTATATAATATCCGTTATCATCACGATCATCATACCGGCTCAAGCCAAGTAGAAGGAGAATCAGTGCAGATCGACCGGCAAACGCTTGAAAAGCTGGAAAAGCTTTCTCATCTGAAAATTGCAGAAGAACACAGAGACAAGGTCCTGAATCAACTGACGGAGATCCTCCAATACGTCGAGAATCTCAACGAGCTCGACACCTCCGGACTCGACAGCTACTTCTCGACCCTGGAAGGAGGCACTCCCATGCGAGCCGATGAGCCCTTCAACGACCCGGAGGTCCCTCGGATCATCCTCGACCACGCTCCGGAGAGTCGGGACGACTTTTTCATCGTCCCCGCTATCATTGAATAAGACAAAATAAGGGAAAACATGGCTGCATTCAACATCAAAAAACTGCTTCAAAGTGTTATCGTTCACAAAGCATCCGACCTCCACCTCATCTCGAAAAAAGAGCCGCTGCTCCGCGTCGACGGGAAACTCCGTCCCGTCAATATGCCCAAGCTCACCGGCGAAGATATCGAAGAGATGTGCTACTCTCTGCTCACCGAAAAGCAGAAAAAACGCTTCGAAGAGGAGAACGAACTCGACTTCGCCGTGGAGCTCGAAGGCGTCGGCCGGTTCCGGGTCAACTACTATCGCACCCTGGGGGATATGGCCGCCGCCTTCCGGATCATTCCCTTGGATGTCCCCTCCCTGGACGATATCGACGCACCCCCCGTCTATCGAAAAATGATCAAACGGGAAAAGGGACTGATCCTCGTGACCGGCCCCACCGGGTCGGGTAAATCGACCACCCTTGCCGCTCTTCTCAATGAAATCAATGAAAATGAGTCCAAACACATTATCACCGTGGAAGATCCCGTGGAGTTCGTCCACCAGCACAAAAAATGCGTCTTCTCCCACCGTAGTGTCGGCGACGACACCAAGAGCTTCTCTGCCGCCCTCAAATATGCGATGCGGGAAGACCCTGACATCATCCTCGTCGGGGAGATGCGGGACAAAGAGACCATCTCTGCAGCCCTGACCGCCGCCGAAACCGGACACCTGGTTTTCGCCACCTTGCATACCAACTCCGCACCGGGAACGATCAACCGAATCATCGACGTCTTTAGCGGCGACGAGCAGCCCCAGATTCGAGCGATGCTCTCCAGTTCTCTTGTCGCCGTCATCGCCCAGGCGCTTCTGCCAAAAATCGGCGGCGGCCGGGTTGCCGTCCCCGAAATCCTCATCACCAACCACGCCATCGCCAACCTGATCCGAGAGGACAAGGTCCACCAGATCTACTCCGCTATGCAACTGGGGCAGGAGGAGACCGGGATGCAGACGCAAACCCAGGTCATGGCCCGACTGGTACGTCAGGGGGTCATCTCCCGGGACGATGCGATTCAGTGGTCCAACAAGCCCGACGAACTGATCAAAATGCTTTGAGAAAACCATGCCGCTAAATCTTTTTGACCTTCTCGTCGTCATCTTGGTTCTTTTTCTTGGCCTCAAAGGAGCGCTGGTCGGGTTGCGTCGTGAGATCTTGGGTTTCCTCGGGCTGATCGGAGGAGTTTTGATCGCTTCCCGTGCCGCCCTCCCCTTGGCCGGCTGGGTAGAGGCTTACGGGTTCCACCTGGGCAATCCGGCGACACTCCGCCTCGTCGCCTTCATTCTCATACTAATGCTTGTCTGGGGCGCCTTCTCATGGTTGGGGCGCCTCCTGGAAGCTCGTAGTCCCGTAACCGTCCTATCCCCCACAAGCCGCTTCGGTGGCTTTCTCCTCGCGGCGGGCAAATATTTTCTCGTCTTTTCTATGATTCTTTCGGCCCTCTACCCGACACCGGCTATCCGGCACAAGGTTCAGCGTTATACGGAAGGATCGACCCTTTTTATTCCGATGATGTATGCGGGCAAATTTCTTCTTAACCGTTCTTATTCACCTCCGAAATCTTCCGGAAAAAAGAGTTCGAACACCAAAGCATAAAGGGTTCCCATGGTCGAATATTCCTTCCTTCTGAACGAACTTAAGAGAATCCTCAAAGAAAAACAACTAAAATTCACCCGCCAAAGGGAGCAGGTCCTCAAGGCTCTCTATCACAATGAAGGGCACTTCTCTCCCGAAGAGATCCATCGTCTGATCCAGGCGGAGTCGCCGGAGCTCAAAATCGGTATCGCCACGGTCTATCGGACCCTTGCTCTCCTCGAAGAAGAGGGGCTTGCCGAATCGATATCCTTCGGCAAGGCGGGCAAGCGCTACGAGATCGGCATGAAGAAGCATCACGATCATCTGATCTGTATCCGGTGCGGCAAGATTATCGAGTTTGTCGACGAGGTGATCGAGGAGAGGCAAGAAGCCGTAGGAGAGCGTTTCGAGTTTACGATCACGGACCATACGATGAAGATTCTCGGCATCTGCAAAGAGTGCCGGGAGACCATGAACATACAGGAGCACTCTTGATATTCGAAGACAACCAATATATCCAGGAACGGATCAAAAAAGCCGACGCCCTTCGGACCGAAGGGATCAACCCCTATCCCGCCGGTGTACGCAAAGGCACTCCTTCATCGGAATTTCTGAAGGAAAACGCCGACCTCCTGAAGCGTCCCGAAGGTGAACGCATCGCCCCCGAGCGCCATTACAGACTTACCGGGCGGGTCAAGTTCATTCGGATCATGGGCAAAGCCGCCTTTGCCAAGATCGAAGACAGCGAAGGACTGGTGCAGATCTACTACAACCGCGATGACCTGCCCGAAGGCTACTACAATAAGATCAAAAAACTCATCGAAGTCGGAGACATTGTCGAAGCAGAGGGTTATCCCTTTGTGACCCGTACCGGAGAGATCACCCTCCACTGCACCGATCTGCGGATCGTCTCCAAAGCGATCTCTCCTCTTCCGGAGAAATTTCACGGTCTGACCGACCAGGAGCTTCGCTACCGCCAGCGCTACCTCGATATGATCATGAATCCGGAAGTCAAGGAGACCTTCCGGCTCCGTAG
>Ga0256833_1000538_pt1 | contig 29264 bp, 26 predicted proteins | sample 356284metaG_FD_190535 | JGI IMG/M metagenome (GOLD analysis project Ga0256833, IMG submission 190535) | Hydrothermal vent microbial communities from Mid Atlantic Ridge, Atlantic Ocean - 356-284 | ecosystem: Environmental > Aquatic > Marine > Hydrothermal vents | place: Atlantic Ocean: Mid... | reverse complement strand
AAAAAGCTTAAGTTCTCTTGCCGGCGACCATGGATTTAGAACTATTCCAATAAGATCTGTAGCAGCCTGAACCCCAATGTTCCCATAACTTGTGAAAAAAGTGGAGCCTTCATACACCTTGCCAGATATTGGCATATAGATCCAGCAGTGGCCGTTTTTGGAAAGAAGATCAAAGACCGTTATGGAAAAGGAGGCAAAGGCCTTTATCCTCAAAAACGATTCCTTCTGCCTTTTTATATACCACACCTTTATCCTTACGGAGGGAAGCCATTTTGGGCCTTTTTTTAGTCTAAGCCGCCCGGTTACAGTGACAGACTCTACTGTATTGGCCCTGTTTTTAAGATCCTCAAGAAAGATTCCAGAAACGGTGGGGAAAAGAGGCCCTGTTGATGGCCCCTTTTTGACAAGGCTACAAGCTCCCATAAAAAAAAGCACACAAAGAAGGGCCAAACAACCTGCTACGTGCTTTTTTATGAATATCTTGTCTCTCATTGCCTCTTTTCCAAAACCGCCTTGTCTTACCCCTTTGAGGCTATTAGATTTTAAATGAAATGCAAGGGGGCCGTTTCCATGACAGGGATAGACACTTCGCTAAAGGCAAAACAACTTTTTAGGGATGGTTTTCACTGAAGCCAGGCAATATTTTCTGCAGTTGCAGAGGCCCACAATTTATCATCAAAAGAGGTGGTAAAGGCCCTTTCGCCCTTTGGAGGAGGCTTGGGGAGCAGTGGAAGAACCTGCGGAACACTGGCTGGGGCCCTTGCGGTTCTTGGTACCCTGATGGGCAAGGCATCTGCCAAAGAAAGAGATGACAGGCTCATGTGGAAACTTGCCCACAGGCTTGTCAAGGAGTTTGAAGGCGTTACCAAAGAGTACGGGGGCATTGAGTGCAGGGACATCGCCCGCATTGACTGGAAAGATATCAAACAGGTAAGGGCCTTTTACAAAGAGCCAGATAGCAGGCGCAAGGAATGTTTTAAGGTCATAGAACGAACCGTAGAAATACTCGATGAGCTAATAAATGAATTTTATAGCCAAAAGGAGGCGACAAAATGACAACCGAAGAACTCCTTCCAGAAGGTGAAAAAATAAGAAAGGCGGTTCGCTGGTTTGCAGAAATGATAAAGGAACATCCGGAAAAGCCCAGGAAAGAGATACTTCTTGAGGCAGAGATAAAGTTCGACCTGTCTCCAAAGGAGTGCGAGTTTCTAAACAAAAAGTTTCTTCAAGGCGCCTCTTAGACCTTCTTGTCAAAAAGGACTCCAACCATTTCGTCCAGCTTTTCGGCAAGCTTTCTCACCTCTTCGGGAGGGATTTCGCGGATGATCTTGCCGCTGTCCTTGTCCACTATCTTGATGTAGGTCTGCCCTGTCTCCTGGTCTTTGTTGAACTTGAGCTCAACATTGTTTATGAGATCGAACTCTTCCTTAAATGCTTGAAGTATTTCATCATTGTCAGCATGGGCAGCATTTTCTGCGCCAGTAGATCCTATCGGGCCTTTCGATCTCAAACTTGTACCAGGCCTGTCTGGACCTCTTGCACTTTGAATAACATCTTTACCCAAGCCTTGCGGGCCATGATGGAAAGCAGATTGAGTTATTTGTCTTGTTGCTATTTCACTAATCATAACCTACTCCTTTAAGGCACTGGTTGCCATAAGCGTAATGCGCCTTCCTATGGCTTCTTAGTTTTATCATTTCTTCCATTATCTTTTCTTTTTTTTCCTGTGCCAACCCCGTTACAAGCTGCTCTAAGGAAATAACCGCTTTTAGGGACTCTTCTATCTCTTTCGCATCCTCTAAAGAGGGCTGGCCAGACTGAATCTCATCAAGAAGCAATCTTCTTCTTGATAAAAGTTCCGGCATATTCTCCAAATCGTCTTCAACAATACTCTTGGTTATTTCAACCAATGTCTTTTCAAGACCTTTGCATGCCGCAAGCATCATGTTTTCACCAATCCTATTTAAAGAGCAGTTTGCAACTGTCCAACAGGTTCATTGGTTTCATGATGAACCTCAGAGACATGATTGCTACGATTACAATTTTGTTGTACCACCCCTTGCCATGCCTCTATTATTGGCATAAGGGTGGCTTTCACATTGCCCAGTCTTTTGACATCGTTTTTAAGATTGGCCATTAAAAGCTCCCGAATCATATAATCGTAAAGGCTATTTAGCCTCTCTGCTATCTCGCCTCCCTCCTTGAAATTGAGTGATGCCTGAAGCTCCCCGGCTATGGCAATGGCCCTGCTTAAACGCTCACCTTTTTTAGCAACGTCACCGTTTTTCATATAGAAGGCTGCCCTTTCTATATCTGAGCACATAGCCTTTAAGAGCCTTTCAACAATCTCCACATTTGACATACTTAATACGTCCGTTTGTTGATATTTGAAGTATCCCTTTTTGAGATTCGAATACATTTTTATCCTCTGCTTTTTGAAATTTGAGAATTCAGATTCTTTATAGTGGACAACTGTTGATCAAGCTGTCCAGATGTCTGCTGAAACTGAAGCATAAGATCTTCAAGGGCATTAAACTGGTGCCGCAGATTTTCTTCTCTTTTTGCCAGCCTGTCATTTATACGCTCGATCTGATCTTCTATTTTATCTGTAGATTTTTTAAGACCATCAATCTTTGATGAGAGTATTCCTGTGGAACTTTTTAGGTATCCATCAAGAAAATCATAAAACTTAACTGCCATTCCTTCATTGCCTGTATCATCGGATGTGAAAAACTTTGCCACATCTTCTGGATGGGCTTCCATTGCCGAGTTGAGCTTGCTTGTATCAAGGCTCAGGTGACCTGAATCATCTACTTCCATCCCAAGCTTGCTCAAACTGTTTACAGATGAATCAACACCATCAACTGTCTGATAAAGCATCCTGGACATGCCAGTTTCTATGCGGCTTACTGTACTATCGCCAAGCAGGGTACCCCCTTGCTTTGAAGCTGCATTGTAAGCAGTCTGCTTTTTCAGAAGATCTACCAAAGCGTTGTACTTCTCTACAAAGGTGTTGAGCTTGCCGGTTAGCCCGCCGTAACCCTTGGATGCAGTAACGGTTACCGGAGTAGATTCATCAGCCGCCTTGAGATTTATGGTCATCCCGTCTATGAGGTCATCAATTTCGTTTGATGCCCGCTCAACAGCTATGCCGTTTACAGACAGTTGGGCATTGGCCGCTGCCTGGGTCTCGGTCAGGGTGCTGGCTGCAGGATCGGTATAAAGTGCCGAAAGCCCGGAGGCATCATTGCTGTCTCCATCATCGTCCTGGACATTCAATGAAATGGTATTATCTATCCCTGTCTCCTGAGCCTGCAGGGTCAGGTAGTAGTTTCCGTTTCCATCGTTAATCACACCTGCAGCAACCCCGGCATCTGCATCGTTTATGGCCTGGGCAATGCCGGAAAGGGTATTATTGTCCTCTGTGATATCAATATCGACACTTTCGCCGCTACCAACTTGAATAGTGATGGTCCCTGTCCCCACTTCAGCATCGGAACCAGAAAACCCTGAGCTTCTTACCTGCTGGGCAGAGGCAAGCTGTGAAACTGTAATATTGTAGCTACCCGGCTGGACATCATCTCCCGCAGAAACAGTAAGTATGTCGGTGTTGCTACTTGATGCAGAGTAAGAAAGAAAATCATCAGATTTTTTGAGGGCCTCTACTGCAGATTTCAGCTCGGACATGGCGCTTTTTACCTGCCCAAGGGCGGTAATCTTTGCCTGATAACCTGCCTCCTTCTTCTGAAGGAGCATTATTGGCCTTCGCTCTATATCCATCAATTTTGAGATGATGGAATCTGTATCAAGGCCGGACATGAGTCCTGATACGCCAATGCCCATTGCTTTAAGCCCCCTTATTATTTAAAGATTGAGGGAGGGCTGCGAAGAAGCCGCAGCCCTCTTACTGTCATCTGCCTGCTACTTGCCCAGTTGCCGATCTATCCCTGGAGCAGTGTCAGCGCTGCCTGAGGCACTGTGTTTGCCTGGGCAAGCATTGCCGTACCAGCCTGCTGCAGGATCTGTGCCTTTGTAAGGTTGGCTGTTTCAGCAGCGAAATCTGCATCCAGTATTCGGGACTTAGCTGCAGAGATGTTCTCCGAGACACTCATAAGATTGGCAATGGTGGATTCAAAACGGTTCTGGATAGCACCGAGGGCAGAACGCTGGTCATCAATGAGGGCAATTCCAGCATCTGCAATCTTTATAGCAAGGCTTGCGTTTTCAACCGACTGTACGTCAATTTCGCTTACCTTTTTCAAGGTTGATGTGCCAGTTCCAGAATTACCACCCAAATTTAGGCCTGAAGAATCACCTTCTACGCTAAAGCTCTTGACTGAATCAAAGGTGATCCATCCGTTGGCAACCGCAGTTGTATCACCGCTCGCAGTGGCTGTAATGGTCTCGTCTGCTGATGCATTTCCGACCGCATAGACATCCACGTTACCTGCAAGGTCACCATTTTGTTCTAACGTGATATTTTCGCCAGTTGCGTTTTTAAGAAGCACTCTCGTGCCATCTTTATTGATCTCAGCAGTCACCCCTGTTTCACTGGACTTGGCATTAAAGGCCTTGACGGCCGCGTCAAGATCACTGTTGGTAGTGCCAGTAAGGGAGAAACTCACTGTGACGGCACTGGTGTTGTTTGACGTAAGCTTAAAGCTGTAGTTTCCTGTTGCAGCAAAACCTATCTCTATTTCTGTATTTGCCTTTGCAGAAACGCCTGTTTTGTCAGCAATTTTATTGATTTTCTCCGCAACATCTTTTGCAGAATCTCCAGACGCTATTGCAAAGGACTCACTACCCATGTAACCATTTATGGTTACTGAAGTATCTGCTGCAATGCTACTTGCAGTACCAATAAGCGCCTGTCCCTGGTTACCGGATATCCTGTAATCACCATACTTGTCTGTCCGGAAATTGGTCATCCCGAAGCTGATGGTCTGGTTGGCTTCGGCGCCAATCTGAAACACCGCAGTACCAAAGTTGCCGTCAAACAAGGTCTTTCCGTTAAAAGATGTTGTCGTGGCAATACGGTCGAGTTCCTGGGTGAGCTGGTTTACTTCATCCTGCAAGCTCTTCCTGTCACTGGCAGTATTTGTATCGTTTGCTGCCTGCACGGCAATCTCTCTGATCCTTTGAAGGATATTGGTAGCTTCCTGAAGGGCACCCTCGCCAGTCTGGGCAAGAGAAATACCGTCATTGGCATTTCTTACCGCCTGGTTCAGCCCCCTAACCTGGGAATTCATACGGTCTGAGATTGCAAGACCTGCGGCATCGTCCTTTGCGCTGTTGATCCTGAGACCTGAAGACAACCTCTGTAGAGACCTCTGGAGAAGCTTGCCTGTTCCTACGAGATTTCTTTGGGCGTTGAGTGAAGATACATTGGTATTAACAACAATAGCCATGATTTAATCCTCCTTGATTTTTAATTTACAGGCTATCCATGCCTGTTTCTTTGATTTTTCAAATTTTTCATTCCAAAAGCCTTATGTTCTCAGTTTAGATTCACCTCCTTTTGTTCCTTGGCTTTGTTTCTTTTATCGGCACCATATCTTCCAACTTGAATTTTGCCCCATTGATAATCGGTTCAGATTTTGCATGTGCGGATAGGAATTTGACTTTTATTGATTTTCCGAGAGGTGAAGAGGCATGAAACAGCAGGCAATTTCCTTGTCCGATTCGATAGTACAAAAGCTCTATGAGAACTATCAGAAAAATATTGACTTTCTTGAAAGGTATTATCCCCCTCTGTTCGATATGGTAACTCAAAAAGGCAATCTGAATGTGGAAATAGATGTCACTCCATCAGGAGAAGTGGAAATCTGTAAAAACGGCAAAAAACTTTCCTATTATTCATTCGATGATATAAAGAACAGAGTGGAAGATTTTTACAGGGAGCCGACACGCATTGCCCGGCCTGTAGATGATCTGGACAACTACGAAAGAAAGTGCCTGCATATTGAAACCCTTAAAGCTGTAGGCAGCCTGTCTAAAAAATATGTATCTCGTAAAAATGCCTGCATCTTTAATAAGTTTGATATTCCTCTCATGGTAATATTTGGGATAGGTTCAGGATTTCATCTACAGGCATTTACTGAATTTTCCCGCATACGATATCTGATTTTGGTGGAAGAGGACCTGGAGCTTTTCAAGGTAAGCCTCTACACAATAAACTGGCAGAAGATCTTGAAGAATTATGTAGGGCAGAAAAACAAGATTTTTATTTTTATTAGTCATGATCGTGAGCAACTTGTAAAGGACGTGTTGCAGTCTATTACTACCTGCCATCCGATGTTTGCCTCTCTTGCCTTCTATTTCAAGGCCTCTGACAGTCAAATGTTTGACGACGTTCTGGACGAGCTTGGTAAAAAACAGTTTCTCATGCATCAAGGATGGGGCTTTTTTGACGATGAACTCTGCTCTGTTGTTCAAACCATTTCCAAGATAAAGAGACAGGTGCCAGTTTTTTCCGCCAGAAAGAAGGTCCCTGAAAAGTCTGTTGCATTCATTGTTGGCTCAGGCCCATCTATTGACAAGTCTATCAACATCTTAAAACAGTATAAGGATGACGCTGTAATCTTTTCCTGCGGGACTGGACTCAAGATTCTTGAGCGTGAAGGAATCAGGCCAGATTTTCACGTAGAGCTTGAGCGGCCAAAAATAACCTATGATGTACTAAACAGCGGATTCAATAAAGAATATTTGAAAGGACTACATTTGATAGGTTCTAACCCGGTTTACCCCAAAGTACTTGAACTTTTCGGTCAAAACATGATCTTTCTCAAACAGTTAGATGCAGCAACTTTCTTTTTTAACGATACAGATTATCAAATAATGGAACTGTCAAGTCCTACTGTCACCAATGCAGCACTTTCCGTGGCACTGCATGGAGGCTTTGACCACATCTATTTTTTTGGGGTGGACCTCGGCTGGAGAGATCCTGCTCAACATCATTCTGAGAAAAGTCTTTATTTTGATGATAAACACTTTCTCTCAAGGGCTAATCTGAGTTATCACTGGAAATATGAGGATGACCTTGGCACTGTCTATACAACCAATATATTTTCGTGGACTCACAATAATATTGAACAACTTATAGAGGCATTTGGTAACAGAAAATTTTTTCAGGTAGGAAACGGTGCCAATATAAAAGGTTCCACCAGAATCATGGACAAGAAATTGCCAATGCCTGCAAGGTCTACTTGTAAAAAGGATGTATTGCGTATTTTTTACCAGAACGCTGACAACACTTATGTAAAGACATTAAATATAAAAAGAAAATTGAAATACAGCAGAAGATATTTTGACAAATTTACCGGTGCAGTCCTTGGCTACATGGACAAAAAGAAAATATCCACCAGACAGGACTTCATCAACTTTGCCTGTTTCAGGCATGCCAAACTGAAAGAGATTGAGCAGAAAGATTTTCATACCTTTATGTTGTTCAGAGGGACATTGTGGCACCTGGAAAACTTTATATATGTTTATTCCCATCAGGTACTGGAAGATGAAAAGGCCAGACTGTTTCTGAAAGACGCCATGAAAATCTATAGAAATTTTATTTTAAGCACAAGGAATATTTTTGATCAACTCGTTAAGATTGCCTCAAGTAAGGAAACAGCAGATATTACACACAATGAGGATACATATTATTTTGTTTAATTTAGAGTTCGTTTGATGAATTTTTTTGTTTTTGATGTAGCAGATAGGTTCTATTTTCCCTGATAAGAGATACCATTTTATTCAGTTCCTGGAGTTCAAGAAGTCTCAAGGCCTCTGAGAATTCTTCTTCCAAGGAATTACAAGGTCTTTTCTGCAATATCTTTCGGTTTATGAGGTTTAAAAAAGGTTTCCTTCTAAAGAGGCTAACAATTTCCTTAACACCAAAAAACGGATTACATTGGTAGAGATAGTCAAAAACCAGGCATAGGAGCATGTAGTCATCAAGTGTATCTAAGGTTATCCTTATCTCAGGACCATGCTCACCTGCTTCGGCACTGACTGCGCCATGTGAAAATCGCTTGTTATTGGAAATAATAAAAGGAGTCACATGCTCTCGTTCCTGTGGTCTAACCGCTTTTTTGAATGCTGAAGATAGGGCCTTAAAGGAAAAAACTTCAACATCAAGACCGTGAGGAAAGGAACGACTTAATGTATTGCTTAAATAATCCACATCTTGTTCTACAAAACTGGTTATGCATCTGTCAATTATTACTGGATCGATACAGGGACAGTCACTTGTTACGCGGACTACTGTATCCACATGGAAGGCTGTTGCTGCATGATAATACCGGGATAACACATCAGAGCTACTGCCCCTAAACCACTCTGCTCCGCATCGTTTGGCAATATCTATAATGATATCATCTTCATTTCTTTTGGTAGTGGCTATTACTATTATATCTGTCTGTTTCGATTTCTGAACCCGTCGAATTACCTGTTCCAGGACTGTTACACCACTGCCGTAGGGCAAATCCATCAGAATCTTGGAGGGAAGGCGGGTAGAGCCAGTTCTGGCCTGTATGATGACTCCGGTGATATGATTGTTCATTGTAATGTTTTCTGGCAGGAAATTTCTTCTTGACATTATTTCCGCAACTTCAACCAATCAAATCCCAGCTAAGAGGTGTTCCTTGTTCTATATCGGTAACTGCAGCTCTTCCTATCACTACTTTCAAATATCGAGGATGCAATCCTAAAGCAGGTCTTATAGAACGGACATTTTCATTAGTAAATGTCTCTCCTGCCTTGATATCCTTTACAACAAAAAGTGAACGTCTAAAAACACGGCTCGCCTTTTCGCTTTCTGTAAGCGAGTAGGAGATGGTTCCAAGGGCGGCCTCAGCCTCCCGCACCGCCTTTACCATCATTGCGAATTCGTCAGGCTCCAGGGAAAAGGCGCAATCCGGCCCACCATCGGCCCTCGAAAGGGTAAAATGCTTTTCGATGATCCTTGCCCCAAGGGCTACTGCAGCCACCGGCACTGATATTCCCAATGTATGATCTGACAAACCACATGGAAGCCCAAAGGTCTCAGACATATTTGGAATTGTTCGCAGGTTCATCTCCTCAAAGGGTGCCGGATACGCGCTGACACATTTAAGCAGCGCTATATCGCCGCTTCCATTTGATCTAAGGACGTGGATGGCTTCAGCTATTTCTTCAAGTTTTGCCATACCCGTGGACATTATGACAGGCTTACCCGTGGATGCCACCTTTTCGAGCAAACCAGTATCAACGATTTCAAAGGAGGCTATTTTATAGAGAGGAATATCCATCTCTTCGAGAAAATCCACTGCTGTCACATCAAAAGGAGTAGAAAAAAAGATCAGGCCCAACGATTCTGCCAATTTCTTCAACCGGGGCTGCCATTCCCATGGCATGTATGCCTCTTTGTACAAATCATAGAGGATTCTGCCCTCCCAGAGGGTGTCATTGATGAGAAAGTGTTTGTTGTCACAGTTAATGGTGATGGTGTCAGGTGTGTAAGTCTGGACCTTTATAGCGTCAGCTCCAGCCTTAGCCGCTTGCTCAACCAGGCGTTGGGCAGCGGATATATCATGTCGGTGATTGGCGGAAAGTTCGGCAACTATAAAAGTTTCTTTAGAGTTGAAATCAAACATGGTATCAACGAAACTATGGGACACACCTTGTTGCGGTTCACTAACTGCCTCACGACGGTCAGTCCAATCCCATTCTCCTTATTCATATAGGCTATCTCATATTGATTGTTTGATGTCTTTCAACAAAGCCATCATAGCAATTTTACCGTATTTTTCTACCCGAAAAACAACGTATTCAAGCATAACCTTGGATACGTCCTAGCAAGAAGCATGCCTATTTTGACTCTTCTAATAGTATCGAATTTTGTGAGCACACGTTATGATTTAGCACCTTCTTTTATTGTTTAGTAACTGATGTTTTAGTATGCTTTTTCATAACATCTTCCATTTAATATTATTTTTTTAGAATTTTCGAATCCTTCATTATACAGTAAATCAACTATACCGATATATGGTATAAAATTATTTCCAAGTTGATTATATGTAGGATGATGATATTTTTGATAATAAATCAATATGTTAGCATTTTTAAATTTTTTAATTTCATCATTTAAATACGTCTTAGAACCTATAGGCGATATATAATCTGAAGCAGAAAAAAATCTACAAATATCCAAAATCAAGTTTCCCTTGCTTGAATTGAACGCAAAATCGATTTTGGATAAAGTAATCATTTCTGTAGTGTATAGTAACTTTTTAGCTATAGAAGTAATAAAATTAATATTATATTCAGCTAAAAACTCTGTTTCAAATAACACAATTTCCTCTATGAAACTATTTACTTCATCAAAAAATTTTGCTTTTCTGTAATTTAATTGTAATGTTCGATACAATCTTTTTTTCGTTTTTTTGGGCTCTGAAAATTTAATTAGATTAATAGTTTCTTTATACCGATGAGATAACCTTTTAACAGGTAGTGTAAACATATATGAACGATTGCCTAGCTTCAATTTATTGCGTACTTGCCAACTTCTTCTATTTAATTGGACGGTATCTAAAAATATAAACTTATCAACATAATCAATTAAATCGAAATATCCAAGCCAAGGGTTAAACGTTGGCTGCATAATAGCCAGTTTCAGCTTATGGTTCCCCATATTACTATATCTGAATTAAGAATGATGTCATCATTTTTGGCTAAGTTCTCAAAATCTATATTAAATAATTTAATGTCTTTTATTATTAAATATTTTCGTAATATATCTATCATTTCATTTCCTGTATAAAAACAATTCATAGCACCTTGTTCTCCTGTAATATCATTATGAACATCTATTATATATGTTTGTTTATCTATTCTTTTTCCAAGTCCAAATCTGAAATCTCTTGGTGTTCTAAACCTAATAAATAATTTAGCTTTTTCTTTATAGAGTTTGTTAGATTTACAATTTTGTAGAAATTTAATAAAATCAACTTTTGGTATATAATTTATTATATTTGATAAAGATAAAATATCGCAATAAATATCTTGATAGTTTTTTGCAAAAATTCTCATGTCTTCAATATAAAACTTATAACTACTACCATTATTTTTAATGCTCTTAAAATTATGTTTTGCATCCTCTATGAGAGTAGCATTATAATCTATTCCAATTACTTCATTGTCTGCATATTCATATGGTAACATTAAATTATTACCATTTCCGCATCCAAATTCTAAATATCTTAAATGTCTCTTTTCATGCAATCTGTTTTTAAAAAAAAATCTTATAAAGTATTCATCTGGATATTTTAACCCTTTAATTTTCCTTATATGCATACTATCATATCTCCTAATTTATTACATCGAGAATTTTTTTGCTTAGCAAATCTTTACTGAACTCTTTTAACACACAATAATCCTTTTTTATCAAAAAATTTGCCATCTCTATCTGATTATAAGCAGTTTGGATGGCCATAAATGGCATTTCCATAAAATACGCTTCATTTGCTATTACACTTGGTGTAATTATTCCAAAATCACTTTTATGCATTAGCATTGCAATGCTGTCTATATCAATATGTAAATCTATCCAATCCTTTTTTTTACAGTATTTTTTCAATGTATCTAATTTTGCATTGGTCGACGTTGTTACAACATTAACTTTTATACTATGAAATTTTTCTAAGACTTCTAAAATTGAAATATTCAAATTAGCCGTATCGCTTCCACCCATCGCCAAAAAAAACGTAAAGTTGCTATTTTTATTTTTAGGCAGCGCTTTAGCTTCATAAAACTCTTCTCGTAAGAGAGTATATTGTGAGCCACATCTAATCTCACAAAATTCTGGAACCAATTTTTTATATTTATTTTTATCGGCATAGATGTTGTGATTCAAAAGTATATCACAATAGTGCTTTTGGTATGTATCATCAAAACTCAATATTTTTAGGTTGTTGTTTTTGGCTTTAATCCTTTTTTCATCTTCATAACTAATATCATAGTTATCAATTATAAGAAGATCGATATTCAGCATCTTAATAACTCTAATTATCTCTATAATATTGTTGCTTTTTAATTCTACTACTTCATATCTTTGTCTTTTAATTTTCTCTTTTAAATGGTCTTCAAGATTTAGTGTAGCAAAATATATTTTATGTTTTGAATACTGTTTAGCCAGTACTAAATCTCTCATTATATGACCTGTACCAATAGTCGTAGATGCATCTGATCGAAAAAGAATTTTCATAGGCCAAATTGCTTATTATTTTTGTAGCGATTTTTAAAAAAATGCCTATTCGTAACGAAATATAAATAAATTTCTTAATTAACAATCAAATTTTATTATCTGCTCAAGTACATAGCCAATAGAATCATTTTTCATGCCGTGATATATTGGAAGTGACACCATGCGGGTATAGGCGTCTTCTGCCACTGGACAAAGCCCTTGGCCATACCCAAGCCCTTTATAATAGGAATGAAGATATACCGGTTTATAATGAACATTTACCCCTATGTTGGCAGAACGCATGAAATGGAAAAAGGTTTTCCTCATGAGAGAATCCTTCAAAAGTGCCACGAACAGGTGATATCCGCACTCGACTCCAGGCCGTATCAAAAGGGGTGAAAGATCCGGTAAGTCCTGCATGGCTTTTTTGTATTTCATGGCTATCTCGTTACGCCTTTTAATCCAACCAGGAAGCTTTTTGAGCTGGGAAATTCCAAGGGCACACTGGATATCTGTTATCCTGTAGTTGAATCCTAGCGCTACCATATCATATTCCCAGGAGGCACGGCTTGCCCTCTGTCTGAAATCAAGATCAATGCCGTGATTACGAAGGCGTCTTGCGCGCTGAGCCAGCCTCTCGTCCCTAAAGACAATAGCACCGCCTTCTCCTGTTGTGATTGGCTTTACTGGATGAAAACTGAAGACCGTGATATCAGCAAGAGAGCCAACTGGACGGCCTTTATAGGCCCCGCCCAAGGAGTGGCAGGCATCGGCAATCAAGAAGAGTCCATGTTTCTTTGCAATGGATGACAAAAGGTCATAATCGCAGGGTTGGCCAGCATAATCCACGGCCACAATAGCCTTTGTTCTATGTGTTATGCAATGCTCTATTGATTCTGGATCCACAAGAAGGGTATCTTCTTGGACATCTGCGAAAACTGGCCTTGCTCCCATGAAAACCACTGCATTTGCTGTGGCCACAAAGGTCATGGCAGGCACAATGACCTCGTCTCCCGGTCCGATGTTAAGACAAGCCATTGCTATATGAAGGGCCGCTGTCCCACTACTGACTGCAACTGCATGAGGCATTTTGCAAAAATCTGCCAGGGCCTCCTCAAACTCTTCCACCTTTGGCCCTGTAGTAAGCCAGTCTGAACGAAGCACCCGAACTACCGCCTCTATATCATCCTCATCTACACTATGTCGCCCATAAGGAATATATTTTGACATGGGAAACCCAGTATATGTGTGATCAAGAAAAAACCACTTTCCTTAATTCTTCAACGCTAAGCCATTCGTCATTCTTATCACTGGTGTAGGTAAAATCTTCCGGCATTTTATCCGCATCGTGATAATTTTCCCTACTCCACCATGAAAAACTTGGTAAAACAATATACATCCCGTGATAGGATATTGTATTTCTCGCCTCGTCTTCTCCAGTTAGCGCCTCATGCAATTTCTCACCTGGTCTAATGCCAATGATCTTCACCCGACAATCAGGACATATGGCCTTGGCAAGATCCATTATTCGCATACTTGGTATCTTTGGAATAAAGATTTCTCCGCCTTGCATATACTTAAAGGCATTAAGCACAAGCTCGACAGCCTCATCCAGTGTAATCCAGAACCTTGTCATTCGACTGTCAGTGACTGTCAAAACACCGGTTTCCTTTTGTTTCAGAAACAACGGTATGACACTCCCTCTGCTACCAATTACATTTCCATATCTGACACATGAAAATCTTGTAATCCTGTCTCCAGAATAGGCATTTCCTTGCACAAATAGCTTGTCTGCACATAATTTAGTGGCACCATATAAATTCACAGGGTTCACCGCCTTGTCAGTGCTTAGAGCCACGACCTTTTCAACTCCAACATCAATAGCAGCATCTATAATGTTTTGTGCTCCGTGGATATTTGTCTTTACTGCCTCGAACGGATTGTATTCACAGGCAGGCACTTGCTTTAGTGCTGCAGCATGGACTACATAATCAGCACCTTCCATGGCACGCCTTAAGCGCTCCACGTCACGTACGTCTCCGATGAAAAACCGCAGCCTGTTATCGTCAAATTCCTGACGCATTTCATGCTGTTTCAACTCATCTCGGCTAAATACACGAATAACTTTGGGCTTACACTTGTTAAGGAGATAACGACAAAAATGTTTGCCAAAAGAACCTGTACCCCCTGTAAGCAATATTGTCTTTCCATCTACTGGATAAGAGTTCATCTGTTTTTTTACCCTTTCCGGAGCCTTTGACTATGTTTAGTTTTTACGCTGAAAGTGGCTGTTATAAAACCAAATAGCAAAAACAAAGCCAAAAAATAGGAAGGCAGGAACTATCTAAATCGATCAAGAAATCAACAAATCGGAAGGGACGGAGTTTGTAAGACACTGACATTTTTTTGAAATGGTCTGCCTTTGTTGCCGAGTCAGTAATTATGGCAAATGGCTTTCAATATATCGGCTTAAAAATCAAAACAGGATGTTTACATACCAGAAAGTAGGCGCTTATATTCTATAACGCCTCAACAGTAATGATGGGCCCTTTTTGAGGATCGTATTTCATTAAAAGGCGAAAGGTCTTTCCCTGGACCTCAATTGGAAGGATGCGTTTTTCATAACCGTTACACTTCAGGATTATCTGGCCGGAATCTGTCATTCTGCCTGTCATTTCAACCTGAAGCGAATCAATGGCCTTTTCTGTCTTTGCAATCTGCTCCTCAAGAATCTTCATCTTTTCATTAAGCCCGCTAAGCTCTTCCTGGATATCAAGCATAAGCCTAAGTTGCTTTGTTAGAAGGTGTAGATCAAAGGGGAGCTTGTCTATTAGGCCATCCATTCGTGTCTTTAGCTTTTCGACGCTCAAACTTCCAAGAAGAATCATGGTGGCAAACTGCTTAAGGACAGGAACCAGGCCTTGATCTTGTTCATTCAAAACAGCCTGGGCAAGTTTCATCTTTTGTCCAAAAACTGCACCCCTATTTTTTAGGGCCTCTTTTTTTCTCTCTATCTCCTCTGAAAGATCCCTTTCCTGGGCCTTAAGTTGGGAATATAGCTGAAACAGCCCCTTCCCCATCTCTATTTCTACTATATTTCTTATGTTCACAGATGAGGCAAAGATCTGATTGGCTTCAATGGAGGACTTGCCAAGAAGTATCTCATTAGAGCCTTCTGGCTGTATCTCCAAAATATCTGCTTTTATCGCCCCTTCGCTGAGCTCTTTCTTTATTTTGAGTCTTTTTTTCGCTATAAGGGTTGCCTTTCTGGCCGATCCAACCTCCATGTCTGAGCCTGAGCGGACAAAATTCCTTGCAAAGTTGACTACCACAGGCCCTGTGGCATCAACAGTCTCACCTTCCACTGCACCCTGGACCGTCAAGGATCCGTCGATCACCACAGCAAAACAACCCCTTATGTCACCTTCCACCACAAGATCCGCCTTGCACCTAAGCTCGTTGCTTGCCCCTTTGAAGTTCCCTGTATTAAAATCGATATCCCTTACTTTTATCTGATTCTGGATGGATATCTTCCTCAGATTCTCATCGCAGGCTGAACCCTCAAAGGTGCAAATGATGATGCCAGACTTTTTGGCAAAGTAGTCAAAGAAGCGTCTGCTCGTCTCAGGATCCATGTCATCCTTGGAATAAAAACCATCTTTTATCTTTAGTGGTGCAGGCTTCCCCGCCTTTGCCCTGATAGGCAAACCCATCACATCCGTGCCTTCTGTGCCAGAAGATGGTTCATACACCCGTACCACCAACTGATCCTTAGATGCCTGAGGAAAACGATTGACTTCACGAAAATCCATGCTTCCATCTGGCAAAAGACGTCCTGGTTGCACCCGAAAATCAAAAAAGAGCTTTATAAATCCGTCGTCTCCGTCAACTGGCTCGACCCCTTTTATGGTAAGGGTTGAGATGCCAGGCATTGTGTTTATCTCTACTTGGCGGGGCTTTAGATGTCTCTCCTTTGCAGGTGCCACAAAGCTGAACAGATTCATGTCACCGCCAGCAATCTTTGATGCCACTTCATCAGGGATGGTGATGAAATATTCCCTTAGAACCATTTCCAAGGCCTTTAGAAGATTGCCCGAGCCGATCCTGGAGCCTGAAGGAAGATCCATGGCAACTGTAATGGTGTCAGAGCCAAACTTACCTTCCTCGACACTCTCCTTTATCCATTGGGCTACCTCAAGAGGAGAGGCAGACTCACTCAGGCTTCCCCTCAAGATCTCTTCGATGTCACTGCTACCGTGCTTAGCCTTCTCTTCTGCCATCACATTCATCTCTTTGGCCACATGCTCCACATCTTTTGCATACCTCAGGCTGACAAAAAGACGTCTGCTGCGCTCTGCCTGCTTTTTCCCACTGGGCAAGAAGTATTCCCTTCTTACACGGTGGTTCACAACCTGCCATGAAAAGGGATCGTTTTTGTCCCTTTCCCTAAGGTAGTTTTCGGCAACATCTGATAATTCCTTAACCATTCTTTTGATTCCTATCCGTAAAAAACTGTTTGGTACCGCTGTATTCAACAAAAAGAAATGACCTGTTTTTTGACAAATAGATTGCGGGTTTATCTTTATCTTTTAGGGGGAATTTTAATTGGCCATTTGCAGCAAGCAGTAAACATCATCATAAGTGTGTGACGTTATGGATTTATGACCCTATCTGGGGGATTGTTTTTTTAGTAGCATTCATTAATCTTGGTTATAAGGGCAGTTTGAATATCCCGGATTTGCAAGGAATTGCTTAGCCCGGTACTGCCTAAGTTTAGGCCTCATATTTATGAAGTTATGAAGAGCGAATACAAGTGACTATCTTAATGAAAAACTCTTGAATTTTCTGGATATTATTTTTTGAAATGCATTTAACGTCTTGAATTTAAATGAAAATTTTAAAAGTGTCGTGTAATAATCTTATTATTGTTGTTTAGGGTCTTAAATGGACATGAGCAAGAGAACTTAACAAAACACTATTACGAATCAAGTAATTATTGACTATCCATTAATGAAGTTTGAAAAAATTTTGCCTCAACTGGTATCTTTTTTCAAAGACACGAAATGCAATTTTGCCATGGTTGGTGCCTTTTCATTACATGCCTATGGGCTGTCAAGAAGCACTGCTGACCTGGATTTTATCACTGAACTTAGATGCCAGGAGGGCTTGGTCCATTTCCTGGAAGGGCTTGGATATGAAACTATCTATCGCTCTTCTGGTTATTCCAACCATGTGCATCCTATTTCCAGTATGGGGAGATTAGATTTCATATATATTTACGGGAAAACAGCTGAAACGTTATTTTCTGAGACAAAAAAAACCCTCGAACTTTGTGGTTGTAAGGTCCCGGTTCCTCGACCTGAGCACATCATTGCATTGAAGGTCCTTGCCATGAAGAACAATCCATCCAGGACCTTTCAAGAAATGGCTGATATTCAGTTTCTTATGGACCTTCCAGGAATAGATGATTCCATGGTCAAAGAATCATTCAAAAAATGGGGAATGCTTGAAAGATACAATGAGATCAAGGAAAAACAAAAATTTTCCAAATGAAATGGTCATATCACTGAATCTGACCGACAAAGATATCCAGGCTATGAAAAGCTGCTCATTCCACAAGATGAATGATGAAGAATACATGGAGTTTTTACGGGTAGTTAACAAGGATGCGCCTGAATTTCATTTACGCCAAAGGAAAGGCCCGAAAGGAGAGCCGTTCGAACTGTAAGGCTCATGCAGTATTTGTCGCGCTCCACATCCCGAAGGTAGAATTATTTTTTAGGTGTCTCCTTGGTTGGATTGGGGGTGTGGCGTATTTAAAGTGTAACCGATCTTAATAATGGCAATAAGTTCTCTTAAAAGGCCTGCTAAATCTAAAAAGATTTGCAGGCTATTTATTTTAAGCACATGCTCCACATCTTTTGCATACCTCAGGCTGACAAAAAGACGTCTGCTTGCCTCTGCCTGCTTTTTCCCACTGGGCAAGAAGGTATTTCCTTTTTACCCGGTGGTTCACCACCTCCCACGGAAAGAGATCGTTTTTGTCCCTTTCCCCAAGGTAGTTTTCGGCAACACCTGATAATTCCTTAACCATTCTTTTGGTTCCCATCTTTTTTAAAGCAAGGCGGGCAAGTCTAACACCGAGAAATTCATCACCTCTGCTGATGATGGCCTGAAGAAAGGCAGCCTCCACCGAATCGAGACGGAGCCTGATGTTTGGTTCGCTAAAAAGGCGCCTTCTTAGAATCTCCCTTCTCCTTTCAAGCACGGGCAAGGAGATAAAGGGCGCCCACTGAAAAGGGGTCCAGGGCTTGGGAACAAAGGTGCTGACCGAGACTATCACGTTTCCCATCTTTCCCCTTCCCCTTGAATGGCAAAGCATGATGTCTCTTATCTTTATGGATAGATCAGAAATTTCATGAATATCTTCGTCTTCTTCAAAGGGAAGCCCCATCATAAAATAGAGCTTTAGATTTTTGAGCCCGGCCCGAGCAAATGTTTCAGCTGCAAAAAGGATCTGCTGCTCTGAAAGATTCTTGTTGATAACCCTTCTTAGCCTCTCTGAGCCTGCCTCAGGCGCAATGGTTGCCGTGTAGTTTTTGGACTTGATTAGAAGTTCAACGAATTCTTCCGTAATGGTATCTGCCCTCAAGGATGAAAAACCAAGGCCGTATCCCTTTTCAACAAGGCCTCTTGAAAGGGAGGAAACAAACCCCTTGTTCACATACTCAAGGCCTACAAGCCCTATCTTTTTGGCACCCTTGGTATCAGACATGGTCCTTTGAATGGCATCTTCAGGCCAAAGCCTTGGAGGACGATACACGAAGCCTGCTGCACAAAACCTGCATCCCCTTCCACAGCCCCTTCCGAGCTCTATCAGGAAGGTGTTTTTAAAAGAGGACATATTGGAAACAACCACCGTGTGGGGTACTGTTTCTGCAGTACCCGTGAAGATTGCAGGCTGTACACATTTTTTCCTTGAAATACCAGGGCAAAGTACCCACTCATGTCTTTGGGAGAGGCTGGAAAGAAGGGCTTCCTTATTGCTTCCTGAAAGGTCTGGGCCAAGGATAAAATCCAAAAGGGGCCCGCACATGGCCTCAAAGTCCCCTAAAAAAAAGGCGTCAAAGAAGTCAAAGATAGGGCAAGGATTTATCTGGCAACATATTCCGCCTGCCACAATGAGGGGCATGCCTGATCGCTTAACCCTCAAAGGAGGGATGCCTGCCTGGGCAAGAAATGGGGCTATGTTCAGGTAACTTTGCTCAAAACTTATGGAAAATATTACAAGGTCAAATTCAGACAGATGCCTTCTCGACTCCAAAGAACGGGCATCTGACGGCAAGCCATTATAAAAAAAACGCTCTGCAACTACATCGTCTTCCCTGTTAAGGAGCTCATAGATGCGCTGAAAGCCAAGATTGGCCATCCCAAGGCCATATGAGTCGGGAAAGACAATGGCTACAGAGCGTCTTCCTCGCCAGCGTTTTCTAATAACGCCAACTTCCTGGAGCTTGTTGCTGTTTCTTTTAGTCAAGAAGCCAAATTACTGGTCATTTTCCTGCTCCATCTTGGCAAGCTCCTCAAACCTAATGTCTATGCCAAGAACCCCTATTATTTCATCATCCTCGTTTCTTATGGGGCCAGATACGGTTATACACAAGGCATTTGTGATGCGGGATGTGTAGAAATCGGACACATGGATCTTGCCGTCCTTCATTGGGGCTATGAACCAGGGCCGGTTTGAAAAGTCGCTGTCAAGTTTGTAACTTGCGTACTTGCCCCTGTCCTCTATGTGGGTGATGTTGTGGGTAATCTTTTCCCCTTCTGCATTCACGACATATAGAAACTGAATGAAAGGGTGCTCCTCAAGCACACACTTTAATAGCGGCTCTATCTTTTCTGGATCCATGGAGCGCATCTCTGCTCTGTCCACAAGGTCCTCAACGAGATGGTAGGCAAGATCATGGGCGCGTTTTTTGAGCTTGTCGAAATCAGAGGTAAAAAGCTCTGGCAGATACCTTCTTGCAAGGGCCTCCATCTCCTCCTTTGACATGGAGGTGATCCTTCCATGCTCGTACTGTTTCATCACCTGCTTATACATCTTGACAATTCCAGGGTGGCGTTTGTCAATCATGTTTTCTCCTGTAAGGCCAAGATGCGCATTCACCCAGTGGGCAATGCCAGCAGTCCCAGACTTGTCTGAGATGATAACGGCAATGGGACGCCCAAGGATCTTTTTGGTGTCGAAGATGTTGTAAATCTCCTCGTTCTTCATAAGGCCATCGGCATGGATTCCAGCGCTTGTAGCATTAAAATCCTCACCGACAAGGGGGTAGTTTGCAGGAATATGAACGCCAAGTTCTTTCTCGAAGTATCTTGCCATTTCAGTGATGGCAAGGGTGTCTATACCGTCGGTCGTGCCCCTTAGGGCAATCCTTTCAATCAGGAGTGCCTCGATGGGGGTATTTCCAGTCCTCTCACCAAAACCAAGGAGTGTGCCATTTATGGCGCCACATCCGTAGAGCCATGCAGTGGTCGCATTTATAACCACCTTGTGAAAATCATTGTGGCCGTGCCATTCCAATAGCTCTCCAGGAACTCCCGCATCATCAATCATTGCACGCACCACCTTTTCCACGCTTCTTGGAAGGGCCGCTCCTGGGTAGGTGACACCATAGCCCATTGTGTCACACATCCTTATCTTGATGTCTATTCCGGACTCTTCCCTTAGCTTCATAAGCTCTATGGCAAAGGGGACGCAGAATCCGTATATATCTGCCCTTGTTATGTCCTCAAAATGACACCTTGGCCTTATTCCAAGTTCAAGGGCAGCCTTTACTGTGGAAAGATACGCCTCCATTGCCTCAAGACGGGTCTTTTTGAGCTTCAAATAGATATGATAGTCAGAGGCAGAGGTAAGGATTCCTGTCTCCTCAAGCTCCATGTCCTTTACAAGCCTAAGGTCTTCTTTTTTGGCCCTTATCCAGCCGGTGATCTCCGGGTATTGATAGCCCTTTTCCTTGCACACCTCCACTGCCTTTTTATCCTTTTCCGTATAAAGAAAAAACTCAGACTGGCGGATTATGCCCTTTGGGCCACCCATCTTGTGCAGGAAATCGAAGATGGTGCTTATCTGCTCAACCGTGTAGGGGGGCCTTGCCTGCTGACCGTCCCTGAAGGTGGTATCGGTTATGAGCATGTCCTTGCATGGCTCAGGGGCAAGGTACCTGTAATCAAAACCAATACGGCACACCTCTTCATAGGGGAAAAGATCCCTCATGAGATCAGGCTCTTGCCTTTCAATCAGCCTGTAGTCCTTTTTATAGTTTAACAGCCCTTTTTTTTCGTTCCATTTTATCATTTCTATCTCCTTTTCCGGTCATTTTTTAAAACCGTGGCCGGCGTTAAGAGCCTACTGCTGATCCTTCTTCCAGTCAGGCTTTAGATAAAGCTCTGCCAGTTGCGCCATGCTTACCTCTGCTGGTGCCCTTGCCATAAGGCACTGGGCCTTCTGGGTCTTTGGAAAGGCAATGACGTCTCTGATGGTGTCTCGTCCTGCCATTAACATAACGAGTCTATCAAGTCCAAAGGCTATTCCGCCGTGTGGAGGCGCTCCATAGGTCAGTGCCTCAAGAAGGAAGCCGAACTTTTCTTGAGCCTCCTCTTCCGGTATGTTCAAGGCCCCAAAGACCTTTTTTTGTACGTTTTGCTGGTGAATACGTATGCTGCCTCCGCCTATCTCCACACCGTTTAGCACAAGGTCGTAAGCCCGGGAGCGAACAGCAGCGGGATTTTCATCAAGAAGGCCGAGGTCTTCAGTCATGGGTGCGGTAAATGGATGATGGAGGGCCTTAAAACGCCCCTCATCCTCATCATATTCAAGAAGGGGAAACTCGGTTATCCAAACAAAATCAAAGGTATCTTCTGGAATGAGGTTTCGCCTTCTTGCAAGCTCAAGCCTAAGCTCTCCAAGCACCTTGAAAACGGTTTCGCGTTTGTCAGCACCAAAAAAGAGTATGTCTCCCGAGGCGGCTGAAAGCTTGTCCATTATTGCCCTTTGTTCATCCTCACTAAAAAACTTGGCTATCGGAGACTGCCATGCCCCATCCTCCTTTATCTTTACCCAGGCAAGCCCCTTGGCCCCAAGAGACTGGGCAAACTCTGTCAGGACATCAAGGTCCTTTCTTGAAAGATCAGCCATGCCTTTAGCGTTAATGGCCTTTACCACTCCGCCTGTTGAGGCAACAGTATTAAACACCTTTAGACCGCACTTTGAGGCAACATCTGTTATGTCAACAAGCTCAAGGCCAAATCTCATATCAGGCCTGTCCGTGCCAAATCTTTCCATTGCTTCCCGGTAAGTAAGCCTTTTGAAAGGAGGCCTCACATCAAGATTCAAGGTTTTTGAAAATATAGCCTGAATGAGCCCTTCTATAAGCTCTATTACGTCCTCTTCCTTTACAAAAGACATCTCCATATCAAGCTGGGTGAACTCAGGCTGCCTGTCTGCCCTAAGATCCTCGTCTCTAAAACATCTTACTATCTGAAAGTATCTTTCCATGCCCGCTATCATCAGGATCTGCTTATAAAGCTGGGGAGATTGGGGAAGGGCATAAAATTTCCCCGGATTTACCCTGCTTGGCACGAGGTAGTCCCTTGCACCCTCAGGGGTACTCCTTGTAAGCATTGGGGTCTCGATCTCAAAAAAACCCTTGGCAGACAGATAGTTACGCATCTCCTGGCATACCCTGTGCCTAAGCTTCAGATTTTCAAGCATAACAGGGCGCCTAAGGTCTATGTAGCGGTATTTAAGACGCACGTTTTCAGACACATCCTTTTCCTCATCAAGGGGAAAAGGCGGTGTCTTTGAGGTGTTTAGAATGCGAAGCTCATTGCAGGCAACCTCCACCATTCCCGTCTTTATCTTTGGGTTCTCCATGCCTTCAGGGCGCCTTCTCACCTTGCCCCTTACGGCAATAACGTACTCGCTTCGTAGGGAATGGGCCTTTTCGTGGGCCTCTTTGTTCACCTCCGGGGCAAAGACCACCTGAGTGATCCCTTCCCTGTCCCGAAGATCAACAAAAATGAGGCCGCCATGATCCCTTCGCCTGTGTACCCACCCCATGAGGGTGACTTCGCTCTCAAGGCTCTCCTCAGTTATGCTGTAACAGTCATGGGTTCTTCTGAGCTCGCCCATTGGTTCCATGTCACTAATCTCCTTCCAAAATCTTTCTATCCCGCTTCAGTTTCTCAACGAGTATCTCAGGCAGATCATCAAGATCCACTGTCTCCTGCTCCCTTGTCTTCATATCTCGAAGTATCGCCTCTTCCTCATCCATCTCCTTTTCACCCACAATGAGACAATAGCGGGCACCGGCCTTGTCTGCCTGCTTCATTTGAGATTTAAGACTCTTATCCTCAAGGGAATACTCTACCTTCAGACCCTTTCGTCTAAGATAGCCAAGCCAGTACAGGGCCTCGGTCCGGGCCTCATCACCGAGGGCGGCAATGAAAAGATCGCTCCTTTTGGGTTCTGCCCCATCCTTCATAAGGAGAAGGAGTCTTTCCACCCCAACAGCCATACCCACGCCTGGAAGCTCCGGACCATCAAGTAGCTGGGACAGGCCGTCGTATCTTCCCCCTGCAGCCACAGTGCTCTGAGCGCCAAGGCCCCTTGCCTTAAGCTCAAAGGTGGTGCGCTTGTAATAGTCAAGACCTCGCACAAGATAAGGGTTCTGCACGAATGGGATCCCGTATGCCTCGAGGGCATCAAGTACCCTGCCCATGTGGCTTGCACATTCTGGACAGATGTAATGCTTCATCACAGGGGCAAACTTAAGCACCTGCTGGCACTCTTCGTTCTTACAGTCAAATACGCGAAGGGGATTGGTCTTTGAGCGTCTTTTGCAGTCCTTGCAAAGATCATCCCTGTTGTTATTTAAGAAAAGAACCAGATCCTTTCTGTGAAGGGGCCGGCACTCTGGACATCCAAGGGAGTTTACCTCAAGAATAAGGTCCTCGCTATCTGCAAACATGCTTACGATTTCATAGGCAAGGAATATGCAGTCGGCATCTGCAAGGGGAGAGCTACTTCCAATAAATTCTGCGTTTAATTGATGGAACTGACGAAGCCTTCCCTTTTGGGGCCTTTCATGACGAAACATTGGCCCGATGGTGAAAAGCTTAAGGACAGGTGCCTTGTTATAAAGCTTATGCTCAATCACTGCCCTCAGTATCCCGGCAGTTGCCTCTGGGCGAAGGGTCAAAAGCTCTCCGTTTCTATCTTCAAAGGTGTACATCTCCTTTTCAACGATGTCCGTATGCTCCCCGATGCCCCTTGCAAAAACCTCTGTCTTTTCGAGGATGGGGGTCCGTATCTCTTCAAGGCCACAGCTTGCAAACACCCTTCTTGCACCCTCTTCTATCCTCTGCCTCTTTTTTGCCTCATCAGGCAATATGTCTTTAAATCCCCTTACTGCCTTTAGGGTCACTTTCTTCTCCTTGACTTAGAATTTTTTGCATCACACACAGCCTCTTCAGCCAATTTCCTAAGGACAGGATTATACAGCCCCTTTTGATTCTGCTCTAAAAAAGGAATTTGAATCGAAAAACTGGTTTGCTTGGGCCTCAGACAGTATATAATATGTGGATGAATTAGGCTCTATTTAATGCAACAGGTGCGCAAATTCAAGCATAACCACAAGACATTGATAATAGAGAAAACATTTGATGGATTTGAAACGGCGGATTTAAGAGCCTTTGGCAACCCATTATGAGTGACACCCCAGTGGTTAAGATGGAACGGCCAAGGTCCAGACAGGCCATAATACACATTTCTGGCAGTTGGACAATGGAGAAGAGCCCTCCAGATCCTTCCCAAGTCATTTCCAGGCTGGAAAGAGTCCTTCCCGTTGAAAATGTCACCATCGATGCCAAATCCCTTGGCAGATGGGACACCTTGTTCGTTCTGTTTCTTTTTAAGATAAAAAGATTTTGCATGGAACATGGTGCCACGTTGACCTTTGAATCGGTTCCAAAAGGTGCCATTCACCTTTTGGACCTTGCCGCAAAAAAAGGAGGACAAAAAGAGCCCAAAAGAAGGGAGGACCATGGATCAACCTTTTGGAGCATAGGCACTGCTGCAACGAGGATTGGATCTTCCATCAAGGATTTTCATGCCTTTTTGGGCCGTATTGTCATCTCTTTTTTGAACATCCTTTCGGGCAGGGGCAGATTCCGTTTTGGCGACTTTCTCATCTACCTTCAAAATGCCGGTGCCATGGCCCTTCCCATAGTAAGTCTTGTGAGCTTTCTTGTTGGCCTCATCCTGGCATTTGTTGCAACGGTGCAGCTAAAGATGTTCGGTGCGCAGATATTTGTTGCAGATCTTGTTGGAATAGCCATGGCACGGGACATGGGTGCCATGATGGTTGGGATCCTGATGGCTGGCCGGACAGGTGCCACCTATGCAGCCCAGATTGGCACCATGCAGGTAAACGAAGAGATAGATGCGCTTAGGACCCTCGGAATCGACCCTATCGAATTTCTTGTAATACCCCGGATCCTCGCCCTCTCTTTTATGATGGTACCTCTTTGTATCTATGCAGACCTTCTTGGTATCGCAGGGGGAGCAGCAGTTGGGGCAGGCTTTAGTGACGTAACGTTTCTACAATACCTGTATGAGACACAAAAGGCCGTACCTCTCAGTCATTTTTTCATAGGCATTGGAAAGTGCTTTATCTATGGAATCATCGTTTCCATAGTTGGATGCAGAAAGGGGCTTTCTTGCGGAAGAAGTGCTGCTGCCGTTGGCAAGGTTACCACATCTGCCGTTGTTACAGCCATAGTGTGGATAATAGTCGCCTGCGCCATCGTAACCGTGATCTGTTATGTGTACGGGGTATGAGCATGACGGGCCTAAAGAGAGAAAAAGACAAAAAGGCCCATATCAAGGTGGAAGGGCTGACAATGGCTTACGGAAGTCATGTCATTCAAAAAGATCTAAATTTCACCATCTACCGGGGTGATATATTCATCATAATGGGTGGAAGTGGCTGTGGAAAAAGTACCCTCCTGAAGCATCTTATCGGGCTTATTCCACCTGCATCAGGCAGGATAATTTTTAACGACACGGACTTTTGGGCAGCAGACTTGCAACAGAGAAAAAAGATCCTTCAAAAAAGCGGAGTCCTTTATCAAAGTGGTGCCCTGTGGTCCTCCATGACCCTTCTTGAAAATGTATGCCTGCCCCTCATGGAATTTACCCATCTTTCCAAAAAGGCGGCAGAGGCCATAGGCCTGTTCAAACTTCGTCTTGTTGGGCTGGAACAATTTTCAGATTACTATCCTTCACAGTTGAGTGGAGGCATGAGAAAGAGGGCTGCCCTTGCAAGGGCCATTGTTATGGACCCTGAGGTGCTCTTTTTTGACGAGCCTTCTGCTGGCCTTGACCCTGTAAGCTCAAAGCATCTTGATGACCTCATAGTAGAGATAAGAGACAGCCTTGGCGCAACCATCGTGGTTGTTACCCATGAGCTTGCGAGCATTTTTTCCATTGGAAACAACTGTGTCTTCCTTGACAGTGAATCAAAGACCATGCTGGCCACTGGAAACCCAAGGATGATACTCAGAACCACACGAAACAGGAAGATACTTGAGTTCCTCACACGAGGGACAATGAAACGGGAGGTGCCAGTTGTCTAAAAAAAAGGCAAATCCAGCCATAATTGGGGCTTTTGTTACTGGTGCCCTGGTCCTTTTTGTTGCAGGGCTCATCTTCTTTGGCTCTGGAATGCTCTTTTCAGAACGCCAAACCTTTGTGCTCTTTTTTTCCGGCTCTTTAAAGGGCCTTGAGAAGGGCTCTCCTGTTACCTTCAGGGGGGTACCTATAGGGCAGGTCAAGAAGATCAGCATACTGGTTGATCCTGACACTGGAAACTTCAAGATGCCTGTGTACATCTCCATAGATCCAAAATCCATCTTTTCATATACTGGCACAGGCGGGGTGAGCGAGGTTTCTGTCAGGAAGATGACCGAGCTTCTGATCAAACGGGGCCTTAAGGCCCAGCTTCAGATTCAAAGCCTCGTTACAGGAAAGCTCCTTGTGGATCTGGATTTTCATCCCGAGGCACCTGTGCATTATGTGGGACTTGACAAGAATCACATCGAGATCCCAACGGTTCCTTCAACCGTAGAGGAGGTGGTAAAAAGATTCGAAGAGATTCCAATAAATGACCTTGTGGAAAAACTTATCTCTGCCATAGACGGACTGGATAAGCTGGTAGAATCCGGAAAGATAGGGGCAACCATCGACCTGCTTCATGAAAACCTCGTGGAGCTTAAAAAGAACATGAATATCCTGATGCCAAGACTTGTTGAAACCCTTGGAAACATCAAACAGACAAGCTCATCCACAAACAGGTTCATGCGTCATGCAGACAGAAAACTGATGGAGATTTCAAAACAGATAAGTCGCCTTGCAAACTCTGCAGACAGCCTCACAAAAAGCCTTAAGATTACTTCTAAAAACATTGAAAAGATGACATCTCCTGGCTCTTATGAAAGATATCAGCTTAGGAAACTTCTTAATGAATCTTTACAGGCAGCAAGGGCCATACGTGAACTTGCCCAGTCCATTGAGGCCCAACCAGATCTTTTGATAAAGGGCAGAAGTCCTGAAAAAGGAGCAAAAAACAATGAAAAAGAATAAGGGGGCTTCAGAGTTGATCCTGTCTCTTGTGGTCTTCTTGATGATGCTACAAGGATGCTCTGTCCTTCCGCCACAAAGCCCTGCACCAAATTATTATATACTTCATTGCCTGAACAACATTGGGCAAAATGGTCCTGTCAAGGGTGCGGTATCACCAAATCACCAAACCCTCGTGGTTGGCCCAATTGAGATCCCGACTTATCTACAAAGGACCCAGGTAGTTATCCGTTCAAAGGGCAATGGGCTTTTGGTTTCAAGCTTCCACAGATGGGCCGAACCCCTTGACAGTGCTATAGAAAGGATAGTGGCAAAGGATATCGCCCTTCTATCAGGGGCACGTATTGAAAGTTACCCATTTTCCATGAACATTCCATCTTATGAAGACACATTGCATCTAAGGCTTTTTGTGAACGTTTATGAACTTGATACGATAGAAGAAGAAAAAAAATGCAGGCTTGATGGTGAATACGTCATGCTTTCACCAAATGGAGACGAACTTATCCGCGATTCCTTCCATCTTGCCTCAAGTATTAAAACCGTATCTTTTCCCGAGGCTGTAAGGTGTGAAAATGGCCTTATAAACCAACTTTCAAAAACAATTTGGGAGTCTATGGCCAAGATTCTCCATAAAAGAAGCATGGGAAAACATTGAAAAAACGTATTTGGCCATGCATCAAAAATCCACCGCTAAAAGAATGAAAAAACCTCACTAGTGGTGTAATTTTAGTATGTTAGATATGCTGAAGAAGAAAAAAACCATCACCAACGAGGTGACACTATGATTTGCCACAAGGTATTCTTCCTATCAAATATGAAGTAGAGAAAGACACGCAGGGTCTTGAGTGACAGTAAGGTTGTGACTCGGTGGAGGATATAAATCTTCTTGAAGCTCATGAAGGTTTGTGTAGATCGGTTCACAGGGTTGGGATGGTGTTGATTATTGACAAATAGGAAAGTCGCCTGGCCAATAACCCTGCGATGAAACTGTTTTTCAATCCTTCACCTCTTCCACCCACACCTTTTTCCCATCTGAGACCACCACTATCTTTATCACATTCTCAAACCCCTTAGCCTCAAGCTCCCTGGCATAGGCACGGGTGTTTATCTGTTCCATGGCTTCCCTGATGGCCTTTTCAGGATCTTCTTCATAAAAGCCTGTTATGCTCTTCATCTCCATGAGTATTGCAGGCCGGCTCCTGTCCTTCTTTGGCAGGATGAGTATGTCATATCTGCCGTAACCAAGCTCCCTGTTGGAATCTATCTCGTATTCCTGCCCAAGATTAAGCAAAAGCCCCAGCACAAAGGCCTGATAGACCGCCTCTGGGTTTTTGCCCTTGG
>Ga0256833_1000537_pt1 | contig 29284 bp, 27 predicted proteins | sample 356284metaG_FD_190535 | JGI IMG/M metagenome (GOLD analysis project Ga0256833, IMG submission 190535) | Hydrothermal vent microbial communities from Mid Atlantic Ridge, Atlantic Ocean - 356-284 | ecosystem: Environmental > Aquatic > Marine > Hydrothermal vents | place: Atlantic Ocean: Mid... | reverse complement strand
CTTTTAATATAATATCTTCCAAATAATTCCTTGAAATGTTCTTTTCGTTGTGTGTAAATTATATTACTGATTTTTGTCTCCTCTGGAATGGTTTTGTTTTCTTCGGGTATTATAGCCTGATTCCCTTTCCAGGGGGGCCTCTTTGACACAATTTAGATTACAGTATCACTAATCTTAAAAGATTTGTTCACCGGAAAAATTATTGTTTATTCAGGTATAATTTTATGTTAATTTAATTATAGATAATCAAATTTGGCGGAGGATTTATGCATATAAATGACTTGCTTAAAATTGCTACTCAAAGGGGAGCATCAGACCTTCACCTTAAGGTTGGCTCATATCCTGTTTTAAGAATAAACGGTAAACTAACCCCTTTAACTGAATTGAAAAAACTTATGCAGGAAGACACAATAGCCATGGCATTCTCCCTTATGAATGCAAGACAGAAACAGAAGTTTAAAGAAAACCTTGAAATAGATATTGCTTACTCCGTTCCGGGTCTTGGCAGGTTTAGATGCAATATCTTCCAGCAAAGAGGAACAGTTGGCCTTGTTTTAAGGGTTATTCCTGTAAAAATAAGGACGATAAAAGAACTTCTCCTCCCAAAAGTCATTGAAAAGATATGCGAAGAACAAAGAGGGCTTGTGCTATGCACAGGAACAACAGGTTCTGGAAAATCAACCACACTTGCAGCAATGATAGATTACATAAACTCAACAAGAACAGAACACATTATTACAATTGAAGATCCGATAGAGTTTTTGCACAGGGACAAAAAGTCCATTATCAATCAAAGAGAGATCGGGGTTGACACAATGGATTTTGCCACAGCACTCAGGGGAGCACTTCGTCAGGATCCCGATGTAATTCTTGTTGGTGAGATGAGGGATTATGAAACAATAGAAACCGCTTTAACCGCTGCTGAAACAGGTCATCTCGTCCTTTCAACCCTGCACACCCTTGATGCAACTGAAACTATAAATCGTATAATCTCAGTTTTCCCCCCGCATCAACAAAAACAGATAAGATTACAACTGGCACAGGTTTTAAAGGCTGTTATATCCATGAGACTTGTTCCAAAAGCTGATGGAAAAGGCAGGGTGCCGGCGGTTGAAATAATGAGGGTTACACCGTATATCAGAACACTGATAGAAGACAAAGAGAAAACCAAAGTCATACACGATGCAATTGAAAGGGGAACCTCACAGTACGGAATGCAAACATTCGATCAATCCCTTTACTTCCTGTACAAACAGGGTCTGATAACCCTCGAAGAGGCACTGAGAAGAGCATCCAACCCGGATGAATTCAAACTCAAAATACAGGGTATTCAATCCACCAGCGATATTGCCCAGGAGAATATGGAAGAGGCACTTGAGCACGAAAATAAATACGCTAAAAAACAATCCGAAAACGATGATCTGGAGATTGAACCATAAAATTCCGGTTCTTTGACCCTGCAAAAATGAATGAAAGATTCAAAATAATAGGCCACAGGGGAGCAAAGGGAGAGATGGCAGAAAACTCCCTTGAAGGCTTTGATTACATTCTAAAAAACGGAATAAAGTGGGCTGAGATCGATTTAAGGCTAAACGAAGACGGGGAAATAGTACTTCATCACGATAAGAAATCTGAACATCACATAAATGACAGGCCAAAGGATTTCAGATTACTGCCAAAGTTGAAAGATGCTTTGTCCCTTTTCCCTGAACTTAACTTCAACCTTGAATTAAAGGAAAGCACTGTTATGGAAAAACTAAAAGAAATTCGGGAATTGAAAACACATCCTGAAAGGTTCATGCTATCTTCTTTTCATCACCATATTGTTAAAAAATTGAAAAAAGTGTTTCCAGAAATACCCTGCCTTTTCCTGGTTAGCGGAGACTTTTTTGACCTATACCATTACATTGAAAAACACAATGTTGACGGAATTGTCTTCGAGCATGAATTCTTCTCTGAAAATGAGATAAAAAAACTCCTTGACAATGGAAAACAGGTTTACTGCTACTCTGTTGACGATGTGGGGGATGTTGTTTATTTTTACAAACAGGGTATCAACGGGATTATTACAAACTATCCAGTAAAAATGAAAAAGCACCTTGAATCACTTGATATCTTCAAAGATGAATAACTTTAAACTAATATCGGATTACAAACCCTGTGGAGACCAGCCTGAAGCTATTGAAAAAATCTTAAAAAGCCTTGAAAGAGGAAATCGCTATCAAACACTCCTTGGGGTAACAGGCTCAGGCAAAACCTTTACAATGGCAAACATTATCGAAAAGTGGCAAAAACCAACCCTCATAATTGCTCATAACAAAACCCTTGCAGCACAGCTTTACCACGAGTTTAAAACATTTTTCCCCGAAAATGCAGTTGAATACTTTGTGTCATACTACGATTATTACCAGCCAGAAGCCTATGTGCCCGAAAGCGACCTTTACATTGAAAAGGATTCCTCAATTAACGAAAACATAGAAAAATTAAGGTTATCTGCAACAAAAAGCCTCCTTACAAGAAGGGATGTAATTGTAATTGCATCTGTATCCTGCATATACGGGCTTGGCTCACCAAAAGAGTACAGGAATATGGCTATCACAGTATCTGTTGGAGAGACAAAAAACAGGGGAAGGCTTTTAATGGAACTTGCCCGGATTCAGTATGTGAGAAGTATGTTTGAATCTGAGGCAGGGACATTCAGGGTAAGGGGAGATACTATTGAGGTTTTTCCCTCATATCAGGAAGAAGGGATAAGGATTGAGATGTTTGACGACGAAATAGAGGGGATAAAACTTTTTGATCCGTTAACAGGGAAAACAGTAAAAAACCTTGATTTTATAGAGATATTTCCCTCATCTCACTATGTTACCTCACGGGAAAGGCTTTTAAAGGCTGTTGAGTTGATTAGAGATGAATTAAAACAAAGGCTTGAATATTTCGAAAAAAAAGGAAGGTTGTTAGAGGCACAAAGGCTTGCCCAGAGAACAAATTACGACATAGAGATGCTTCTTGAAACTGGGATATGCAAAGGGATTGAAAACTATTCAAGACACCTTGAGGGAAGGAGCGAGGGAGAGCCTCCTTTCACATTGCTTGACTACTTCCCCGATGATTTCCTTGTAATAGTTGACGAAAGCCATATCACAATACCTCAGATCGGGGGAATGTACCGGGGTGACAGAAGCAGAAAGGAAACCCTTGTTGAATACGGATTCAGGCTGCCTTCAGCCCTTGACAACAGGCCATTGATATTTGAAGAGTTTGAAAAAAAGATAAATCAGATTTTATTTGTTTCCGCAACACCGGGGAAATATGAGATTAAAAAAAGCAACGGAATTACAGCAGAGCAACTTATAAGGCCAACAGGCCTTATTGACCCTGAAATAATAATCAAACCTGCAACAAATCAGGTTGACCACCTTATTGGAGAAATTCATAAAAGAATTGAGAGAAACGAAAGGGTGCTGGTTGCAACACTAACTAAAAAGATGGCTGAGAATTTAAGCGAGTACTTAATCGAACTTGGAATAAAGGCAAAGTATCTCCACTCTGACATTGACACCCTTGAAAGGGTTGAAATATTAAAGGAATTTAGAAAGGGAACCTTTGATGTTCTGGTGGGAGTTAACCTTTTGAGAGAGGGGCTGGATCTACCTGAAGTCTCTCTGGTTGCTGTTCTTGATGCAGACAAAGAGGGCTTTTTAAGAAGCGAGACATCTCTTATACAGGTTTCCGGTAGGGCTGCAAGGAATGTAAACGGCACCGCCATTTTCTATGCTGACAGAATAACGGAAGCAATTAAAAAAACCGTTAAAGAGAGCAAAAGAAGAAGGAAAAAGCAGATTGAATACAACAAAAAGCACGGAATTACACCTAAAACCATAATAAAGTCTTATGAAAATATACTTTCTTCAATATTTGAAAGGGATTACTTCACGGTTAAGGTTGAGGAGGAAAGCGAAATAGAAAGGTACTCAAGGGAAGCACTCCTTGAGCACCTAAAAAAACTTGAAAAAGAGATGAAAAAACTTGCAAAGGAACTGAAGTTTGAACAGGCTGCAAAATTAAGGGATAAGATTCAGGAATTAAAAGAAAAAGCCCTTATGTAATTTTAAAAAAACCTTGCAACCCTCACTGTGAAAACAGACAGATTCAATTTTGGATAATTTATCAGGTTTGAGATATATTGAAAGTCAAAAGATAGTGCAAGATTGTTTTTAAAATCAAGCCTGTATTGAACCTCAATGTGATTTTCATCCTTTAACTCAAGCCCGCTTATAGGGTTTATCTTTGCAAAACCAAACAAGAGGCAATCATCTTTAAAAAACATTGAAGTAACATTAAAGCCAAAAGAATAAAAATCCCTGAATTGATAAATGTCCTTTCTCACCCTTCCATATCGGAAAAACAAACCAGCCCTTTTATTAAAATACTGATCAATGGAAACCCCAAATCCACTTGCCCCTTTCAGTTCAGGCCTTCTGCTTCCATCTGTGAGATTTTCAAAAACTGAAAAATGAGGATGGGAGTTGTTGTACAAATAAAACCTGTAATTACCCTTTAAACCTTTAAAATCCGTTTTAAAATTAACCTGAAAACCTGCTGTGAGATTCTCTTTAAAGGTGTGTGTCCCCGTTTCATCAACTGTCCATTCCTCACCGTTAAAAAAAACTTTATGCTTTTCAATGGATTGAACAAACCCTGAAAACTCCACCCTCTCACCTTTTAAAAAGAACCCGGCAATGGGGGAATACAGGTCTTCTACATCAAAAAAAACATTGTTTACAAAAGGCTTTCCAACAAACTGATTCAATTCATCGTTTGCAAACTCATTCTGGTCAATAAAAACAAATGGCTCTGTCTTACCCACAATAATCTCAAGTTTTTCAGAGAAAAAAGAGACATCAAGGTATGCCTCAAGCAATTTTAAATCATAATTACCATCGGGGTTGTCGTCTGCCATTGTGTTAATATTTGCAAAAAGAAAATCAGAGTAAGTTTTGTCCGCACCCTGTCCATTCCCATTGTGAAACCTTGTGTAAATTGAAAATGCATCAGTAAACCGATAAAAACCCTCAACATCAATCACATTGCCAAAGCCCTTTTCACTGGAAGGAAAAATTTTGCCACTTTCAGATAGATTACCCCCCTGAAAGTAAAAAACCACATCACCGTTTAAAGAAAAACCTTTAAAAACCTCAACAGCTCTTAAATCAAAAACAAAAACCAACATTAACAAAACCAAAAACTTCCTCATAATAACTCCTGATATAGTTTTGCCTATAAATTATAGTTAAGGCTATATCAGAAGTCAACAAAAAAACGAGGGTAACCCCTCGCTTAAAAATTAAAATTTTAAAATCTTTTAATAATTTTCCACAAACAATTCAAAGTAACCTTTCGGATGTTTGCAGGCCGGACACTTTTCAGGGGGTTCAATTCCCTCGTGAACATAGCCGCACTTTCTGCACTTCCAGAAAACCTTTCCATCTTTTACAAATACAGTACCATCTTCAATGTTTTTTGCAAGTTTCAAAAACCTTTTTTCATGCCACATTTCAACCTTTGCAATGGCATTCCACGATGCTGCAATCTCCGGAAAACCCTCTTCCTTTGCTATCCTTGCAAACTCAGGGTAAAGCTCCACAAACTCCTCGTGCTCTCCCATAGCGGCAGCCTTTAAATTTTCAAGAGTATTCCCCAGTTGGACAGGGTAAGCCGCCTGTATCTCAATCATCATAGGCTCATTTAATCCTAAATTCTCGGTAATGTGTTTGTAAAATGTCTTTGCATGAACCCTCTCATTATCCGCAGTTTCAAGAAATAAAGCCTCAATCTGCTTATAACCCTCTTTGCCCGCGATTTTTGCATACATATCATACCTGTTTCTTGCCTGGGATTCCCCGGCAAAACTCTTTAAAAGGTTTTCAAGCGTTTTGGTCCCTTTTAAACTTTTCATAAATCCACCTCCATACACTATGTTAACTATAGTACATGAAATTCAGCGTCTGTCAATAATAATTTTTATTATTTAAAATATTTTTTCGCTTTCAAACAGAGAAATAATTAACTATAATAGAAATCCGGAGGTGGTTTATGAAAAAGGTTTTTACCTTAATATTGATATTACTTTTTGCAGTCTTAATTTACACTGCATACACATACACAACCATCAGAAAGGGAAACAAATTCTACTTTATGAAGAAAAATCGTCCCACTTTTGATGAAGTGTATGTTGATGTTACAGACTGGACATTCAAGGATTATGCAATTCACCCTGAAATATCAGCCTTTTTAATAGCATCGGGGGTAAGGGGAAAATACATAAAAATAAAACCAGATATTATGAAAGAGATTGAAAAAAAGAAAAAAGAGATGGAAAAAATGATTGAAAAGGAGGAGAAATAGAAAATATGAAACTGCCAATCGTGGTTTACGGTGATCCTGTTTTAGAAAAAAAGGGTGAAAAAATCAAAGAAATAAACGATGATATAAAGAAACTTGTTGAAGATATGTATGAAACAATGAAGGCGGCACCGGGCATTGGACTTGCTGCCCCACAGGTTGGTAAAAGCCTTCAACTTGCAATAGTTGATCTTTCCGCAGGAGAGAGGCCAGAGGAAAGAATGGTTTTAATAAACCCAGAAATTGTTGAACAGGAAGGAACACAAAAGGAGGAAGAAGGTTGTTTAAGTTTTCCGGGAATTTTCGGGTTTGTTGAAAGACCTGAAAAAATAAAGGTTAAATACATGGATTTAGATGGAAACGAAAAAACAATAGAGGCAGAAGGTTTACTTGCAAGGGCTTTATGCCACGAAATTGACCACTTAAACGGCATCCTCTTTATTACAAAATTTGCACCTGTAAAAAGACAAATGGTTATGAAAAAGATAAAAAAACTTATGAAGGAAGGAAGATGGGGTTATTAAAAACAATCTTTATGGGGACACCTGAAATCTCCGTCCCTTTTTTAAAAAAATTAAAAGAATTAACCGATTTAAAACTTGTTATAACCCAGCCTGACAGACCAAAGGGAAGAAAAAAGAAGTTAACCCCACCCCCTGTAAAAGAAGAGGCCAAAAAACTTGGATTAGAGGTAATACAGCCTGAAAAAATCAAAAAGAATGAAGAACTGATAAACAAAATAAAGAAAATTGAACCTGATTTAATTCTCGTTGTTGCATACGGGAAGATAATTCCGGAATCAATCTTAAATATCCCTAAATACGGGTGCCTGAATATACATTTTTCATCACTTCCAAAGTACAGGGGTGCGGCACCTGTGAACTGGGCTATTGTAAACGGCGAAGTGGTAACTTCGGTATGTTTAATGAAAATGGATAAAAGGCTTGACACAGGGCCAATTATAGGTTGTATCTCTGAAAAAATAGAGCCGGATGACAATGCTGAAGATGTATTTAAAAAACTAACCGCAAAAGGATTAAAATTACTTGAAACCACTATGTTTGATTATGTTTCAGGGAAAATTAAACCTGTACCTCAACATGAAGAACACGCAAGCTATGCCCCAATAATAAAAAAATCCGATGGAAAGATAGACCCCAACCTGCCTGCCGTTGACATACACAACAGGGTGAGAGGATTCTATCCCTGGCCATCGGTTTTTGGAAGAATAAACGGGAAACTAATAAAAATTTTAAAAACATTTCCCTCAGAAATGAAAAGTGATAAAGAGCCCGGCACAATACAGATAATCAACAATATCCCCTTTATGGTTTGTGGAGATAAACACCTTTTAAAACTTATGATTGTACAACCTGAATCCAAAAAACCAATGGACGGAAAATCAGCAGTAAACGGGGGTTATTTAAAAGACGGAGACAGGATTGAATAAAAAAATTTTTATTCTTTGTGGAGAACTCTCGGCCGAGCAATATGCGGCAAAACTTGTTCCCGAACTATTAAAAAACGGATTTACTGTGCATGCTCTTGGAGGAGATCTTTTAAAAAAAGCCGGAGCCAATGTTGTGTTAAATTACCAATCATTATCAGTTGTTGGGCTTACCGAGGTATTGGAGCATTACTCTGATTTAAAAAAAGCCTTCAATTTTCTCGTAAATAAAATTAAAGAGATTAAACCTGACATACTTGTATGTATTGATTTTCCAGATTTCAATATGAGAATTGCGAAAAAGGTTAAAAAGTATGTCAACAAACTTGTTTACTTTATCCCCCCGCAGGTATGGGCTTGGAGATTATACAGAGCAAAATTTATATCAAACCTCTTTGACAGAGTGATAGTTTTATTCCCCTTTGAAAAACCCCTTTACGAAAACGCCTGCTATTTTGGACATCCCTTAACAGAACTGATAGAAATAAAAAAAGAAAAAAAGGATTTTTTTAAAAAATACTCTTTAAACAATATCAATAAAAAAATCCTTCTGTTACCTGGAAGCAGGAAAAAAGAAGTTATCTCTTTAACATCATATCTTTTAGAATTTGCAAGAGAATTTTATAACAAGCATAAAGAGACAGATTTTTTACTTTTACCATCTCCTTCACTTAACAGAGAGGTTATTAACAATTTCAAAATGGATTTTATTAAACAAACAGGGTGTTCTATCTTTGAAATTGAGCATCAGGATAAATATGAGGCTATAAAATACTCTGACATTGCAATTGGCAGTTCAGGAACAATAGCACTTGAATGTGGGCTTTTAAAAACACCAATGGTTGCACTGTATAAACTGTCAAACATAACCTACTTTTTTGGACTATGCGTTGTTAGAAGCGATTTTTTCACAATACCAAACATACTACTTGAAGAAGAGGTTTACAGAGAATTGATAAATTTCAGCCTGACATCTGACAATATAATGGATTATGCAGAAAAAGTATTGTATAATCCAGAATTTAGTGAGGCATTGAAAAAAAGGCTGGAAGCATTAAAAACAATGCTTCACAAAAAGGCCATATTTAAAAACATTGCAAGGGGAATAGTTAATTAAATGCCTGTGGTAAAACGATTTTTAAAATACTTCAAGCCATATTTCGGGACATTGATAATATCATTTGTAATCCTATTTTTCGTTGCAGTTTTGTGGGAATTGAATACAGCCGTTGCAAAACTGATAATGGACGGACCTTTAAAGGAAGAGACGAACATAACAAAGGTTGAAAAAAAATCATTGAAAAAAGACAGGCTAAAATTTGTAACAAAATTCAAAAACAAAGTAAAAAAATACCTTGAAGAAAAGGGGCTAACAGAAAAGATAAACCTGAAAAGCGATAAAACAGGCGATGTTCTTGTAATAATACTCATAATCCTCGGGTTATATATCATAAAAGGAATAGCCACATTCTTCGGGTATTTTCTTTTAGGAGTAACCGGGCATAAAGTTATAAGGGATTTAAGAAACGACCTCTACTCTTCTATAATAAACCAGAGCGTCTCCTTCTTTGACAAATACCACTCAGGGACCCTGATTTCACGAATTACAAACGATGTTTTTATAATTCAAAATGCAGTTACAACAAAAATAGGAGACCTTGTTAAAGAAAGTATGTTCTTCATACTTATACTCCTTGCTATATTCTACATAGATTACAGGCTATCCCTTTTACTACTGTTCATTATCCCACTTATAGTTATACCTGTTATTCTTATAAGCAAAGCAATAAGAAAAGCCACAACATTGAGCCAGAAAAAGATGGCTGAAATGACAAATATTTTAAAAGAAACAATTTCAGGAAGCAGAATTGTTAAAGCATTTGCAATGGAAAACTTTGAGATAAGGAAATTTATGCAGAAAAACTACGAATTCTTTAAAGCAAATGTCAAACTTGTTGCCGCAACAGTTGCATCTTCCCCCATTATGGAGTTGGTTGGCGCAATCAGTTTAAGTATGGTAATTGTCTATGGAAACATAAAAATCAAATCCGGGGAGATGACAACAGGCACATTTATGACTTACATAACAAATGTTTTATTGCTTTATTCGCCAATAAGGAGACTCAACAAAGTAAACAATGAACTGCAACAGGCAATGAGTGCGCTAAAAAGGGTATTCTCTTTAATGGATGAAAAAAATCTTATAAAATCTCCTGAAAAGCCTGTGCCATTCCCGGAAGCAATAAAAGAGGTTGATTTTAAAAATGTATCTTTCTCATATGACGGCAAAAAGAATGTTTTAGACAAAGTAAACCTTAAAGCAAGAAAAGGCGAAACAATAGCAATAGTTGGCTCAAGCGGAGACGGTAAGACAACACTTGTAAACCTGATACCAAGGTTTTATGACTGCACGGAAGGAGAAATAACAATCAATGGTATTGATATTAAAAAATTTGACCTTCATCAATTGAGAAACAACATAGGAATAGTTACTCAGGAAACAATACTCTTTGACGACACTGTGTTTAACAATATTGCGTATGGGAGAAGCGACATACCCATTGAAAAGGTGGAAGAGGCGGCAAAATTAGCCTATGCACACGATTTTATTGTAAAAATGAAGAAAGGCTACCACACAAATATTGGAGAAAGCGGAGTATTTATTTCAGGGGGACAGAGACAGAGGCTTGCAATTGCAAGGGCACTTCTGAAAAACCCCCCAATACTTATACTTGATGAGGCAACCAGTGCACTTGATACAGAATCGGAAGTGCTTGTTCAAAAGGCACTGGAAAACTTAATGAAAAACAGAACAACATTCGTTATTGCCCACAGGCTGTCAACTATTAGGAATGCTGACAGAATTTATGTTATAAGCAAGGGGAAAATAGTAGAGGTAGGAAACCACGAGGAACTTTTAAATAAAAACGGGGTTTACAGAAGGCTTTACAACATTCAGTTTGGCGGAGGAAATGAATAAACTCCTGTTCAAATCAATTCCCACAATAGTGTCATCTTATATGAAACTTGTTTACAAAACAGAGAATTCACGGAAGATGATAAATGTCGAACCTGTTAAAGAATTTTATAAAAAAAACAAACCTTTTATATATGCTTTCTGGCACAACAGAATATTTATGGCTCCCTTTGGGCTTCCACAGTACATAGACAGGTATGTTCCTATAATATCAAAATCAAAAGACGGGGAATTGATAGCAAGAACAGTGGGGAAATTGGGGGTTAAGGCTTACGCAAGGGGTTCATCTTCAAAATTCGGCAAAAATGCATATCAAAGTGCAGTAGAGCACCTAAAAATGGAAGGAAAAGGCTATGTGGTTGCCGTTACCCCTGACGGCCCTCTTGGCCCAAAATATATTGCCAAAGACGGCGTTGCAAGAATGGCAATTGAAACAGGTATGCCTGTAATATGCTTTTGCTACAATTCATCAAAAAAGATTATTGCAAACTCCTGGGATAACTTCATAATACCCCTGCCCTGTTCGGATTTTGTGTATGTGTATGAAGAACCTTACTTTGCTGACAAAAGCAAAACAGTAAAAGAAAATCTCGAAATAATAGTAAAAAAACTAAAAAAAGTAACAGAAATTGCAGATAATTGGGAGTTTTAAATGAAAAGTATGACAGGATTTGCTGAAACAAAAAAAGAGTTTGACGGGTTTACAGTTAACATTGTAATTAAAAGCATAAACGGGAAATACCTTGATGCAAGTGTTAAAATTGATGAAAATTTCCAGTCTCTGGAAAATGACATAATCTCATTAGTTAAAACAAAGGTGAAAAGGGGAAGGGTCAGTCTTTTTGTTTCCATTGAATTTGATACATCAAAATACCCTGTAAAGGTAAATTATGAAAAAGTAAGACCTATCCTTGAACAGATTGAAAAACTCCAGAAAGAATTCCCCTCTTTTGATTTTAATGCACCTTTAAATGTTTTTCTCTCATCAAATAACGGATTCCTTGAAAATCAACTAACAGAAGATTTAAAAGAAAAAGTTAAAAAAGGAATTTTTGAAACAATAAACTATATTCTTGAACCATTTAATGAATCAAGAAAACAGGAGGGAGAATTCTTAAAAGAAGATTTTATAAAAAGGCTAAACCAAATAGAAATACTTGTTGACAGTATTGAAAAGGAAAGAAAGGGGTTTTTTGAAAAACAGCTTGAAAGATACAGAAAACTAATCCATGGGCTTGTTAAAGAGGGAGACGAAAACAGAATAATGATTGAAGCGGGAATATTGGCGGACAAGCTTGATATAAGTGAAGAGCTAACAAGACTCAAAAGCCATGTTTCTGTTTTCAGGGAAACTATGAATGAAGAAGAAAAAGCCATAGGAAAAAAATTGGATTTCATACTTCAGGAAATGATAAGGGAGACAAACACAATTGGTTCAAAAGGGAAAGACAAAGAGATATCCAAATGGGTAATAGAACTTAAAACCGAAATAGAGAAGATCAGAGAACAGGTACAGAATATAGAGTAAAATGGATTACCTGCTTTTCAATTCATTGAACTCGTTTCTCACTGCTGCCATAATAATAATGCTCGGTCAGATAATATACGCTGCAATAGGGTTTGGTTCTGCCATGATCTCTATAACCATGCTATCAATAATCTTTGGCAATATCTCTCAGATAATACCTTACTTTCTTCTTCTCTGTGTACCAACAGAGATAATAATTGTGTCCAGAAACAGGCATTTTTTAGACTTCAAATTTTTAAAAAACTTTCTTTTATACCTATTTTCTGGGCTTTTAATAGGTTCTCTATTGCTAAAATTCACCATGCCTCAAAAACTTTTAATATATCTTGGCCTTGTGATAATAGTAATCGCTTTCTACTTTCTATTGTTTGAAAACAAAATGAATCCCTCTTTCAAAAAAAATGGGATGGCAGGTAAAACACTATCCTTTCTAAGCGGGATACTTGGTGGTGTTTACGGAATATCCGGACCACCCATAATAATATTCCTGAAAGGGCTGAAAATGGACAAATCAAGATTCAGAACAACAATACTGTCGGTGTTCTTTGCAATGAGCATAATCAGAACCTTTATTTACACTTTATTAGGGCTTTACAACACAAAGATAATCCTATCAGTAATTGCCACTCTACCCTTCGTTGCAGCGGGGATATACATAGGGAACAAAATACACCTGATCATATCGGAAACACGGTTTAAAAAGATAACAGCAATTCTACTCCTTATTAATGGAACAATACTTGTACTAAAGCACCTTAAATAATAAAGAAGTAACAGTAAAAAGTAACAAAAACGGTTGCAAAAATCTGAAGCCATATACCTGCTTTGGCCATATCCCTGATTTCAAGCACTCCGCTTCCCATAACAATTGCATTCGGAGGCGTTGCTACCGGCAAAACAAAGGCAAAAGAAGCGCCAAGTGTTGCAGGTATCATAAGAATAAGCGGATCAATTTTTGCAGTCTGTGCAATACCTGCCAGAATTGGAAGCATTATGGTTGTTGTTGCCGTATTTGAGGTAAACTGTGTTAAAGTTCCCAGAGTCAAAATAACCACAAAAACAAGCAACAATGGCTGAAGGTGAGTAATGAAAGCAAGCCTTTGACCAATCCAGTGTGTTAACCTGCTGACCTTAAATGCCTCCGCAAGGGCAAAACCACCACCAAAAAGAAACAAAACCTCCCACGGTATTTTAACCACATCGGAAAAATCCATTACCATCTTTCCATCCTCCTTTGAAGGGACAAAGAAAAGAACTGTTGCAAAAAACATTGCAACTGTGGAATCCTTTATGTATTTTCCATAAGGGAAAAATGAAGCCCAACCCCTTATCTTAAAACTCCCGAAATTAAATCCAACCCTCGTTATCCAGCCGATAGCAGTAAGTAAAAACACAACAAAAACAACCTTTTCTTCAAAACCCATTGATGCAAGAGAAGCCCTTTCATTTTCAACAATGCTCTTTAAATTATCCCTGGGCAAACCTTTAAAAGGAAATCCAAAAAAAACGAGATAAATCCAGGCAAAAGCAAGTATGAAAATACTTATAGGCAACCCGATCTCCATCCACTTTGCAAAGGATATCTGTGCTCCAAAAATCTTATTGTACATCCCTGCAAAGACAAGGTTGGGTGGAGTACCAACAAGGGTTGCAACCCCTCCAATTGAGGCTGCAAAAGCAATACTTAACATCAGGGTTTTTGAGAAATTGGAAAAATCCGTACTTTCATCCAGGTCTTTTGAAAAACTTTGAATTAGAGCAAGTCCTATAGGCATCATCATTAAAGTAGTTGCGGTATTTGACATCCACATGGACAAAAATGCAGTTGCCACCATAAAGCCCAGAATAATCGCACCAGGATTAACCCCCAGTACATTGACTATATTCACTGCTATTCTTTTATGTAACCCCCACTTTTGAATAGCCTGAGCAATTATAAGACCCCCTAAAAACAGGAAGATAAGCCGGTGTGCATAAGGCCTGGCCACTTCAGATGCGCTCATTACCCCAAAAAGTGGAAATATGGCAAGGGGAATCAGGGCGGTTGCACCCATTGGTATAGCGTCACTGAGCCACAAAATAGCCATTAAAAAGGTTGTTGAAAGAACACTCTTTTGAGCAAAAGTCAGTCCGCCCGAAGGGAAAAGCAATATCACCAGAAAACCCATAAACGCGATAGTCAGCCAAAAAAACCTCTTTTTCATTTTAAATCTCCTTATACCATACTTACATTTATTTGATTGTAAAACAGAAAAATTAGTTACTCAAACTATTGTTTTAAACAAGTGAGGGGATTATAATAAATTTTATAGAGGAGGTTTAAATGAGAATTTTAGTCTTTTTGATAGTATTGATTTTACCAATAAACGCCATATCTGATACAATAATAATTACTTACAAAAATGGAAGAAAACAGATTATCAAATTAACCGGGAAAAAAGAGGAAATAGAAAAAATAGAATTTCTGAAAAATCTCCCTGAAAAAAGCATTGTGAAAAAAGAATTTAAAAACACAAAGAAAACAAACTCAAACCCATTCAAAAAATTCAAAAAAGAGATGGAACAAAAACTAAAACCAAGTTTTGAAGGATTGTGGAACTCCAATTTTGGAAACATTGTATTTAAAATAGATGGCAGGAAAGTATATGGAATATACAAAAACGGAAAAGGGAAAATAATAGGGAACCTGAGCAAAAACGGGCTTGTTCTAAAAGGCAAATGGATGGAGGCTCCTGATTTTAAACCACCCAGACATGCAGGAAAAGTCATACTTAAATTATCCCCATCGGGGATGTCGTTTAAAGGGTTGTGGGGGTTCGGAGATGAAGAACCTGACTCTCAATGGGTTGGGAGGAAAATAAAATGATTGGGGTACAAAATGGATCCCGTTAAAATCCTGTTGAACATTGTATTTACAACGGTTGGTTTTGCCTATTTCCTTTACGGCAAAAAGTCAGAACGGTGGAATTTTATAGTATTCGGTGCCATCCTTGCATTCTGGCCATACTTTTTCTCAAACCTCTTAATTGAAATAGCAGGTGATATAATCCTTGCGGTACTACCCTTTATCGTTGATTTTTGACATTTGCAATATCCACCCTAATTCATAGGGTTAAACATACGAATTTAATTTAAAATAACATCTTTATTGCCATATTCTTTTTACGAATATACTTGAAAAAGTTATGAATTTACAATAAAGTATTTAGGTAAACTTAACAAAAATCTAAAAGGAGTGATTATGAACTCATCCAGACCACAAGGTTTACCAGAAAACGCCTATAGGCCATTAAACGAAGGTGAAAAGTACATACCCTTCATTCCTGCTGAGAAGATTATCCCTGAAATCACCATCAGAAGCGTGCTTTGGGGAGTTGTAATGTCGTTTATATTCACATTTGCCTGTGCATACTCTGGATTAAAAGCAGGACAGGTTTTTGAGGCTGCAATACCAATTGCTATTCTTGCTGTTGGCCTTGGCAAGATGTACTCAAGGGAAAACACAATACTTGAAAACGTTATCATACAGAGCATAGGGGCAGGGTCAGGAGTTGTGGTTGCGGGAGCAATATTTACTCTCCCGGCATTATTTATGTTGAAGTTAAATCCGGGCTTTTTCACAATCTTCTTTGCAGCCTTCCTGGGAGGAGTGCTGGGAATTCTCTTTCTTATCCCTTTAAGACGGTATTTTGTTGCAGAGCAACATGGTATTTTACCCTTCCCGGAAGCAACTGCCACAACTGAAATCCTTGTTACCGGGGAAAGTGCAGGCAATCAATCAAAAACACTTGTTGTTTCAATGATAGTGGGTGGGATACTTGACTTTCTTGCAGAATCAATGAGGTTCTGGGGAGTTCACTTTAACTGGACAATGCTTGGCACTCCGTTTAAAACATTCACAGCAAAAACAAAGATGCTCTTTAAAATGGAAACAACCTCATTTTTCATAGGACTTGGATACATCGTTGGTTTAAGGTATGCCTTTGTAATCGTTGCAGGCTCATTTTTAGCCTGGTTTGTGTTTGTTCCATTCTTTGGATACGCTCAATCCCTTGCAGGAAACGGTGCGACAACAATGACTGCAAATGCAATTTTCGGGCAGTATGTAAGGCCAATAGGGATAGGTGCAATTGCAATTGCCGGGCTTTTAGGAATTGTCAAAAACTTCAATGTTATAATTTCCTCATTCTCAATAGGCTTTAAGCAGATGTTCGGGCACCATGAAGGAAATGAAAGCATAAGGACAGATAAAGACATCTCAATGAAAACAATAATAATCCTCCTGGGAGTTTCTCTAATCTCCACTTTTGTTTTCTATTACTTTTTAACAAAGAGTTTCGGATTCGGACTTTTAACCCTTGTTATCACCTTTGTTATCACATTTCTTTTCACCACTGTGGCAGCAAGGGCTATCGCAATAGTTGGCTCAAACCCTGTATCCGGGATGACCCTTGTTACCCTTATTATTGGCTCGGTTTTACTTGTAAAAGCAGGGCTTCACGGGGACAAAGGAATGGCTGTTGCTCTTGTTATGGGATCTGTTGTTTGCACTGCACTATCAGTGGCAGGAGGATTTATAACTGACCTAAAAATTGGTTACTGGCTTGGTGCCACCCCTTACAATCAGGAAAGGTTTAAATTCCTTGGGATTCTGGTAGCTTCCGCAACTGTCGGTATAGCCATTTACCTGATAAATGCGACACTGGGCTTCACCCTTCCAAACGGGCAACCAAACCCGGCAATGCCAGCACCTCAGGCAAATGTTATGAAGTCAATAATACTCACTTTGATGGATCCTAAAGCAAACATCCCCTGGATTCTTTATGGCGTGGGTGGGATAGTTGCATTGCTAATGGATATTTTGGGGGTACCAGCCCTTGCATTTGCACTTGGAATGTATTTGCCTCAGGAATTAAACACACCACTTCTGGTTGGTGGATTCCTTGCATGGCTGTTAAACAGAAGCTCTGATGATGAAGAGATCGCAAAAAAGAGGGTTCAAAAGGGAACCCTTATTGCGTCAGGCCTTCTTGCAGGATCGGCATTGTTCGGGATACTGGGGGCTGTTTTAAGGATAATACCAGGTGGCCTTTTAAACGGGCAAAAGATTAACCTTCTGCAAAAACTCTGGCATATTTTTGGTGTTGCAGGCAAGGAAGGCCATCACAGGTTTCTTTTCGCATCAAGCGAGAGTGCTGCAACCATTATCGGACTCGTAATTATGGCTATTGTAAGTATCTGGCTTTACCGTTCCTCTTTGAAAATTGATAAGGAATAAAAAAATGAAAATGAAAATACCTGTACTGTGTGCCCTGATCATCCTTTTAGCAGGGTGCACAAATGGAAAAACCAACAAAAATTTTTCTGAAGGGAAAATCTCAATGAACAGGAAGATTAAATACCTTGACAGGGAAATAAAAAAATTTGCCCCGGTAAAACTTTCTTTTGACAAAAAACTTATAAACGAAAAACAAAGAATTGTCTTGAAAAAACTTATTGAAGCAACAAAAGTAATGGATGAGATATTTTTAAGACAGGTTTACTCAAAAAATATTGAAATAAGAAAAGAATTAAAAAAGAAGAAAGATGAACTTTCAAAAAAAGAACTTACCCTTTTTAACATTTATTACGGGCCATTTAACAGGCTTGAACATGACAAACCATTCATTGATGGTGTTGGAAAAAAACCCCTTGGGGCGAACTTTTACCCGGAAGATATGACAAAAGAGGAGTTTGAGGATTTTATAAACAAACACCCCGATATGGAAGATGCTTTCACATCAAACTTTACAGTTATAAGAAGAGATAAAGAGGGGAAGCTGATTGCTATACCTTACTCTGTTGAGTATAAAAATCTTCTTAAAAAGGCGGCAAATTTTTTAAAGGAAGCAGCAAAGGAATGTAAAAATGAATATGTAAAAAAATACCTGAAGTTAAGGGCCGAAGCATTTTTATCAAACGATTATTTCAAATCTGACCTTGCATGGATGGATATAAAGAACAACACTATTGAGGTGGTAATAGGCCCTTACGAGGTTTATGAAGACAGGCTTTTTGGTTATAAAGCATCTTTTGAATCCTTTGTAACTGTTAAAGACCCTGAAGAGAGCAAAAAACTGAAAAAAATTGTAAAATACCTCGTTGATATGGAAAAGAACCTTCCAATTCCAGACAAATACAAAAATTTCAATAGAGGACTATCATCACCTATTGCTGTAGTGTATGAAATTTACTGCGGAGGGGATGCAGGAGCAGGGGTACAAACAACTGCATTCAACCTGCCAAATGATGAAAGGGTAAGGGAAGCAAAAGGCTCAAAAAAGGTTCTCTTAAAAAATGTTGCAGAAGCAAAGTATAAAAAGTGCTGGATTCCTATTGCAAACACTGTTTTGACACCTGAAACATTGAAAAATGTGTCATTCAACGCCTATTTTACTCATACCCTGTTGCATGAAATATCTCACGGATTGGGCCCTGGAATTATTACAAAAAACGGCAAAAAAACAACAGTTAACAAGGAATTAAAAGAGTACTACTCCACCCTTGAAGAAGCAAAAGCAGATGTTCTCGGTGTTTATAACGGTGTGTTTTTAACCAGAAAGCGAGTATTCCCCAAAGGTTTTGATAAAGAACTTATTACAACATTTATCGGCGGGATCTTCCGCTCAATAAGATTTGGAATAAATGAGGCTCATGGTGGAGGAAACATAATTATTTTCAATTATCTTAAAGAAATGGGCGTAATCGATTATCACAGAGATACCGGTAAATTTTCTGTAAACCTTGACAAAGCAGAAGACGGTTTTAAAAGCCTTGCCCGTGAAATACTAATAATTCAGGCAACAGGGGATTATGAAAAGGCAAAGCAGTTCGTAAACACTTACAGGGTTTTAAAACCAGAAGTAAAGCAGGCTCTAAACAAACTTAAAGATATCCCCGTTGACATTAAACCAATTTTCCCTGAGATTTAAGAAATGTGAAACATTTTGTTAAAAATAGCGTTTAAAAGATTATAAAAAATTCAAAGGAGGTTAAAATGAAAATAAAAACAAGAGAAGTTGGAGATGTGGTAGTGGTCGAGGTAGATGGAAAGATAACAATTGGAGAGGGAGATATTGCTCTTAGAAATACCATTAAGGATCTGCTTGAAAAGGGTAGAAAAAAAATAGTTGTTGATATGAAAGGTGTCTCATATATGGATTCATCCGGGGTTGGAGAGCTTGCAAGCGCATACACAACTGTAAAAAAGCATGGTGGAGAACTTAAACTCTCTCGTCTAAACACAAAGGTTCATGACCTTCTTCAGCTCACCACCCTGATTTCCATCTTTGAGGTTTATGACAGCACTGCAGAAGCCTGTGCAAGTTTTGATTGATTAAAAAATTTTGTAAATCTTAAAGGGGGGGAGTCCATAACCCCCTTTTTCACCATTTCCAGTCAAAAAATGGAATATGCTTATGATTGAATTTCTTTATCAATTCATCGTTTTTAAAAGATCCAGGAAAAAAAACCTTTTTTAAATCCTCTTCCGTTAACTTCCCCATTAACCCAAGTTCCTGAAACATCTCCTCCTGATAACCTCTTACTATGTAAAAAGCACCAATATCAAAGAAATCGTATATCTTCTTCAAAGTCTCTATTGCAATGTAAAGATCAAGGGTGGAAGATAGGAACCCCTCTTCTCTTATCTTTTTCCAGAATATGTTTTTAATTAAAAAAAGGGCATAAATTATTTCACACAAAGGAAACCCCTCCTGATACCTTTCCTTGCCAATCCTTACAAAGTACCTTCCAACCTCACCATGATTCATCTCCTCTTTCAACCAGTTCACAAGGTTCTCAAAAAATGTTTTGCTCCTTTTCATCAATTCCTGTTCATCAAAGCCCTTATACCTTGAAAGGTATTTACTTTTCTTAACCTCTTTTGCAAATGCTTTAGTAAAGTGATTGATATGGGATTCAACAAAAGAGACCACTTTATTTATCATTTTACCCCCTTTTTTAATTATTCCTTACTAAAAATATATGATAAAAAGACATCAAATGCAAAAAAGTTTATTATTTTCAATAAGGTTACAAAAATAAAAACGAACACTTTACATTAATTCACACACCTGATTCAGAGGAAACAGTTTCTTTTCCATTCCTTTTAACTATAAAAGGATGAATAAGATAAATAGATGTGAAAAGCAAAAGCACTGTTGAAGGTGCAATAATGAGGCCTGAAAAAAGAACAATGATAACAATCACAAAGGAATAGGGCTTCTGTTTTTTCAATTTTGATTTCTTAAAACTGTGATACTTTATCTTTGAAACCATAAGAATGGATACAAATATAACCATCATGGAAATAATGTACGAAAAAAGTGGAGAATTAAGTGGATGGGGAAATCTCAAAATTATTGAAATGGTAAAAATTGCCGCTATTGGAATGGGTACCCCAATAAAATAGCGTGCATCAATAATTCCTTTTTGTATGTTAAACCTTGCCAATCTCAAAGCACCGCAACTAACATAAATAAAAGCAGCGGCCCAGCCAAGCCTTTTTAAAAACAGGTCAAGGTGGGCACCTGAAAACCCCCAGTGAAAAAAAATAAATGCTGGAGCAACCCCAAAAGAAACCACATCAACAAGGGAATCAAGCTCTGCACCAAATTTTGATTCAGTTCCAGTCAGCCTTGCAATTCTGCCATCAAGCATGTCCATTATTGCTGCAACAAATACAAAGATACATGCGAAACTGTATTTCCCGCTTTCTGCAAAAAGGATAGAAGAAAAACCAAAAAAAAGATTTGATATCGTAAACAAACTTGGCAGAATGAATGCACCTTTAGATGGCTTTTTTTCTTTCAAATTTTCTCCTCAAACAAAGAAACCTAAACCTCTTGGGACCTCTTGTACTCTCTGATCATGGCGTACATCTTATCTTTTAAAATAAGTTTCTGCTTTTTTATGTTATGGAGTTCCAGTTCTTCTTCCTCTGAAAGTCTGCTTTTTCTCAGTAATTCCTGAAGTCTTGCCTCAAAACCTGCATGTTTGTCTTTTAATTCTTTGAACTCCTGATTTTCCCTGTAAAGTTTTTCTTTAATCTGTTCTTCACTTAGTTTAATCATATTACCTCCACGCATTGTTATATTAAAAATATAGCAATTTTACTTTATTTTTTCAATGCTTTTAATCATCCCACTTTATGTAACCTAAAGTCAAAGAGTTTTCAAAAGAAGCATGAACAGGCCTCAGTCTGAACCTTAACCCAAACCTCCCCGTCTGCTCCACAACGATTTCACCATTGAACTCATAGATAGAACCCTCAATGTTCTTTATATTTTCAAGCCTCTCAATGCGAAAATCAACCATCTTTCCGGTGGCGTCAAGTTTTCCGTAATATGCCTCAACAACAACATCTTCCGGAGATAATCCTGAAAGATCAACAATAACTTTACATCCCAACGGTGTCCTTATAGGGCTTTCTCTATCACCTAAAAATTCAGTTTCAACAATCTTCACATTGTGCCAGTTTGAATCTATCTTTCTTTTCCATTCAAGGAGTTTTCTCAATCCATCAAAATTGTTATCACCAAGATTAAAGTAATGATTGGCACCCTTTAAATAAAACTTTTCCATATAATCCTCAACCATTCTATGGGTATTGAAAAATCCGCAGATTGTTTTTAAGTTTACCTTCATCCTCTCAATCCACTCTCTTGGAAGTTTGTCATCGCCTCTGCTGTAAAAAAGAGGAACAATCTCCTTTTCAAGCAAATCGTATATTGCTCTGCTTTCTATCTCATCCTGATAAGCAGGATCGTCGTACTCTTCACCGCTGCCTATTGCCCAACCGTTTTCACCATTGTAAGCCTCATCCCACCAGCCATCAAGAACGCTTAAATTTAAACCAGCATTGGCTGACGCTTTCATTCCGCTTGTTCCTGATGCCTCTAACGGCCTTCTTGGGTTGTTTAACCACAGGTCAACCCCCTGAACAAGGTACCTTGCAACATTTATGTCATAGTCTTCAATAAATACCACCCTTTTCCTGAACCTCTCCTCCCTTGCTATTTGAACTATTTTTTTGATAATCTCCTTACCCTCCATATCCCTTGGGTGGGCTTTGCCCGCAATAATTATTTGAACCGGCATTTCGGGGTTATTAAGGATTTTATCCAGCCTGTCGGGGTCTTTAAATATAAGGTAAGCCCTTTTGTATTCAGCAAACCTTCTTGCAAAACCTATTGTCAAAGCCTCAGGGTCAAGCACCTGCTTTGCCTTCATTATCTCGCTCTGCCTTGCTCCCTTTTTCTTCAAACAATTAACAAGCCTTCTCCTCACAAAGGCAACAAGCCTTTCCCTTCTCCTTTCATGTGTTCGCCACAACTCTTCATCCGGAATGTCAGGTGCCCTTTCCCATATCTTTTCATTATCAGGGTCTTCCGACCATTGTGGACCAAGGTATCTTGAATAGAGTGTTGCAAGGTCAAGGGAGATCCAGGAAGGAATGTGTACACCGTTTGTAATATGGGATATTGGCACTTCGTTCACATCTATGTGAGGATACAAGCCTTTCCACATATTCCTTGAAACCTTTCCGTGCAATCTGCTTACTCCGTTTGCAAAGGCAGAGTTTTTCAAAGCAAGAACAGTCATGCAAAAGCCTTCCTGTTTATCAAAGGGATTAACCCTCCCGAAACTTAAAAACTGCTCCAATGATAATCCCAATTCTGAGGCATAAATTGAGAAATACTTTGATACAAGGTCAGGGGGAAAAACATCATTACCCGCAGGCACCGGAGTGTGAGTGGTAAATACCGTTGTATGCTGCACAAAAAGCCTTGCCTCTTCAAAGGTAAGCCCGTGCTTCTCCACAAGAATTCTAATTCTTTCAAAAGTTGCAAATGCAGAATGCCCCTCATTTAAGTGAAAAACAGCAGGGTGAATGCCAAGTGCATCAAGAACTCTTACCCCTCCAATTCCCAGTATTATCTCCTGCTGAATTCTATGCTCAATATCTCCACCGTATAACTGATCGGTTATTTTTCTGTCTTCTTCAGAATTCATCTGATTATTTGTATCAAGCATATAAACCGATACCCTTCCAACCTCAAGTTTCCACACCCTCACATATACATTTCTCTCTCCAACCTTGACCGACACGGTCAACGGATTTCCGTCCCCGTTTTTAATCAATTTCATGGGCATATTGTGAAAATCGTTTTCAGGGTATGTCTCCTGCTGCCAGCCGTCAGGGGTTAAGTATTGCCTGAAATACCCCTGCTGATACATTAAACCGACACCTATAAGCGGTACATTCAGGTCGGAAGATGATTTCAAATGATCTCCTGCAAGCACTCCAAGCCCACCTGAGTAATTTGGTATTGAATCGTTTATCCCGAACTCTGCCGAAAAATAGGCAATCTTAAAGTCTCTGTTTACTCCAAGGGAATACTGAAAAAAGTTTCTATTCTCAACATACCTTTTAAAGTCTGAATAAACCTTTTCAAGAAAAAGCATAAACCCTTCGTCGTGAACAAGTTCATTCAACCTTTCCTGAGAAAGCCTGCCTAACATTAACACAGGGTTGTGATTGCAACTTTCCCATAACTTTCTGTCAATCCTCATAAAAAGGGTTATTGCGTCAGGATTCCACACATGCCACAGGTTGTAACTTATCTCCTTCAAAGGCTCAAGCTCGGGAGGGATATTGGGAACAATATTAAAGGTTTTCATAATTCACCTCTTACCTTTCTCCCCATTTAAGTTTTTCTTTTAAAACCTCAAAATAATTTTTAAGTTTAGGGTTGATCAATAAAGCCTTTCTTTCAGACTTTTTTACCTTTAAAACATGCTGTGATGAGAATCTATACCCCTTTTGCCCGTCAAAAGTTATAAAAATATCAGTGTGCATTTTATTCAGCGAAATCTCAATCTCAGAATTAGAACATATAACTATTGGCCTGTTTGTAAGGGAATGAGGGCATATTGGGGTGATAACAAGAACATTAGTTGAGGGAAATATAATTGGCCCACCTGCTGCAAGGGAATAGGCTGTTGATCCTGTTGGAGTTGAAATAATTAAACCGTCGGATTTGTAATCCGAAACAAAGTCCCCGTCTATCATCAATTTTAAATCCATAATCCTTGCAAGCGCAGCCTTGTTAACAACAACATCGTTTAAGACATGTTCTTTTACAATCTCTTCTCCATTTTCATTGTATATAACACCTTCAAGCATTAGCCTTTCGTCAATTCCAAAATAACCTCTTAAAGTGTTTGCCATAGCCTCTTCAAACTCTTCAACCTGCACTATTGTTAGAAATCCAAGGCTTCCAAGGTTTACCCCGAGTATTGGTATTTTCCTGCCTTCAACAAGCCTCACAGAAGAAAGCAATGTGCCGTCTCCCCCAAGAACCACCAGTAAATCAACTGTGTCAAGAAATTGATCTTTTCGAACCTTTATGAAGAACTCTCCAAGTGAGTTGTTCAAAACAACCGATTCTGGCAGGTCTTCAATCAAAAAAGCATTTTTTAATCCAGACCTTTTAACCATTTTTTCAAGTGAAAACAATACCCTTTCAAGGGTTTTTAAATCTGCTTTGGGCTTGAAAATAACACCGATTTTCTTAAACTTCATTGTAAACAACCTCTGAGATTCTTTTGCTATCTACAATATTACTACATTTGCCCTCTAACTTTAAATGCAAAAGATATTCAATATTTCCCTTTTGTCCCTGTATTGGGGATTTTGTAAGGTTTTCAGAACAAAAACCATATTGTTTAACAAAATCGACTATACCTTCGATCACCTTAATATGCTTACTTTTATCCTTAATAATCCCTTTTTTCTCCACCTCTTCCCTTCCAACCTCAAATTGAGGCTTTATAAGAATAACAGCATCAAAATCTTTTTCTTCATCAATTATAGACGGAAAAACAGGAATAATCTTTTTAACCGAGATAAAAGAAACATCCATACAGATAAAAGAAACAGAGGATTCAAGGTCATCTCTCTTTAAATACCTTGCATTAAAGTTTTCCATAACAACAACACGACTGTCATTTCGCAATTTTAAATCAAGTTGATTTGTCCCTGTATCAATGGCAAAAACCTTTTTTGCTCCCCTTTGAAGGAGGCAATCTGTAAAACCACCTGTTGATGAGCCAATATCTGCACAAACCCTGTCTTTAACATCAATTTTAAACTCGTCAAGTGCCTTCTCTAATTTTAAGCCGCCTCTTCCCACATAGTTGTGGAGTTTTCTTTTAACAAATATCCCTTTTTCAATGGGGATTAACTCCCCGGCCTTTTCAACCCTTTTGTTGTCCAGAAAAACAAGGCCCGCCATAATCAAACGGCGGGCTTCTTCCCTTGATTTTACAAGATTTCTTTGAACAAGCAGTTTATCTGCCCTTTCCTTCTTTGCCATATTAACCTAACAGGCTTTTTGCAATTACAAGCCTCTGTATCTCATTTGTCCCTTCATAAATTGTGGTTACCCTTGCATCTCTGTATAGCCTTTCAATCTTGTACTCTTTTGAATACCCGTAACCACCGTGGATCTGCAATGCTTCATAGGTGCAGAATATGGCTGTTTCAGAGGCATACATCTTTGCCATTGAGGATAATTTCGGATCAGGTTTCCCTATACTGTCCATAAAACCTGCATAGTAAACAAGGTTTTCAGCAGCCTCAATCCTTGTTGCCATATCCGCTATCTTAAATTGAACAGCCTGCTGTTTTGCAATAGGTTTTCCAAATTGCACCCTTTCTGTTGAGTATCTCACTCCCTCTTCAAAAGCACCTTTTGCAATACCAAGTGCCTGGGCACCTATCCCTATTCTTGAATGGTTCAATGTTGTAAGGGCAATTTTAAACCCCATGCCCTCTTTGCCCAAAAGGTTTTCTTCAGGCACTTCAAGGTCTTCAAGGGTAACCATGCAGGTTTTTGATGAGCGCATACCCATTTTATCCTCAGGCTTATCAACAATAAACCCATTGCTTTCAGCATCAACTATAAATGCCGAAATCCCTTTATGACCTTTCTCCGGGTCTGTTGAGGCAAGGAGAACAAAGTACTTTCCAACACCTGCATTGGTAATCCACGCCTTTGAGCCGTTTATAATATATTTATCACCCTTTTTAACAGCCTTTGTTTTCAAACTTCCTGCATCTGAGCCTGCATTCGGTTCTGTTAAACAAAAACCGCCTATAACCTCTCCTGATGCAAGGAGAGGAAGGTATTTTTTCTTTTGCTCTTCTGTTCCAAACTTCAAAATCGGGAAACAGCAAACAGAGTTGTTAACGCTCATTGTAACAGCAACACCAGGATCAGCCTTTGCAAGCTCTTCAACAGCAAGAAGGTATGATATAACATCGGCACCTGAACCACCGTACTCTTCAGGTATGAAAACCCCCATCAATCCCAGTTCACCCATCTCTTTTATTAAATCATGGGGAAATTCTGCCTTCTTGTCCCTCTCCGATGCTCCAGGCTCAACCTCATTCTTTGCAAAGTCCCGCACCATATCGCGGAACATCTTTTGCTCTTCGTTTAAAGAAAAATCCATCTATCAAACCTCCGAAAGAACCTGTGCAGCAATAACAATCCTTTGAATCTCGGAAGTGCCTTCATAGATCTCAAGTATTTTTGCATCCCTGAAAAATCTCTCCATAGGGTACTCTTTCATATATCCGTATCCGCCAAATATCTGCACACCCTTCCTTGCAGCCTCCATTGCTGTTTCAGCAGCAAAAACCTTTGCCATAGAAGTAATCTTATTACACCTTCCGCCATTCTGCTTGCAGGCAGCACCTTTGTAGGTTAAAAGCCTTGCTGCTTCAATATTTGTCGCCATATCTGCAAGGTACCATTGAATAGCCTGAAAAGAGGAAATGGGCCTTCCAAACTGAACCCTCTCTTTTGCATACCTTACACACTCATCCAGAACAGCCTGAGCAAGCCCAACTCCCTGTGCAGCAATGCCTACCCTTGCACCGTCCAGGGTTGCAAGTGCAATTTTGTAGCCCTGGCCCTCTTCACCAAGAAGGTTTTCTTTTGGAACTTTCATATCCTCAAAGTAAAGCTCTGCGGTCCCGCTTGCATTTATTCCAAGTTTATCCTCAACTGTACCAATGTTGAACCCTTCCGTTTTTGTATCAACAACAAATGCGGATATTCCGTGCTTGCCCTTTTCTTTGTCGGTTACTGCAAAAAGAAGGCAGACATCAGCATGGGTAGCATTTGTTATAAATATCTTTGAGCCGTTTATAATGTAATAATCCCCGTCCTTTACAGCGGTTGTTTTAAGGTTTGCGGCATCTGATCCTGCGTTTGGCTCAGTCAATCCAAAGCAGCCAAGTTTTTTCCCTTCTGCAAGTGGAGTTAAAAACTCTTTTTTTATGTATTCGCTTCCATACTTTAAAAGAGGATCGCAAACAAGGGAATTGTTAACAGAGAGGATAACCCCTGTTGATGCACAGGCTCTTGATATCTCCTCAATCATAATGGTGTAAGAGATATAATCCATCCCCGCCCCACCGTACTCTTCAGGGATTGCAACCCCCATAAATCCAAGATCTGCACACTCCTTCAAAAGTTCAACAGGAAACTCATGTGTTCTGTCCCTTTCAGCAGCACCGGGTTTTACCCTTTCTTCGGCAAATCTTCTTGCCATATCTCTCATCATCTGTTGCTCTTCGGTCAATCTAAAATCCATATCCCACTCCTTTTTTTAAAGATTGCGTACCTGTTTATTTTAGCAAAAAATTTTTCTTTATGTTTAAGATAAAAAATAAAAAATCAAATACAGATTGTAAATCTTCAAAAAACACCATAGGTTAACATAATCAATAATTCGACAAAAATAGGTTGGTGGTAAAAAATTTTTTTGGAGAATCACCTGTTGACCCTTCAAAAGACAATTTGTGTTTGACGCATTTCAAAAAAATAACAGAATTTTTATTTGCTTTGGGGTGGAAGAAGACAAATGCAGCACAACCAACTATCCCTTTTATGCTGCTTATTTTATAATTTTACCGTCCTACAACGCCAATATTTTCCAACCAATGTTATTGAGAAACCTGGAAACATTATTGGTCAAGGGTTCAAAAATTTCGGCATTCAAAACGACAACTTTTGCACACAGATATAACTATGCAATTGTTCTTTTTATCCTTACATTCCATTACACCTCTTTTAGTAAAATATTTATTTTCAATCTAAAAGAAAACAACAACTTGTTTACAGTATATGTCTCAAGGAAGATTAAAATTTCTTTGTGGATTATAGTATGTGCAAATAAAAATTATTTTTCATAACAGGTTAAAAGCATTAATACTCAGCAACTTCTAAACCTGTTATGGTATAATTGATTAAAAAAGCATTTAAGGAGTACATCTATGAAGAAACTTCCAATAGGGTTAAACAGTTTCAGGGACATAGTTGAAGGAAATTACATATACGCTGACAAAACAAAGCACCTTTTCCAGATGGTTGAAAATGGGAAGTATTACTTCCTCTCCCGCCCAAGGAGGTTTGGTAAAACATTAACAGTTGATGTTTTAATGCACCTTTTTGAGGGGCACAAAGAGTTGTTTGAAGGGCTTTACATCCATGATAAATGGGACTGGGATAAAACCTATCCGGTTATAAGGATTGATTTTTCAAAGATAGTATCTAAAACACCTGAACTTTTTGAAAAATCCCTTACAAAGTATTTAATGGAACAGGGAAATTATCTTAAACTTACAGATGTAAATTATGAACATTATTCTTTTGCCTTCAATGATATTATTGTAAAATCCTGTGAAAAGTTTAACTCAAAGGTTGTTGTCTTGATTGACGAGTACGATAAACCCATCCTGGATAACATTGAAAAGCAGGAGCTGGCTGAGGAGTTAAGGGATCTACTTTCAAACTTCTACGGTGTATTA
>Ga0256833_1000536_pt1 | contig 29286 bp, 28 predicted proteins | sample 356284metaG_FD_190535 | JGI IMG/M metagenome (GOLD analysis project Ga0256833, IMG submission 190535) | Hydrothermal vent microbial communities from Mid Atlantic Ridge, Atlantic Ocean - 356-284 | ecosystem: Environmental > Aquatic > Marine > Hydrothermal vents | place: Atlantic Ocean: Mid... | reverse complement strand
TTCTGGCAAAGAAGAAAGATTGCTGGTGATTACGGGAGTTCCTAAGGCTTGCGCTTCTAAAACTGGGAGACCAAATCCTTCATAGAGAGAGGGAAAAAGAAAGAGAGAGGCGGAAGAGTAAAGAATATTTTTTTCTTCTTCTGATACATATCCAGTTAAAATAATATCTTTATTCCATAAACTTTTTTCAATATATTTTATTATTTTTTTATAATTATGACCTTGTCCTCCAGCCAAAACCAATTTTAAATTTTTAAATTTTTTTTCTTTTTTTATTCTCTGAAAAGCTTTGATTATATTGAGAATATTTTTTCTTTCTTCTATTCTCCCTATAAACAATAAAAATTTTTTATTTATTTCTAAATTCCATTTTTTTAGAAATTTTTTCTTTAGTTGTTTTTCATTTTTTTTGTCTTTTATTGATAACAAAGAAAATCCTTCGTAAATAACTTTAATTTTTTGAGAAGGAATTTTATAAAAACTGATTAAATCACTCTTTGTATTTTGAGAAACTGCTATTATTTTTTTAGCCCACAGAGAAGATTTTTTTAAAGACCAATGCAGATAAACTCGCGCTAGCCAAGAATAACTTTTAGGTGTTATTTCGTATTCCAAACCATGAATAGTTAAAATACTATTAGAAGGATGATAAAAAGGAAGAATGTGCGCTGGAATAAATAAAACATCTATTGAATTTTTCCAAATTTCCCAACTAAGCCCTATTTGAGTCCAAAAATAATGACGAAAAATAATTTTAATTTCCCAATTTTGAGGTAATGTATTAAAATTAATATCTTTTTTTAATAATAAATCCTGACCTGGTTTTAAATACAGAATAACTTTTTTATCAACAAGAATATTTTTTAAATGTTTTAATATGTGATAAGAATATTGTTCAATTCCTGTTTTTTTTAGAGAAAATGCTCTAGAAGCATCTATACCAATAATCATTTTTACTTTTGATTAGAAATTGCTCGTTTATAAAGATCTAAGTTTTTTAATGCTTTTCCTGTTCCTTTTACTACACATAACAAAGGATCATCTACTACATAACAAGGAACTCCGATGGTTTTAGTAATTAGTTTATCCAAGTTTTTTAATAGAGCTCCTCCTCCTGAAAGTACCATACCTTTGTCCATAATGTCAGCAGCTAATTCTGGAGGAGTTTCTTGTAAAACTTTTTTTATAGCATTAATTACTTCTCTTAATTCATCTTGTAAAGCTTCTGTTATCTCATTAGAAGAAATTTTAATGGTTTTTGGTAAACCTCCAGTTAAATCTCTTCCTTTAATATCCATATATTCATCTTTTACTAAAGCCAACGCGCTTCCAATATTTTTTTTAATCTGTTCTGAAGTAGTTTCTCCTATGGCTAAACTATACTTCCTTTTTATATAATCAGAAATAGCCCTATCAAATTTATCTCCTCCTACTCTCGCGCTATTAACCGCTACCACCCCACCTAAAGATATAATAGCAATTTCAGATGTTCCTCCACCAATATTTATAATCATATTTCCTTGAGCATCATGAATAGGTATTCCAGCTCCAATAGCTGCTAAAACAGGCTCTTTAATTACGTATGCATTTTTAGCTCCTGCTTTAATAGCTGCATCAACAACAGCCCTTTGTTCTGTAGAAGTAATTCCGGCAGGAACAGAAATTAAAACATCAGGACGAATTAAACGAATTCTACCTGTAACTTTGTTAATAAAATATTTCAACATTGCTTCCGTTACCCTATAATCAGCAATAGCTCCATCCTTTAAAGGACGATAAGCTTCAATTGTATCCGGCGTTCTGCCTAGCATTTCTTTAGCTTTATCTCCCACAGCTAAAACTTTATTCTCCATTACAGAAACAGCCACCACTGAAGGCTCATTAACTACAATACCTTTTCCCAATACGTATATTAAGGTATTAGCTGTTCCAAGATCTATTCCAATTTTTCTAGTTAGCATTTTAATTAATCATGATTTAATTGGTTAAAATAAATACCCACATCACTAATCCATTTATTCACGCTATAACGACTATGTTTATGACAAGCATTACCACACTTCCAAATTACCATTTTACTAGGTGTATTTAATTTTTTATTTTTCACTAAATAATGAATTCTTTTAGCTACTGTATCCACTGCATCTTTCCGACTATTAAAGCAAGTATGGCCTCCACTACCCATCAACCTTCTTTTTCCTCTGTATCCCCAATAATTATAACAATCACTACCATTTAAAACAGGAACTCTTTTCCCCCAGTTACTTTCTTTCTTAGCGATACCAATCAAAAAAGCAATTGTAGTTCTATCTTTAGTCATAATATAAGGTAGCATTTCCTCTATGGGATACCCTTTAACCATTTTTTTTATTTTCTTTTCTAATTTTTCCTTTTCTTTTTCTTGTAAATAATCAGCCACTCTAGTAACAAATTCTTCTTCCGATTGTAAGTTTTTATTTTTTTCTGAAAAATCTATTTCTTCACTATAAACACCTAAAACTTTTGGTTGTATTTGTTGTTGAAAATCTATAGTTTGTTCTTTTTTCTTTTTTTGATTTAAAATTCTTTTTTCTTTTCTTTGAGATAAATTAATTGTTTCAGTGTTTAAAATCTGATTATTAGCAGAGGTGCTAGGTCCTAAATATCTATAAATTAAACTCATAGAAAACATACCTAGCAATATAGCTCCTACTATAGTTGCATCCCAAAAACGAGGTGGTGTTAAATAAGTTCTCCAGTTCTCCTTTTGTTTTCTCCAGTTCTCCTGTAAAAACAATTTTCTTTTTTCCCATTGTTTCCATAAAAAAGAATCAACACCGAATTGCGCTTGATAATCAACAATAATTCTACTTACAGCACTATCCCACTGATGGATTTCTTTATTTATTTTTACACCTTTTACTTCCAGCTGTTGCTCTCGAGGAGTAATATATAACTTAGAATCCTCTGTAAAAAATTTATTTATTCTTTTACCTTTACTAAATAAAATCGCCGAAAAACCATTAGAATGAAAAGTAATATTATTATTTGAAAAATTTAAACTATCTATTTCTTTCCTTTTATTAACTTTTTGCTTACTCATTTAAAATAATTAATAATTACTGATTGTTCTTAAAATATTCCAAAACATCAGGAGTTCCTATATAACATTTTCCTTTAGCATATAAAAATGGAACTCCTACTTTCTGGGGATCTAAACCACATTCGTTTACTTTTTTCATCATTTCTTTCTGATTGTCTTTATTGTGCCAAACTTCTTTTTGGCTATATTTTATTTTTTCTGATACTTTATGTTCTTTCAAATAATCAATAACTTCATGACAATGAGGACATTCTTTTCCAAAATAAAGAATCACCTCTTGATTAGCGCTTTTCTGAGAATTATTTTTTTCTTGAGCTTCTTTTTTTTGAATTGCTTTTTGAGTATAATAATTTTGATAAGAATTTTTTTCTTCAGTTTGATTAGATTTAAAATGAGAAACACCCCAAAATAATCCTGCTATTAACACTAAAGCTACTACTAATGTAATAATATTTTTTTGCATATTTTTATTCTTAATTTTATTTAATCATTTTTGATTATAAACCTTTTTAATAAATAATCAAGTATAAAATAAACATTTAAATTTTATTTGAAAATCTTTTCTGGCTATTTAAATATCCATTTAAATGGATATTTAAATAGCCAGAAAACTAGACTAATATTAAAAATAGATATATCATATTAATAACTGTTTTAAAGCCATTACATTAAAAATTAAACAATTTTATAATTTTTTTGATTAAAAAAATTTATGCAATCTCAACAAAAAGTTAAAAACGAAATTTTAAAACATTCCACTGCTCATCTTTTAGCGGCTGCAGTTTTAGAAATGTTTCCTGAAGCTAAATTTGGAATAGGGCCAGCCACTGAAGATGGTTTTTATTATGATTTTGATTTACCTCGCACACTCATACCAGAAGATCTTTCCCTTTTAGAAAACATAATGAAAAAAATAATCCAAAAAAATTATCCTTTTGAAAAAAAAGAAGTCACTTGGGAAAATGCTTATCGCCATTTTAAAAAAGCTCGCCAATTTTATAAATTAGAAATTTTAGAAAAAATAAAGAAAGAAGAACCAGAAGAAAATGTTTCTCTTTATAAACTAAATAATTTTGTAGATCTCTGTCGCGGACCACATTTAGATTCTAGCGGAGAAATTAATCCGAAAGCATTTAAGCTAATAAAAATATCAGGCGCCTATTGGAAAGGAGATGAAAAAAATAAACAATTACAAAGAATTTATGGCGTAGTTTTCCCCACTCCCAAAGAATTAAAAAAATATCTTCAACAACAAGAAGAAGCTAAAAAAAGAGATCACCGTAAACTAGGAGAGGAGCTAGAACTATTTATGATTTCTCCAGAAGTTGGAAAAGGACTACCTTTATGGTTACCCAAAGGAGCTTTTATTAGAAAAAAATTAGAAGATTATATGTATAATCTAGAGAGAAAAAATGGTTATAATTTTGTTTATACTCCTATTTTAGCTCATGAAAATCTTTATAAACAGTCAGGTCATTTAGCTCATTATAAAGATGATATGTATAATCCCATTGATATTGAAGGAGAAAATTATTATCTCAAGCCAATGAATTGTCCTCATCATCATATTATTTATAAAAGAAAATTAAGAAGTTATCGTGATCTTCCTCTTCGTTTATCTGATTTCAGTTTAATTCATCGTTTTGAACGTTCTGGTGTCCTAACTGGTTTAATTCGCGCGCGTTGTTTTTCCCAAAATGATGCCCACATTTATTGTCGCCAGGATCAACTCAAAGAAGAAATTTCTCATACCCTTAAATTATTTCAACAAGTTTACCATGACTTTCAAATAAAAAATTATTGGTTTCGTCTTTCTTTGCCCGATTTAAACAATAAAGAAAAATACGGAGATATTGAAAATGAAGATCTTTGGCTAAAATCAGCTCAAATTGCCAGAGAAGTTCTACAAAAAAGTAAGGTAAAATTTATTGAAGAAAAAGGAGAAGCTGCTTTTTATGGTCCTAAAATTGATGTTCAAATAAAAAATGTTAACGGCAAAGAAGATACTATTGCTACCATGCAAATAGATTTTTACATGCCAAAACGTTTTAATTTAGAATTTATAAATAAAGAAGGTAAAAAGGAAAGACCAGTTATTTTTCATAGAGCTATTATGGGTTCTTTTGATCGTTTCTTTGCTTTTCTATTAGAACAAACGGGAGGAAATTTTCCGCTTTGGTTATCCCCTCTTCAAGTTACTATTTTACCTGTTTCAGAAAGACAGAAAGATTATGCTCAAAAAATAGAAAAAGAATTACTAAAAAATGATATACGAGTTATAACTAATTCTAAAGATGAAAGTTTGGGAAAAAGAATCAGTGAATCTTTAAAACAAAAAATTCCTTTTCTAGTAATTGTCGGGGAAAAAGAAAAAGAAAATAGTACTTTAACCGTTAGAAATAGAGATAAAAAACAAGAAACTATTCAATTATTAGATTTTATAAATAAACTCAAAAAAGAAGAAAAAGAAAAGAGCTAATTTCTTTTATATATTATTTCTAACATATAAAAAATTAGCTCTTATTTTTTTATTTAGAAAAATTTTCTTACAACAAGAGAAGCGTTACTCCCTCCAAATCCGAAAGAATTAGAGAGAAAAGTATCAAAAACATAATCCTCTGTTTCTTGAGGAAATATTTTTTCTAAATTCATTTTTTTTATTTCTACATCAAAACTTTCCACATTAGAAGGCGCTAAAAAATTTTCTCTCATCATTATTAAAGAAAAAATAATTTCTTGCGCTCCCGCCGCACCAAGTCCGTGTCCAGATAACGCTTTTGTAGAACTAATTTTTAGAGAATATTCTCTTTCCTTTCTTAAAAAAAGTTCTTGAATGGCTTTTATTTCTGTTAAATCACCCTTGGGAGTACTAGTCCCGTGGGTATTAATATAATCTATTTTGTCTGTTGATAAATTAGCGCTTTTTAATGCCATTTTCATGCAACGTTGAGCACCCTCTCCGGATGGCGCTGTAAAACTAAAACCATCTGAAGAAAAACCATAGCCTAGTATTTCCGCATAAATAGGCGCTCCTCTCTTTAAAGCTTGTTCTAGCTCCTCTACTACTATTACTCCAGCTCCGCCAGCCATTACAAAACCATCTCTTTTAGCATCATAAGGACGTGAAGCCATATTAGGAGTATCATTAAAATGCGTAGATAAAGCGCGCAAAGCGCAAAAAGTAGCGGCTATCAAACCATTGTTTTCATCACAACCACCTGCAAAAACTATTTTATTGTAACCCATTTTAACACGCAAAAAAGCGTCTCCAATGCAGTTGCTAGCTGTAGCGCAAGCAGAGGTTATGCCGTAACTTCCTCCTCGCATACCTAATATTGTCCCTAAAACAATATTAGGATTATTAGGTAACACTTTAAAATTACTTCCTGTGCTAATTTTTTTTACGCCTTTTTTTTGAAGCACTTTATCTGTTTTCACAACATCTAGAGGTGCTCCGCCACCGGTTCCAATATTTATACCGGCTTCTTTAACAAAATCAGAGCTCCTATCTAAAAAAGCGGAATCTAGACAATCTAGTAATGCTTCCGTGGCATAAAAAGTTCCTAAGCTAGCCTTGATTTTATTTTTTCCTAAAAATTCTCTAGCTCTAATGGGATCTTTCAATTCTCCTCTTACCTGTGAAGGTAAATTTAATTGGGCATATTCTTCACAAAATTTAATGCCCGATTTTCCCTGTTTTAAAGAAAGCAAACACTCTTTATAAGAATTACCAATGGAAGAATAAATTCCCAAACCCGTAATTACCACTCTTTTTTCTTTCATTTTTTCTCTCCTTGATTTTTTATTTTTTTTCCATTATTTTTAAAGAACTGATTTTAAATTATTGCTTAATTAAAATAAATTGTCAATTCTATGCCTACTTTTTCCATACAAACCTTTGGTTGCCAAATGAACTATAGTGATTCTGAAAGAATTATTAGTTTTTTAGAAAGTTATCAATTTAATTTTATAAACAATATCCATAAAGCTGATTTGATTATATTTAATACCTGTGGAGTTCGCCAAATGGCAGAAGATAGAATTTACGGACAAATTAATAACCTCAAACAACAACACAAAAAACTACTTATAGTTGTAACGGGTTGTTTAGCTTATCGTCAAGATGTGCAAAAAAGATTGAAAAATCAAGTGGATTTATTTTTTAATATTAAAGATTTTAATAAATTAGAAAAATGGATACATAAAACTTTTTCTTTGAAAGAAAAAAGTTTTTTAGATTTTTTTTCTTCAAAAAAATATCCCACTGCACATAAAATTTCCTATCTTTCTTTAACACCTAAATACTCTAATTTTTTTCAAGCTTATGTACCTATTATGACGGGTTGCAATAATTTTTGCACTTATTGTGTTGTTCCATATGCACGAGGAAGAGAATATTCCCGTCCTGCTAAAGAAATTATTCAAGAAATAAAAAAACTTTTAGCAAAAAATTACAAAGAAATTTTTTTATTAGGACAAAATGTTAATTCTTATTACGATAAAAAACAAAAAATAAATTTTGCGCAATTACTAAAAAAAATAAATTCTTTACCTGGAAATTTTTGGATTCGTTTTTTAACTTCTCATCCTAAAGATATGTCTGATGAATTAATAAAAGTTATCACTAGCTCACAAAAAATATGCGAGTATGTTCACCTTCCTCTTCAAGCTGGAGATAATGAAGTTCTAAAAAAAATGAATCGAAAATATTCTCCACAACATTATTTAAAAACAATTCAAAAAATAAAAAATAGCTTCAAAAAAAACAAACCTCATTCCCCTTTTGCTATTACTACTGATATTATTGTAGGATTTCCTGATGAAACTAGAAATCAATTTCAAAAAACTAAAGAAATAATGAAGAAAGTAAATTACGACATGACCTATATTTCCCGTTATTCTCCTCGCCCCGGAACAGTAGCTTGGAATTTTCCAGACAATATAACTTTAGAAGAAAAAAAGAAAAGAGAAAAAGAAATAGAAAAAATTCTTGAAAAAACGAGTTTAAAAAATAACCAAAAATATTTAAACAAAAAAGTAACCATTTTAATAGATAAAAAAAGGGGTGAATCCTTTTATGGTAAAACTCGCACTTTAAAAAATGTAAAAGTAATTTCTAAAAACAAAAAATATTCTGTTGGTAATTTCTATACAGTTAAAATAACTCAAGCTAATATTTGGAACTTAGAAGGAGAAATTATAGAATAAAATATCAAACATTTTCTGTTAAGGATTTATTAAAAACTATTTTAAGAGTATTAAAAGAATTAATAGTTGCTTGTAATTCTTGATTAGTAAGACTTCTTCCTTTTTTTTGTTCAATTTGCTTAATAAAATCTAAATATTTATCTAATAAAATATATTTATCAAACTTCCGCTTTTTAGCCTGCTTATCTTTTTGTACAATTTCCATTTCTCTCGCTATTAGCATTTTTAAATAATTATTGTCAGTTTTTAAATTTTTTTGACTAATATACTCTTCTATGTTTTCTAGCCGTTGTATATAATTTAAAACTTTTTTGTAATATTTTTTCGCTTCTCTGGTCCAAAACATCTCAGGTTTTTTCGTTCTACTAAAGCCCTGATTATAGGCGCTTGCTAAAAGTTTCCAGGTTTGTTTTAAATCTCCCTTTTGAAAACTTTTTTGCCCCACTTTATAATGATAAAATAAATTAGCTAAGTAAAGTTTTCCGATGGCTCTGTTATAATTTGGTTTTTGTGAACTAATCTGTCTAATTTTTTCAATTAGTTCTAAATAATGTTTATCTTTAAAATTAGCTGGCCCGCTATAATTAGTTTGTTTTTTCCTTTTTAAAAAAGAAAAAAATTCTGGAAGATCTGCTACTGCGCTTGGCATTATCTGCATTAAACCTATAGCTCCTTTGTTTGATTTTTCTTGAGGACGGAAATTAGATTCAGTTAATTGGATTGCAATAAAAAAATTATCTTGAAAAATAGTAGGTGGAAAAACTTGTGAATTTCTTGATATTTCATTATATTTATCTAAAAAAAATTCACACCAAGCCTTAGGATCTTTTATATTTTGAGGCTTTTCTAAATACTTTTTATGTTTATCCTTTTTCTGAAAAATATTTTCTTTTCTAGATAATTGCTTTTCGTTTTTATTTTTTACTAAATATTCTTTACTATCATTTAAATCCTTTTGACCCTGATTATTTTTTTCTTCCTTTCTTTTCTCTGTTAAATCACTCGCCTTCTGTATGTTCTCTCTAATTTCTTTTAGTCTCCTTTCTCTTTCTATAATTAAACCTGTAGCCAAACTAGCTCCAGCTATTTTTAAAAATTTTCTTCTAGTTAGTTTCGGTTTTTCTCTTCGTTCTCCTTGGTTTTTTTTCTTTTTTTGATTTTTTAAGGATTCTCCTTGATAAAAAGTTTTTGTTTTTTTATTTTTGTGAAAAATAAATTTTTTTTCTAATTGCATATGAAAAATGAAATTAATATTTTTTATTATTATATACTATTTTTTAAAATTAAAATACCTGTAAAAACAGGCATTTTAATTGGAGCGAGAGACGGGAATCGAACCCGCGACCTCTTCCTTGGCAAGGAAGCATTCTACCACTGAACCACTCTCGCTTGAAAGATTAATATAATTATTCTATTAAAAAAATGAAAAATGAGCGGGTGAAGGGAATCGAACCCTCGTCCTCAGCTTGGAAGGCTGATATAATAAGCCACTATACGACACCCGCATTCTTTATTTTTTCACTTTAAAAGTATAAATTATTTTTAAAAATTTGTCTAGAGTTTGTATTAAAAAGCATAATTCCAATATTTTTTTGAATAAAGTTTATATAATTTATATTATATATTTTAATTATCTACTCTTTGAAATAATTAATTCCATACAATAATTATTAAATCTATTTTTTAAAAACCTCTTCTGGCTATTTAAATATCCATTTAAATGGATATTTAAATAGCCAGAAAGATAAAACAGAATAATTTATTTTAAATAATAAAAACCACTAAATATTTTAGCGGTTTTTATTACTAATAATAGATAAAAAAACTATTTTTTCCTATTAAGCTTCTTGTGGCAAAACCACCAGTCAAAACAATTTTTTTGCTTACGACGTACTTGAGCTAACTTTTCATTATCAGCAGGAGGAATGATTACTTCATCATTAATTAGTTCGTTATGAGGCCAATTTTCTGGCATGGCCATGCCACTTTTATCAGATATTTGTAACGCTTCTACTGTTCTTAAAATTTCGTCCACATTTCTTCCAACTTCTTGAGGATAATATAAAATTGTTCTAACTATCCCCTTATTGTCTACTATAAAAACAGAACGCACTGTATTAGTTCCCTTTCCTGGATGTACCATTCCTAATTCTTCCGCCACAATTCCCATATCGTCAGCTATTATAGGAAATTTTATATTTTCATTTAAATTTTCCTTTATCCATTCTGTCCATTTTATATGAGAAAAAACCTGATCAATAGATAAACCAATTAGTTCTGTATTAAGTTTTTTAAATTTATTGTAGCGTTTACTAAAAGCTACAAATTCTGTTGTGCAAACAGGAGTAAAATCTGCTGGATGAGAAAACAAAACGAACCATTTACCCTTCATATCTTTAGGTAAACTAATTTTTCCATGAGTAGTTTGCACTTCTAACTCTGGAAATCTATCCCCAATAAGTGGGAATATACCACTTTCATTATTAATATATTCCATAATTTTATTTTTTAATAATTAATATTTAACCATTGAAAGCTTGTAAAAGCTTGTTTTATTTTAATTAAAGTAAAACATAATGTCAAATTTTTGTAGTGTATACATAATTACATTTTTATTATATAATAAAAATGTAATTAATAATTTCTAAAAAGTATGAAAACAAAAACAAAGTTAGGTGTGGGAATGTTAGTTTCAGTTTTATTTGTAGCTGGAACAATTTCTACTCAAGCCATATCCATGACGGGATATAATACAGACGAGGTAAAAGTTAAAATTTTTACTAAACCAAGTAATATTAAACACTGGTTTAGAACTCTTTATTTAAAAACTGATAAAAAAGGAGTTTTGGAAGTAAAAAATGTTCTTCCAGCCAAATACAAATTAGTAATAAAAGATACAGATCAAAAAAATGGACAAAGAATAGCTGCTCGTTTTAAAATGTTAGATACAGATGGAACTAAAATTAAAAAAATCACTCCGGTAGATGTTTATAGATACACTGATAAAAAAGAAAAAGTATATTTAGGAAGATTTAAAACCGACAAAGAGGGCTGGTTAGAATTAAGCACTGTTTATCCAGAAACAATTTATAAGCTAGATGTTAAAGAAGACGTTCATTTAAGTAAAAAACCAGGAAGAGTTAGAATAAAAGTAAGAGCTAATATTGATTCTAGTGGTTGGTTTAGAGTTAATTATAAAAGAACTGATAAAAACCACATTTTAAAGTTAAAAAATGTTCCTAGTGGAAAATATAAATTCAGTTATAAATCTGGAGATGCTCCTTTAAATGAAACCTTTACTCTTCGTTTAAAAATGTTAAATCAAAAAACAGAAAAGATAAAAAGTAAAAAAAAGGTAAAAGTTTATAGTTATATTAATGGAACTAAAACACTTATTGGGGAAACATATACAGATACCAGAGGTTGGGTAACCTTACCAGGAGTTGTAACTAAAGTAAAATATAAAATAAAAGTTGTTAATTAAAATAACTTAACATAACAATAAGTATATTATTTATTACTATTTACTAAAAAACGGCTTCTAAGCCGTTTTTTAGTAAATAGTAATATGAGATTAAAATAAATAACCTTACAAATATTCTATCTTATTCTATTTTAATTCAACTGTAGCACCTGCTTCACTTAATTTCTTTTTAATTTCTTCCGCTTCTTCTTTAGCTACTTTCTCTTTAATAACCTTAGGAGCAGCATCTACCAAATCCTTCGCTTCTTTTAATCCTAATCCTGTTATTTCTCTCACTGCCTTAATTACTTTAATTTTTTGATCACCTGCTCCAGTTAATTCAATATCAAACTCACTTTTCTCCTCAGCTGCTGTATCATCTCCTCCTGTACCAGCAACACCAGCAACAGCCACAGGAGCAGCTGCGCTAACTCCGAATTTTTCTTCTAAAATTTTAACTAGTTCTGATAGCTCCAAAACACTCATTTTTTCAATTTCATCTACTAGTTTTTTAAACTTTTCAGGAACAACAACTTCTTGTTCCTCTTTTTTTTCTTCTTGATTTACTTTTTTTTCTTCTTGATTTACTTTTTTTTCTTCTGACATATTTTTTTCATGATAATACCTAGTTTATTACTAGTTAATATCACTAACTAATTAATTTAAATAAATATTAAAAAAATTATTTCTTTTTCTCTACTATAGCTTGTAGAGCATAAACTAAATTACGTTGATTACCCTGAAAAACATTCACTAATCCACTTAAAGGCGCCTTGATACTACCTACAACTTTAGCAATTAGTTCTTCCTTAGAAGGAAGTTTAGCTAAATCCTTAACTTCTTTATCTGTCATAATATTACTACCTAATAGACCTCCTAATATTTTTAAATTTTTATTGTTCTTCGCAAAATCATTTAATATTTTAGCTACGACAACTTCATCTTCTAAAGAACTACTAATTGCTAACTGCCCTTTCATTTTTTTTACATCTAAACCTTCAATACCTGCACTTTTTAAAGCAATATTTACTAAACTTTTTTTAATCACTCTTAAATTAGACTTCTTCTCTTTTAATTGTTTTTTAAGAATTGTCATATCAGTTACATTTAATCCTCTATAATTACTAAAAACAATTGATTTTGCTTCTTTAATTTCTTGAGTTAGTTTGTTCACTATTTCTTTTTTTTGCTCTCTAGTTAACATATTTTTGATATATTTTAAAGCTTTATAAATAAAAAACCTGCATTTATGCAGACAAAAAACAAAAAACTAATTTGCTCCTCGACAGGTCTTACTTCTTATTTAAACGCCTGTTGTCTGCGGAATATATTTTATTGTTACTATTATACTCAAATTAAATCTATTGTCAAATAAAAATTATTTATTTTCTGCTTTATTATTTGCTGCTTTATTCACTTCAGTTTTACTTGCTTCCTTTGTTTCGTTTATCTGTTTATCTTCAATTTCCTTTTCTTTCGCTTGCTCTCCTGATTCTGACACTGTTTCTTCTTTTTTATTTTCATCATTTTTATCACTTTTATTCTCTTGGCTTTCTTTACTTTCTTTCTCCTCTTTTTTCTTTAGCCTAATTTTTATTGCTCTCTTTTCTCCTTTTAAGATACCTTCCTTTATAAACAAATTCCAAACAGAATCAGAAACCTGAGCTCCTTTTTCTATCCATTTTTCAATTTCTTCTTTCTGAAAAGATCCTTTTTTAATGTGAGGATCCCAATTGCCTAACAAGGCCACATGACGACCAGTGGGAGCTACTGATTTTTCTTGAACTACTATTCTATATTGAGCTCTATTTCTTCTTCCTGTGCGTGAAAATCTAATAACTAACATATTTTTTGAAGTTTATATTATTCTAATTTGATTTAAAGTTTTTTAATAAATTGAAAACATTTTTCATTCTATTATATATTATTCTTTTTGTCAACAAAGACAACGCTTCTTTAAAAATTATTTTGTTTCCCTTCCACAGCATTTTTTATATTTTTTTCCACTACCACAAGGACAGGGATCATTTCTTCCAATTTTCTTAGGATTAATTATAGGTTGTTGCTTAATAGAATTTCCTTTTTCTTGATTAGTAGTAGCTTTTTCTTTCATTTCTTTTACTGCACCAAATTGTTCTATTTGATCATAGGATCCTTTGAGATTTAACTCTTCTTTTGGATTTTCATCCTCGGTTACTGTTTCTGTTACAACGGGAGCTAATTTAAAAATAGTATTAACAATTGTAAAACGGATATTATCTAATAAACGTAAAAACATATCATAAGCTTCCTTTTTATATTCAACCAATGGATCACGTTGTCCGTAACCTCTTAATCCAATGCCTTGTTTTAAATAATCAATTTCATCTAAATGATTCATCCACAACATATCAATTGTTTGCAAAACTACACTTCTTTCCACTTGCCTAATAAATTCTAATCCTACTTCTTTTTCCTTTTCTCCATACCTTTGCTTACCAATGTCGTTAATGTATTCCACTAGATGACCGATTTTTTCAGGCAAATTTAATACTTGTTTTGCTGTTAAATTTTTTATTTTCTCTTTTTGTTTTTCTGTTAAAGAAAAAAAATTTCCAATATCTTGTAAGATTTTATTCTCTTCACATTTTTCTTCCCCACAATAAAGAGAAACTATTTTTTCAATCTCCTCCTTAAGATAATCTAATATCTTTGATTTTATATCTTTTTTGCTTAAAATTTCCCTCCGATGCTTATAAATTATCTCTCTTTGCTTATTCATAACATCATCATATTCCAGAACATGCTTACGAATATCAAAATTAAATCCTTCTATCTTAGATTGAGCGCTTTCAATACTTTTAGAAATTAATTTATTTTGAATAGGCTGATCTTCAGGTAAACCTAAACTGTTCATCATATTTTTCAATTTATCTCCACCAAAACGACGCATTAATTCATCATCTAAAGAAACATAAAATTGACTAATACCAGGATCTCCCTGACGTCCAGCTCTACCCCTTAATTGATTATCAATTCGTCTAGCTTCATGACGCTCTGTTCCTAATATATAAAGTCCTCCCGCCTTTTTAGCCTCATTATCTATTTTAATATCTGTTCCTCTACCTGCCATATTAGTAGCTATAGTAACTGCTCCTTTTTTTCCTGCTTTAGCAATTATTAAAGCTTCTTTTTCATGATTCTTAGCATTTAATACCTCATGGGAAATACCTGCTTTTCTAAGAAGTTCACTTAGATATTCTGATTTTTCAATAGCAATAGTTCCCACTAAAATAGGTTGCCCCTTTTTATGAATAGCTTTTATTTTTTTCACAATTGCTTCAAATTTTCCTTTTTCTGTTTTATAAATAATATCTGGCAAATCTTTTCTTATCATTTTTTTATGAGTAGGAATTTCTATCACATCTAATTTATATACTTTGGCAAATTCTTCAGCGCTTGTCATAGCTGTTCCTGTCATACCAGAAAGTTTTTTGTACATACGAAAATAGTTTTGAAAAGTAATTGTAGCTAAGGTACGAGATTCTTTTTGAACAGTTACACCTTCTTTAGCTTCTATGGCTTGATGAAGCCCTTCACTATAGCGCCTTCCTTCCATTAAACGTCCTGTAAAATCATCCACAATAATTACTTGTCCATCTTTTACCACATAATCTTTTTCACGTTTAAATAATACTTCGGCTTTTAAAGATTGTTCTAAATGATGAACATAATTAATTTTACCTGGTTCATAAATATTTCCTACTCCTAACATTTTTTCTACTTTATCAATTCCTGCTTGAGTTAAGGTTACCGTGCGCATTTTTTCATCTACTTCATAATCTTTTTTTTCTTTGAGTCGCGGAACTATTTGAGCAAAACGTTGATATAGTTTAGTTGATTCATTATCGGGAGCAGAAATGATCAAAGGAGTTCTTGCTTCATCAATTAAAATAGAATCTACTTCGTCTACTATCACAAAATTAAGTTCCCGCTGAACAACTTGTTCTAAACTATTAACCATATTATCTCTTAAATAATCAAATCCAAATTCATTATTTGTCCCATAAGTAATGTCAGCTAAATAAGCTTCTTTTTTAGATACAGGAATTAAATTCTCTTCTTCTATGGTTACTTCGTTTTTATCTACTTTGTTCGGCTGATAAAGAAAAGAATTATCGTGCATAATGCAAGCAGTTGTAAGTCCTAAAAAATCAAAAATAGATCCCATCCAATTAGCATCACGTCGCGCTAAATAATCATTAACCGTAACAACATGCACACCTTTTTTTTCTAAAGCATTTAAATAAATTGGCAAAGTAGATGTAAGTGTTTTTCCTTCTCCTGTTTTCATTTCCGCAATTTTTCCTTGATGTAATACTATTCCTCCTAAGAGTTGGACATTATAAGGACGCTCTCCTATTACCCTACTAGCTGCTTCTTTTACAGTAGCAAAAGCTTCTGGTAATAAATTATCTAATGTTTCTCCTTTTTGAATTCTTTCTTGAAATTCTTTAGTTTTGTTTCTTAATTGTTCATTAGATAACTTTTTATATTCTTCTTCATAAGAATTTATTTTATCAACTAGCGGCCATATTTTTTTCAATTCTCTTTCATTAGAACCAAAAATTTTTTGTAAAAATTTTAATTTCATAAAATTATTTTAATAAAAAACTACACCTTGTTAGTGTAGCACTTTTTTAGTATAAATCAATAAATCATTTAAATTATTTAGAACGTTTAATGCCATTAAAAATTGATCCAAATATTTTTTTTGCTCTATGTGATTTAATTAAATTAATAACTATAAACGTTCCTAGCGCCAAGCCAAAAACTAACCAACCTGTCCAACTAATCGTTTTTTCTATTTTTTGCCACATATAACCATAAGAATAACCTAATATAACCAAGAGAGTGCTCCAAACCATTCCACCCCACAAAGAATACCAAATAAATTTTTTTAATTTCATCTTAACAATACCTGCAGAAACAAAAGTAATCAAGCAAAGACCCGTGGTAGATTTTGCTAAAAAGACTGTTTTTCCTCCATGTTTTTGAAAATATTTTTCCATTTTTTCAATTCTTTCCTTGGTTATACCAATATATTTACCAATTTTTTGAGCAAAAGATAAACCCCAATATTCGCCTATTTTATACCACATAATATCAGCTAATAAATCTCCAAAAACAGACATTAGCCAAATTATCCAAATATTAAAAATACCAATAGAAGCTAAAATGGAAGCAAAAATAGTTACTATAGGCCCTTCAATATACATTAATGGAAAAATAATCCAATATCCATATTGCGATAAAAACTGAAGGGTTTCCTGAGAATTAAGAATCATTATTTTTATTTTATAAAAAACAACAGTTTATGTAGCCCCAAGGGGAATCGAACCCCTGTTTTCAGGATGAAAACCTGATGTCCTAACCACTAGACGATGGGGCCAGAAATTTTTAAGATTCAGATTATCCTAAATTATTTTTCACTAAATATAACTAATTCTATTTGACTATAAACTATTATCTTAGTGTTTTAAAAAACAATTTAACATTATAATGTTTTTTAAAAAAAAATCAATACTACTATAAATAGTTTTTTGCACGGGCAGAGAGAATCGAACTCCCAACTGCGGTTTTGGAGACCGCCATTATACCATTTAACTATGCCCGCTTTTCAATAAACTATTTTATTTCCTTGTGAATGGTATGCTTTTTGCACTTAGGACAATATTTTTTTAATTCTAACTTTTCTTTTATCTTTTTTTTATTTCTTTTACTCCAATAATTAATATTTCCACACTCACTACATTTTAATTTTACTAAATTTTCTCTTGACATAATAAATTAAATTAACAATTAAACTTCCGAGCCGTTGCGCGGGATTGAACCGCGGACCTCATCCTTACCATGGATGCGCTCTGCCAACTGAGCTACAACGGCTTTAGTTGTGGGCCGGGACGGATTTGAACCGCCGAAGTCCGAAGACGCCTGATTTACAGTCAGGTGCATTTGACCACTCTGCCACCGACCCAAATTAAACTTATTAAACTACAGAGCCACCTGTCGGACTTGAACCGACAACCTACTGTTTACAAAACAGTTGCTCTACCGATTGAGCTAAGGTGGCTTTATAAAACTAAATTTTAAACATCTTAATAACGTAACTTTCTGATAATTCTTTGCACCCTTTCTAATCTCATTTCTATTCTATAATTTTTTACACTTAATTTTAATACTTGTGCATAACAAGCTTCTGCATCATTCCATTCTTCAATTTCTTCATAATAATTTCCTAATCTTTCATAAGCTTCTATGTCTTTAGGATTCATAGCAATTCTTTCTATTAAAATTTTCTCTAGTTCATTTTTTTCTCTCTTTTTTTCTGGACGAACTACTCTAGGACTAATCATACTTTTATTTATATCTATACTATGATTGATTTGTTTATTATCAGTTTTGCTTTGATTAGTTTTCTTTTCTTCTGTTTTTAAGACTACGTTTTTTGAAAAAACCTTAGAAAAAGATTTTTTAGAAAAAAATCTTTTCTTATGCTCTCTTTTTTTATTTACATATTCTGCCTGTTTTTCTTTCTCACTATTCTCATTATTATTTTCTTTTTTCTCCAATGACAACAGATTTTCTTTATCTTTATTATTAATATTCTTTTCTTTTTTCTTTTTCCAAAATTTAAATAATTTCTTGCGAGGTTTCTTTTTGGCTACAATTTTTATTGATTCTTTTTTCTGCTTATCAATATACTTTTTTCTTTTCTGCGATATTCTAGAAAGCCATCCTTCTGTAACATTATGTAGACGCAATGAAAAAATTTTAAACCATCGTGTAAAACGTTCTAAGAAACGTAAAAACAAGCCAGAAACTTTTTCTTTCAAAGTCCTTTTTTGCAGATTTTCATCTTTACTCTCTTTTTTCTTTTTTTCAATATCTAGCGAATGTTTTGCAATCAAATAAATCATCCCGGCTATACCCAGTATAATTATAATAGGTGGTATAATCAAATAAATATAAGATTTCATTATAGTTCTTCTTTTTTTACATTGATTATTTTTCCATTATCTAACTTAACTTTAATTTCTTCTTTAAGAACATTTACATCTATAACTTCACCTTCTTCGTTTTTTATTTTAATCCGAGAAAATTTTTCTGGCAAATTCTTTAATATCTCCTGATATTGACTAGCTTCATAAGATAAACAACACATCAATCTGCCACAAACACCAGAAATTCTTTCTGATCCACGATGACTTATTTGCTGTTGTCTCGCCATATCAGTTGTAATACTTGGCAATTCTCCACTAAAACGAACGCAGCATAATTCTCTTCCGCAAACGCCACAACCTCCTAAATTACGCGCTTCATCACGTGATCCAATTTGTTGCATTCGCACAGAACGATGGATTTCTTTAGATAAAACTCTTACTAATTCTCTAAAATCTATTCTTCCTTCAGCAATAAAAGTAATAATTACATTGCTCCTTCCTAATCCAATATAAGCATTGATTATCTTCATTTCTAATCCTAATCCCTTAACCTTTTCTCTGGCTATTTTTCTAATCTCTTGACTTTTTTTCAAATTTTCTTGATAAATATCTAAATCTCTTGTCGTAGCTTTACGCGTAATCGTATATTGAGATTTCTGGTTTTTTTCTTTTTTTAAAATAACTCCTACACTTAAACCAAATTCTGTTTTTACTATCACTTTATCTTTCTCATGAAATTCTCCTTCACTTTGACCAATTACTTTCTCTTTTTTATCATACAAATTAACTAAATAATTATATAACATATTAAAAAAATCTAATAAACAACAGTAATTATAATTTTAAAATTATAATTAATTAATCACTATATTTATATTTCATAACGAATAAATTGACCTATTTGGATATTTTCTCCAATTTTACCAATTTTTTCGTTAATTAGATCTTGAATAGTTTTTTCTGGATCCTTAATAAATGCTTGTGTTAATAGCGCATTTGATTCTCTCCATTTTTTCTCTTTTCCAGCTATTATTTTTTGCATAATATCCTCTGGCTTTTTTTCATTTTTAAGTTGTTCTTTCCAAATCTCTTTTTCTTTAGTTAGTAATTTCTCTTCAATATCTTCTGGCTTCAAAACCAAGGGATTCATTGCGCTAATATGCATAGCAATATCTCTAGCTAGATTTTTAAATTCTTCATTTCTAGCCACAAAATCAGTTTCACAATAAAGAGTTACCAGAGCTCCAATTCTATTATTAGAATGCACGTAGGACATCACTATTCCCTCCTTTACTTCTCTAGTTGATTTTTTCAATGCCTTAGCTTGTCCTTTTTTACGAATAATTTCTAAAGCTTTTTCTTCATTTCCTTGCGCTTCTTCTAAAGCTTTTTTAACATCAACTACTCCTGCTCCTGTTTGATCTCTTAATAATTTTATTTTTTTTAACATATTTATTATATCTTAATGTTTTATAAAACAATTTATTATTTTTCATCTAATAATGTTTTACATACATATCCTAACATAAGTTTCAAAGAAGAAACAGCATCATCATTGGCTGGTATAGGATAATCAATTTTACTTGGATCAACATTACTATCTGTTAAAGCTACTACAGGTAATTTTACTTTTTGTGCTTCTTTTATAGCTGTTACGTTTTCTTTGGGGTCAACTATAAAAATTGCTCCCGGTAATTCAGTCATGTTCTTAATTCCTCCCATTTTTCTTTCTAATTTTTCAATTTCATTTTTCTTTTGCGCTTGTTCAAATTTAGTATATTTTTTAAACTCTCCCGCCTCCTGCTTTTCTTCTTCTTTTTTAAGATAATCTACTCTTTTCTTTATTACTTTAAAATTAGTAAAAGTTCCACCTAACCAACGTTCATTTACATAGGGCATTTCACAACGTTGAGCTGCTGATTTTAATAAATAACGCGCTTGTTTTTTAGTACCAACAAAAAGAATTTGTTTATTTTCTTTTTTAACTTTTTTTAAAAATTCTAAAGCTGATTGTAGTTTTATTAAGGTTTTCTCTAAATCAAAAATGCTTACTCCATTTTTAGTAGTAAAAATATAGATGTTCATTTTAGGATAACAGCGAGATTTTTTATGTCCAAAATGAACGCCAGCTTTCAACATTTCTTCCATAGTCATTTTTAGTTGAGAAAAATCAAAATTAGCAAAAAAATTTTCACTAACAAAATCTTTTCTTTCTTTAGTTGAAAGAGGCTGGTTTTTTTTCTTGTTCATATTTTTTCCTTATTTAATTGCTTCCGTTTTTTGTAGTTTTATTTCATTGCTAATTATTAACAATAAATAAAACAGGAATTTTTAAAAAAAACGGGTTGATTTATTATATTAGATACTAATTAAATTATAAGCATCAAAAAAACTTTTTAAAGTATAGATAAATAAAACTTTCTTGTCAACACTTTGTATTATTTCATCATATTTTACAATTATTAGTTTTTACAATAAAATAAAAATGATATCAAAATATCAATATAAATATAATTAATAATAATATAAGAATTGTCCAAAAATTCTAGGAAAATATAGATAATAGAATAAATAATAAAATAATTCAAATAATTTTAAAATAATAAAAGATAAAATTAAATAATTTTTATACTATGCGTATTTACTTTATTACAGGAAATAAAAATAAATTTACAGAGATCAAAACTATTTTACCTCATGTTCAACAATTAGATATTGACTTACCTGAAATTCAAGAAATTGATGCTAAAAAAATAATTAAAGCTAAACTTCAAGAAGCATTAAAACATAAACAAGCTGAATTTATTATTGAAGATACTTCTTTATATTTTGATTGCCTTAACGGGTTACCTGGACCACTAATTAAATGGTTTATGCAAACAATTGGAAATGAAGGTTTATTTAATCTAACTAAAAAATTAAAAAACAATCAAGCAAGAGCTAAAACTATTATTGGCTACGCAAAAAATCCCAATAATATTTACTATTTTGAAGGTTCTATTAGAGGCACAATCGTTTCGCCCATTGGAAAATCTGGTTTTGGTTGGGATCCAATTTTTCAACCTAAAGGATATGATAAAACTCTGGCTGAAATGAATATAAATAAAAAAAACAAAATTAGCATGCGCAAAATAGCTTTAACAAAACTACAAAAATTTATAGAAAAAAATGACCACTAAGTTTATTAGATTTATATAAAATAATTAAATAATATTATTATTAATTTCAAATTTAACAATTATCATTATTATTTTACCTTTTTTAATCTCATAATTATTTCAACTAAAAAATAATCTGGTTAAATAAAATTTTTCAATAACTTGCCATATCAAACTATTTCTTATATCTTATAAACATAACTCATTTAAAAAACAAACTATATGAAAGAAGATATAAAAAATTTTATTCAACAATTTGAATTTCAACCAAAAATTCAAAACAGAAAAGATTATTTAGCAAAATATAAAAATTTTATTATTGCTGGGATGGGAGGATCTCATTTAGCCGCTGATTTAATTAAAGATAATATTTCGCCAACAAAAATAATCATCCATTCTAATTATCAACTACCTTCTCTTGAAAAAGAGGAACTTAAAAAATATCTTTTTATTGCTAGTTCTTATTCTGGAAATACTGAAGAAACTCTAAGTGCGCTTAAGATAGCTCAAAAAAATAAAATGGATATAGCTATCATCACGGCTGGAGGAAAATTATTAAAAATTGCTCAAAGAAAAGAATTACCCTATATACAATTACCGGCTAATGATATTCAACCTCGTTTAGCCATAGGTTATAGTCTTATTGCTATGCTTACATTTACACGTCAAAAGGAATCTCTTTCAAAACTATACAATCTTAATGAAAATATTTTTAGTAACAGATCCATGTTGTTATCTGCTCAAAATATAGCTAAAAAAATTACTGAAAAAAAATTAATTCCTCTTATTTATTCTTCTAAATCTTTTTCCTCTTTAACTTATATTTGGAAAATTAACTTTAACGAAACAGGAAAAATTCCTACTTTCAGCAATGTTTTTCCAGAACTAAATCATAATGAAATGCAAGGATTTGAAGTTTTAACAAAGAATAAAATTTATAAAAATTTTTTTATAATTATGCTTCAAGATAAACAAATGCTCTCCTCTATTCAACAAAGGATAAAGTTTACTCAAAAAATATATACAAGCCTTGGATTAGAAACAAAAATAATAAATCTTTCTGGACAAAACTACTGGGAAAAAGTTCTTTCATCTATTAATTTATCTCAATGGATTTCATATTATATTGCTTTAAATTATCACTTAGAACCAGAAAAGGTTAATTTAGTGGAAAAATTTAAAAAACTACTAGCTAAAAAATAAAAACTTGTTTTTTATTTAAAATTAATTTATACTAAATTATACTAAGATATAAAAAACAAAAATAAAAAATATGACTGAAAAAAATAACAACACCAACTCATTGTCAGAAGAAGATAAAATTCAAAAAATTCAAGCTTTGCGTGATACTATAAACAGCGCAGAAAAAACTATTCAAAGCGCTAAAGCTATGCTTTTGCAATTAGAAGGCAAGAAAAAAACTGGACGAAGAAAAAAAATTCAAAATGAAAACGAAGACGGTAATATTATTTATGGAACTTTTGATGGACAATTAATGATCGGTAATGATGGAAAGCAATACCCTGTTCCTCCTAATTATGCTTCTAAATCTAAACTAGTAGAAGGAGATATGTTAAAACTTACTATTACTGAAGATGGATTTTTTCTTTACAAACAAGTAGGTCCAGTAGAAAGAAAGCAAATTATTGGTATTGCTACTCAAGATAAAAATAATAATTATTTTATTATGGCTGAGGGGAAACCATATAAAGTTTTATTAGCTTCCGTAACTTATTTTCAGGTAGAACCTGGCGATGAAGTAGCTATTGTTATTCCTCGAGATGGTTCAGCTACTTGGGCTGCCATAGAAAATGTGGTACGTAAAGTGGATGAAATCAATATTGTAGATAATAATAATGTAAAAAATGATAATGTTAATAATAATGAAGAAAATGAAAAAAACGATAAATCTACAGATGAAACAGATATAACCACAGAAAAAAATACCGAAGAAAAAAAAGAAGAAAAAGAAAAAAAACATCTAAATACAAACAATGAACAAGATGATATTGACGAGTGGACAGCTGATATAGAAGAAATAAAAAAAGAAATTGAATCTGAAGAAAAAGAAAAAAAAGAAATAAAAGTTTCAGCTAATAATTAAATAAATTTTTTGTTTATTCATAACAAAATAAACAAAAATTAATTAAATGCCTTTTCAAAAAAAAGATTATTTATTTGCTACTATTATCGGTTTTAGTTTTGCTTTATTCTCTATACCTATCTTACAAAATTTAAACTTTTCTTTTCTACAAATTAATATTAAATTCATTTTACTTTCAGTTTTATTTTTTGTTTTGTTAGCAAATCTTGGCATTGGAATAAGTTGGTTAATTGGACAAAAGATTCCAGTAATTTTTCAGATAGCTAAATTTTCAGCCATTGGAGCTTTTAATACTTTTTTAGATTGGGGAATTCTAAACGCTTTAATTTATTTTACTCATATTGCTAGCGGTCTTGGTTATGCATCTTTTAAAGGTTTTTCTTTTTTAATAGCTGTAATAACTAGTTATTTTTGGAATAAATATTGGGCTTTTGAATCACACGAAAAAGCAAATATAAAAGAATTTAACAATTTTATACTTACAAGTTTAGTAGGAGCTTTAATTAATATTTCAACCGCTTATATGGTGGTTCGTTTTCTTACTCCCCTTCATTTAACTTCGCCTGAAAGATTGGCTAATTTAGGAGCAGCTACTGCTACATTAGTTTCAATGGTGTGGAATTTTGTTGGCTATAAATTTTTTGTTTTTAAAAAATAAAAAAATTATTTTTTCTCCTTCGTAAAAATTTCTAGAAGTCTATTATATTTAGCTAATCTTTCTCCACGAGAAAGCGATCCTGTTTTAATATAATCAGCTCCTATACCTACCGCTAAATCAGCAATAAAACTATCTACAGTTTCTCCACTCCTATGAGAAACAATTATTTTCATATTGTGAGATTGCGCTAATTTAACGTATTGAATAGTTTCTGAAAAAGTACCTATTTGATTAGGCTTAACTAAAGCCGCATTACAAGCTTTATTTTTAATTGCTTTTTGTAATCTTTGAGGATTAGTTACTAATAGATCATCTCCAATAAGTAATAAATTATCACCTATTTCTTGATTCATAAAATTCCAACCTTCCCAATCTTCTTCTTCTAAACCATCTTCTAAAGAAATTAAATTATATTTCTCCTGCCATTCTTTATATAAGTTAATTAAACTTTTTTTACTTAATATAGAATTTTCTGGCTTTAAAATATATTGGTTATTCTCTTGATTATAAAAATAATTAGCCGCCGCATCTAAACCAAGAAATACTTCTTTTCCTGCTTGATAGCCTGCTTCTTTAATAGCTTGATTAATTAATTTCAAGGCTTGTTCTTGACTTTCTAAACGAGGAGCAAAACCACCTTCATCTCCTACAGCAATACGGAAGTTATTGTTAGACAATATTTTCTTTAAAGTATGAAAAATTTCACTTCCTGCTCTTAACTGTTCTGTATAGCTTCTTATTCCTTGAGGAATTAATTTGAATTCTTGAATACTTAACCCAGAATCACTATGAGCACCTCCGTTAAGTATATTAAACATCGGAATTACTTCTTTATTATTGTTTTTAAAATTAAATTTTTCTTGTATATATTGCCAAAGAAATTTATTTGCATTATACGCCGCCGCCCTAACAGTAGCTAAAGAGACTCCCACAATAGCATTAGCTCCTAAATTAGCTTTATTATCCGTTCCATCTAGTTCTAACATTTTATCATCAATTTTTTCCTGATCTTCTATGTTTATATTTTTTAACAATGAACTAATTTTATTATTAACGTTGCTAACAGCTTTTAAAACTCCTTTTCCTAAATAACGTTTTTGATCATTATCACGTAATTCCAGAGCCTCAAATTTTCCTGTAGATGCTCCTGAAGGAACTCCTGCTGTAGCTACCATTTCATTAGATAGTTGAATCTTGACTTCTAAAGTAGGATTACCACGAGAATCTAATATTTCTCGCGCTTTTATTTTTTTTATTTTAGCCATAATAAAAATTAATATTAAATTAATAATTAAAAAAAATTAAATTTTTAGCACTTCTAAACCAGGCATGGTTTGCTTTCCTAAGAAAGTTAACATTGCTCCCCCTCCTGTAGAAACAAAAGAAATTTTTTGTAAATTATTTGTCTCTTCTAATAATTGCAATGTTTCTCCTCCGCCTAACAGACTAAAAACTTCTTTGTTATTAATAATACTCTTTAGAATTTCTTTCGTTCCATGATCATAGGGTTTTTCTTCAAATTTTCCCATAGGACCATTCCAAATAATAGTTCTCGCTCCTGCAATAATCTTTTGAAATTCTTGAATAGTTTTTTCACCAACATCTAGTTTATTTTCTGTAAAATCTAAAGGTAAAATAACTTTTTTTATAAAAGAAATATTTTTTTCTTTGGCTTCAATGGCTACCTTTCCTCCTACTAAAATAAAATCGTAATTTTCTTCCAGTTTTCTTATGAGAGGCAATTTAGTGTCAATTTTTGCTCCTCCAATTATAGCTACTGCCGAATGATAGGGATGTTCTCTTACCTTTTCTAAATTTTTTATTTCTTTTTGTAAGCGCCATCCAGCAAAACTAGGCAAAAATTGAGTTATAGCTACAACGGAAGCTTGTTTTCTATGACAAACACTAAAAGCGTCATTTATAAATAGGTTAAAATTTTCAGCTAAACTTTGAGCAAACGATGAAGAATTATCCATTTCCTCAGAATAGAAACGAACATTTTCTAAAAGTAAAATTTCCTTTTCTTCTAAATTATCTAAAGCTTTTTTAACTTCTTCGCCTAGGCAATCATTAACAAATTTTATCTTTAAATTCAAAATTCTTTCTAAATCATTCTTTATTCTATTTAAAGAAAAATTTTTATCTTTTCCTGATGGTCTGCCCCAATGACTCAGTAAAGCAATTTTATTTTCTCTTTCCAATAGCCATTCTATTGTTTCTTTAACTGCATTTATTTTAAACTTTTCTTTAACTTTTCCATTTTCTGCTTTCACATTAAAATCTACCCTTAACAATATCTTTTCTCTGTGAGGATTGGCCAACTGCATTGTTTTCAACTTCATATTTTTTGTTTTATTTTAAAATAATTTTATTGTTCTTAAACAATTTATTTAATTATGAAATTATTTTCAAAATTAATTCACGCGCTTTTTGGGGATTAGCTTTCCCTTGAGTATTAGCCATAACTTGTCCTATTAAAAATTGTAATGCTTTTTCTTTACCTGCTTTATAATCATTAACCGAGGATTGATTTTTTGTAATGATTTCTTGAATAATTTTTTCTAATTCAGCATCATCTTCCAGTTGAGATAAGTTTTTTTCTTTTATTATATGAGAAGGATCAGATCCTTTTTGATACATTTCTTCTAAAACAATCTGGGCGCTACTAGAATTAATTTTTCCATCAGCTATTATTCCCATTAATTCTGCATAATTTTCTGGAGTAATTTTAATTTGAGTAATTTTTTCTCCATATTTTATAAGATATTTACGTAATTCTGTGTTTAAATAATTAGTAGTTAATTGAATTAATTTTTGCAAATCACTCTTAATTTCTTGAGATTTAATTTTATCTTCTAATTCACTCACTACTTTTTCAAAAAAATCTGCCGTTTCTTTTTCTGTCACAATCAATTCTAAACTATTTGAAGAAATATGAGGAAATTGCTTCTGAAAACGTTCTAATTTTTTATCTGGTAATTCCGGCAATTTAGTTTCTAACTCTTTTAGATATTGATTAGAAAATTCTAAAGGAGGAATATCTGGTTCTGGAAAATAACGATAATCTGCTGCGGTTTCTTTTACTCTTTGTGATACTGTAGCATTTCTATTAGCATCCCATCCTCTTGTTTCTTGAACTATTTTTTTGCCTTTTTCTAATAATTCAGTCTGCCTTTTAATTTCATAATTAATTGCTTTTTCTACAAACTTAAAAGAATTAATATTTTTTACTTCTACTTTTGTTCCACTTAATCTATCCTTCCCTTCTTCATAAAGAGAAACATTGGCCTCGCAACGCATATTTCCTTTTTCCATATCAGCATCAGATATACCTAAATATCTACAAATCTGTTGTAATTTTTGAGAAAAAAGCTTAGCTTCTTCTCCTGTTTCAAAATCAGGTTCAGTAACCAATTCCATCAAAGGCGTTCCGGCTCTGTTTAAATCTACCAAAGAATACTCTTGCCCTTTGGGATGAATAAGTTTTCCTGTATCCTCCTCTATGTGAATACGAGTTATTCTTATTTCTCTATTTTTGATTTTAATCTTCCCCTTTTCACAGAGTGGTTGATCATATTGAGAAATTTGATATCCTTTTGGTAAATCTGGATAAAAATAATTTTTTCTATCAAATTTTGTCTTTTTTCTTAAGCTACAATTTAAAGCCAATCCCGCTAATTGAACAAATTCTATGGCTTTCTTATTGGGGACAGGCAAGGTTCCTGGTTGTCCACTACAAACTGAACAAATATTTTTATTAGGATCTTTTTCTTGACCCATTCCATTTTTGCAAGTACAAAACATTTTAGAATTTGTTTTTAATTCTACATGGATTTCCATTCCAATGGTGGCTTTATATTTTGACATAGAGATAATTAAATTATATTGAATATTTACTTATTATTTCATCTAATTGTTTGTAAAGATTCTTTTTATCTTTATTGTTATTTATAATAATATCCGCCTCTTTTTTTATCTTACTAATATTTTTTTCTGTTTCTAATTGATGCTCTTTTTGAAATTCCTTCCACGTTTTGTTAAAGTCACCTATATTCTCTTTTCTCTTTCTTATTCTTTGGTAAGCAATTTTTAAATCAGTTTCTATGTAAACCAATCTAAATCCAGGAATTCTTTTTAAATAATTCATATCTTCTTTTCTCCTTATTCCATCAACCACTATAATTTTATTATTATCTTTTTTAATTTTCTCAGCAATAGTTTTATCTAAAACATCTTCACCAAAAGTTTTTCTTAAACATAAAGACAGACTAGCCATATTATAACGGCTATTTTCTAAAAATAGTTGCTTTAAAATATCTCTTAATATATCTGAAAAACGATAATCTGAAGCTTTATATTTTCTTTTAATATATTCTGCGCTAGTTCCCTTCCCACTGGCCATTTCTCCTACTAAACCAATTACAAGTTTTGAAATCATATCTTTTATTTAACAAAAGTATATTTCTATTATAAACTTTTTAAAAAATTAGTCTAGAGACACGCATCAAACCATCTAAAATGACACCATGAGCTACATTGATATATCATCTAAAATGATAAAATGTGTTAAGGTATTTAGTTAATAATTAACTAAATAAATCTATGCACACTTAAGCTAAAACAATATATG
>Ga0256833_1000535_pt1 | contig 29289 bp, 36 predicted proteins | sample 356284metaG_FD_190535 | JGI IMG/M metagenome (GOLD analysis project Ga0256833, IMG submission 190535) | Hydrothermal vent microbial communities from Mid Atlantic Ridge, Atlantic Ocean - 356-284 | ecosystem: Environmental > Aquatic > Marine > Hydrothermal vents | place: Atlantic Ocean: Mid... | reverse complement strand
TCCCTGCGCCGTGGCCGCGTCTAGCCCCTCCCGCCACACCCAACTACCCTTGGAGGAGGCTGCCCGGGGGCAAGGCAGGGTTTTAGGCCTGCACCGGGGAGGGGGCTGGGCGAAGCTAGCTCCCGGTGGGGGCTAGGAGACGACCCGCGCCACGTACAGCCTCGCGCGGGCGTAGTCGTAGAACATCTCTATCCCGACGAGTTTGGGCAGCTTGGTTACCACGTCGCGCTCGCTTATCAGGCCCTCGGGCTTCCTCTCCCTGTCTATGACCGGGAGGGCGCTTATGCCGCGGCGCCTCATGCGCCGCAGCGCGGCCGCGACGTCCTCCTCCGGCGTGGCGTAGGCGGGCTCGCCGACCGCCACCTTGGACGCCGGCTCCTCCACGACGCTGTCGTCGCCGCGGCGTAGGCGGGCCAGGTTCTCCTCCACCGCCAGGTAGTCGAGCACGTCCCGCGCGGTTATCATCGCGGAGAGGCGGCCCTCCTCGTCTATCACCGGCACGTGGCGGTGCCGGTACTCGTCCATGACCCTTATCGCGTCCATGATGGTTGCCGCGGGGGCTATCGTGTGGACGGGCCGCGTCATGACCTCGTGCACTGCTACGTGTATGTCGCTGAGCGACATTATCCCGGCTATGTGTTTCTCCGAGATAGCGCCTAGGAGGTGCTCATCCTTATCCACGACGGCGACGGCGCCAATGTTGAGTCTCGACATTATGTAGACGACGTCCTCTACGCCGAACTCGCCGACTATCACCTTGGGCGGGCTCCTCCACATTATGTCCTCGACCCTTGTCTCGCTTAGACGCCGGTAGATGCCGCCCTCGTCATAGCCGCGTCTTATCGCGCCCAGCACGCGGCGTATGGAGAGCACTCCGAGGAGGCGGCCCTCCTCGTCTGCCACGAAGCCGTGGCGGACGCCGCGCTGGTCTAGGGCGAGCATAGCCTCGACGAGGCTCTGTCTCGGCTCGAGGACGACGGAGGGAGGGTACTGGCCTAGAAGTATGAGGCGTTGACCCGGCAAGGCTTAGCCGCGCCCCCTGTAGGGTAGACAGTGGGACGCTTGTGGAGTAAAAATCTAGGCGATGCCCGTGGGCGCCGTGGCGCCTAGAGTGGCGGGACGGGCTGCTCGGCGCCGCAGGCCTCGCATACCAGTACCCAGGCTTTGCCGCGGCGCTCGAGCCTCGTGTCGGGAGCGCCGCAGGTCGGGCAGATGACGTAGGTCTTAACGAACCTCTGCACCAGGTTGTTGAGCGTCGACGTAGACACCTTGGCGTTTATGATTAGCATGCCGTTAGCCTCGTCATAGTTCCCGCTGGTACCCAGCTCCTTCAACAGGTACCTCATCAGTATCCTCGGGTCGCGCCTCATGATGTCCGCCAGCTGCTTGAAGTTACGTATTATCGTCTTCGTGCCGACACGCTCCACCTGCACCCTGGGAAGCTCGAACCTCGACGCCTTGGCGCCACGGGAGGGGAGACGCTCGTAGAGCCGCTGAAGGAGGTACTCGTAGTCGTAGAGCAGCTCCAGCCCCTTCTTCGCCTGCGCCACTAGACGGCCACCCATAGCGGGTAGAGGCCCAGTCCCCGTTTTTATAAGAGGGGGTGCCGGCCTCTCCCCCGCCTAGCGGGGCCCGGGTACTCCACCGGGGGCAAGGGTGGTGCCGGATAGCCTTGGCGGAGGAGCCCATGGTTTACATGAAGCTCACCGAGGTGCGGGGCGAGAAGGTGCTGGCCCTCTGTGACCAGGAGCTACTGGGGGCGAGGCTCGTCGACACCAGCCTCAACATAGTGTTCCACGTCAATGACCGCTTCTATGGCGGCGAGCTTGTCCCCCTGAGCTACGCTATAGCCAGGGCCGCGGAGGCGACGATAATCAACCTGGTCGGAGAGAACGTGGTGGCGGCCGCGGTTAAGGCCGGACTTGTGCACCCGGAGGCTGTGGTGCGTATAGCTGGGGTGCCACATGCACAGGCTGTGAAGATGCCCTACTAGGGGTCTCCGCGTAGAGGAGCCTCAGGGGGCAGAAGCCGTACCACTCGGCGTAGAGGAGGCGGCGCAGCACCTTCTCCACGTAGACCGCGTTATCGTGGCCCAGGCCCAGTATGTGCTCCACGTATTCGTGCATGAAGCTCTCGTCGATATACCATACGGCTTCGTCCTCCACGTTTATCCACTTTATGTTTATCTTGATGCTGCCGTCCTCTATCCATGCGGCGCCGTCTCCCTCCCTGTAGACCAGGTCCACCAGGACCAAGGCCTCCGCCCTCCGTCTTCGAGATGGGCTACATGGCTGCAGCCGCCTTGAACCCCCCTTATATCGTGTTTAGCGCTCATGGAGCAACTTGGTATTCTACAATCAAGCCCGCGCTGGCCAGGGGCGCGGCGGGGGGCGCCGCCAACCCGGGCTCCACCCCCCTGGCCTAACCCGCCGAGCCCGCCTAGGCCGGCCCCGTGTTACCCGCCCGGAGCCCTAGAAGCCGAGCCCCCGGGGCAGAGTAGCCGGGAAAGGGGTGAGACAGGCCTGGAGGAGGAGCCCGCACGGGAAGCCACGGCCTACATGAGGCTCCGCGCCGAGACGCTACGCGAGGCAGAGAGGGCGGTGAGGGGCCTCGCCGAGGCCGCAGAGGCCACCAGGGAGAGCGTAGAGGCGCTATACATGACGCCGCTGGAGAGGCTACGGGTAGCGGCAAGCCTCACGGGCATAGGCGTTGCGGCCGCGAGCCTCCTGGCGGGGGCCCCCGTGTACGCGGTGGCGCCAAGGCTCGCCAACAGCTTGTTGAACATCGCTAGGGCGGGTAGGAGGGTGAGGGCTACCAGTGTCTCGGTCCCCCTGAGGCTCGCGCTGGAGGAGATACTTGCCTAGCGTCGGGGAGACTGGGCTTTTACACAACCTTCCCCTTCTTCTACACCGTGGGGCTGCCGCCTGGCCCCGGCTCCCTCCTGGACTGGGAGCGTTGGAGAGCCTGGAGGTGTACACGCCCTGGTCAAGCCTATCTACGAGGAGGAGCTGGACGGCCTCCTACTCATGGAGTACGAGGAGTTCGAACTGCGTCATCCGAGCTTTCTCGTCCTCGGGCTACCGGACACGGGGCTCGTGGGTGTGATATCCTCCAACCACCTCGTCGAGACGCTGAAGATGAGAGAGGTCGCGGGCATAGACTTTGCTACTATGATGCCGCCGGTGGCTGTGATATCCAATGGCGACGTGAGGCCGCCGCTTAGGATATTCGTGCACGAGAACCTGATGGCTCTTACGGCTGAGGCACCGGTGCCTCCGGCCTCCGTCTACCCGCTGGCCAAGATGCTGGTAGACTATGCTATGAAACGCGGAGTGGACTACATTGTATCAATAGTGGGCGTCGCTTCTCCTAATAGGATAAACATAGAGAAGCCCCGTGTCTACTGGATAGCAAGCAACGAGAAGGCCCGGAGGCTCGTGGAGAACGCCGGCATAGAGGGCTTCCTCAACGGCTACCTTGTAGGCCCCTACGCGCTGATACTGAAAAACGCTATAAGGGCTAGGATGCCGAACCTTGTGCTCCTCGCAGACGCCTACATAGAGTTCCCCGACCCCGAGGCCGCTGCAGAGGTGCTCGCATTGCTCTCCAAGATAACGGGCATAGAGATAGACACCAAGAAGCTGCTCGAGCAGGCGGAGATGATACGCCTGAGGCTCCGGGGCCTGATGAAGCAGACGCGTCAGGCTCTCGCCGAGATGGGCGGGCCGAGCCCGCTCATGTACGCCTAGCCCGCAGGGTGGCAGGCCATGGCGGCCTTCGAGGACCTAGAGGAGCTGTTCGAGAGGCTGCGGCGGCGCCTGATGCGGGAGGCCGAGAGGCTGCTGGCGGAGACCGGGCTGCAGCCCGACTGGAGCCCCGACGGCAGGCTGCAGCCCCTCTACACCGTCTACGAGTACCCCGACAGGTACGTTATACTGGTCGACATGGCTGCGGCCGACACCTCCACGCTCAGCGTCACTGCCACGAGGGACAGGATAGTCCTCGAGGCGCGGCTGCAGCAGGAGCTACGCCTAAGCGACATCTACGGCAACGTGGCGGGCAGGGAGGTGTCGCTCCGCTACTACCACCACGAGATACCGCTCCCCGAGGACGCCGACCCCGAAGGGATAAGGGTGAGGGTGAGGCCCAACAAGATTGTCGAGATAGTCGTCCCCAAGCGGGCCAGCCAAGGCTAGCCCGGGGGGAGCCGCTGCCAGAGCTTAATAGGCGGGGCGGCGAACAAGGCGGGCCATGGATGGCGCCTGGGCGCCGTGTGCCGGGTAGCCGGGAGGTGCCTCCGGGTATGAGCTACGAGGGCGTGGTCGAGAAGGACGAGAAGGGCTACCTTGTACGCCTCCCCGACGAGGTGGTCGCCAGCATAAGGTGGAAGGAGGGCGACCGGGTGAAGATAGAGCTAAGCGAGTGGCGCGGCCGGGTCGTCATCGTCATCTACAAGTAGCGGCAGCGAGGCGGGGGCCCCGCGAGGCCCCCTCGGGGAAACGAGGCTATACACGGGTTTTTGTCCCTCCAGCCACGGCTTAGTCGGATAGGCTCCAGGGCCTCCCCCGCCTGGTTATCTTCTCCGGCAGCCTGTCGGCGTAGCGGCGCAGGAAGCGGAGGTCCTCCTCCTTCCTGCGCAGGTTGTCTGGGAGCATCCTGGGTATCTCGTCTATTATCGGGTACCAGCGGCCGCAGTTGGGGCAGTATATGACCCCGGTGACGACCTCGGTTTTGAGGCAGTCGGCGCAGGGCGTGTCGCCGTCAACCTCCTCTATCTTCTTGCCCACGGGTGTCTGGAGGCGGTAGCAGTACAGCTCGCACAGGGGCGGCTTGAAGCGCTCCAGGAGCTCCCTTATCTGCTGCTCCCTCTCCGGGTACTCGCGCTCCTCTATGACGTAGAGCTCTAGCGGGAAGTGCTTACACATCGGGCACGCGGCCAGGTCCATGAACCGGTACTTCATTGCCCGGCCAGCCTCCGTGCCTCCTCGACCAGGCTGCGGGCTATCTCCTCTGCTTTCTCCGGGCTACGCGCCTCCACCATGACCCGGAGGACTGGCTCCGTGCCGCTGGGGCGGACCAGGAACCAGTAGTCCTCGGCCTCCACCCTAACGCCGTCGACTGTGACGAGGCGCACACCCGGCTGGCCCTCGTAGCGCCTCTTCAGCTCCTCGACTACCTGGAGCGCCTTGTCGCGGGGCATGGGCACCTTGGTCTTCACCGCGTAGTAGCGGGGGAGCTGCCGGAGTAGCTCTGAGGCCCTCTTCCCCTCCCTTGCCATCATCTCGAGGAAGAGGGCGAGCGTCATCCCGCCGTCCCGTGCCAGCAGGTGGGGCGGGTAGAGGAAGCCCCCGTTCTCCTCGAAGCCCGCGACGCCGCCCTTCTCCAGCAACGTGTAGGCTATGTTTATGCTCCCCACCGGGGTCCAGACGACCTCTATGCCGCGGGGCTCGAGGTAGTCGGTTACCAGCCGGCTGCTAGACACCGCGGTGACCACCCTCCTGGGGGCGTCGGCCAGCTTGTGTTCCGCTATGTAGGCGGAGAGGAGGGCGCCGACGCGGTCGCCCCACCAGGCTTCGCCCCTCTCATCGACGAGTATCACGCGGTCGCCGTCGCCATCGTGGCCGGCGCCGAGGTCGAGGCCCAGGCCCGTGACAACTCGGGCCGCCTCCCCTAGGCTGCTCGGCGTGGGCTCGGGCTCCCGGTACGGCACGGGGTCCAGGTTGCAGGCGAGCGTGTAGGGCTTCACACCCAGGCGGCGAAGGATGCGGGGCGTGGTGAGGGAGGAGACGTTGTTGGCGCAGTCCACTAGCACGCGGTAGCCGCGGCTACGGATAAGGTGGTGGTCGACGCGTTCAACCACCGCGTCGACGTAGAGGTCGAGGACGCGCGGCTCCTCCCTGGCCTCGAGGGCTGCGCGGCTCCAGGGGACCAGGCGGAACCTCTCGCCGAAGTATATCTCCTCTATCTTCTTCTCGGTCTCCCGGTCTATCTCTATGCCCAGCGGGCCTACGACCTTCAAGCCGTTGTACTGGGGCGGGTTGTGGCTGGCGGTAACTATCACACCCGCGTCGTAGCCGAGGGTTTTGACCGCGTACTGTATAGCAGGCGTCGGGGCGAAGCCGCCGCCCGAGACCACGCTGACGCGGGCGCCCGACGCCTCGAGGCCCGAGACGACGGCGTGGAGCAAAGCGTCTCCGCCGGCCCTGGCGTCGCGGCCGACCAGGACGCGGGCGCCCTCGCCGAAATACGTGGCCACGGCCATGCCGAGCCTCTGTGCCAGCATGGGCGTCAGCTGCTCGAACACTACCCCGCGGACACCGTCGGTGCCGAAGAGTCTGCCCAAGACGCGGCACTCCCCAGGAGAAGCATCCAAGGATGCGCCTTGGGGAGGGCTAAAGCCCCTCCCCTCCACGCCACCAGCCCCGCCGGGAGGTGTACAGCCCGGTGCTGGAGGAGGTGTGGGGCTGGAGGCCGCGCTGCGTCGCGGTGCTAGCGACGGGGGGCGGCGGCGACGCGGGCAGCGCCACGATCATAGCCGACGCGTTGAGGAGGCAGGGCGCCAGGGTAGTCGTGGCGGCACTGCCGTGGGAGAGGTACGTCGTCGACCCTCTTCCGGGGCCCGTGCCCCTCTCCGCGTTCCGGGGCGTCGAGCCCCTGGGCTCCGGGCTCGCCGCCAGGGCCACGGGGGGATGCTGGGCGCTGCGCGGCGGCAGGCGGCTGGAGCCCGCCGCCTGCAGGGCGGCCGGCGTCGCCCGGTGGCTTCCCTTCTACCTCCTCGAGGGCTGGGCCGGCCCCTCAGGCGTGTCGAGGGGCCTGGAGGAGGCCGCCGGGCTTCATGGATGCGAGGCCGTCGTGGTGTTCGACGTCGGCGGCGACGTGCTGGCCTGTGGCTGCGAGGAGAACCTCTGGAGCCCCCTGGCGGACGCGGTTGGGCTGGCGGCCGCCCTCGAGTCGGGGCTCGACCCTGTGGTCGCGGTCCACAGCCCCGGCGCCGACGGCGAGCTGGGGGAGGAGGAGGTTCTCTCGGCCGCGGCCTGGGCCGCCGCCCGGGGCGGCTACAGGTGGGTGAGGGGCCTCTCCTTCCTCGACCGGGGGCTGCTCGAGGAGGTGCTGGGCAGGGTCTACACTGAGGCGGGGAGGCCGCAGCTTGAGGCGCTGCGGGGGCGCTGGGGCTCTATGGGCATAAGGGGCGGCACGAGGCTTGTCAGGGTTGGGCTCGTGCAGGCTCTCACCCTGTTCCTTGACGCCCGGGTGGCTGCTGAGAGGGCCGTGGGGGGCCGCCTGGTGGGCGCCTCCAGCCTGGCCGAGGCCAGGGAGAGGCTTAACTCGCTGGGCGTCTACACCGAGCTGGACCTAGAGGAGGACGTCGCATTGTACCTGGCTAGGGCTGGGCGCCTCCCCCGCGGCGTTGAGCTTCTCTCGCTGCGGGCCTCTGGTAGGAGGCGTCTCGGGCCCTGCAGGGCATGTAGCGTGGAGGTGAGCCGTGTCCATGCAGGAGCCGAGGATACTCGTAACCAACGATGACGGCGTGCATAGCCCGGGGCTCAGGCTGCTCTACGAGGCGGTGAAGGACCTTGGGAGGGTTTACGTGCTTGCACCGGAGACCCCTAAGAGCGCAAGCGGCCTGGGGATCACGCTGCACAAGCCCCTCCGGCTCTCCAAGATAAAGCTCTGGAACGGGGTAACAGTCTACATGACCAACGGCACGCCGAGCGACGTCATATACCTCGCGCTCGAGGAGCTGTCCCCCAGGATAGACCTGGTGGTGTCGGGGGTCAACATAGGCGACAATACGAGCATACAGGTCATACTGAGCAGTGGCACTATAGGCGCCGCGGCCCAGGCCGCGCTGCTCGGCATAGCGGGCGTAGCGTTCTCCGCCAACGTGAGCGACGCCTCGGAGCTGGAGGACGACCACGAGACCTGGGAGAACATGAAGCGCGCCGTGCGGAGCATAGTCACGTGGGTGCTCGACCACGGGATACCCGAGGAGGCCGACCTCCTGAGCGTCAACTTTCCCCGCAAGGTGACCCCGGAGACGGAGGCGAAGCTAGCGCCGGCCGCCAGGGTGAAGTTCCTCCAGAAGGTGAGCATACTCTACGACCCCCGCGGCAACAAGTACTACTGGCTCTACGGCACCCTGGTGGACCCCGAGCCCGGGACAGACGTCTACGTAGTGCACAGGGAGAGGGCGATAGCAGTGACCCCGCTCAGCCTCGACCTAAACCTGCACGGCGAGAAGTGGGAGGCGGCCAGGAGGAAGCTCACACCCCTCCTCGACTCCATACGCGCGGGGCTGCGGGGCACACGTGAAATAGAGGCCCCCCGGGAGAGCCAGTAACCCGGGGGTGGTGGCCCGGCCGACGCCGCCGCCGGCGGGCAGGGTGACGCCGGGTCCGACCTCGGGGCAGGACGCCCAGGCCCCCGGGCCGGGGTCCTGCCCACAAAACTCTCTAGGCCAGGCAACGGCGGGGCACACGTCCTTGGCGTGGAGGAGGAGGCCGGAGACACCCTGCAGGATACTAGCCCTCAGCATAGTGGTCTCGGAGGGCGCCGACGCCGAGACGTGCAGCACGGTGTGCCCCACGGAGGCGCTACGCCTCCAAGACGGCAGGCTCGTGGCGGAGCCGGAGAGGTGCCACGTCTGCCTCGCATGCATGGCCGCCTGTGGGCCGGAGGCCGTCCTCGTGGTCCCCGGCTGGGAGTGCCCCGGCGGCGAGAGCGGCGCCGGAGGCGGCTAGCCCTAAGAGCCGGCAGGGGGCGCCGCCTAGCAGGGGGTGCTGCGGCGCGTTGACCGCGGGCTACAGGCTCCTGCTCGTCGACGTCTACTGGCTCGACGAGGCGGGCGAGAGGTATGGCCCAGGCTATGTCCTCCTCGACAGGGGGCGTGTAGCGGCGCTGGAGCCCGGGGAGCCGGGCGAGGAGGAACAGTACGCCGAGATGGTTGCCGGCGGGCCTGGGAGGCTCGTTGTGCCTGGCTTCGCCGGGCTGGCGGCGCCGGAGCTCTACATCCTCCGGGCCGGCCTCTCCCCCGGGGAGGCCTGGAGGGCGCTGCTCGGCGAGCACCCGGTCTCCGGCCTCCTCGAGGGCTTCGGCCCCGTGGAGTCCTACTACGCCACCCTCATCGCTGCCTGGGAGGCCGCGCTGAACGGCATAACGAGGCTGGTTGTGCTATCGGTGAACCCTGCCGCGGCCGCCCAGGCTGTCAGCGACGCGGGCCTAGCCGGGCTCGTGCTTGCCGCAGACGAGTCATGCGGCGCCACACCCCTAGGCGGTGGGGCCGTCGACAGGGTGCTGGACGAGGCGCGTAGACGCGGAGCCGACCTAGCCAGGGTAAAGGTGGCGCCGCTCAGCTGCGGGCGCTGCGGCGGCGCCTGGTGCCTATCGCGCGAGGGCCTCACAGCCCCCGGGGGAGGAGAGGTGGCGCCGCAGGGCGCGCGGGAATGGCTCCTACCCATCACAGCGCCCTGGGCAATGCTCTACACCGGCGGCGGGGCCGCCTGGAGGCTGCTCGTCGCCACCCTGCACCGGGCCGTCGAGCCCAGCTACGAGCCCCTGGCGGGCATGGCCCACCTGTCTGTACTCGACCTCAGCCAGCCGCCGGGCTGGTGCCCAGCCAGGGCAGCCTCGCCGAGCTGCCTGGGCCCCCTGCCGCCCAGGGTCGAGACCCTCGTAGCGGAGGGGAGGGTCGTAGTGGATGGCGGGGAGAGCCTCTACGCGGGCTCGACGGCCGCGGCGGAGGCGGCTAGGAGGCTGGGAGAGCTGGCCGAGAAGGCCGCGAGGACGGGGTAGGCAGCCCTGCCAGCCCCCGCGGGCCTGGGGGCTTAAAAACCCCTGGAACCCCAGGGCCGGGGGCCAGGGAGGCCCCTTCTCCGGGTTCTCCTATTCCAGGTTCCTGACTGCGACCTTCCGCTCGACGCGCTGCGCCTTGAGGGCGGCAGCGATGTAGTCGAAGGCCTTCTCCGGGTCGGTGTGCTTTCCGCAGCTGTAGACGTCTACGGTGGCGAAGCTGTACTCCGGCCAGGTGTGAATGGTGATGTGGCTCTCGAGGACTATCGCGACGACGCTTACACCCTCCCCTATCTTCCAGCTCCTCAGGTCCAGTAGCGTCATGTTGCCCAGCCTTGCAGCGTTTACCACTATCTGCCTCAGCCTCTCCTCGTTCGACAGTATCTCCGGGTCGCAGCCGTAGAGGTTGCCGTAGACGTGCTTACCGTACACCCTGGGCTCGCCTGGCAGCGGCTCCGGCCTCGGCTTGATGGCGTGCCTTACTTCCATAATCCTCACCGGGGGGAGGGGGGGTACCCTATGTTTAGCTTTAAGGGTTACCCCCCTCCCCCCTGGGTGGCCCGGGCTCCCTGGTTATCGCATAAATTGTCCCTCTGCTGGGCCTGGGGGCGGAGAGCATAGGCCTGGGTGCTGGCTCCCCTTGCCGAGGCTGCAGCCGTTCACGAAGGCGGCTAAGGGCGATGTCTCGACCCACGTGCTTGTTACGAGCCTCGAGGAGGTCTACACCGAGGCTACGAGCAGGCTCCACGACGTAGTGGAGAGGGCGGGGCAGCCGGGGTTCAGGCTCGCCACCGGCTCCGTACACGGCCTCCGGCTCAGCGTGGCGCTCCGGCCGGTCGGCCCCTCGGCCCTGGCGATACTCCTGGAGGAGCTTGGCAGGCTGGGTGCCCGCGTCGTCCTGAGCCTCGACACGGGGCTGGCGATAGCGCCTCGTCTCGGCATAGGCCAGGCGGTGCTGGCCGCGGCAAGCATCAAGGGCGACGGCGTGTCTAAGACCTATTCGCCGCCCGAGGTGCCGGCTATCGCCGACTTCGAGCTTCTCCGGCACATACAGCAGACGCTGGAGATACACAACGTGCCGATAACGACTGGCCTGGTGTGGAGCGTGGACTCGTTCTACGTGAGCGAGCAGCTGCTGGAGCAGGGGGTTAGGAGCTACGGGAAACTAGCACTAGCAATGGACATGGACACTGCCGCCCTCTACTCGGTCTCGATCGCTAGGAAGATGCAGAGCGTCTCAGTGCTGGTCATCGAGTCCAGCCTGCCGCGCGGGATAGAGAGGGGCGTCGTGTACCAGGCGAGCGAGGAGCTGCACACAAAAGTCCTCGAGGCTTTCGGGAAGCTGCTGAGACCCCTCCTGGAGGCAATGACGCTCCACATGGAGAAGACTAAGTCAAGGCTGAGGCAGTCCAGCCTCGGATAGAGCACTAAGGCGCCGAGGCGGCCGCATGCCCCCGGGAGGAGGGGCGCAGAGGAGTGAGGGCAGAAAGAGACCCCAGGGACCGGCTCATGAGAAAGATAGACGAAGCCATGGCGCTGCTCGAGCTCGCGGAGAGGGCCCTAGGCCGACTAGCTGGAGAGGCGAGGAAGGCCGGGATCTCCGGCGGACTCTACGCGGCCTATACCAGCCTGACCAGGCTCCGCGACAAGCTGGTCGAGATCCGCGAGGAGGCCTACAGGCTCCCATGCGGCGGGGAGGATGGGGATGCAGGGTAGGCCCGTGACGGGTGCGCCTCCAGGCAGAGGCGCTGTGGCCGCTGCCGCTATGGCGTCCGGCTTCCTGTCAGTGCTCTCGCTGGCGTCGCTCCTCTACGGCTACGGCCTGCTCGCACTCGGCCTCTGGCTGGCGGCGGGCGCCGCGGGGGGCGCCGTGGCCGCCTACTTTGCAGGCTACGCCTCTGGGGCCAGGAGGCTGGTGGAGGCCGCCGGGCTGGAGAGGCCTCCTAGGCCGCTCGTGGAGCCGCTCTACGCCTCGCTGGCCTCGACGGTGGCAGTGCCGCTGGCGCCGGTCCTCTCCTACCTGGCTATTGTAGACGTGCTGAGGCTCGCGGAGGCGGTGGAGGCGGAGCACCCGGAGGTGGACGCCGCGGAGGCGGTGAGGAGGCTGCTGGGCGGCAGGGAGGCTCCCCCATCCCCCCTGTGGCTCGCGGTAGCCGCCGCCGTGGCGCCGCCGCTCATGCCGTTCTTCGTCGACGCGGCGCTGCGCTCGTTAACCGTCGCCGCCTGCGCCGCCTACGAGGCCGTCAGGCTTGGCCCGGGGAGGGCTAGGCTTGGGGACAAGCCGTGCAGACCTGACCTCGTAGACGTAGTGGTCTGGTCCGAGTCGCCTTGGGACACCGTTAACCTCGAGGCGTTTAGTGAAAAGTGGAGCATCCAGGACTAGGGTCTCCGCCTCTCCCCCCTCGAAGGCGGGGTTGAAGCCGTACACCCTGCTCCTCTCTATTATCTCCTCCACCAGGTGCTCGTCGAGCACCCTGCCCACGAGGCGCGCCGGGAGACCGTAGGCCTGCACGCTTACAACCATAACCTGGAAGCCCTCGCGGACCAGGCTCCTCATGTAGTCCTCCTGGTTCTTCCGCCAGAGGGGCGTGAAGATGCGCAGGCCCTCCTCCTCTGCGGCCGCCGCGAACCGTAGGCGCTGGTAGTCGCTGAGAAGCGCGCCGGAGACAACCCCCCAGGCGCCGCGGCGCCTACAGAGCCCCATGAGGAGGCGGAGCGCGTCCTCGTCGCCACGCCCCTCGGCGTCGACCTCCACCAGGGGGATACGGAGCGCCTCGGACTGCAGCCGCGTCAACCCCACAGCCGGGTAGTGGAACAGCATGCTCTCCCAGGAGGGGGGGCGCACGGTGCCCAGGCAGCAGACCCGGAAGCCGTGAAGCACCGCCCAGTGGAGCGCATAGTTGCTGTCCTTCCCGCCGCTGTACATCGCGCAGAGGGGGTAGCCCAAGAGCGGCCGCCCGGGCTCCCGGGGCCGACGGCGGCGCTGAGCTATAAGTCGGGGCGGCTCCACGTGGCACCGGGGCCGCATGGGGGGCTAAGAGAGGCGGAGAACACGGGAGAACAGCCCTACCGGCCCGGCCAGGGAGGCGCCCGGGGAGGCGACAGGAGGAGGGTGCGCTGTGGGCAGCGACTGGTGCCGCCTCGACGAGGAGAAGCTGCCTCTCCACGTCGCCTTCATACCCGACGGTAACCGCCGCTGGGCCCGGCGGCGCGGGCTCCCCGAGTGGGCTGGCCACGCCCGCGGCTACGAGGCCGCCAGGGAGGCGCTTAACCGGCTGTGGGCCATCGGTGTGCGATATGTAACGTTCTACGCGTTGTCGAGGGAGAACTGCCTGGCGAGGCCCCGGGGGGAGCTGGAGAGGATCTACAGCCTCCTCTCCGGCGCGGTCGACGAGCTGCTCTCGGACCGCCGCGTCAGGGAGGGCAGGGTGAGGCTCTTCTTCGCGGGCGACTTCTCCCTGCTCCCCGGCTGGCTGCGGGAGAAGATGGTGCAAGCCAACGAGGCGACCAGGGGCAACGGCCCCGACGTGTTGACAGTCGCCACGTGCTACAGCGGCGCCTGGGAGATAGAGGAGGCGGTTAGGCGCGCGGCGCGGGAGGGCTGCGGCGGGGGCTGCGACGCCAGGAGCCTGCTGCCCCTGGGGTGGCTCCCGGAGCCCGACCTCCTCGTCCGCACCGGGGGGGAGCTGAGGCTGAGCGGCTTCCTGCTCCCCCACCTCTCCTACACCGAGCTCTACTTCACCCATACACTGTGGCCAGACTTTGGCCCCGGGGAGCTGTGCGCCGCGCTTAGGGACTACCAGCGCCGGCAGAGACGGTTTGGCCGCTAGCCTCTCCCTCCTCCCCGGCCTGTGTGGCGAAGACCGCGTCTAGGTAGCGGCCGAGCCTCCACGCGAGCCCCACTACTATTATGGAGGCCAGCACGTATAGCGCGAAGTTCACCGACACGAGCGCCATTATGAGGTCGCTGACGTTCATGGTCTTCATTTTTGCCACCGCGTCCGCTATCTTCTGGAGCAGCACTATGGAGACAAGCACCACCGTCACGTATACCAGCTCCTTGCCGGGCCTCAGCTCCCCTGTTATCAGCTTCGACACCGCGTGGCCGAACACCGCGACGCCCGCCGCGAACCCCACGAGGCCTATGAAGCCCCGGAGTGCGGCGGCGAGCTGCTGGGGCCCCGCGGCGCCGCCGTAGAGCTGGCTGGCCAGCAGCCCCACCGCGAGCGCCAGCGCCAGGGCCGCGGTGCCGTAGGATATCAGGGACACCGGCGTCTCGGAGAACATGCCTATAATCCTGTCCTCCAGGTCGAACCCCCTTATCGCCATGGCGGCGCCGAGGATTAGGAGGCCTAGGAGTATCGCCTGCCGCAGCATGCCCACCAGGGCGAGCGCGGAGATAACCACCAGTATTACACCCGGGATGCCGAGGAAGAGCCTAGAGAACCGGGGCTCGGTGAGCGCCTTCCTGAGGTACTTGGCTAGGAGCACGTAGGTCTCCTCGACTCCGCGGTGCTGCTGGACAATAACCCTCTCGACGCCGTAGACGGGCAGTATCGAGGATATCACGGGCAGCAGGGTCTCGTCCTCGGAGCCGTCGCTGACAAACACGACGCCGTCGAAGCCGCGCCTCGAGACGAGGGACTCCAGCTGCTCCCTCACACGCAGCGCCGCCTCGGGGCCGCCGCGCTCGCTGCCAGCCACAACCGCCGGCACCGCCTCGTAGCCCCGAAGGACCAGCTCATCAGCTATCTTCACCGCCGCGAAGAGGGCGTTAAGGTCCGAGTCCTCGGGGTCGTGGAGGGCGAAACGCGTGGCGGCCTCTAGCACCGCCTCCCGGCCGATAATGGGCGAGACGAGGCCTGCACGGGAGATGTCGTCGTCGATGTCAACCACTAGCACCAGCAGCCTCTTCGCCATACCCCTCTTCCTCTAGCTCCTCCAGGCGCTCGGCGTAGAGGAGCTTTAGCTCCTCTATTGTTAGAGGCTCGCCGCGTTTAAGCTTCTCCTCCACCTGCCTACGCCTCTCCGCGTATATCTCCGCGAGGCGGCGCTTCTCCCTGCCACTGCGGAGGCCGCGGAGCTGCTCGCTGAGCTCCTTCAGCCTCGTCACCTTCTCGTTTATCTCCTGGCGGAGCCGCTCTATCTCCTGGTTAAGCTCCTCTATCCTCTTGCCCAGCTCGTCTATCCTGGGGCTTAGCTGGTCCAGCTCCCCTCGCAGCTCGTCCAGCCTGGCGTCTATCCTAGATATGGCCTCGCTCCGTTTGCGTATCTCCTCGCCGTAGCTGCGCAGCTGCAGCCTCAGCCCCATGAGTTCGGCGCGGCGCTCCTGCAGGCCCTGCAGGAGCTGGCGGGCCTGCATGGTCTTCTCGAGGAGCGCCTCGAGCCTAGTTATCTCGTCTATTATCTCCTTCTCCTGCTGCGGGGTCAGCACCTGGGTCTGCTGCTTCCACTCGAGCTCCTCTATCCTCCTCCTTATCGCCGCTATGCTGCGCCTCGCCAGGGGTCTCAGCTCCGCCGCTATCCTGCGCTGCTGGTCCAGCTCGCCGACCACGCCCTTTATCTTCTCGAGGAGCTTCCTCCTCTCCTGGCGGAGGCTCCGGACCTCCTCGACGAGCTTCCTCCTCTTCTCGCGGAGACTCCGGACCTGTTCCCGCAGGGTCCTGGCCTTCTCTATCAGCTGCCTCCTCTCCTGGCGCAGCCGCCTAGCCTCCTCTATGAGGCCGTAGCGGCGCTCCTTGAGGGCCTTTATCTCCTCGCGGAGGCTCGCTATCTGCTCGAGTATCTCCTTCTCGCTCTGCGGCTGCTGAGGGGCCTGCAAGGAGGCATCAACCCTGCCCGAGGGCTTAGAGGCGGTGGGGGCGAAACCGGGGCCCAGGCCGGGCGCCCCGGAGTGAGGCTAGCCCACCACCCCCTAGGGGCCTTTAAGTGGCTATGTTGCGTCTTCCACGCCCCGGTCTAGGCCGTAGAGCCTGCGGCGCAGCGTCGCCGAGCGCCCAGCGTAGAGGGCCTCGGCCACTATGCCCTGCACCTCTCCCGGCGTGAGCGTCCTGCTGAGGTCGTGGTAGCGGCCCGTGTCGGCAGCCACCCGGACCGCGACTAGGTGGTAGCAGGGCTCAACCGTCTCCCCGCCCATCACCTTTATCGTGAAGTGGGGGCAGCTGCAGAAGCTGTCCTCTACTACCACGTAGTCGCCGCCGCGGCCCATCACTATCCAGAGGCTCGCGGGGAGCTCCTGGAGCCGGGCGACTCTAAGCGTCTCCGCCGCCCTCCTGGCCTCCCGGTCGGCCTCGGCCCTGCGCCGTATAGCCTCCCTCAGCTCCGCGAGCCTCTGAGGGCCGGGTTTATCCTTGTCCTCCTGCAAGCCCTCACCACGCTCCTCCCGTCGCCGTAGCCCACCACCACCGCGTCCACGTAGCCCGCGAACGCGCCGGAGCCTATGACCCCGGGCACGGCCTCGACCATCGACTCGAGGCGGAGGAGGCTGTACCTGTCCAGCCCCCAGACGTCGACGACGAGGCCGCAGTTGTCGGTGCAGGCGGGGCCGTCGCGGCACCCGCAGCCGCCGCGTGGCTCGGCGCGGAGCCCCTGGGCCCGGAGCGCCGCGACCACAGCGGAGAGCGCGTCGGGGTGCACCTCTACCGGCAGGGGTTTCCCCTTCTCGCCGAGCCTCTCAGACACCTTCCCCTCGTCCACCACTATCAGCGTATACCTGCTATTGTAGGCCATCATCTTCTCCCGGAGCATCGCGGCGCCCCGGCCCTTCACGACCATACACGTGTTCGCCTCGAAGCTGACCTCGTCCGCGCCGTCAAAGTAGACGTCGAGCCCTGCGGGGGGGACGCGTAGGCTGGCCTCCAGGCCCAGCTCCTCGAGGTAGAGGAGGGTGTCGTGGCTGGAGGCGTAGAGCCTCTTCCCGCGCAGGGCGTCCGGCTCCTCGTCGAGTAGCCGGCGGAGCGTCAGCCTAGTCGTGGAGCCGGTGCCTACGCCCACCCTCGCGGCGCCCGGGAGGAGCCTCTCCAGGAGGAGGCGGGCGGCCGCCGCCGCGGCTACCTCTTTGCCCCGCAAGGCGTGCCCCGGAGGTCGTACCAGGTGGCGGAGACTACTTCAACGCATCTCCACTCGCCGGGGCGCCCGGAGCCGGGCGGGAGCACGACCGGCATGTAGTTGTAGAGCTTCGCGTCCAGCCCGCCCCTCTCCCCGCGGGACACTATCACCGCCTCGGCGCGGCTGCCCACGTAGCGGCTGTGCTCCTCCAGGCCTACCCGCTCCACGGTCTTCATGAGGCGCTTGCTTCTCGCCTTCTTCACCGGGTCCGGCACCTGGGGCAGGCCGGCCGCCACGGTGCGGGGCCTGGGGGTGTACTGGGCTACGTGGACGCGCTCGAACCGCAGCTCCTCCACGAGCCTGACCGTGTTCTCGAAGGCCTCCTCGTCCTCGCCCGGGTGGCCCACTATTATGTCGGTGGCTATCATGGCGCCGGGTATCTTTCCCCGTATCTCTCTCACCAACGCGCGGTACTGGTCCACCGTGTAGCGGCGCTTCATCACCCGCAGCACGTGGTCGTCGCCGCTCTGCACGGGGAGGTGGAAGAACTTGAAGAACCGCGGCCTCCTCATAGCCTCTATGAACTCGTCAAGTATCGGCTCCACCTGGTCCGGGCTCATCATCCCCACGCGCACCATGAACCTGCCGGGCAGCGAGGCTATCTCCTCCAGCAGGCGCGGCAGCATGCGTCTCCCGTAGAGGTCGACGCCGTAGACCGCGACGTCCTGGCCCGTGAGCCGCACCTCCACCACGCCGCGGCGCGCAAGCGAGGAGACGAGGGACACCACGCTCTCCAACGGCCTGCTGTAGACGCGGCGCCTGGCCAGCTTGGTGAGGCAGAAGCTGCAGTCCCCGAGGCAGCCGTCGGCCACCGGGACCTCCGCCACGCCGCCGCGCTGCATCACGCCGGGGTCGGGGCTGTAGAGCGTCTTCGGCCGCGGCGGCTCCTCCAGGAGGTCGCGGCCCTCCTCGACAGCCTTGTCCACCAGGTGGACGCTGTGCGTGGCTACGAGCACCGCGTCCGGCGCAAGCCTCTTCACCGTGAAGGGCTGCGCGGTCGCCATGCAGCCCGCGACGACGAGCCTGGCCCCGGTCCTCCTCGCCACCCCGGCAAGCCTTCGTATAGCCCTGCGCATCCTCTCCTCGGTCTCGCTGCGAACAGTGCACGTGTTGACTATTATCACGTCCGCCTCCTCCGGGTCCTCGACGACCCGGTAGCCGCGCCGCCCAAGCACGGAGAGCATCAGGGCCGTGTCGGCACGGTTCAACGCGCAGCCATAGGTCTCGGCGTAGACCCTGCCAGCCAACACCGCCACCCTCCCATGCCTCCCTAGGCGGCAACCCTCCGCAGGGAAATAGGGAGGAGCCGGCACAGGCTACGCTAGACGGTGCAGGCAGCGATGAGGCGAATATACCTTGCCGCAGCCGCGGTGGCGGCTGTTGCGGCTGCCCTGATACTCCTCCTCGCAGGCCGCAGCCCAGGCGGCGCCGGGGAGCCGCCCCTACCCCGCTGGCTAGCGGGAGCAGAGGACGCCATGAAGGTGGTCTCCCCCGCCTTCCCCGAGGGCGGCGCCATACCCTCCAGGTACACCTGCGACGGCGAGGACGTGAGCCCGCCCCTTGAGTGGGGCCACGCGCCCCCAGGTGCCCGGGCGCTGGCAGTACTAGTCTACGACCCCGACGCGCCTGGAGGGTTCTTCATCCACTGGCTCCTCTACGGCGCGCCGCCCCGGCTAACGGGGCTCCCCGAGGCTGTGCCGCCGGAGCCGGCGACAAGGTACGGGGCGCAGGCGGTTAACGACTTCGGCCGCGTAGGCTACGGGGGCCCCTGCCCGCCCCCGGGGAGGCGGCACCGCTACGTCTTCCTCGTGGTGGCGCTCGACCAGCCGCCCGCCTTGGGGCCGGGTGCGCCGGCGAGGGCGGTGCTCGAGGAGATTAGGGGCCACGTGGTGGCCTACGGCTACACCTGGGGCGTCTACAGCCGCCACAGCCAATGAGCGATGTAAGCGGCGTGAAAGGACGTAATAAGGCGTAGGTCTTGTACTGCCGTGTTAGAGAAGCCCCTCCAGGAGGTCACGGGGTCTTGGCGGACGCTTACGAGGAGTTCCTCGAAGAGTACGGCTTCCTCGACGAGACAAGCGAGTTCATACTCAGGGCGCGCAGGGAGGGCATAGTAGAGTACGTGACGAGCTACGACAGGTTCAGGGAGATACTCGAGAAGGAGCCCCTGGTCGTAGCCGTCTACACGACGCCCACGTGCAGCGCCTGCGCCATGTACAAGCCAATCTACTACATAGTGGCAAGCGACCACCAGGACGGCGTCAAGTGGATAGAGGTCGACGCCTACCAGGCCCCCGAGGCCGCGTTCGAGTACGGAGTCACAGCCACGCCGACAACAATAATCTTCCTACACGGGAAGCCCGTGGACGGCTTCGTAGGCATAATGGACGAGGAGGGCCTCTGGGAGGCCGTAAAGCCCTTCTACGAGAAACTGGGGCGGCAGAAAGGCTAGCACAGGGGGGAGTGTTAGCAGCCGCCGCTGCCCCTGCCGTACCTCCTGCCCTCCATCGTCTTAAGCTCCGGCTTCTTCTCGTGGATTTTTATCTCGAAGCTGCAGTGGTCGTGGCCCTGTGCCGCGCACTTCGTCTCCCTCCCGTCCACCTTGACGCCATATATCTTCTCCAGCCACCCCGCCAGGAAGCCGGCCAGCGGCTGGTCGACCGGCTTCTTCCGCCCACGGAGCCTGGAGCCGAGGAGAGAGTCAGTGACCCTTAGGTAGAGCTTCGTGTCCTTCCGCCCCACCTCTACCTTCTCCACGACGACGCTGCTGGCGTAGCCGGAGGCGACGAAGGTCCAGAGGAGCAGGTCTACAGCATTATCGGGAGACAGGTGGCCCTTAGCAGCCAGCCTCTCGGCCGTCATGGAGCCGGCTTTCTTGGAGGCGGTGTAGAGGAGGCCGCCGACGAACCTGAGCAGCTTCTCGAACCCCGTGTAGAGGTCCACTATTAGATCCTTGTCTACGAGTATCGCGTTATCGCTCACTATTGAGAGGTCATAGCCGCAGCTCCTCTCCGCGGAGACAAGCCTAGCCGCCATGGCTTACACCCAGTGCCCCCGTCCGGCACGGCGCCGGGCCGCCGCAGGCCCCGTAGCTAGAGGCTGCACCGGGGGGTACAGTTACAGGTGGAACACTCGTAGCCCTATATTATAGTTTAGCAAGAAGCTTTCGGTGTATTCGACCGTTATAGAAAACAATACTTTCAGAAGAGTAACAGTTACAATATATAAGCACACCGCGAATAAAAACGCTAACAGTATAGAAATAAAAGCGGAGACCTGCAGCCAAAGAGGATCAAAGCCTAGCCAAGAGCCGCGCGCAGCACATGCAACTACAGCGCCGCTACACTACCTCCTGCCACCATCAAGGCAAGGAGACAAGAGACGCGAACACATAGAGGGGCATAAGGTAAGGATAAGGCTATTCATTTAGTCATTTAGACCGGTATCGGGCTAGCCACCTAGCCTAAGGGAGGGAAAAGAAAACCAGACCAGATTACCATATCCTGCTGAAGCCTAGATGAGGCAGAGAACCGCGTAGCAGAGCTGATCGAGGCTATAGGGCGCGACAAGGGTACAACGTAGCCGGCTCCTGGTGCGACAGGCAAGGATTCTGCGGCGCCCGGGAGAAGTTCGAGACGCTGGCTTCAGTACTTGAGGGGCTTCCCACAGCTAGTGTGGAAGCACGCGCGGACTCCTGCATCGCCTTCAGCGAGTCCAGGGCCCGGGGCAATGTCCCGTGTGGATCCGGGAAGGCTGCGTGGCTGTGGGTTCTCCCCAGCCCGCCGGTTCCGGGTTGAAAGCTGTGTGGAGAACGCTGCCCGGCCTGGCCGTGAGGAGGGGCTGTGGCGCCGGGGGCGGGATTTGAACCCGCGCCCCCTTTGCGGGGACCGGCTCTCCAGGCCGGCCCCTTGGACCGCTCGGGCACCCCGGCGCCCAGGCGGGCCGCCCCCGGAGGGGTAGGCTTGCTGCACCGCCGAGGGGTTATTGGTTTTCCCCGGAGGGATGGGCGGCGTAGAGGAGCGTGTAGCCCTTCTTGCGGAGCAGGACGCGGGCCTCCCTGAAGTGGCGGCGCATCTCCTCCAGGGCCCTGGCGGCGCCCTTCCTCATGACCAGCTGGAGGCTGCCGCCGCGGGCTAGGTGGCTGGCCGCCCCCCTCACTATGCCGAGCACCGTGTCCATCCCGGCCGCGAGCGGGGGGTTGCTGAGTATCGCGTCGAACACCATGCCCTCGACGGGCTCGTAGAGGTTGCCCTGGAGCACCGTCACCCGGTCTTCTACACGGTTGTGTCTCGCGTTCCTCCTGGCCAGCGCCACTGCGCGGGGGCTGACGTCTACCATTACGACGCGTAGCCTGGGGTAGGCTTTGGCCAGGGTTATGCCTATCGCGCCGTAGCCGCAGCCCATGTCCAGCACTGTGCCCTCCTCGGGCACGACCGCGTTTTCTATGAGGAGCCTGGTCCCCTCGTCCACGGCGCTGGAGGAGAACACGTCGCCGGTGACGTAGAACTCGACGGTTACTCCGCGGAGGTGGTCGGAGACCAGGCGTGCGGGGGAGGGGCGGCCGCGGCGTGGACGGAAATAGTGGTGGGCCAATGGGCCGTGGTCACCTCCGGCCCCTCCTCCTCCCCTCCCTGCCGCGTCGTGGGCCGCGCCTCGCCCCGCGGCCCCGGCGGCGGGGTGCTGGGCTGCGGCCGCGGCGCCCCCGGGGCTCTCTGCGGGTCTCTGCTTCCTTCTTCTCCCTCTCTTGTGGCTGCGTCTCCCCCGCCTTCTCCCCTTCTTTCTTCTCCTCTTTTTTCCTCTTCCAGGCTGCGGGGTAGACGCCGGGCTTCATTACCACTCTCCGCGTCTTCACGGCTATGCCGTGCTTCGCCTCCATCATCTCTCTGCTGGTCATCTGTGCCGTGCCGACCGCGACCAGCTCGCCCTTGAGGGTGAAGAGCGCCACCAGGTCGCCCTTCTCTATGCCGTCGTGGAGCCTCACTATGCCGGGCACCGCTAGGTTCGCGCCGTGGGCTATCGCGTCCACGGCCGTGTCGCGCACCACTATCTTCGGCAGGTGGGCTACCGCGTACTCGACGGGGAGTATGTAGCTGCGTAGGAGGTCCTCGCTGCCCTCGCTCTTCCAGCGGTAGAGGGCCTCGCTGAGCTCCTGGAGCCTCACCAGGCCACGCTCCTCCCGGAAGGGGCCGCTCTTCGTCCTCCTCAGCTCCCTCATGTGGGCGCCTACTCCCAGCAGCAGGCCCGCGTCGTGGCAGAGCTTCCTCATGTACGTGCCTGCCTCGCAGTAGACCCTCATCAGGGCGTAGCGGCCATTGTACTCTAGGAGGTCTATCTCGTAGATCCTCCTGGTCCGGAGGCTCCTCTTCACGCTGCTGCGCAGGGGCGGCCTCTGGTAGATCTCGCCCACGAAGAGGCCCAGCACGCGGCGCAGCTCCTCCTCCGCCACCGGGCTGTGGAGCTGCATGACACACATGTACTCCTTCCCGGTGTGGACCACGAGCCCTATGACCTTAGTCGCCTCCTCCAGCGCCACGGGGAGGACGCCGGTGACCTTCGGGTCCAGGGTGCCCCCGTGGCCGGCCCTGTTGAGCCCGAACATCCTCTTAACCCAGGCCACGACCTCGTGGCTGGTCGGCCCCGGTGGCTTGTCGAGAGGTATAACCCCTAGGCGTATGTGCTGCTCTATCGGCCTCTCCCAGGGCAGCGTCCCGTACTCGGGGCTGGTCGTCTCGCCCGGGAGCCGGGTCAGCCACCTCCTCTCGACACCAGCGTACCGGTCGAGGCCCTCGATGAACTCAATGCCTAGACGTGTCAGCTCCTCCGGCGTCCTAGCACCCTTCTCCATGGCCGGGTCCTCCGCGACGCGCCGCCACGGCGGCGACGTGCAGCGGGCAGCCCCTCTTAGCCCCTCGGCCCGCGGGCGGCGCGGGAAGAGCTAGAAGCACCCAGCGCCCCTACAGCTACCTCTTGTGGAGGAACCGGCTTTGGGCGGAGACCTTTCCCGGAGGATACGCGCGGTTGCCGAGGCGCGGGGCGTCACCCCCTGCCAGGCCCTCTTCGCCGTGTTCCTCGCCTCCCTCGCGGAGGCGAGGATGCTCAACCAGGCTACGGCCAACTTCCTGGCCAAGACGGCTGCCCCGCGCCTCTACGACTACCTAGACGCCATGGGGCTGCTGCCGGAGCCGGGCGGCGACGCGGAGAGGGACGTGGAGGCCCTCCTGAGGGCGGTCAACGAGGCCCTAGGCGTGGGGCCGCGGCTGGTGGTGGAGAAGGCCGGGGAGGGCGTGGTAGAGGTGGGGCTGGGCGGCGACGGCTGCAGGTACTGCCCCAAGGCGGTGGGGCTCGCGGAGATACCGTGGACCGCGTGCCCCTTCCCGCGGCTCCTGGAGGGGCTCCTCCGCCGCCACGGGGTGGAGGCGAGGGCGGTGCCCCACGAGGGGGGAGGCCTGGTGGAGAAGAGGGAGGGGCTCTGCTGGATTAGGCTGCGGGTCGGCTCCTAGGCTCCGCCCTGTTTTCTCCTCCGCAGCTCCTCCTCGCGGAGGACGCGGCGCAGTATCTTCCCGACAGCGCTCTTGGGCAGCTCCTTCCTCACCTCGACCTCCTTGGGCACCTTGTAGGGCGCCAGGTGGCGGCGCGCGTGCTCCAGTATCTCCTCCGGCGTCACCCGGTCCTCGCAGCCCGGCTTGGGGGCCACGAAGGCCTTGATGCGCTCCCCGACGTGGGGGTGGGGGACGCCTATCACGGCGGCGTCCTGGACGCAGGGGTGCATGTAGAGCACCTCCTCTATCTCCCTAGGGTAGACGCTGTACCCCTTGTACTTTATCACGTCCTTCTTCCTGTCCACTATGTAGAAGTAGCCGTCCTCATCCATGTAGCCCATGTCGCCGGTGCGGAGCCAGCGGCGGCCACAGCACTCGAACATGACCCTCCGCGTCTCCTCCTCGTCCAGGTAGCCCTTCATCACCTGGGGGCCGCTGACGACTATCTCCCCCGTCTCCCCCGGCGGCAGCAGCACCGGCTTCTCCGGGTCAGCCACCGCGGCCAGCGTGCCGGGCACCGGGACCCCTATGCTGCCCGGCCTCGCCTCGCCATAGATGGGGTTTATGTGGGTCACAGGGCTTGCCTCGGTGAGGCCGTAGCCCTCGCGGAGCTTGGCGCCGGTCAGCTTCTCGAAGCGCTCCGCCACCGCCCTGGGCAGGGCACCGGCGCCGCTTATGCAGACCTCGAGGCTGCCCAGCTGGTACCTGCGGAGCTTCTCCTCGGGCAGGGAGAGTATCTTAGAGTATATTGTGGGCACGCCGTGGAACACGTTTGCACGGTAGCGGCCTATGTCTGAGAGTATCCGCTCCATCTCGAACCGGGGGTAGACGAGTATCGTGGCGGCCCGGTAGACGCCCACGTGGAGCACCACGGTCTGGCCGTAGATGTGGAACCAGGGAAGCACTCCAACCATCACGTCCCTGGCCTTGCTGCCCCGCCGCCACCACGCATCCACCTGCACCACGTTAGCCACGAGGTTATAGTGGGTCAGCATGGTCCCCTTCGGGACGCCGGTGGTGCCGCCGGTGAACATGAGCGCCGCCAGGTCCTCCCTCGGGTCTATAGAGACCCTGGGGGGACGGGGGCTGTGCTCCCGGAGGAGCCCGCGGAGCGAGACAAACCTCTCCCCGTCCAGGCGCGGCCTCGGAGGCCTAGCGGCTAGACGGTAGAGAACCGACTTGAGACGGGGCAGGTAGTCCGCCACACTCGTGAACACGACAGCGTCCAGCCTGGCCCCGTGCCGCTGGATAGCCTCCAGGACCTTGTCGTAGAAGAGGTCCAGCGCGACGAGCACCCTGGCCCCGCTCTTCCTCAGCTGCCTGGCCAGCTCGAAGCCGGTGTAGAGCACGTTCACCGGGGTAACCGCGGCCCCCGTCTTCAACGCCGCATAGTATGCCACCGCGAACTGGGGGCTGTTCGGCAGGAAGATGGCCACACGGTCCCCGGGCCCCACACCCCACCGCTCGCTCATAGCGTTGGCGAGCCTGTCGACCGCGTCGCGGAGCTCCCCGTAGCTGACCCTGCGGCCGTAGAAGATGAGCGCGGTGCGGCCCGGGAACCGGGAGCTGCTCTCATCCAGGAAGCGGTAGAGCGGAACCTCCGGCACCTCGACATCCACAGGCACGCCCTCGTCGTAGAACCGGGTCCAGGGACGAGGCGCGACATACTTCTCGAAGACCTCCAGGGATTGCTCCTCCCCCACGGCCGCCTCCTTCCTCTCGAGAAGCCTCGCCTCCATGGCCGCCCCTCTCCGCGGCGGAAAGAGGCCCCCGGAGAGAGCTGAGTAGCGGCGCGCAGCACTCTCCGGGGGGACGCGGTGCCCGTTGGGTACGCGCACGCGCCGGGGTAGTGTAGCGTATGGGCGGAAACGGTTGCTAAGAAGTTTTCCAGCAATCTACTTGGCGAAAACGGGGGGCCCCGCGGGGGCGGGGGCTAGCCGCGGGCCGCCTCCAGCAGGCGGCGGAGCTTCATGGTCTCGATGACGTTGCCGGTTATCTTCAGCTTGCCGAACATGAACGCCTTCATTGCGTCCAGTTCGCCGCGGAGTATCTTCTCCAGAGTCTCCGCGTCCGTCTTCAGCACCGCTGTGGGCTTCTCGTGGCGGCCCTCGACTATCCTGACCTCGCCGCCGCTCACCTCGATGTAGAACGCCGTGCCGTCGCTCAGCTCGAACTGGAAGACACGGTTCCAGGAAGCTATCTCGTCACCCATCCTCTCCTTGGCCTTCTCGAGGACCTGGTCAAGGAGGCTCTTTATCTCCTGGAAGCCCGCCACGCCGCAGCCACCAAGACAAGAACTACGCGCCAAGCCCGGGCTTGAAAACGGTAACGACCACGCGGGCCACGGCAATCCCAGGCGCCGACGGCATACAGGGAGCTATCCCCACGTGTCACCGCCCGCTCCCCCGCTTAACCAGCCGGCTTATAGTAAAGCCGGGGACGCGTAGGGAGCGGCCCGGAGGAGAGACGCCCTCCACCCCCCGGGGGGGCGCCTCCACTCCACCTGGCAGGGTGTACGCTATGCCTGGCCGTCGCGTCGCAATAGTCGGTGTCGGCCACTCCAAGTACGGGTACCGTAACGACGTGAGCCTCCCGGAGCTCGCCTGGGAGGCGATACGGCAGGCAATAGAGGACGCTGGCGTGGACCAGGAGAGCATCGACTACGTGGTCTACGGCAACGTCGGCGTGTGGAGCAGCGAGCCCCTCCCAGCCGTGGTGATAAACGAGTACGCCGGCCTCACCCCGAGGGGCACGATGAGGGTCGAGGCCGCCTGCGCCACGGGCAGCGCCGCGCTCAAAGCCGCCTATGACGCCGTCTCCGCGGGCGCCGCCGACATAGCGCTCGTAGTGGGAGTCGAGAAGATGAACGAGTCCCCGACGCCGACCGTGGTGGAGCTCATCGGGAGGGCTGGCAACTACTTCTGGGAGTTCGAGAACTTCGGCCTCACCTTCCCCGGCTACTACGCCCTCTACGCCACCGCCTACATGGCCGCCACTGGGGCCACCGAGGAGGACCTATGCAGGGTCGCGGTGAAGAACCACTACTACGCCGCCCGGAACCCTAAGGCCCACTTCCCGCGGGAGATCAGCCTCGAGCAGTGCATGAAGAGCCGCTATATTGCGTGGCCCCTGAAGCTCTACGACTGCAGCCCGATAAGCGACGGCGCGGCCGCCGTGGTTCTCGCCTCGGAGGAGCTTGCCAGGAAGCTCACCGACACCCCGGTGTGGATCAAGGGGGTCGGCGTCGCCAGCGACACCTCGAACATCAGCAGGAGGCCCGACTTCCTCGTCCGCCGCGGCGTAGTCGAGGCGGTGAAGAAGGCCTACAGGATGGCCGGCATAGACTACGAGAACGCGGCGAGACAGGTGGACCTCGCCGAGGTGCACGACGCGTTCACGATAGCGGAGATACTGAGCTACGAGGAGCTGGGGTTCGCGAAGCGGGGCGAGGGCTACCTGCTCGCCAGGGAGGGGCAGACCTACATAGGCGGCCTGGTGCCGGTGAACGTGAGCGGGGGCCTCAAGGCTAAGGGCCACCCGCTGGGCGCGACCGGCGTCGGGATGGCGGCGGAGATAGCGACGCAGCTCCGCGGCGAGGCGGACAGGGGGCGCCAGGTGCCGGTGAGGCACGGGGTCGGCGTCGCCAACAACGTGGGCGGCACCGGGCACTACGCCTACGTCTTCGTCTACAGCCTCAACCCCTAGCCCCCGCCCCGGCGTCTAGGAGGTGGACCCGTATGAGCCAGAAGAAGCAGATAGAGGAGTACATGAAGCAGGTGGAGGCCTTCGTGGAGGAGGCTAAGAGGAGCACCGGGTTCCCCCTGGTGCCGGACCAGAAGACCGGCGCAGCCCTCTGGTTCGACCAGCGCAGCCTGACCCTCCGCTACACGATAAGCGTTGAGAGGATACGCCGCTTCTTCGAGGGCCTCGCCGAGGGCAGGCTCCTCGCAACCAGGTGCAGGAAGTGCGGCGCCGTCTACTTCCCCCCGCAGGCCGACTGCCCCCGCTGCAGGGCGAGCGACATGGAGTGGGTGGAGCTGGGCAAGGAGGGAGAGCTGCTCACCTACACGGTGATATACACCAAGCCTAGCAGCTTCGCCCACTACCCCGACTACGCGGTCGGCGTCGCCAGGTTCCCGCCGGGGGTCAACGTGCTCGCATGGATAAGGGAGAGCGACCCGAGGAAGCTACGCGTCGGCATGAAGGTGCGCTGGGAGGTTGTGAAGAGGGAGCCCGAGAACTACCTCACCTACGAGCTCGTGCCGGCCGAGGAGGAGGCCGAGGAAGTGCAGGGGGAGGAGGCTAGAGGATAGAGGCGGCCACACTAACCCATCTTTTATCCCCCGGGCCTTGGTCTTAGAGCCCACCAGTCGGCCCCAGAGGGGTGCACGCCGTGTTCCCCTTCGAGAGCGTAGAGGACTTCCGGGTGGACGTGAACGAGGAGCACGAGCTCTTCAGGAAGGCTGTGCGCCAGTTCGTGGAGCAGTACCTGGAGCCCGTGGTCATGGACATCGAGAAGACAGACAGGATACCGGACGAGATATTCGAGAAGGCCAGGGAGCTGGGCCTCTTCGGGGTAGGCATCCCCGAGGAGTACGGCGGCCAGGGCGGCGGCCACCTCATGGAAGCGATACTGATGGAGGAGATTAGCCGCGTAAGCCCAGCAGTCGGCACGGCGATAGCCGTCAGGGCCCTGTTCACCACCCCGATACTACTCTTCGGCACCGAGGAGCAGAAGAAGAAATACGTGGTGCCCGTGGCGAGGGGCGAGAAGTTCGCGGCCCACGCCAACACGGAGCCCTGCTGCGGCAGCGACGTGGCAGCGATACAGACGAGGGCCAAGAAGGTCAACGGCCACTACGTGATAACCGGGAGGAAGATATTCATAACAGGCGCCGACAAGGCCGACTACTTCGTAGTCTCCGCCAGGACGAGCCCACCCAAGGAGGGCAAACGCTGGTGGGGCATAACCGTCTTCATAGTCGAGCGGGACACGCCGGGCCTAAAGGTGGGGCAGAGGTTCAACGTCACCGGGCTCCGCGGGGAACGCCCCCACGAGGTAATACTCGACGAGGTCAAGGTACCCGAGGAGAACATAGTAGGCAAGATAGACGAGGGCTTCAAGGTAATAGTCACGACCTATGACCACACCCGCGTAGGCATAGCAGCCCAGGCGGTCGGGATAGCGCAGGGAGCCTTCGAGAAGGCCTTCAACTACGCCCTACAGCGCCAGGCCTTCGAGAGGCCAATAATAAGCTTCGAGGGCGTAGCCTTCAAGCTCGCCGACATGCTCATGGCGCTAGAGGCCGCGAGGCTCCTCACCTACTGGAGCGCCACACTAGCCGACAGGGGAGACAACCGCTTCATAATAGCCGCGAGCCTGGCCAAAGCCTTCGCAACCGAGGTAGCAGAGAAGGTGGCAAACATGGCCATCAAGATACACGGCGGAGTAGGCGTAGACATAGAGACCGGCGTAGAACGCTACCTAAGAGACGCACTCATAACAACCATATACGAGGGCGCCAACGACATACAGCGCCTAACCATCATACGCCAGCTCCTCAAACGCCTCTTCGGCCTAAGCATAGCAATGACATAAGCCCCGAGCCCGGCCCTCCACGTTTTTACCACACCCGCAGCCACACGGGCCCAGCCAGCAGCCCTAGACAGTCACCATAACGGCCTTCTCTCTAAGCTCTCTCAGCCTCGTCTCGGAGTAGGCGTTCACCAGGTCGTCGAAGTCGTACATCTCCTCCAGCATCTTCCCGACATCGACGCGGTAAAGCACGGTGCCCCCCGGGCCGCGGTGCGTGTAGTAGACGCCTGCGCCAGCCTTCTCGTAGAGCAGCGACGC
>Ga0256833_1000534_pt1 | contig 29356 bp, 29 predicted proteins | sample 356284metaG_FD_190535 | JGI IMG/M metagenome (GOLD analysis project Ga0256833, IMG submission 190535) | Hydrothermal vent microbial communities from Mid Atlantic Ridge, Atlantic Ocean - 356-284 | ecosystem: Environmental > Aquatic > Marine > Hydrothermal vents | place: Atlantic Ocean: Mid... | reverse complement strand
AGCTTCGCGGCCGAGAGCTTAGCGAGGCTGAGCGCCCGCTCCACAGCAGCCTTCGAGGCGTCGCTGCCGTCGTAGCCTACGAGGATGCACCGGTAGAGGCCCGGGCCCCCACTGTTGGACACACGCATCCACCTCGCTGGAAGAGATGCTCCAAGGAGGAGAGGGCCAAGACGAGCCACTATTATTGCTTAGACCGCTGCCGCTAGAGGGGCTCCGCCAGGCCCAGCCTAGCAGCCGCCACCATGACCTGGCCCGCTGCGACCCCGCCGTCGCCGGGCGGCAGCCGCCTCTGGAGGAGCAGCTCCGCCTCCTCCCCCCGCAGCACGGCCCGCATCCCGCGGACGATATAGGTGTTGACAGAGGCGCCGCCGCTCGCAAACACCTGCGGCTCCAGCCGGGTGCCCCTCAGGGCCTCAGCCGCGGCGGCCCCGAGGCCCCTGCCCAGCGCGGCAAGCACCGTGGCAGCAAGGTCGGCCACAGGTACGCCCTCCTCCAGCTTCTCCAGAACCCAGCCGAGGAGGCCAACAGTGTCCACCACTATCCTCCCGTCGCGCCGGGCTATCCGGGGAGTATAGCCCAGGTCCCTCCCCCTGCCTGCAGCCGCCTCGAGCCTCATAGCGGGCTCCCCCTCGTAGCCCCGCCTCCAGGCGACGCCCAGCAGCACGGCGAACGCGTCAACCGTCCGCCCGGCGCTAGTCGTCACCGGCGACCTGCCGGACGCCGCCTGCCAGTAGGCCACCCTGGCCTCCCTCTCCCCGTAGGGGAGGAACCTGCTCTCGAGGAGACCCCTCCTCCGGAGGAGGCCTAGTGCCTCGTCCAGCCCCCAGCCCGCCGCCACCAGGAGGCCTATGAGGGCCCTCGCCGGGTACTCGGCCGCCCTGTCCCCGCCGGGGAGCGGGAACGGGTAGAGGCTCGCCGCCCTCGAGTAGTCCCGGTAGCTGGCCACCAGGACCTCCCCGCCCCAGACGGCCGCGTCCGGGCCGTAGCCGGTCCCGTCTATCGTGACCGCCACGCGTCTCTCCCCGAGCGGCACCCCGTGCTCCGCCATGGCCGAGGCCGCGTGGGCGTGGTGGTGCTGCACCTCCACCGGCTCCGCGCCGTACTCCTCGGCGAGCCTGGCGGCCAGGCCGCGGCTATGGTAGAGGGGGTGCATGTCGAGCGCCACCAGGCGGGGCCGGAGAGAGTAGACGCTGATGAACCACCTCAGCTCCCTCTCCAGGGACTCCACCTGGCCGGGCTCATCCATGTCGCCTATGTACTGGGTTGGGACAAGCTTGTCCTCGAAGCCCAGGGCCCCCGCGTTCTGGAGCTCGGCGCCGACGGCCACCGCGTCGGGGAGCCGCGCCGGGACGTGGAGCCACATGGGCGCGTAGCCGCGGGCACGGCGGAGGAACACGGGCTCCCCGTCGGTAAGCCTCACCACGCTGTCGTCGACGCGGTGGACTATCTCCCTCTCGTGGGCCACCGCGTAGTCGGCTATCCCGCGGAGCTGGGTGAGGACGCAGTCGAGGCTGGTGCACATAGGGTAGCCGGAGCGGTTACCGCTGGTCATTATCAGGAAGCCGTCGCGGACCTCCTCGAGCAGCATCGCCTGGAACCCCGTGTAGGGCAGCATTACGCCCACCGTGTCTAGCCCCGGCGCCACTAGCTCGGAGACCGGCGAGGAGGCCCGCCTGGGCAGGAGGAGTATCGGCCTCTCGGGGGACTCGAGGAGGCTGCAGGCGCCAGGCGGCAGCTCCACTATCCTAGCCGCTGCGCCGCAGTCCCGCGCCATGAGGGCGAAGGGCTTGCTGGGCCTCCTCTTCCTCTCCCTGAGCCTCGCCACGACCTCGTCGCTGGAGGCGAGGGCCGCCAGGTGGAACCCGCCCACGCCCTTCACGGCGAGTATGTAGCCCTCCTCTATCCTCTCGGCCGCCCAGGACACCGGGTCATCCACGGGCAGCCTCCGCCCGTCCATCGCGTAGACGTGGGTGCGCGGCCCGCACCTGGGGCAGCTTATCCCCTGGGCGTGGAAGCGCCGCAGGTTGCCAGGGTCCTCGTAGTCGCGGCGGCAGTCCTCGCAGAGGGGGAACTCCCTCATAGCGGTGTTCTCGCGGTCGTAGGGCACGCTGTACATCATCGAGAACCTTGGCCCGCACCAGGCGCAGCTGTTCCACGGGTACCGGTAGAACCGGGTGGAGGGGTCGTGTATCTCGCGGAGACAGTCCCTGCATATCCCGAAGTCCGGGGGTATCATGCTCCGCCTGCTCTGCCTCCTCTCGCTCCGCTTTATGGTGAAGCCCGTGTAGCCCCTAGGCTCCGCCTCCTCGACCTCCACCAGCTCCAGCCTCGCCGGGGGAGGCTTCTCCGCCACGAGGCCCCGGAGGAAGGAGGCGAGGACCCCGGGCGGGGCCTCGGCGTGTATCTCCACCTCCGCGCCGCCCAGGTTCACCACGTGGCCCCGGACGCCCCGGGAGACGGCGAGCCGGTACACGAAGGGCCGGAACCCCACGCCCTGCACTACGCCGACGACGCGTATCCTCACCGCCCGCGTAGGCATGGGTATCGGTCACCCTCGCTGGGGGCGGGGGTCTGTGCCGGGCCGCGGAGGCGCCTCTGGGCGGCTAGCATATTCTCGGCACTATCTCGCCGCTAGGCGGCTCGAGGATCCTGACTCCGCCTGTCACGCTCTTCAGCAGGACGCGGCCGGCGTGGGCGGGGTCGCGTGCCTCGTAGACCTGGCCGACTATGCTTGCCTCGCGGTAGCCTAGGCGGTGTATCTCCCTGAGCACCTCCTCCGCCGCCTCGGGGTCTACTGCCAGCACGGCGGCTCCCTCGCTGGCGAGGCTCAGGGGGTCCACGCCGAGCATCTCCGCGTACTCCTTGACCTGGGGCCTTATCGGCACCCTCTCCTCCTCTATCACTATCACTGTGCCGGTCTTCTTCGCCCAGTCGTTGGCTAGCATTGCGAGGCCTCCCCGGGTGGGGTCGCCGGCGCCGTGTATCGCGTCGTGGTGCCTCTCGAGTAGGGGCAGCATTAGATCCGTGAGGGGCTTGACGTCGCTCTCTACTCCCAGGTCGACTCCGACCGCCTGCTGGGCGGCTAGTATCGCGGCGCCGTGGTCCCCCAGGGGGCCCGAGACTATTATCTTGTCGCCGGGCTTTATGTTGCGGTCTATTATAGGGTGCTCTGCTATCCCTATACCCGTCGACGATATCACTATTCCGTCCAGCTGGCCCTTAGGCATAGTCTTGAAGTCGCCGCCTATGAGGGCAACACCGTTCTCCCTAAGCGTGTCAACATAGCTGCCTATTATCCTGTTGAAGTCCTCTATCGGGAACCCCTCCTCCACGACCACCGCGTCGAGCGCCGCCACAGGCCTAGCCCCGGCCATCAGCAGGTCGTTTATCGTCCCGCTCGCCGCGAGCCTCCCCAGGTCGCCGCCCGGGAAGAAGATGGGCTTCACCGTGTAGCTGTCGACAGTCACCGCCAGGTAGCGGCCATCCGGCAGGGGTATGAGCGCAGAGTCGTCGAGAGCGTCGAGCCCTGCGCCCCCCTCCACGCGGCGAAGCTCCGGCGGAACCTTGGACACGATAAGGTTCTCCACCAGCTCCTCGGTCTCCTTGCCGCCCGCGCCGTGGGCCAGCGTTATGAACTTCCAGAGCCTCACGTACCACGTCACCGGCCCTCCACCCCGCTGCCGGCCCCTCCCTGGGCGGGCTCCTCCTCTGCGAGGAGCCGGAGCAGCTCCTCGAACTCCTCGGCCCTCTTCTCCAGCTCCGCCGCGAACTCCTCCAGCGTCCTCGCTATCCTCTCAGCCTCCTCGGGCTTCAGCTTCTCGATGATAACCCCGGCGTGTACGACGACCAGGTCGCCGGGCTTCAGGTCCTGGATTGCGCCGGCGTCCACCTCGCGGAGGACGCCATCGCCGAAGTCGACGACAGCCACCCCCTCGGGGCGTACCTCCTTCACTTCCCCCGGTATGCCCAGGCACATGGCTCACACGCCTCCTAGGCTATGCCTAGGCTGCGGGCTATCTCCTCCGCCAGCCCCCCGCCGCCGAACCGGGCCCAGACGGCGCAGGCGCCCTCACTGCTCACCATGCAGGGCCCGTAGGGGGTGCCGGGCGTGCAGAGCTTCATGAAGAGCGGGCAGTCGGTGGGCTTAGCTATGCCGAGCGTCACCTCTGCGCAGCGGCAGCCCGGCGGTAGGTCGTACTTCCACTCCTCCGGGGTCAGCTCCTTTATCCCGTACTCGTGGGCCGCGTCGACGCCGCGGTAGCGGCTGCGGAAAGCCAGCCCGCTCTTAGGCACGAAGCCTATCCCCCTCCACGCGGCGTCCACCTCCTCGCAGCACTCGGCGATAACCCTCTGGGCGGCCACGTTGCCCTCCCACGTGACCACGCGGCGGTACTCGTTCACAAGCCTGGGCCGCCCCTCCAGGTGCTGCCTCAGTATCTCATAGATAGCCAGGAGTATGTCGAGCGGCTCGAAGCCGGCGACGACGGTCGGTATGCCGTACTCCTCTACTACGAACCTCCACGCCCTGGCGCCCACTATGGTGGAGACGTGGCCCGGCGCTATTACGCCCCTTATCGGGTTGTCGCGGTGCGTCGCGAACGTGTACCTCATTATGGGGGGCGTGAGGCGGTGCACGTTGAGTATCTTCAGGTTAGGCGGCACCGCTCCCCGCACCACGGGGCTAGCCGTGGCGGGCACGGTGGTCTCGAAGCCGACCGCGAAGAAGACGCTGGGCTTCCCATCCCTCTTCGCCAGCTTTATCGCGTCGAGCAGGCTGTAGACTACCACCACGTCGCCGCCTGCCGCCCTTGCCTCCTCGAGGCTGCGTATGCCCTCTCCCACCCTGGCCGAGCCGGGCAGCTTGTAGGCGTCGCCGTAGGTGTAGACGCGTATACCCTCCATAGCCATTTTTATCATCGTGTCGACGTAGTAGGCCGGGGTTATGCAGACCGGGCATCCGGGCCCCGCAACTATCTCCACCTCGGGCGGCATGAGGCTCCGTATACCGAAGTGTGTCACAGTGTACTCGTGCGTGCCGCAGAAATCCATTATCTTGATAGGCGTCTGGCCCACCTTGGCCGCAGCCTTTGGCGCCACCTCGCGTATCTTCCGGACAAGGGCTTTCGCGTAGGAGTCACGGCGAAGCCTGTCCTCTAGCAGCTTGAGCAGCTCGGCCCCGCCCTGTCCGGCCCCTCTCCCAGGCATGGCCCCTAATCCCTCGCATACCCCCTCTGGGCTCTCCTCCGCCCGAGCGCGGCGGTGCGCCGGCTGAAGGAGGACGGTGCACCACTAGGTGCCGGTTACGCTAGGAGGGCCTATATTATTAGGGAGGCTCCCGTTGCCGCCGCCTGTCCGGCCCCTGCACCGGAGGGGCTCTCCTCCTTCCGCCCTCCCTGGGAGCCCGAAGGGGTGCTCGCAGGCCTTGCCGGGGGGATGCGTGGAGCTTGCAGGCCTCCTAGCCTGCACGGGGGAGATGAAGGTTAACACCGTGTACTGGAGCCGCTACCGCGTCGTAGTGGACCCGGCCGTGGGGCCTGGGGCTCTCCCGGAGAGGCCCCGCCGCGTCCTCGTCACCCACGGCCACGCCGACCACTTCCGCTATGCCGCGGCCTACCGGGAGGCTGGCGCCGCAGTGCTCGCCCCCCGGCTGTGCGCCCCCATGGTGGAGGAGCCGAGGCTCAACCAGATGGCCACCACCGGCTGGGCCGGCCCCGTCGAGGACTGGGAGATAACCAGGTACTTCCTCGGCCCCGGTGTGCGGGTAGACTACACCCTGGAGGAGGGCATGGCGCTGCCCGGGGTGTCGGCGCTGCACACGCCGGGCCACACCCCGGGCAGCATGAGCTACGTCTTCGAGACCGGAGCCGGCAGGGTGCTCGTGGCAGGCGACACGGTGTACGGGAGGGAGTTTCTAGAGGAGACACCCCTCCTCTACCATACCGACACGGTGGCCTGGATTGCTAGCCTCGAGCGGCTCAGGGGGCTAGGCGTCGACGCGCTCGTGCCGGGCCACGGGGGCCCGGTCGAGGGCCGCGCCGAGGCGCGCGGCCTGGTAGAGGCGAACCTGGCCGCGGTTCGGGGGATGCTCCGCCTAGCTCTCTCCGTGCTAGACCCCGACGCGTGGGTGACGGGGGACGAGGCTGCTGCACGGGTGGCGGAAGCCACGGGCTACGCGAGGAGCAGGAGGGCCTACAGCATCGTGGGGCCCGCTACTCGTGCGCTGCTGCACGCGCTGGCCTCCATGGGGGAGGCGGAGGAGGACGTAAGGAGGGGCGTCATGGTGTGGAGAAGGCGTTAGCGTTAATTACGGCCGTTTCGCGTAGTGTCCTGCCTCTCAGCAGGGCCCCGGCGGCCCCCCTAGCCTAGCCTACACGGTGTCGTGTCCGGGTGCTGGGTTCCTTGTCGGAGCAGGGTGGCGGGCTGCGGAGGGTGATGGTTGAGACCCTGCTGGTTACTCCTAGCGGCGCCCTGAGCCCCGGCCCCCTCTCTGCGAGCGCGGTGGCGGCGGGCGCCGTCCTGGGCCCGGCGGCGGGCCTCCTAATCGCACTCGGGCACATGGTGTTCGAGCTGCCCTATGTCGCGGCCCTGGTCAAGTGGGCTGAGAGGCTGAACAGTGTTGCGGAGAGGTTCGAGAAGCCTATGAGCGCCGCGGTCGCCCTTTTCGTCTTCTACTTCGCCGCGGGGCTGGTGGCCGAGGCACGCCACGTCCTAGGCGGCGGCCCGGTTCTCTCGGCGGCCGCCGGCGCGGTGGGCAGCCCGGCGGCGGCTCTCGCCGCGGGCCTCTTCCTAACCGCGTTCAACCCCTACTTCCTCGTGTGGTGGGCTACTGTGGGCCTGCCGCTTGTGAGGGGCGCCGCCGAGAACGGCTCCCGCGGCTTCGCGGCGATGTACGCTAGCCACGTGTGGATGGACTACGCGTGGCTCACACTGCTGGCCGCGCTGGGCGCCGGCCTCTCGAGGCTCGCCGGGCTCTACGCTGCCCTGCTGCTCGGCCTCGCCGCGGTGCTGGCGCTCTTCGGGCTCGACATCCTGGGCAGGGCTTTCCTGAGGCGCCGGCTCCTACCCTTCTAGCCTTCCAGCACGGGCGGCGGGCCGCCTCTGCTTTAGACCCTTGAGCCGGCCTGCCGGGGCGGGGAGGGCCGGCATGCGGCTCAGCCTGGCACATGACGACTTCGACGGGATTGTCTCCTGCGCCCTGGCGGGCTGCCCGAGGCCCCGCCGGCCGGCGGACTACCCCGACCTGCCGCGGCTCCTGGAGGGCTACCGCGGCGAGCTCTACGCGACCGAGGTGAACGACCTAGGGCTGTACCAGCGGCTCCCCAGGGTGCACTTCTACGACCACCATGACAGTGTGCACCGGGTTCTCGGCGTGGAGCCCGGCGTGCCGGTGGAGGCCGTCTGGGACGGCGAGAAGTGGAGCCTCCTCCGGGCCGGGAGGGCTACCGCGGCGAGCATGGTGAGCGGCCTCAGGCAGCTGGGCTACAGCGTCCCCGACGACCTCGCGAGGGCCGGCGACCTCCTCGACAATTTTGCCCTAGCAGAGACGGAGAGGGACTGGCGCATCGTGGCCGGCTACCTGCTCAGCGTCCGCGACGCCGCCTGGAAGCGCCGGATACTGGACGCTGCCTCCCCCGAGGAGGCGGTTGAGGCCGCCCGGGCGGCTATAGCGGTGTTCGAGGCCCGCGGCAGGGAGGTGCCCTGGGGCAGGGTGGAGGAGCTGAAGAGGGAGGCCGTGGGCCGACAGGTCGTGGAGGGAGCCCCGGTGGTGGTCGTCGCGGAGGCCGAGGAGGGCCTGGGCCGGCTGGCCATGCTCCAGCTGGAAAGGCGGTACCCCTACGTGGCGCTCCTCCGGATACGGGCGGACGGCACGGTGCGCGGGACGATAGTCTCCCTGACGAGGAGGGACGCCCACCTGGCGGCGAGGAGGCTCGGCGGAGGCGGCCGCCCACTCTGGCCCAGCGGCAGCATAGGCGGCTTCCACGCCCCCAGCCTAGAGGAGGCCCTAGAGGGGCTCCGCCGGGCGCTCCACGGTGGCTGAGGCGTTGGACGCGGCCGGAGTGCTGCTGGCGGCGCTTGTCTCCACCTCTCTCCTCGTCTGGCTCCGCGGGCTGCGGGGGCTGCTGAGGAGCCTAGCCGCCCTGGAGGAGTGGCCCCAGTGTAGCCGCCGGGGCCGCACAGTCTCCGCGGTCATAGCTGTGAGGGACGAGGAACGCCGCCTCCCTGCGCTGCTCGACCGCCTGCTCGAGGCAGGCGACGACCGCCTCGTCGAGGTCATAGTTGTCGACGATGGGAGCAGGGACTCCACGCCGCTGCTCGTGGAGGAGTACGCGGCCCGGGATCCCCGGGTGAGGCTCATCCGCAGCCCCGGGCCTCCGCCAGGCTGGGCGCCGAAGGCGTACGCGCTCCGGCTCGGCGCCTCGGCAGCCTCCGGGGAGGTGCTCCTCTTCCTCGACGCCGACACGCGGCCGGCCAGCGGCGAGTCCCTCGTGGCCGCGGCCGCGGAGCTCGCCCAGCCGGGGGGCCTCGTGGCCTTTGTGCCGCGGTTCCTCTGCCGCGGCCGCCTCTGCAGGGCGGTGGAGAGCTACATGACCGGCGTGGCTCACGGCTTCTACGGCTTCCACCGGGTCCGTGACCCCCGGGACGGGCTGGCGTGGATGTATGGCTGCTGCTGGGCCGTCCTCCGCGGCGACTACGAGAGGCTGGGGGGCCACGAGGCGGTCAGGGGGAGCCTGGTCGAGGACCGCGACTTCGCGGCGTACGCGAAGAGCAGGGGCTACGCGGTGGTGCCGGTTGACGCGCGCCGCGAGGTGGGGGTGGAGAGCTACGAGGACCTGAGAGGCTACGCCATGCTGGTGGCCAGGCTTGCCGCCGACAAGGCGCGCTCCTCTCCGGCCACGGCCTGGGCGGGCTACGTGGCCGGCGTCGCCGCTGTCCACCTGGCGCCCCTCGCCGTGCTCGCCTACTCCGCAGCCGCGGGGAACGCGGTGCTCGCGGCCCTCTCCGGCGCCGCCCTGGGCGCCCAGCTGCTCCTCCACGCGGCCGGCGCACGGGTCAACCTCGACAACCCGGCATACGGGCTTGGAGGCCACCTGGGCCACGCGGCCAGCCTCTGGGGCCTACTCCTAGCCCGCCGGGGCTACCGGTGGCGGGGCCGCAGCTACGGCGGCGGCTCCAGGACCTCGGCGGCGTAGTCGCGGAGCCTCCTCCAGTCGTGGTCCCCCGTGACCACCCCTAGGCGGTGCTTCTTCGCCACTACCGCGTTTAGCGCGTCACCCGGGTCTACGGCGCGCTCCCGCACCAGCCTCGCCGCCTCCTCCAGGTCGCGCGTGTCAATATCCATTGCCAGCACCTCTATGCCCAGCGCGTCCAGGAGGCCGGGCAGGAGGGACACGAGCCTCTCGTAGCCCTCGGCTCGACTCTTCTCGCCACGCGCGAGGGCCCGGTTGCGCTGCTCCACGGCCCAGTTCATGTACTCCAGGAGAGTGACAGGGGTCACGTAGAGCCTGGCCCCCTCCGCCGCGAGCCTCTCCAGCAGGCGGAGCCTCTTCGAGACCAGGACGTTGGTGTCCACTATGTAGCCTTCCGGGCCTCGCGCCACATCCTCACCCTCGCCGCCTCCTCCACCTCGCCCGGCCCGGGCTCGCCCAGCTCCTCGAGCAGGGCGAGGTACTCCTCGACAACCCTCCCGGCGGCGCCCGCGAGCACCCTCGCCGCCTCCTCGGCCTCGCTCCTCGACTCCGAGACCACGTACACGCCGCCAACCCTGGCCAGGTATATCCTCCTCCCCCGGAGCCTCTTCGAGAGGTAGAGGCGGCCCCGGGAGTCGACGACGCGCTCCTCGACCTCCCCGGCAGCGGCCACGCCCACCCACTCCCCGGCTCCTTAGGCACGCCAAGCGGGGCGGGATAACCCCACCGGCGGCAGCCTTCTAACCAAGCAGCGCTGCAGCCGCCTCCTCTCCACGGGGGGCTGCTGTGACTGGACGCCTGTGCCCAAGCCCCCGTGGGGGCTGTGAGGAGCCTGTGCAACGAGCAGAGCAGCCCCACTCGCTGGCCACGCACTGGCTCCGCGCGCTCTCCAGCGGCGGCCGCGTCGTCATGCTCGCCGGCCAGGGCCTCGTCGACCCCCGCGAGCCCAGGCGCTGGCTCCTTGACAACCCTGGTAGCCTTGCCGCCGCGTGGCGGCTCCTCGAGCCGCTCCAGCGGTTAGCCCTCCAGGCCTCTAGGAGCCCGGAGGGCCTCGCCGCCACGGTGGCGCAGCTTCTCCGCAACGGCAGCCTCTCGAGGCTCATATACTTCGGCGTGGACGGCGCAGCCGCCCGGATGGCGCCAGACGGCGCCGTGGTCGAGGTCTACGGCTCAGTGCTGAGGGCCAGGTGCCCCAGGTGTGGGCGCCGCCTCGCCCTCCACGAGGCCACCGCGTCGCCTCCCCGCTGCCCAGCATGCGGCGCAGCTATGGAGCCTGAGCTTGTGTGGCGCGGTGAGAGGCCGCGCAGCCGCATCCTGGGCGAGGCAGTATACGAGGCTACTACGGCCGACCTCATCGTCGCCTGCTGCCTGGGCGGCGAGACGTTGCCCACAGTGCTCGCGCTCTCCGCGAAGCGGTTCACGAGGCTAGCCCTGCTGGGCGAGGACAAGTTACTCGCCTACGCGGCGGACTACAGGGTGCCCCGCGGGGAGGCCGAGAAGCTGCTCAAAGAGGTGGCTGAGAGAGCCTCCCAGCCGCATAGCCCACAGTAAACAGCCTGCATAGTATAGAAAAACAGTGCCCGCAACGCAATATGCCCGGCTGCCCGCCCCCTAATTTTAGTGCTACCGGCGGCTTCACCCCGGGGCTACGGGTTTGGCCGGCCGCACGGCAGTACTGGTAGCGGTTGTCGCGCTCGCCTCGGCTCTCCTGGGCATAGTGCTGGCGCCGGTCGCCGAGCCGGCGCTCCGCCAGCTAGGCATCACTCTCCCCTCGCTCGCCCAGTCCAGTGGAGCATCCACGGTCTACGTCACAGTCACGCATACCGCTGGGAGCCGGGCCGCGCAGCATCCCGGCGGAGAACGCCCCGCCGCCACGGCCACGCGCACCGTCCTAGAGACGTCTACGGCGACGGTGACCCTTGCGAGGACGGCAACGGCCACGGTGACGAAGACCGTTGCCAGAACAGTTACGAGGACCGTCACGCGTACACGTACGGTTACACATGTAGAACCAGTGACTGTTACCGTGAGGGAGCCCCCCGCTACAGTAACCAAGACGGCCACAGTGACCCTCGTTGCGCCGAGGCAGGCGCCGGCTGCCGGCAGGAGCGGAGGCAGCTACTACGCGGAGCCCAGCCCTCCCCAGGCGGAGCCGGTCATAGAGAAGAGCATAGGCCCAGTCAGGGTCATGGTCGCGGGGAGCCACCTGGTAGTCCGCTACGTGTCGAATAAGCCCCCGGACACGCTAATAGTGGGCATAGCGAGAGACACAGACATAGTGGCGACACTGAACCCGCCCGGAGTAGCCAGCCGCGAGCACCAGGTAGTAGAGGCGGACTACTTCACAGCGACCCCGACAGGCTTCACCGGCTACTACCCGCTAGGCCGCCTCCTCTCCACCCTAGAGCCTGGCAGCTACCGGGTAGTAGTCTACGGCCCCGACGGCGACGCGTGGACATGCGGCCTCGAAGTCGCCGGGACAGCGGTTACCCTAGGCTCCTGCGAGGAAAGCATCTACATCGCATCGCCCTTCGACGTCCTAGACATCTATACCGCAATCCTACGCGGGCTCAACAAGACTACAGCGGAGAAGATAGCAGAGGCAATCGTCCCCGGCTGGGCCAGCATAGGGCCAGCAGAGCGGGCGTGGAGGATACTAGCCTGGGCAGACAGCAACATGGCCTACGACCACGACAAGCAGCGCCAGATAGACAGGGGGCTGCCCGCCGGAGTACAGGTGCCCCTCGAAACCCTTGCCCGGCGTAAAGGCGTCTGCAGCGACTACGCGGTGCTACTAGCCTCGGCCGCCGCCGGGGCAGGCCTCGACCCCTACGTGCTGCTACTGCCGCGCTCCAACCACGCCGCCGCAGCAGTAGGCCTCAACGAATCCCTCTACGTGCTAGACCAGCACCTGCCGCCGCTAGAGCTACAGGATTACCTCGAATACGTCGACAGGGCCGACGACGACATAGCGGTGATCCATGTACACCTCGTGCCGCGCCGCGGCCCCCGCCTCGTAGCCTACTGGCTGCCCCGCAGCCGAGTGATAGACACATACCCCCAGGACAGGTTGCCGCCGTCCACGGTCGCAGAGGCCAGGGACATAGTATCCTCCTATACTGGGCTGGAGCCGAACCCCTCCCTCTCCTCCCTACTCGGCCTAGGCCGGGGCGCCTACTGGAGCCTCAGGCTGCCGAGGCTGGCGGGGATAAAGGCCGGCGGCGACCACGGGCTAGGTGTAGCCTACAGCCCCGTCTTCGACAGGCAATGGGCCCGCCTGCTGGCCCACTACGCCCTCGACCTCCTCAAGAGGTACTATAGGGACTCGCTGCCCGGGGGCTCCTTCTGGCTGGAGACACGTGACGGCACGAACGAGACAAGGGTCTCCGTCTACGCGGTGCCTCTCCGGGGCTTCAACGCGTCGGCCATCCTGGCGGGCGGCGAGCTGGTGGTCACTGTGGCCCCCGTCACCGACCCGGTGAAGGATGTCTCGATCGCCCTCTACACCGGCCAGGGCCGGCTCTGTGGCGGCGTGGTGCCCCCTGGGTACCGGCTGCAGGGCGTGCCCTACGTGACCGCGGAGGAGTGGCGGCTCTCCGGGGGCGCGCTCGTTGTGAGGGCGCCGCGCCGCGGGCTGGAGGCGCTTGCCTCCCGCTGCGGCCCCGGGGCCTGGCTCGGCGTCTGGCTGCGGGGCAGCCTGGTCTACGGCGCCAGGATAGGGGGCTAGCCCCACTGTTCAGCAACAATTTATCGTTATAGAATACACGCTATTCTTTTATCCCGCGGCCTCCGCATAGACGGGGGTCTTGAGGAGACCACGTCTCCTGCCCCACCTCCGGGAGGTACCGGCTATGGCCACCGAGCAGGGTCTCCCCTTCGGCGAGAAGTATATCCCACAGATACCGCAGCTCATGGAGGAGAGGAGGCGCAGCCTCGAGGACCCCGTCAGGTACTGGGACGAGAAGGCGCGCGAGCTCGTCTGGCTCCGCTACTGGGACAAGGTCCTCGACGACTCCAACCCGCCGTTCTTCAAGTGGTTCGTGGGCGGCGTGACCAACATTAACCTCAACGCCCTCGACAGGTGGATGAAGACCGACGTGCGCAACAAGGCGGCCTACATATGGGAGGGGGAGGACGGCGAGGTCCGCGTCTACACCTACCAGGACCTCTACCGCGAGGTCAACAAGTTCGCGAAGGTGCTCAAGGACCTGGGCGTGAAGCCGGACGACCGCGTAGTAATATACATGCCCATGATACCCGAGCTACCCATGGCCCTGCTGGCGTCAGCCAGGATAGGCGCAATACACAGCGTCGTGTTCAGCGGCTTCAGCCCGCGGGCCCTGGCGGACAGGATAGTAGACGCGAAGGCAAAGATACTGATAACCGCCGACGGCTACTACCGCCGCGGCAAGGTAATAAACCTGAAGAAGAACGCCGACGAGGGCGTCAGGATAGCCAAGGAGCAGGGAGTAGAGGTAGAGAAGGTACTGGTCGTAAAGAGGGGAGGCATAGAGGTCGACATGAACCTCGTCGAGGGCCGGGACTACATCTACCAGGACCTGGCCAGGAAGCTGCCCCACGACACCTACGTGCCCCCGGAGCCGCGCAAGAGCGAGGACGTGCTGTTCATACTCTACAGCAGCGGCACAACCGGGAAACCCAAGGGCATAATGCACAGCGTGGGCGGCTACATGGTCTGGGTCTACTGGAGCTTCAAGTGGACCTGGGACCCCAGGCCCGACGACGTCATGTGGACCATGGCCGACATCGGCTGGATAACCGGCCACACCTACATAGTCTACGCGCCGCTAATGCACGGAATGACCAACATAATGTACGAGGGCGCCCCGGACTACCCGGCGCCGGACAAGCCCTGGGAGATAATAGAGAAGTACCGTGTCACCATCTTCTACACCAGCCCCACCGCGATAAGGCTGTTCAGGAAGTACGGCGACGAGTGGGTCAAGAAGCACGACCTCAGCAGCCTCCGCCTCCTAGGCACGGTGGGCGAGCCCATCAACCCCGATGTCTGGAAGTGGTACTACGAGGTGATAGGGGGCGGCAAGACCCCGATAGTCGACACCTGGTGGCAGACCGAGACGGGGGCCGCGATGATAGCGCCCGCGCCCGGGATAGCGCTGGTGCCGCTCAAGCCCGGCAGCGCGACGTTCCCGCTCCCCGGCGTCGACGCCGACGTGCTCAACGACAACGGCGAGCCCACGAAGCCCGGCGAGAAGGGCTACCTGGTGATAAAGAAGCCCTGGCCCGGCATGCTCATAGGCCTCTGGGGTGACCCCCAGCGCTACATACGCACCTACTGGCAGAGGTTCAGCAAGCCCGACCAGGGAGTCTGGATATACTACCCCGCCGACTACGCCGTCCGCGACGAGGACGGCTACATCTGGATGCTGGGCCGCGCCGACGAGGTACTCAACGTGGCCGGCCACAGGCTGGGAACCACCGAGATAGAGGACGCGATACTCACCCACCCCGCGGTGGCCGAGGCGGCAGTCGTCGGCATACCCGACCCCGTGAAGGGCGAGGTGCCCCTCGCAGTCGTGGTGCTCCGCGCCGGCTACGCGCCCAGCAGGGAGCTCGAGGAGGAGATAAAGCAGACCGTGAGGAGAGTCCTCAGCCCCATAGCTGTGCCTGCTAGGGTGCTGTTCGTCAACAAGCTGCCGAAGACCAGGAGCGGCAAGATAATGAGGCGCCTCATAAAGGCGGTGGCTACCGGCGCCCCGCTCGGCGACGTCTCGACGCTAGAGGACGAGGCGAGCGTCGAGGAGATAAAGAGGGCCTGGGAGGAGTTCAAGAAGGCGATAGAGGAGAGCGAGCGCCTACTGAGGGGCGCCTAGCGCCTCTGTTTTTCCCTCTGCCCCCGCCCCTGGCTTCTCCTCGGCCCACGGTGCTCTCCGGGGAACACCGCCTCCCTTGCAATCCCTGGGTCCGCTTCTTGCAGAAGAACCGAAACATGTTTAAAAACGAGCTATAGGTGGGATTCATCTTATCCCGAGATAAAGGTCGCGCCTAGGTAATACTGTGAGAGGTGCGTAGCGGTATGAGGCGTGTTCTCCGCGCGGCTGTCGCGCTCGCCGTGATAGCCCTGATGCTCCTCCCCAGCGTCGCCCCCGCAGCGGCTGCCACTGCGCACCCGCTGCCGGCCAACCCCTCGCGGCCCTACATTCACCCGGCGCTGCTAGACCCCCGGAGCAGCGTCTGGCGCTACGGAGCCCTAGTCGACAAGTCCTCGGAGCTGACGCTTGGAGAGCAGCAGCTGCTCCACGCCCTGCAGGCCCACGGAGTGAAGCTGGTGAAGATGGGCAGCGGCCAGCCTGTGGCCCGTGTAATGGTGGTCCTCCCGGCGGGCTCCGATAAGCTGGTGAAGGCCGTGGTGAAGACGCTGCCGCGCACGATAGCCGTGCTGCCGACCCACCTCTACACGGTCGTGCTGGGGCTCGCCACGCCCGCCACCGTTGAGAAGCTGGCCAGGATACCCGGCGTGGAGGCCATACTCCCCGACGCCCGCGTCGACAAGATGATACACATGGCGACGCCCAGGGGCAGCCACGGCGAGCCCGTTGACCCTGACGCGCAGCGCGCCGCCCGCGAGGCCCCCCAGCCCGCCCAGGCCGCGGGCCAGGCGGGGATAGGCTACCACTACACGGTCAACCTGACCCGCGCGATAGACGTCTGGAACAAGTACGGCATAAAGGGCCAGGGGGCGACCATAGCGATAATAGACACCGGCGTCGACTACGCCAGCCCGGCTCTGGGCGAGGACGCGATAGCCCGGGACCAGTACGGGCTCCCCATGATACTAGACATGAGCGGCGGCCTAGTGTTCTTCCCGGTGGTGGCCAAGCTCGTCAACTCGACGACCATATACGTGAACGCCAGCAAGCTATACGCCTACCTGCCCATATTCCAGTACTGGCTCGTCGGCGACCTCCAGCTGGACTACTACTCGGGCGGCACCCTAGTGTTCTACAACGCCAGCGGCTACTACCGGATACCCGACGCCGTAGCCCAGGCCCTCGCACGCGGCGCCGCGCCTGTGAGGTTCGGCGTAGCCTATGAGACCGTCGAGACGCCGGCCGGCCTAGTGGTGGCGAGCGCGCCCGCGATAATAGCCGACACGAACGCGGACGGCTACTACGACACCATATACCTCGACCTAAGCACCGCCGCCTACTACCTCAACCAGGCCTTCAACGGCACAGTCACGATACCCAACGCCCCCGCGGCGCCGGACCGGAGCTTCGCCGACGAGAAGCCGGTAACCTACGGCAGCGAGATCGCCGCCAGGGACTTCGACGGCGACGGCTACTACGACCTCAGCTTCGGCACCCTGGCCGGCTACGAGTACGACGCCTACGGCTACGTGCTGCTCTCCATGATAGGCGAGCTGGACAAGATATTCGCAGGCGCCGAGCCCGGCTACCTCTACTGGCTGCCCAGCCTCACCAACTGGGAGGCCTGGGACTGGGAGAACATCGGCGGCTTCTGGCCAGGCATAGACGTCTGGGGCGGCACCTACGCTGCCCTCGAGTACGACTTCCACAGCCACGGCACCTTCTGCGCTGCGACGGCCGCCGGCCGCCCCGTGGTGGCCTACACGGGCTACGGTGAGGGCGGCCTCCCCTTCAGCCTGGTGAGCGGCGAGGCCCCGGAGGCGAAGATAGCGGCGGCTAACATGTTCTTCACCGGCGACGCGCTGGTCGACGCCTACTTCTTCAGCGGCTTCGACCTCGACACGCAGTACGTGGGCCTAATAGAGACCGGTAAGGCCTACGTCCCGGTGCCGTTCACCAGCAAGGACGCCCTCTACGCTATGCTGCTGGGCACGGGGCTCGGCTATACCTGGCACTGGAGCTACACGGGCCGCCACCAGGCCGACGTGACCAGCAACAGCTACGGCATCTCCGCGTGGGCCCTCTACCCCGGCTTCGCCAGCGGCAAGGACCCCCTGAGCGCGGTGTTCGACTACACCGAGGCAGTCAGCGGCACCCTACACTTCATAGCGATGGGTAACGGTGGCTCCGGCTACGGCACCGCCACCGTGCCGGGCGCCTCCACGCTCTCCGTGAGCGTCGGCGCCGCCACCGAGTTCACCTACAGGCCCAGGTACGGCTACCTGGTAGGCGGCAACAGGGAGGTCGTCTCCTGGAGCGACCGGGGCCCCACCGCCGCGGGTGTTGCTAAGCCAGACGTGGTGGCGATAGGCAGCTTCGCCTACGCGACGGGCAGGACGTGGGACAGCATGGCCAACGGCCTGCTGACCGGCAACCCGGTGTACACCACCGACCTCTTCGGCGGCACCAGCCAGGCCACGCCCATGACCGCCGGCGTCGCCGCCCTGGTGGTGAGCGCCTACAAGCAGGCCCACGGCGGCCAGAGGATGCCGGCCTGGCTCCTCAAGACCGTGCTGATGAACTCCGCGCACGACATGGGCTTCGACGCGGTCACCCAGGGCGCCGGCTTCGTCGACGCCTACGCCGCGGTAACCAGGGTGCTCCGGGGCGGCACCATGGTGTACAATGTGCTGTTCCCGCGGGAGTACGCGAAGATAGTGACCGGCGAGGACACCGCGGCCTTCACCTATGGCGGGAAGCTGCCGAGGCTGGTGAAGTGGTACGAGCCCAAGGTGGTCGTGGTTGCTGACCGCAGCAGGATAGGCTACGCGCTCCTGAGGCTCGAGGGCCACGGCACCTACAGGGCGCAGGCGGTGGAGCTGCGCAAGGTGTACGAGAAGCAGATGAGCTTCACGGTGCCGATAGGCAGCATACCCGGCGGCACGGTGCCCCTAGCCCTCTTCGACGTCAACGACCTCGCCAAGTACGACATGGTGAGGATATACGCCTACTACCCGTACCGGTACCTGGAGAACGGCGGCCGCTACTACAACACCACGGCCAGCATAGCCATAAACGGCATAGAGCTCTGGCTCTGGATAGACGTGAACGGCGACAACCAGATACAGAGGAACGAGACCGCTAGGATACAGTACGACCTGCGCACGGCCAACGCGTTCACGCTGGACATAGGCTACCTGAAGAACCAGGTCGACGAGATAGTCCGGCTGGCGAGCCACTACCTCGGCGTCAACCTGGCGGATAAGCCGAAGAAGCTCCTCCTGGTATACCGGGTGTTCGGCAACGGCTTCTACGGCACCAACGCCGCGTTCAAGCTGAACGTGGTGATACAGGGCTACGACTTCGCCAGGTCGAGGTTCGTCCACGTCGCCCCGACCAATATCAGGGTGTTCAGGAGGCCTGTGACGCTGCGGGTACGCGTCACCGCGCCCGCGCAGCCGGGCGTCTACCAGGCCTACGTGCTCATAACCGGCGGCGACGACAATGCGAGGATACTGGTACCCGTCAGCGTGGTGGCTGCGAGGCCCGTCTACCCGGGCCGCATGGTGCTCAAGGACATCTACTACCGCTTCATAGACTCCAAGATGACCTACCAGGTGCTGAAGCTGCGCGGCGCCTTCGACTACGGCTGGCGCTACGAGAGCGGCGACTGGCGCGTCATACCGCTCTACGTCAACCCCTACATAGCCCGCTACATGAAGGCCATGGTTGTCGAGGTGAGGTGGAGCAACGCCAGCGACCCCAGCTTCACAAGCAACCTGGACGCGATGGTGTTCGGGCCGCACACCTTCTACATGGCCGACGCGGCTGCGGGCAGGAACGTCACCAAGTACACCTGGGAGTACCCGGTGGACGAGTACCATGTCAGCGGCCTGCTGCTCGGCGGCGAGCTGAGCCTCGACTTCACCGCCTACTGGGACGACCCGGCGCCCGGCGTGTCCAGGTTCGTGGTGCCCGTCGACGGCGGCGGCCTCTACTACCTGGTGGTGCGCAACATACAGTTCAGCGGCGAGAAGCCCTACGACACCTACGAGGTGAGGATATACGGCGTCACCGGCTACACGCCGTGGCAGCTCAGCGCCAGGGCCGGCGGCTACACCTACGCCACGGTGATGCTGAGGACGTACTCCCCGCAGTTCGTGAAGGGCCTCTCGCTGGTCTACAGCAATGAGAGCTTCCACGGCGACCGCCGCGGCAGGATAATGAGCTACTTCGACAACGCGACATTCCTCGAGTTCAAGAAGCTCTACGAGCGCCGCTACGTGTCCAGGTTCTTCGGCTACTACATGGCGAGGCTGAAGATATACGTGAACAAGACTATACCAGTGAACAACCTAGACACAGTCTACGCGGTGCTGAACGTCACCAGCACTACTGTGCCGGTGCTCAGCATAGGCATAGCCAGGAGCGGCTCCGCGACGCCGGTGTTCCAGTGGTACAGCTTCCCGCTGCTGCTCAAGATGAGGATATTCAAGCCGCCCAGGTAGCCGCCGCCCCCCGGGGCGCCGGCAGCCAGCTCTCATCCCTTCCCCGGCTCTTTTTCACCGGCCCGTATCCCAGCAGCGGACGGGCCTCTCCCCTCCCCCTTTTCTCCTCCCGTCCCTGCGCCAGGCCTGCGGCGGGGCTCCGTGCAGCCTATTTTCCTCCACCAGGGGAGGGGCGGCGACGGTGGCCGCCGAGGTGGAGTGAACGGTGCTGTCGGGCTCCTTTTCCCTCCCCCGCCGCCCTGGGTGGCTTGCCGCGGGCCGCGGCGAGCCGGTGGGTATGCGGGCCCGCGCGGCCGTGGCCTGGGCTATGAGGGTTCTCTACGAGCGCGGCCTGGTCAACCCCCGTGGCGGCAATGCGAGTGTGAGGGTTGCGCTGCCGGACGGGACGGTGTTTGTCTACATAACGCCCAGCGGTGGCGCGAAGAACAGCGTGGAGCCCATGGATGTGGCCGTGCTGGGGCTAGGGGGGCACGTGTACTGGGGGAGGCCTAGCAGCGAGTACCTGCTTCACCTGGAGGCCTACAGGAGGGTGCCCGGGGCCGCCGCGGTGGTGCACGGCCACAACCCGTCGGTGGTCGCCGCCTCCCGTCTGGGGCTGCGCCTGGACCCCGGCCTGTTGGGGGTGGAGGCCAGCTACTACCTGGGGGGCTGCATAGGCTCGGTGCCGGAGCTGCGGCCGGGGAGCAGGGAGCTGGCTGAGGCGGCTGCGGGGGAGCTGGAGCGCTGCCCCGTCGCCGTCATGGAGGGCCACGGGGCTGTGGCGGTGGGCACCGGCGGGGACGTGTCGGCAGCCATAGTGGAGGCCGTGGACCGCCTCGTGGCCCTCGAGGACCTCGCGAGGGCGGCTCTTGCCGCGGCGAGGCAGCAGTGACCTATATTTTACAGTGTAGAACCCCTGCCTCTAGCCTAGGGTGCGGAGATGCCGCCGATGATGGGCGGCCTGTGGTTCCTGGCCACGGGCATCGTGAACCTACTGATATTCATCATCTGGCTGGCCCTGGCTATATGGGTCTACAGCGACTCGAGCCGCCGGTACCCGCCGGGGAGCCTGGCCCCGCTCATATGGGCCCTCGCCACGCTGATCGGAGGCATACTAGTGGTTATACTCTACCTGCTTGTACGGCCGCCGGAGCGGCGGTGAGGAGTGTAGCCTGCACCGAGGCCCCCGGGGGGAGGGGCCGGTGAGTGGCCTCGATCCGTCCGAGCCGCTGGGCCTCTCCTCTCGGCGGCTCCCCGGGGCCCTTGTCCTCACTCCTTGGGGGAGGGTTGGCGTGTCCCTGGCGCGGCTGCTAGACGGGCTGTGGTCTAGGCTCTCTCGGCGGCTGCGGTGCCTCGCCGGCCGCCTGCTGGGCGCGGGCTGCGGCGCGGCCCTTGTGGACGAGGTGGCCGGCCTGGCCGCCAGGGCGGAGGCGGCTAGGAGGGGCCTGGAGGAGGGGGCGCGGCTGCTCTACAGGGAGGGTAGGCTCGAGGAGGGCCTTCTTGTCGAGGCGCTGGCGGAGGAGATAAGGGAGGTGGAGGATCTCCTGGGGGAGGTGGAGTACCTGCTTAGACGCATGGGGCTAGGCGAGGGCCTCTCCCAGGGGTAGGCCTCCGGGGGCTCCGGGCGTCTCGGCTGCGGCGCGGGCGGCCCGGCGGCGCTCGACCTCTAGGCGTAGCTGCTCTAGGAGCGGCTCTAGGCGGCGCCACCTTATCCTCATGGTTTCTCTGGCCTCCTCTAGCACCCTGAGGAGCTCCTCCCGGCCGTCCGGCTTTATGACTATGTCGTCTAGTGTCGGCTGGCGCAGGGGGCGGCCGCAGGCGGGGCAGATGCCGCCGTACTGGCTCATCAGCTCCGAGGGCGTGGGTACTCCGTAGCTGTTCTGCCCCACCCGGACGAACACGTGGAGGATGAAGCCGCAGTTCCCGCAGCGGTACACGATGGGCAAGGCTCGGGGGCACCCGGTTGGCTGTAACTACGCTACTGGGGGTGTGCTACCGGGCTCCGCCACAAACGCGTGGTGGGAGAGAGTTGGGGCCCCCATGGGGCCTGTTTCGCCGCGAAGACAGGGTACTACCGCGGCGCGAGAAGGCCACCAACGTAGTATCTACATTATAAAATATGCTGTACACAGGCCGGTGTAGAAGGAGACACCGAGGCCGCCCCCACGCTCCGCGAAGAGAAGAGAACCGATAACGCAGCCCTCGCCCAGCGGCCGGGCCGCAGGCTAAACACCGGGCGAAGAGAGCTACTAGGGGCCACACCCCATCTAGACGGGGCCACCCGTGCCCCCCAGGAACTGGTCCCAGCCCCTCCCCGGCAGGAGGCGGCCACAGCACCTCACCCAGCCCCGCCTCCCCCCGGCGGCGAGGCGGCCAAGCAGCGCAACCCCCAGGCCCAGGCCGGCAGCCTCCCCCAGGACCCGGTCCACGCAGTGCGGCGGGGCCGTGAACACGACCTCGTACTCCTGCCCGCCGTAGAGGGCGGCCTCCAGCGGGTCGAAGCCCAGCCTCTCCGCCTCCTCCTCCGCAGCCGGGTGCAGGGGCGGAGGAGCCTCCAGCACAGCCTCCCCGCCGGCCGCCTCCGCGAGCCTCCCGAGGGCCTCCGCGAGCCCATCGCTCGTGTCCGTGGCCGCCGAGAGGCAGCCCCCGGGGAGCCTAGAGGCGAGATCCACGAACCCGAGCCTAGCCAGGGGCCGGGCCCACTCCAGGAGCGCACGCCGCAGCCCCTCCGGCGGCTCCCTCTCGGCGGCGTAGCGCAGCGCGAGCCACCCCAGGCCGAGGCGCCCCACGGTGGCGAACACCGCGTCCCCCGCCCCGGGCCTCATGCCGATCGGCCCCCAGGCCGGGGCGGCCTCGCCCACGGCCGCCACGTCGAGCCAGCCACCGCCGCCGGGGTCGGCGTTCGTGTCGCCCCCAGCCAGCCAGGCGCCGTGCGCCTCGGCGGCCTCGGCGGCTCCCTCGACCAGCTCGAGCAGCTGCCCGGTGCTCCACCCGGCCGGCACCCCGAGGGAGACGAGGAACACGGCGGGCCTCGCGGCCTTCGCCGCCAGGTCGCTCGCCGCCGCGGCCACCCACTGCCAGCCGAGGCAGCGGAGCCCCATCCAGGCCGGCCTCGAGCCCGCTATGCTCCCCCCGTCTATCTTCACGAGGAGCCGGGGCTGGCCGGGCCCCACGCAGGAGGCGTCGTCGCCCGGCCCGAGGCTCGGGCAGCGCCACCTCGGCGCCAGCACCTTCTCGACTATCATCCTGGTCGCGGCCTTCTCCCCGGCCTCCGACAGCCTCCGCCGCCGCAACCCAGGGCCCCGCTGCTCGCCGCCCTTCTAGCAGACCCTTCCGGCGCGGCCTAGGGCAGCTGGCGCTGGGCTAGGCGGCCGTAGCCGGCGGCGTCGAGCGCCCTTGTGAGCCTCTCCCAGGCCTGGCTGCTGTAGGCGACCGCCACGCTGCCGACCCTGGCTACGCGTGTCAGGGGCGTATCCAGGTTCTCCACTGCCACCTTGGCGCCAGCCTCCCGGGCTATCCAGACCGCGGCGGCGACGTCGACTATCCGTAGCCGGCCCCTCACGTCGACGAAGACCTCGGCGCGGCCGAGCCCGGCCCAGGTTATCTCGAGGCTCGCGCTGCCGAGGGCGCGTACGCTCCTCTTCCTCCCGTTGCAGAGCCGCAGGTACTCGTAGACGACGCGGGCCTGCTCCGGCCTCTCGACGTAGGCGAGGACGAGCCGCGGCTCCCGCGCCGCCCTGGCCTCCACCCTGGCGCCGCCCTCGTAGGCGCCGTGGCCGCGGGCGAAGCTGAGGACTGGCCACTGGGTTACGGGGGCGACGGCGCCCGCCGCGACGTCGAGGAGGCTGGGCTCCCTCCCCCCGGGCAGGGGGGCGATGGCGACGCTTACCGCGTTCCAGGGTATGAGGCCGGCGTAGTTCTTGCTCCCGTCCAGGGGGTCGACGACGGCTATGTAGGGGTCGCCGCCTAGCCTTATGAGGCCGCTCTCCTCTCCGAGGAAGAGCCCCCGGTAGCCCTCCGCCCGGAGGAGTTCGAGGAGGTTCCTCTCGCTCTCAACGTCTATCCTCATGCCCTCGTCGTCGTCGTGGCTGTGCTGCCCGACCACCGAGAGGAGCTCCTCTAGCCCGAACCGGTCGCGGAGATACGCGGCCGCCTCCCCCGCGACCCTGGCGGCCATGCGGCGCAGGTCCTCGAGGCTGCGGCGCGAGAGGGCCTCCACCCTAGCCTCCACCAGGCTCCCGGGTGGAGAAGAAGCGCCGCCAAGACGAGGGGCTTATCCGCTTTATCCACAACAAAACCGGGGGAGCGGGTGCTACCCGGGGTATACGACGCAGCGCCTCCCCTCGGCCTCCAGCAGCAGGCCGAGCCCCCTGGCCCTCTCCACGGGGCCCCGGGGCTCCAGGCAGCGCAGGTCCAGCACAGTGGGCTCGGGTTCGTCCTCCCGGTGCAGTACCACCAGGAGACGGTAGGCCCTCTCCGCGAGCGCCCGGTAGGCGGCGACCAGGTCGGCGATGTCGCGCGGGGCGCTACCCGTCGCGGCCTCGACCACGGCCCGCATCCTGTCGAGCAGGTGCAGCCCTATCCCCCACTCCCGGTGGATGAGAGCCTGCGCGCTCTCCAAGACAGCACCCCGTGTAGGCTATACATGCAGCCAACGCCCGTATATCACTCTAACACCTGGCTGAAAGAGGAGCCAACGCTTATATATAGAAGAGACGTTGTTCGATAGCACTCCCTCACCCCACGGGGCCTCATTAGCCCCATTAGGCCCCGGGAGGGTGGGGCTGCGGGAAGAGCCGGGGCTGAGGAGTGGGCCGTCTGGTTGTCAGGGCGGTCGTCTTCGAGCCGGAGACTGTCGCACGCGCCGAGGTGGCGGCGCCGCCGCGGGGCCTAGAGGCCTGGCTCGGGCCGGCCCCCACTGGTGGCGGCGTCAGTGTCGCCCTCGAGGCTCTCCGGCCCCGCCGCCTCGGCCTACTTGTCCAGCGCCTGCCCGGCGAGGCTGTGGAGCAGCTGTGGTGGCCCCTGCTCCGGGTCGAGGAGGACACGGGCCGTCTCCTCTGCCGCTACCACGAGGGCCCACGGGGGGAGCCCTGGAGGCACCGCTACTGCTCCAGGGCCGCGGCTACGAGGGACGGGTACTGCCTGGCCCACCGCCGCTCGGCGAAGGCCCTCTACGAGCGCTGCGCGCAGGGCGTCGACGAGGCCTGCAGGGAGGCGGACAGGCTGCTCCGCGGCGAGGAGTACACCATCTACGCCCTCGACTACGGCGGCGCCAGGGTGAAGGTGGGGCTGACGCAGAGCTGGCGCCTCCTGTGGAGGATAGCCGAGCAGCCCCACGTATCGGCGGCGGCGGTGGCGTCCGCTTCCAGCCTGGTGGAGGCCCGGGGGGTCGAGAAGAGGCTCGGCCGCCTACGCGGCGCCACTGAGGGCTCCGCTGCGAGGCTGGAGGACCGCGCCCGGGCGGCGGCCAGGATGCTGGAGGGCTACAGCCCCGAGGCGGCGGCGCGTAGGCTTGCGTCCCTCATAGCGGGCCTGGGGCTGCGGGGCCGCTACCGCGGCTACACGGTGCTCCCCCACGGGGGGCCGCCGGGCTGGGCGGCCGCCGCCGGGAGGCCCGGGGGGCTGCCGCCGGGCGCCTGGCGGCTCCTCGACTACTGGGGCGGCCTGCTGCTCTTCGAGAACGAGGCCGGCGCCCGGGTAGTGGTGGCGAAGAGGAGCCTGCTGCACCGAGTCCTCGTCGCGGAGGCCGAGTAGCAGCCTCCCTGTTGCCCGCGTCTCCCCGCCTATAGCCCCCGGGAGGCGCCGGAGCGGGCTCTGCTCCCGGCTGGCCGCGTTGGCTGGGCGGTGTGGCTGCCTGGGGCTCAGGGGGCTGGAGCTGGCTAGGTGCCTGGCGCCGCCGCCGGGCGACCACGAGGTGGTACTCGAGGGGCTGGCCGGCAGCCAGGTGGTGGTCAACGAGGAGGGGTTCTGGCTGCGGGCCGCGGTTAGGGACGAGTGGCTCCCCTTCCTCTCGGCCGTGGAGAGGAGGGCTGGCCCCGAGGCCGTGGAGTCGGCGCTGCGGAGGATGGGGGTGGGCGTGGAGGAGCTGGTGTGCATGGCTGCCGGCGCTCTTCTCGAGGCGGCCGCCGGGGGCTCGGCCCGGGCGGCCGAGAAGCTGGCTGCATGCAGGGGACTTGTGGAGGAGGTCTTGTCAAAATGCGGCGGGGGCCGCGCCGCTCCCCGGGGGCGGTCTAGCCCTCTATGAGCTTCACTGGTATCGGCTGTATGGCTTCGGGCGCTGCTACTGGCGCTGCGGGCTTCTGGGGCGCGGCGGCTGGCTGGCTGGTCTTCTTCTCCTCGTAGTGGTGGCTCTTCTCCTCGTGCTTGGGCTTGGCTAGGGCGATGGCGCCGCTCTCGAGCGCCTCTATCTTTGTCTTCGTGGCTTTTAGGTCTTCCAGCTCGCGGGCGTTGCTGTCCTTCGCGCTCCTGAGCATCTCTATGGCCGCCTTGTAGGCTTTCTCGCTCAGCTCGCCTGCCAGGTAGCTCATCTTAAGGTTGGCTATTGCCCGGTCGAGGCCCAGGTTCTCGTCCTCTATCTCCCTCATCCTGTCCGTTATCATGTTCTTCAGCTTCCTGGCCTTGCCTTTGAGCTCCTCTATCTTGACGCTGAGCCTCTTCCTCATCTCGTGGTATATAGCGCCGGGGACCTCGTTCCTCGAGTACATCTCGTCGAGGCCGCGTATCCTCTTCAGGGCGCGCTGGTAGTTGGCTATGACCTCGGCGGCGGTGACCTTCCACTCGGGCCAGGCGACCAGCCTCCCCTCCTCCACGTGGAGGGCCCTGCCGTCCACGAACTTTATCTTCTTCTGCTCGTCCTCTATAGCGACGGAGAGGATTGTGCCGTCCACGTCGCTATCCGGGGACACGAGACGACCAACAACACGGCCATAGGGGTCGAACACGTTCTCCCCTATAAACTCCTGCAGCGTGTCTATCGTGAGCCTCCCGGCCATCTCTCCAGGCACCGGTACCAGGCTTCCAGACAGCCCATGGCCCGGGATTTAAGGCCGAGGGCCCCTAGGCGCCCTGGCTCGCCCTCCACCTCTCCATGTCCTCCCTGACCGCCTCGTAGAGGCCCCGGAAGGCCTCCATGTCGCGGATACTGTGGCCCAGGTAGGTGACCGGCGACACCCAGCCAGGCTGCTCCACCAGTATCACCACGAGCGCGACGCGGCCACTCCCCGGAGGGTACAGTATCTCCACCTGGTAGAGGCCCTCCTCGAGCCGGTAGACCCTGGCCTCCGCCTCGCCCCCCAGGACTCGGCGGACGCCCTCCAGCGTCACCCGGTCAAGGCTAGTGGCGAGCCACATGCCTATCTCGGCGGCCTTGCCCTCCGCGTCCCTCAGGCTAACCACCGGGCACCACCACCTCGCGCCCGGCGGGCCCTACTGGGCCCGGAAAACCCTCCGGTAGAGTATGGCCTCGAGCATCGCCGCCCCTCCACTGTCAACCAGGCCCCGCGACGCCAGGTACCCTACTACCTCGGGCACCACCTGGGCCCCGCAGGAGGGGTCGTCGAACGCGTCGAGGCTGCCCTCCAGGTAGAAGCCGCCTCCCCGCGGCGACGCGTAGACGTAGTACCCCCTGCTCCAGTCGTCCTCGTAGCCCATGGAGAGGCTTCCGGGGGCTATGCTGGTGAACTTCTCCGCCCGGACCCTCGGGTGGTCAAGGAGGCTGGCCCCCGGCGGGCAGAGCACCACGAGGAGCCCCCCGGGGCAGTCAAGCTCCTTGACGGTGCAGTCCTCTACCGGCAAGCCGGCGGCACCCCGTCCCCAGGGCACAGCGCCGGGCCCCCTATACCCTGCCCGGCGCCTCCGTAAGGCCAGGAGTCCTCACAGCCCCCCGAGGGCGGGGCTCAGCGGTAGCCAAAAACGGCGGTCTTCACCGGCCTTCCTCTTCTCCTCGGCGGCTCCAGCCGCGCCGGATCCTAACCATGCCCCAGCGGCCCGCGGCCTCTATCAGCCAGCCGGCTAGCTGGTCTGCCACCCTGTCCACGGCCTCCTCGGCGGGGATCTCTGCCCCGTAGTACTCCCTGGCGGCCTTGGCGGCGGCTTCGGGGTCTATGCGGCTGCGGAAGTGGGCGCGCAGCTTCTCCAGTAGCTGGTCTAGCCGCGTGGCGCCGGCCGCGACGAGCCCCTGTAGGTGCTGGAAGTCCTCCTCGCGGAGGATGCTTTTCTCGGCTTTTTCCCCGGCGTGGCGCCAGTAGGTGTAGAGGAGGCGGTAGCTGCCCACGATCTCGCCTGTCGCGAAGAACGGCTTCTCTTCCTGGCGTTGTCTGCTCTTCTCGTCTCCCTGTTTGCCTCCCCCGTTCTCCTCCATGGCTCCCGGCTGCCCCCGTCTCCTTTGTGCCGCCGCCCTGGGGTTACTATGCTGCCCGGCTGCCGGGGCAAGACTCTTCTCCTGGACCTGTGGTCCAGCCGCTGCCTCGTGGTGAGCATTGTGGCCAGGAGCGGTGCGGTTGCGGCAGCTCTCGCCCTGCTTCTCGTAGGCATAGCGGTGGGCTACCTCGCGGCCACGGGCAGCCGCGGCGGGGCCGCCACCGTAGAGAGGCCCAGCGTCTCCACGGTGACGCGCACCGTCACGAACACCCTGACGGCAACAGTTACCGCGACGAGGACCGAGACCACGACGACAACTACTAGCCGCCTGGTAGTGGAGATCGTCGACGCCCTAGGCAGGGTGGTGACGCTAAACGGGCCGGCAAAGAGGGTGGTCTCGCTCGCCCCATCGATAACCGAGGAGATAGTCGAGATGAACGCCACGGGCCGCCTGGTGGGCGCAGACAGCTTCTCCAAGAAGGTGCCCGGCGTCCCGGCGGGTGTCGCCGACGTGGGCGGCTACTGGAACCCGAGCGCGGAGAAGATACTCAGCCTCCGTCCCGACCTGGTTCTCGCGTGCAGCGGCGTCCCGAGCCAGGAGAGGCTGGCCAGGCAGCTCGAGGAGGCGGGGACCAGGGTATTCTTCACCCGGTGCGACCGGGCGAGAGACTGGCGCGACATAGAGTGGGACGTCGAGGCCATAGGCAGGCTCCTGGGGGCCCAGCGTGGCGCCGAGAAACTGGTGGCATGGATGGAGTCCCGCATCTCCGGCCTGGAGGCCTCACTGGCTAACACGACCAGGCCGAAGGTGGCGCTCCTCGTCTACCTCCAGGACCGGGGCGCCTGGGTGGCCGGCGGCGGCACCTTCCAGGACACGCTGGTCTCAACCGCGGCTGCCGTGAACGTGTTCCACGGCCTCTACGGCTGGCAGATGGTCAGCTACGAGGACATAGTGGCTAAGAAGCCTGACTTCGTGGTCGCCACGGCCCCCGGCGGGAGAGACGCCGCGGCGAAGACGCTCGCGAAGCTCTCGGAGACGCCGATAGCCTCAACCAGTGCGTGGAGGACGGGGCACGTCTGCGTCGCTTACGGGGGCGTGGTGGACGCGCTCAACCGGCCCGCCCCCAGGGCGGTGCTAGCCGCGGAGGCGCTGGCGAGCCTACTCCACCCCGGCAAGGCGGCGTGGCCCAAGGAGCTTGGCGGCGGCTTCCTCTGCAACAGGGCGGCGAAGTGAGAGCCACCGGGGCTGGAGGAGCCGGGGCGTTGACAACCAGGGCCTGGGCGTTTTTGCTGGCAGCCGTGCTGGCCGCGTTGTTCCTCTCCTCGCTGGCCGTGGGCCCCGCGGGGCTCCGGGCTCCGCCACCCCTCGGCCCCCTCGACGTGGTGGGCCTCCTCCGCCTCTACCGCACCGCCCTCGCGGCCTCCACGGGGGCCCTGCTGGGCCTGGCGGGCGCCCTCGTCCAGTACGCCA